>Ga0307282_10000852_pt1 | contig 10262 bp, 9 predicted proteins | sample ER_DNA_121_FD_194475 | JGI IMG/M metagenome (GOLD analysis project Ga0307282, IMG submission 194475) | Bulk soil microbial communities from the East River watershed near Crested Butte, Colorado, United States - ER_DNA_121 | ecosystem: Environmental > Terrestrial > Soil > Floodplain | place: USA...
CGGCGAGGAAGCGCCGGGCGACCAGGTCGAAGATCCTGCGCTCGTCGGGCGAGAAGCGGCCGACGTCGTGCTCGACGTCCGTCGGGATGATCGCGTGGTGGTCGTCGACGCGCGCGTCGTTGACGACGCGCTGCAACGGCAGCTGGTCGAGGCCGAGAACGTAGCGCGCGCCGGCGGCGTACTCGCCGATCGGCTCGAGCGTCTCGGCGGTCGGCTTCAGGAAGGGGACCATGTCACCGGACAGGTAGCGCGAGCTCGTTCGCGGATAGGTGATCGCCTTCTTGTCCTCGTAGAGCGATTGCGCGGCCTGGAGGGTTCGCCGCGCCGAGAAGCCGAAGCGGCGGTTCGCGTCGCGCTGGAGCGAGGTCAGGTCGTAGAGGAGCGGCGGACGCTCCGACTGCTCCTTCTGCTCCATCTTCTCGACGGTGCCGTCCTTGCCGGTCACCTTGTCGACGATCTGCTCGGCGCGTGAGAGGTCGCCGAAGATCCTGGTCTCGTCGCCCTCGAACCACATGCCCTCGTAGCGCGGGTCGAAATTCGCGCGGACGAGTCGGTACGGCTCGGGCGTGAAGGCCTGGATCTCTCGCTCGCGCTTCACCATCATCGCCAGCGTCGGCGTCTGGACGCGGCCGAGCGAGACGACCCCGCCGACCCAGGCACGGCCACGGATCGTTGCCGCGCGCGTGGCGTTCATGCCGATCAGCCAGTCGGCCTCCGAGCGCGAGCGCGCCGCCTGCTCCAGCGGCTGCAGCTCCTCGCCCGGGCGCAGCTTCTCGAAGCCTTCGCGGATCGCCTGCTTCGTCATCGAGCTGACCCAGAGGCGCTCGACCGGCTTGTCGATGCCGGCGGTCTCGTAGATGTACGCGAAGATCAGCTCTCCCTCGCGGCCGGCGTCGCAGGCATTGATGATCCGGTCGACGTCGTCGCGCTTCATCAGCTTGTGGATGGCCTTCAGTTGCTTCTTGGCCTTCGCGTCACGCGGCGCGAGCTTGAACTCCTCGGGGACGATCGGCAGGTCGGCCATCCGCCACTTCTTCAGCTTCTCGTCGTACGCCTCGGGGTCGACGAGCTGCACGAGGTGCCCGACGGCGAAGGTGACGACGAACTCGTCACCCTCGTAATGTGTCTCCTCGTTTTCGAAGGTGCCCGGCAGCGCATCCGCGAGATCGCGGGCGACGGAGGGCTTTTCTGCGACGACTAATGTCTTCACGCGGGACACCTTAGCGAAGGGCTTGCTCCGCGCAGCTGCGCGAAAACGAGCCGGAAATGGGACGATTGATTCGCCCCGTGACCCCCCTTTACCTTCTTGCCGCCGCGATCAGCTGGCCGCCCGTGAAGCTTCTGTACCGCCTGCGCGCGACCGGGCTCGAGCACGTGCCGGACGGCGGTTTCGTGCTGGCCGCGAACCACACCTCTAACTTCGACCCCTGGCCGCTCGCGATGCCCTTCTACCCTCGGCGGCAGCTTCGGTTCATGGCCAAGAGCGAGCTCTTCAACCCGATTCTCAAGCCGATCCTCGTCGGCGGCGGCGCCTTTCCCGTCCGTCGCGGGGCGGCCGACCTCGACGCGATCAACCGCGCGGTCGAGCTGGTGCGAGACGGCGAGATCGTCGTCATGTTCCCGGAGGGGACGCGACGTAGTAAAGGCTTCCGCAAGACGCGCGAGGCGAGGGCGCACACGGGCGCCGCGCGGATCGCGCTGACGGCCGGCGCGCCTTTGGTGCCGGCGGCGATCAAGGGAACCGACCGCCTGACGCGGCTCGGTCCGCTCCGCGTCGCCTACGGGCCGCCGATCCCCGTCGACGATCTCCGCGAACTGGAAATCGCACCGGCCGCACGCGAGGCGACCGACCGGTTGATGGCGGCGATCGGCGGGCTGGAGGCGTTCCTGTGAAGCGGCCGTTGCTCGTGATCGACGGCGACTCTCTGGCCCACCGCGCCTACCACGCTCTTCCGAAGACGATCCGGCGGGCGGAGGGCCGGCCGTCGAACGCGATCGTCGGCTTCACGAACTTTCTCCTGCGGCTCTGGGACGCCGAGCAGCCGCGCGCGGTGCTCGTCGGCTGGGACACGCTCGAGGTGCCCACCTACCGACACGAGGCGTTCGAGAGCTACCAGAGCGGACGCGAGTTCGACGACGAGCTGCTCGAGCAGCTCGCGATGCTGCCGGAGCTCGTCCAATCCTTCGGCTTCGCGGCGGCCAAGGCGCCCGGCTACGAGGCCGACGACTTTCTCGCCGCCGCGGTCGCGGCCGAGGAGAAGCGGAAAGGGACCGCCGTCGTCGCCACGTCCGACCGCGACAGCTTCCAACTCGCCAGCGAACGGACGACGATCCTGCAGCCGGTGCGGGGCGTCAGCGAGCTGACGAGAATCGGCCCGGCCGAGGTGCGTGAGCGCTACGACGTCGAGCCGGCGCAGGTGGTCGACTTCATCGCCTTGCGGGGCGACCCCTCCGACCGGCTGCCGGGCGCGCCCGGGATCGGCCCGAAGAAGGCGGCCGACCTGCTGCGGCAGTACGGCTCGCTGGAGGAGGCGATCGCCGCCGGGCGGTTCGCCGCGCTGGCGGAGGAGCTTCGTCTCTACCGGCGAATTGCGTCACTAGACGCCTCCGCCCCCCTCCCTCCCCTCCAGGATCAGACCCCCACTTGGGCGGAGGCGTCCTCCCTCCTCAGCAGCTGGGGCATGGGTGCGATGGCCGAGCGTGTCGCTGCCCGCCTTTGATGGAGGTCGTGAGCCACCCGGCTTTCGCGCTGCTCCATCCAAACCCGGGCCATCCCGAGTCGCAGGAGCGGCTGGCGGTGCTGCTCGACGCGTTCGAGTACGACGAGGTCGAGCCGGCGTCCGTCGACGCCGTCCTCCGCTGCCACACGCCCGAGCACGTCGAGCGCGTGCGCTCGGTCTCGGGCCCGACCTGGTTCGACGCCGACACCTACGGATCCGAGACGAGCTTCGAGGCGGCGCTGCTGGCCGCGGGCGCCGCGATCGCGGCCGCAGAACGCGGCGGGTTCGCGCTCGCGCGACCGCCGGGACATCACGCGCTCGCCGATCGCGCGATGGGCTTCTGCCTCTTCAACAACATCGCGATCGCCGCCAGGCACGCCCAGGTGGAGCTCGGCCTCGCGCGCGTCGCCATCCTCGACTGGGATGTCCACCATGGCAACGGAACGCAGGCGATCTTCTGGGACGACCCGGCAGTGCTCTACGTCTCGCTGCACGAGTGGCCGTTCTACCCCGGCAGCGGCGGGCCCGGCGAGGGCAACGAGACGACCGTCAACGTGCCGCTGGCCGCTCTCTCCGGCGACGCCGAATACGAGCAGGCCTTCGCCGAGGTCGTCGAGCCGGCAATGCGGGCCTTCGAGCCCGACCTCCTCCTCGTCTCGGCAGGCTTCGACGCCCACCTCGCTGACCCGCTCGCGAACATCCGGCTCGACGACGAGGCCTTCACGTGGATGGCCGAGCGGGCGTCGAACCTCGCGCCGCGCGTCGGCGCCGTGCTCGAGGGCGGATACAACATCGAGACTTTGCCGCGGCTGGTCGGAGCGGCGCTCACCGGGTTCCGGAAATGAAACGGCCGGCCCTGGTGAGGCCGGCCGTTCTACCGAGGAAGCACAGAAGCCACCGCGCTTCTGACACATTTTCTGGGAGGAAGTGTCAGCCCAGATATCGGCTGCGACCGAGCCGGTCTCGCCGCCCACAGAGCGTTATTCGCGGGTGATTTCGCATCCCCCACCGTGGGGGATGCTTGGCTCAGCTACGTGCCGCAGCGAGAGTTTCGAGCGCCTGCCGGCGTGAGGAGACGCCGAGCTTGCGCAGCATGCTCTTCACGTGCGAACGAACCGTGTGCTCGGAGATGAAGAGCCGGGCAGCGATCTGGTCGGTGCTGAGGTGGTCGTCGAGCAGCAGCAGCACCTCGACCTCGCGGGCGCTGAGGGCGCGCGCGATCGAATCCGGCACCGCGCCGTTGGAGTCCCGGCCGTCGCGCACCTTCTCCAGGAGTCGCCGGGCGATCGAGCCTGACAGGGCCGCTTCGCCGTCGGCGGCGCCCCGCAGGAACTCGACGATCCGCTCGGGCGGCTCGGTCTTCAACAGGTAACCGGCAGCTCCCGCGCGGATGGATGCGAGCAGGTTCTCCTCAGCGACCGACGCGGTCAGCATCACGACCTCGCAGTCGGGTGCTGCGATGCGCAGATGGGGCAGCGCTGCCAGGCCGCCCATCCCCGGCATCGAAAGGTCGAGCAGGATCAGCTCGGGCTGCAGCTCACGCGCGACTTCGATTGCTTCCTCGCCGTCACCCGCCTCGCCGACGACCTCGAACTCGTGCTGGGTCAGCAGGGACGCGAGGGCATCGCGGGTCAGCGGGTGGTCGTCGACAATGAGGACGCGGGTCGCCATAAGCCTCCCGCCCCTTATCGGCTGGAACGGTTCTGCCGAATAGAGGGAAATGCGGAACGAGGAAAACGCCTACCTGTCGTGGCTTTGGGGCGAGGTCCTGCTCTTCGGGCTCCTGGGCGCGACGCTTGCGCTGTTCGTTACATACCCGGATCTTCGGCCGACCTACGAGCTCCCCCAGGTACGGCTGGTCCTCGACACGATGGTCGCGCTCGCTGCCGTGCTCGTCGCCGTTCTGGCAGGTGTTCGCTTCTCCGTCGAGGGGCGCAGGCTCGACTGGTTGCTCTGCGCAGGCTTCTCACTGGTGGCCGGAGCCACCTTCTGCTTCGGGATCGCCCCCATTCTCGGCGGCCAGCCACTGCACCGGCGCGAGCAGTGGGCGCTGATCTCGAGCCGCGTCCTGGCCGGCTGCCTGATCGCCGCCGCGGCCTTCGCGAGGAAGCGAACCGTCGCCCGCCGCCGAGAGCTGACTGAGTTGCTCGTCTTCGTGCCCTGCACGCTGGTGCTCCTCTGGGTCTTCGCGGACACCCTCGCCGCGACCCTCCCCTCGCTCAGCTCCGCGGACCACGATCAGCCGCGCCTGCTGACAGCGATGCTGGCACTGCGCGCCCTGGCCAGCCTCGCCGCGGTCGTCGGCTTCGGCCTCCGCTACCGCAACCGCGGCAACGACCTCGACCGGTGGCTCGCTCTGGGCGCGACGCTGTCGCTCTTCGCCGACCTCAACTATGTCTTCACGCCGCTGGTCTCGAACCGCTTCGTCACACCGGGCGACTTCCTGCGCCTGCTCGCCTACGCAGTCCTGCTCGTTGGCGTGTGGCGCGCGATCCGCTTCGCGGAGTTCGGCCGCGCGGTCGCCGAGGAACGCGCCCGCGTCGCGCGCGAGATCCATGACGGGCTAGCGCAGTACCTCTTTGCGGTCTCGACGCACGCGACGATGCTCGAGAACGGGGCCGATCCGAAGGAGGCGCTGCCGAAGCTGAAGCAGGCGGCGACCGCGGCGCAGCAGGAGGCGCGCTTCGCGATCCTCGCGCTCTCCTCGGCCAGCGGCACCGCACCCTTCGACGCGGCTCTGCGCCGGTACATCGACTTCTTGACCGCCGACGGCCTGCTCGAGGTCGAGCTCGAGATCGACTCCAACGTCCAGCTCGCGCCGGACGAGCAGATCGAGGTCTTCCGAATCGTCCAGGAGGGGCTCGCCAACGCCCGCAAGCACGCCGGGGCGACGGAGGCGCATGTCCGCATCGGCCTGCGCGGCGAGGAGCGCGTTGTCACGGTCGTCGACAACGGCACCGGCTTCGACGACGAGGCGGTCTCGGCGGGGCAGGGCTTGCGGAACATGAAGGCGCGGAGCGCGAGCATCGGCGGCGGCTTCAGTCTCAGCTCGGAGCCGGGGCGTGGGACCGCGCTCGAAGTCGTTCTCCGCGCGTAGCGCAGCCCTGAGTCAGAGTACGCACACACGTGGCTCCGGCTCGAAATCGCGTCACGCCGCTCGGTGACATCGTCGCGATCCCCCTTCGTGGGGCCTGGACCGGCAACCGCGGGATCCTTCACTCGGGCAAGGAGATCGTCCGCTTCCATGCGAGCGACCTCTGGATCACCTGCGCGCTCGAGCTCGGAGGCCGCCGCCATGAGCAGTGGCGAGCGCACCACTTCACCTGGCTGTTCTTCCACGACGAGGCAATTTCGTTCGCGGCTGGCCATCGTCCGTGCGCGTACTGCCGGCGAGAGTGCTACGACGCCTACGGGGCCGCCTGGATGACCGGTCTCGGCGTCCGGCGTCCCTCCGCCAAGGAGATCAACCGGAAACTGCACGGCGAGCGCATCGTCCGCGGCACGCACCGGCGACGCTTCCACCGTCTGTCCTGGGCCGCTCTCCCTGACGGCTGCTTCATCCTCGTCGACGGCACGCCCGCACTGGTCCTCGAGGACGGCGTGACGGAGTGGACCCATGAAGGCTACGGACGGCGGCGACGCCGGCCGAGGAACGGAACCGCCGAAGTGATCACGCCGCCTGCAACCGTTGCGACGTTGCGCGCCGGGTATCCGGTTCAAATCGACGACTCGGCTCGCTGAAAAGGTGCCTACTGGGAGCCGAGGCCCGGGCCTGTCAGCCGCCGCAGACCGTGCGCCGTTCGCACGTACACCTGCCGCGCGTAGTACTCATAGAAAGCGCGATTGCCTGCGCGGATCCGGCGCGCGTAGCGCAGCACGGCGTCGACGTAGAGCGGCGAGGGGTTGTAGCGATAGAGCGCCTGCCGGTTGTTCGCGGGCGCCCCGTTCGCGTGCAGGTAGTTGGCGGCGCCGAGGATCGCATCGTGCGGGTCTCGGACGTTGCCGCCGAGGCCGTAGGCGCGCCAGGTCGCCGGGATGAACTGCATCGGCCCTTGCGCGCCCGAGGCGCTGTTGTTCCGCAGCTTGTTGAAGGCGCTCTCTAGGAAGTTGACGGCCGCGAGGACGTTCCAGCGGACGCCGAAGCGACCTTGCGCCTCGCGGTAGTAGCGCAGGAGAGTCGCGGGCGGCAGAGGCGGGCCGGTCGTGAACCGCTTGCGATGGCTGACGGGCGTGAGGCGCCAGAGCTCTCGCTTCGCTGCGAGCTCGCTGTTGATCCGCGCCGCGAGGGTTGGTGGCAGACGCCGGAGGACCGACCGCGCGAGGCTCGGACGCTCGGCCAGGAGTAGCTCGATCCGCTGGGCATAGAGAACGAGCAGCGTGACATCCTCGGAAGGGCGCGCCTGTCCGCCGGCCAGCCAGTCGTCGATCGCTTTCGCAAGCTCGGCGTTCGTGTCCACCATCGCCTCGGCCAGGGCCGGCGGCTCCAGCGGAATCGGCGCGCGCGGCCCGGGGGCTGCTTGCGCCCCGGCCGTCACACACAGGAGCAGACAGGCTCCCGCTACTGCGACCCCTCGGCTCACCTCCGCGAGGCTACAGCCGCTGCCCGGGGCGGCAGACTATGCGCGTGTTCGCGGTTGTCGTGATCGGCGCGCCCGGCTCGGGGAAGACGAGCGTCCTGACGGCCCTCCACGACGCACTCGCGGACGACGACGTCGCACATGCGGTGATCGAAGTCGAAGCCCTCGCCTGGGCTCATCTCCCCATCTCGGACGCGCAGTCGTTCCAGCACCTGGCGAGTCTGTGCGACGCGTACAAGGCCGCCGGGTGCGAGCTGTTCATCGTCGGGGCGACAGCCACGTCCGTGGACTACCTGGCCGGGGTCGTCTCGGCGGTCGAGGCCGACGAGTATCTGGTTGTCGGCCTCGACGCCGACCCTCGGACGCTCCGCAAGCGGATCGTCGCGCGTGAACCACCCGAGTGGTCCGGCCTGCCCCAGTTGCTCGACGCCGTGGACGAGATCGCGCTGACGACCCGGTCGCTCGAGGGCGTCGAACTCCTCTGTTCGACCGACGAAGCTTCGCCCACGGCGGTGGCGGAGCAAGTTCGGCAAGCGCGCCCCGACGTCCTGAGGGGGCAAATAGCAAGCCTTTGAGCCTAAGGAGGGTCCTGAACCTTTAGAGCAGCCGGCTCGCAGCCGATGAACGTCCTTGATGACTGCGGCTAACGGCGCTGCGACGCGCCGATGGAAGGCGCACCCCTGGCGGGCGCGCGCGCTGAGGCTCCTGGTGTATGCCCTGCCGATCGCAGGGTCGCTTGGCTTTGTGCGGCTGGCGACCTGGCTGGTGGAGGTTCCGACGAGCTCGCTCTGGATCTTCCTCGCCTGGTGGCTCGGAATCAGCGTCGCCGCAACCCTCGTCGTGTCGGCCCTCTACGCGGTCACACGACGCCTGCTGCCGGTGGGGGCGCTGCTCGGCCTGTCGCTGATCTTCCCGGATGAGGCTCCGTCGCGATTCCGCCTCGCGATGTCCGCGGGAACGGTGGAGAGCCTCGAGGACCGCCTGGCGCTGATGCGGAAGGCTCGTGAAGCGCCGACGGCCCAAGCGGCGGCCGAGAACCTCCTCCAGTTGGTCGCGGCACTCGACGTTCACGACAAGATCACACGGGGGCATGCCGAGCGGGTACGTGGTTACTCGTACGCACTGGCCACGCAAATCGGTCTTACCGGCCACGATCTCGACCGCCTCAACTGGGCCGCGCTCCTCCACGACATCGGCAAGCTCGAGGTCAGCACGGAGATCCTCAACAAGCCTGGTAAGCCAACCGACGAGGAATGGGAGCAACTACGGCGGCACCCTCTGTATGGAGAAACGATCGTCGAGCCGCTGGACGAATGGCTGGGCAACTGGACGACGGCGGTCGGTTACCACCACGAGCGCTGGGACGGAAAGGGGTACCCACGGGGGCTTGCCGGAGAAGACATTCCCTTCGCAGGCCGCATCGTCGCGATCGCGGACGTCTTCGACGTGATCACATCCGCCCGCTCGTACAAAGAGGCTTCGAATGCGAGCGACGGGCGCGCCGAGATCGCGCGGTGCTCCGGGAGCCAGTTCGACCCCCACCTGGTGCGGGCCTTCGTGAACATCTCGCTGGGCCGGATGCGGCTCGTGATGGGGCCGGTGTCGTGGCTGACACACGCGCCGCTGCTCGCCCGCTTCCCCCTGACCCCCTCCATCGGCGCCGCGCTCGGCGGGCTCGCCTCGCTCGCCACCGCAGCGACGGTGGGACTTGCGGCTCCTCATGCGAAAGCCGACGCGCCGCTGAACCGGCGGGCGCTTGCGCCGCCGGCGGTGAGCCAGCCGGAGCACAGGGCTAGGGCCGACGGATCAGCCGGGAGACCCGCACCGACGGCATCGTCGCACCGAGGGCGGAATGCGTCTCCTGCACCGGTGAGCGGACCCGGCTCGCAGCAGCGGGACGGTGTGGTCTCGCCGTCAGCCCCTGTCGAGACAAGTCCTGCTCCACCTGCGGCACCTGCCGCCGACCCTCCGGCCGCGCCGCCGGCGCCTCCGGCTCCCCAGCCTCCGAGCAGTCCGCCGGCGCCGTCCCCGACCCCGCCGGCAACTCCGCCTCCGCCCCCCGCGCCGCCGGCTTCTCCGCCTGCTTCACCGCCGGCGCCGCCGGCGCCGCCGGCGTCACCCCCGCCGCCTCCTCCTGCCCCACCGCCGCCGAACGTGGCTCCGACGTTCACGGCCGGCACCAACCAGGCCACGCTGGAAGACGCCGCGGCCCAGTCGATTGCCGGATGGGCAACCTCGATCTCGCCCGGACCGGCGAATGAGTCCTCTCAGACGGTCACGTTCACGGTCGGAGCGGCGAACCCCTCGCTCTTTGGAGTGCAACCAGCTGTCGGCCCTTCCGGAGCGCTCACCTACACGCCAGCCTCGAACGAGAACGGCGTCACGAACGTGACCGTGACCGCGCACGACGACGGAGGCATCGCCAACGGCGGCAGCGACACGAGTGCGTCTCAGGTGTTCAGCATCACCCTGACCCCGGTCAACGACGCCCCGAGCTTCGTAGCGGGGCCGAACCAGAGCGGCCTCTCGCCGCTCGGCCCTCAGACCGTGGCGGGCTGGGCGACCGGGATCACCCCCGGCCCCGCGGACGAGACGAGCCAGAGCGTCGTGTTCGCGGTCACGAACGACAACCCAGGGCTCTTCTCGGCTCCCCCGGCAGTCGCATCGAACGGCACGTTGACGTACACCCCGGCGCTGCTTGCGATCGGCAGCGCGAACATCACCGTGCGTGCCGTCGACAATGGGGGAACGAGCAACGGCGGTATCGACACGAGCCCGCCGCAGACCTTCACGATCACGATCCTCTAGGAAATAGAAAGAGCCCCGTCGCCGGGGCTCATTCCGTAGCAGGCCTGTAAGCCGGATTCTGTCGAGGGTGACCATCTTTCTGTGCAGCTGACCCGGCTCCTCGGCGGGCCGCCTGATGACGGAGCCTGTTCGCCTTGCACCGGACGGGGTTTGGCTA
>Ga0307282_10000854_pt1 | contig 10253 bp, 14 predicted proteins | sample ER_DNA_121_FD_194475 | JGI IMG/M metagenome (GOLD analysis project Ga0307282, IMG submission 194475) | Bulk soil microbial communities from the East River watershed near Crested Butte, Colorado, United States - ER_DNA_121 | ecosystem: Environmental > Terrestrial > Soil > Floodplain | place...
AATTGCACGGCGATGCCGCGGGCGCCGCCGACGCGGCCAAGGTGCGGACGCTCGCTGCCGCGGTGACGGACCTGGCCAACGCCGGGCGGTGAGCGCGCCGCTGGCCGGCGGCACGTCGTCCCGCGTCGCGTCGATCGATCTGATCCGCGGCGCGGTGATGATTCTGATGGCGATCGACCACGTGCGGGTCTACTCGGGGCTGCCCGCGGGCGGGCCCACCGCCGGCATTTTCTTCACTCGCTGGATCACGCACTTCGTGGCTCCGGCCTTCGTGTTCCTGGCTGGCACCAGCGCCTTTTTCTACGGCAGGAAGCATGGCGATCTGTCGCGCTTCCTGCTGATCCGCGGCGTCTGGCTGGTGTTCCTCGAGCTGACGTTCCTGCGCGTCGCCTGGACCTTCAATTTCGATTTCGCCGCCTATGAGATGGCGGGCGTCATCTGGGTGATCGGGTGGTGCATGATCCTGATGGCGGGGCTGGTGAAGCTCTCCGTCCGGACTGTGGGCGTGATCGGTGTGGCGATCATCGTGCTCCACAACGCGGTCATGCCGGCGCTCGTGGGTCACGTGCCTGGCTTGGGCCCGCTCTGGAAGATCTTGTACGTGGGGTTCGAGGAGGGCCCCATCCAGTTCGGACCACAGGGGCCGAGCCTGATCGTGCTCTACTCGATCATCCCCTGGATCGGCGTGATGGCCGCGGGTTACGGGTTCGCACAGGTGCTCACGCTCGAACCCGCGCGACGGAACCGGCTCTGCTGGCAGATCGGCCTCGGCGGTACGGCGCTCTTCCTGTTGTTGCGTGGACTCAATCTCTACGGCGATCCCAATCCGTGGGGCGGGTCGGACGGCAGGCCGGCGCTGCTGTCGTTCGTCAATACGAACAAGTATCCGGCGTCACTCCTTTTCCTCTTGATGACGCTCGGTCCCACCGTCGCGTTGGTCCCGATGGCGGATCGGGCCCGTGGCGCCATGGCGCAGGGGCTCACGGTCTTCGGGCGAGTGCCGTTCTTCTATTACATGTTGCACATCCCGCTGATTCACGTCCTGGCGGTCATCGTGTCCAAGGTGCGGCTCGGCACGGTGAGCCCATGGCTCTTCGCCAATCATCCGATGGGGAGTGGCCCTCCGCCCGACGGCTATGCGTGGAGCCTCGCGTTGTTGTACGTCGTATGGGCGGTGGCCATCGCCCTGCTGTATCTTGCCTGTCGCTGGTTTGCGGGCCTCAAAGCCAGGAGACAGGACTGGTGGCTGAAGTACATCTGAGATGACCGATCCGCGTGCGGCGTTCATCGAAGCCGCGACTTGGCACGGCGACTTGCAGGGCGCTGAGACGATCCTGGCGGCCCACCCCGCGCTCGCCGCCGGTGGCGACATCCACGTCGCGGCCATCCTGGGTGACGATGCCGCGGTGCGCCGCTTGCTCGCCGAGGATCCGTCGCGCGCAACCGCTACGAGCCCACCCTACGGCGGTGATGCACTCAACTACCTGGCGCTCTCGAAGTATCTGCGGCTCGACCCGGCGCGGACTCCCGCCTTCATGCGCTCCGCCACAGCGCTGCTGGACGCCGGGGCCGACCCCAACACCGGGTTCTGGACCACGGGCCAGCACCCGGAGCGGGAGACCGCGTTGTATGGCGCGGCCGGCGTTGCGCACCACGCCGAGTTGACGCGGCTGCTGCTCGCCCGCGGCGCCGATCCGAACGACGTAGAGGCGGTCTATCACTCGCCCGAGACCGACGACAGTGCTGCCATGCAGCTCCTGGTGGAAACGGGACGCGTAACGCCCGAGCATCTGTCTCTCATGTTGATCCGCAAGCTTGACTGGCACGATTACGAGGGCACGAAATACCTGTTGGCGCACGGCACCGACGCCAACCATAATCGCCAACGGGGTTGGTTCGCGATTCATCACGCTATCGCACGTGACAACGATCTCAAATTCATAGAGCTGTTGCTGGATCACGGAGCGGATCCCCTGCTCCGCAGGGACGGCGCCACGGCCATCGAGCGGGCGGCCCGGCGAGGCAGGGGTGACCTGCTCGCCCTGTTCGCGCAACGTGGGTTCGACACCGCGCTTCAGGGCGTGGACGGGCTGATCGCCGCCTGCGCCCTGGACGATGGAGTCGGGGTGTCGAGCCTCGCGCGCGACCCCGCGCTCGTGCGCGCCCTGGTCGCTCAAGGGGGCCAGCGTCTCGCGGAGTTCGCGGGGACCTGGAATACCGAAGGAGTCCGTCACTTGCTCGATCTCGGCGTGCCGGTGGCCGCATTATATGCGGGGGATGGGTACTTCGACATCGCGCCGGCCAGCACCGCGTTGCACGTGGCGGCATGGAAAGGGCTCGCGGAAACCGTGCGACTGCTGATCGACCGGGGGGCGCCTGTCGACACGCCGGATGCGAAGGGACGCACGCCGCTCGTCCTCGCCGTGAAGGCGTGCGTCGACTCGTATTGGACCCATCGGCGGACCCCGGACACCGTCAAGGCGCTGCTCGAGGCGGGCGCGTCGCTCGACGGCGTGGATCTGCCGTCGGGCTATGGCGCCATCGACGAGCTGCTCGAGGCCGCCGCCGGATGAGCCACGCCCACTCGTCGCGCGAGCGGTACAAGAAGTTCCTGGAGGACTACAAGGCCCGGCGCCTCGACGATCTGACCGAGGACGAGGGCAAGGCGAAGCCTGAGGACCAGGCCAAGCCTGAGGGCAAGGGCAAGCGCCGCGGCTACGTCCGCGACTACCTGCGCTGGCTGCGGCCCTACCGCTACGCGATCGCCGCCCTCTTTGGCTTCGCCCTGATCGCCGCGGGCCTCGAGATGATCGAGCCGCTGTTCATGCGGTACATCATCGATCGGGTGCTCCTCAACACCGGCTTGGACTCGGCGTCGCGCCTGATCAATCTCAACCTGGCCGGCGCGGCGTTCGTGGGCGTGGTGATCCTCTCCAACCTCGTGGGCGCCCTCAAGGACTACCGCCAGCGCCTGCTGAACACGCGGGTCATCCTCAGCCTGCGGCGCTCGCTCTTCGGACGGCTGCTCCATCTGCCGATGGAAAAGCTGTGGGAAATGAAGACGGGCGGCATTCTGTCGCGCCTCACGGGCGACGTCGAAACGACGACCGGCTTCCTGCAGATGGCGATCGTCTCGCCCGCGATTTCGGTGCTGCGGCTCGTCATCTCGATCGGCGTGCTGCTGGTGCTGAACTGGCGGCTGGCGCTGACGGCCGTGATCGTCATCCCCGGGGCGATGCTCATCAGTTTCGTCGCCGCGCGGCGCGTCCGCCCGATCTATCGCTCGGTGCGCAAAGACGTCGAGCAGATCGACAGCCGTGTCGGCGAAGCATTCTCGGGGATCCGCATCGTGCGGGCGTTCCGCAGCGAGCTGGTGGAGCTGTTCGACTACATGGTCGGACGGCACACCGTGGTGCGAAAGGAAATGTTCGCGCATCGCCGCGAGCTCGTCCTGTGGACGTCGTGGGGCCTGCTGCAGGCGGCCGTGAACGTCGCGATCGTCTGGTTCGGCGGCTACATGAACATCACGGGCGGCGCGTCGATCGGCGACATCATGGCCTTCCAGTGGTACACCTTCCTGCTGATGGGCCCGGTGTGGAACATCGTGAACTCGTTCTCCGAGCTGCAGCGCTCGCTTGCGGCCATGGAGCGCGTGTTCGAGGTGCTCGCGATGCCGAACGACAAACCCGACCGCGCGGGCGCCGGCGACGCGCCGGCCGAGGTGCACGAGGTGCGGTTCGAGAACGTCGATTTCGAGTACCGCGAAGGCCAGCCCGTCGTGAAAGATTTCAGCGTGACGGTGCCGGGCGGCTCGGTGATCGCCCTCGTGGGCCGCAGCGGCGCGGGCAAGACGACGGTCACGGACCTCGTGGCGCGGTTCCACGACCCCACCCGGGGGCGGATCCTGCTCAACGGCCGCGACATCCGCGATCTGCGCCTCAAGACCTACCGGGGACTCCTCGCCATCGTCCAGCAGGACGTCTTCCTGTTCGACGGCTCGGTGCGCGACAACATCGCGTACGGACGGCGCGATGCTACGGAAGCAGATGTGCTCGACGCCGCGCGCCGCGCCAACGCGCACGAGTTCATCACGCGGCTGCCGCAGCAGTATGCGACCTTCATCGGTGAGCGGGGCGTGAAGCTCTCCGGCGGCCAGCAGCAGCGCCTGGCGATCGCCCGGGCGATCGTCGCGTCGCCGCAGATTCTCATCCTGGACGAAGCCACGAGCAACCTCGACACCGAGAGCGAGCAGCTGATTCAGGCGTCGATGGCGACGCTGCTCGCGGGCCGCACCACGTTCATGATTGCGCATCGCCTCTCGACCATTCGCCGCGCCGATCTCATCCTCTTGATGGAAGATGGCCGGGTGATCGAGCGGGGGAGTCACGAAGAGCTGATGAATGCCCGGGGCGTCTATCACGGCATGGTGCTGCGCCAGATGGAGTCGCATGGCGAAAACGTCGCCGAGGGTTGGCGCTGAGCCTCGACACGTTCTCGACCGCGCGGCTCGCGGCCGAGCGGCTGACAGCGGGGCACCTTCCGGAAATCACCCGCATGCATCGCGACACGGCCGTCATGGCGCAGCTCGGCGGCGTGCGGGACGACGCCGAGACCGCCGCTTACCTTGCCAGGAACCTCACGCACTGGGATGACCACGGCTACGGCCTGTGGATCCTGCGCGAGGTGGGAGGAGGGGAGCCCCCCCCCGTCGGTCGGGCGGTGCTGCGGCACCTGCTGGTGGACGGCGTCGATGAAGTCGAGGTCGGCTACGCCTTCTACCCCTCACACTGGGGGCGGGGACTCGCCACTGAGATCGCGACGGCGTGCCTCCAGTTGGGCCGCCGCGAGCTGGGCCTGGCGACGATCGTGGCGGTCACGAGCCCTGAGAACCGGGCGTCACAGCACGTCCTGGAGAAAGTGGGACTCGTCTACGAGCGGGACTTCATGCACGAGGGCGCGGTGTGCTCGCTTTTCCGCACGCGCCGCCTAGTTTAGGCGCATGAACCGCTACTGGGCACTCGTCGGACTCAGCAGCGCACTCGGCACTCACGGTTGCGCGCACTCAGGTCGCCAGGCCGTCGAGACGAGGGCGCGGGAGATCTTTTCGGTGGAGTACCGTCATGACGCCGTCCCCGTCCACCGCGTGATGGCGCTTCCGGTCGAGAGGGTGTGGGCCGGCCTGCCGGAGGCGTTCAAGGCGTTGGGCTATCCCGGCGCCCCGTCGGTCAACCGGGACGAGCGCGTGTTCCTGACGCCGTACCTCAAGGTACGCGACCGGCTCTACGCGGCAGAGCCCAATTCGCTCTACTTCAGCTGCGCCCGGGCCAACAGCGTCGCCGCGGCAGCGGACGCTTGGATGATCACGTTTGCGATCCTGGTCCGCCTGACCCCGGAGGGCGAGAGGCAAACGGCGGTGGACGTGATCCTGGACGGAAACGCCAGCGACCGAACGGAGCGAACGATGTCGGTGAGCTGCACCGGAACGGGCCGGCTGGAGGGTGCGCTCCTGGACCTGATTGAGGAGCACGCTCGCGCAGCCGCGCCATGAGGCTGCCGGGTTAGGCCCCGCGCGCCGCCGCCGCAAACCGCCGCACGATCGCCCCGGCCGGCTCGACTCGATCGATTCCGGCTACACTCTTGCCGGCCTGCCAGTAGTCTTTCGAAGTCGCTTCACGGGCGCCCCCCGCGAGCGACGCGCGCTTCAACTGCCACGCCGAGCGGAGGGCGTAGATGGTGCGCATCCAGTGCTTCGTACGCCGACCCCGCAGCATCCAACGCGCGATCGGCCCGGCCTTGAGGCCGATACGCTCGACGTACGGCGTCCGGATCACCGCCAACGGCACGCCGGTGACCCGCTCGGTGTGCACGATGTCCGACTCGTTGGCCGCGACGATGGCCTGCTTGTAGTCGTCGTGGGCGCCACACTCGTCGGTCGCGATGAAACGCGTGCCCATCTGGACCCCCGCGTATCCCATCTCGAGCGCGGCGACGAACCCGGCTGTGTCTCCGACGCCCCCGGCACACACCAACGGGACGCCCAGGTCGCCGAGCTCGTCGCGCAGCTGCGCGGCGCTCTTCGGCCCCGCGTGTCCTCCGGCCCGATTGTTGACCGCGATCAGCCCGTGGACGCCGCCGGCGAGCCCCTTCTCGGCCCACTTTCGCTCCGTCACGTCGTGGTACACGATGCCTCCGGCCGGCGCGACCCGCTCCACCACCCACTTGGGGTTTCCGAGTGACGTGACGAAGAACCGCACCCCCTCTTCGAGGGCGACGTCCACCCAGGCGCTCATGCGGTCGAGGTAGAACGTGGAGCTGCGCTCGATCAGGACGTTCATGCCGATCGGCTTGTCGGTGGTGCGGCGAATGAGCCCCAGGCCTTCGCGCAGATCGTGGCGGTACACGTAGATCATGGACAGCGGCTGCACCACGCCGATGCCACCGGCCGCCGAGACGGCGGCGACGAGCTCCGGGTTGGAGCAGGGGTACATCGCGCCGCAGATCAGCGGCACCTCGATGCCGAGCTGCCGCGTGAGGGGGGTGTCGAGCAGGGTCACTGTGGCTTGGGAGGCCTGAGCCGCCACCGCGCGGTGGCCCGCGCGACGACGTCACCTGCGGCGTCGGTCACGGAGACCGTTGCCTCCTGCTCACGCTCCGCGGTCACCTCGAGCCCACTCACGCGGCACTCGGCGACGAGGGGACCACGCGCCTTCTTTTGATACGTGATAGAAAAACCGGTCACGATGCCTTGCACGCCTGGGGCGAGACCGGCGAGGACGGCAAGCCCGCTCGCCATCTCGGCAACGTTAGCGAGCGCCATGGCGTGCACCGACGCCAGATGATTGCGCACGCGGCGCCGGTCTCGCAGCGCCACGCGACAGAAGCCGGGCTCGAGCACCTGCACGCGGGCGCCGATGGTGCCCGAGTAGGGGGTCATGCGGCCGAGCAGCCAGCTGAAGAGCGTCTTGCCCCCCGGAAGGGGAGCGAGACGCGCCCACAGCGTGCGCAGGCGTTCGCCGGGAGCGGGCATAGCCACGCCTGAATGTAGCGCCTACCTTCCGCGACGGAGGAAACCATGTCACCGCTACTTCCCGCCGGGATGCCGGCCCCCGATTTCACGCTCCCCCGCGGACCAGGCGAGACCGTGCGCCTCGCCGATTCCCGCGGCCATCCCGTGATCCTCGCGTTCTATCCCGCCGACTGGAGTCCCGTGTGCGGGGACGAGCTCGGCGTCTTCAACGAGGTGCTGCCCGAGTTCCAACGCTACCGCGCCGAGCTGCTCGGCATCTCGGTGGACGGCGTATGGTCTCACAAGGCGTATAAGCAGGCGCGCAAGTTCGATTTTCATCTGCTCGCCGACTTCGAGCCGAAGGGGACGGTGTCGCGCCAGTACGGGGCGTACCGCGAACAGGATGGTTTCTCGGAGCGTGCGCTGTTCGTGCTCGACGGCGCCGGGGTCATTCGCTGGAGCTACCTGTCACCGGTGGCGGTCAATCCCGGCGCCGACGGCATCCTCGCGGCGCTCGAGGCGCTGCCATGACTGCGCGCCTCACGCCCCCGGTCACCGCGCGCGATCACGCGCAGGGCCCTCTGGAGGCGCCGGTGACGCTCGTCGAGTACGGTGACTTCGAGTGCCCGCATTGCGGCCGGGCATATCCGATGGTGAAGGCCGTCCAGCGCAGCCTGGGGCAAAACCTGCGGTTTGTCTTTCGCAATTTCCCGCTCGCGAAGTCGCATGAGCACGCGGAACACGCCGCTGAGATGGCCGAGGCTGCGGGCCAGCATGGCAAATTCTGGGAGATGCACGACCTGTTGTTCGAGCATCAGGATGCCCTGGAGGACGAGAACCTCGTCGCGTACGCGGCGTCGCTCGGGATCGATGCGGCGTGGGCAGCCGCAGCGCTGGTCGAGGGGACGTTCAGCGCACGGGTGCGTGAGGATTTCGCGAACGGCGCGAAAAGTGGCGTGAACGGTACGCCCACCTTCTTCATTAATGGGGCGCGGTACGACGGCTTGATGCACCCGACGGCGCTCCTCGAAGCGCTGGTCGCCGCGGCGACGCCGGAGTGAGGGTCCTCGTCGCCTCGCGGGACCTGATGTTTCGCGCCAAGCTCGGCGCCGTCGTGCAGGCGGCCGGCGCCGAGGCGACGCGGGACGAGGCGGCTGCGGACCTGGTGGTCCTGGACGTCGAAGCGCCTGGAGCGGTAGAACGCATCCGGGGGCTCGTCGGCCAGGGTGTCGCCGTGCTGGCGTTCGGGCCGCACGTGCAGGCTGAACTGCTGCGCGCGGCCCGCGAGGCCGGCGCGACGGCTGTGCCCAACTCCCAGGTGGAAGACCAGCTACGCCGCAGTATCTTTCCCGAACCATGACGCACACGACGACCGTCACGTTGCCCCCCGCCGAGGTGCTGCAGCGCGTCCAGATTTTTTTTGCCGAGCGCGTGCCCAACGCCGCGGCGTTCGTGGAGAAATCGGGACCTCGGTTCGTGGTGCTCCGCGGACAGGGTGGGGAAGAAGTGGTATTCAGCGCGTGGGAGGACAACGGCGTGACGCGGGTGCGCGCGTCGACGCTGTTCTTCGATCAGGCCGTCGACCGCTTCTTCACGACGCTGCCCCTCGCGTCGGCCGTGGAAGTCGCATGACGGCCGTGGCCCCCCCCGAGCGCTTCGCTGTGCGCGTGATGGTGACGCCCGTGTGGGACCAGGTGTTCCTGCCCGTCGACGGCGGCACGACCGTGGCCCAGCTCAAGCGCGAAGCGCTCCGGGCCGCGCTCAAGCGCTCCACCTTCGACGAGAGCGCCTACATCGTCAAGTTTCGCGGTGCCGGCGTGCTCGATGAGTCGGTGACGCTTCGGGCCCTTGGCGTCGTGGCCAACGCACCATTCATCGTGCTGCCGGCGCGGCGCCAACCGGTGCGGTGAAGACGCCAAGCCGGACCCTCACGACCGCGGCCGTCGGCTTCTTGTTGCTCGACGCGGTGCTCTTCGCCTTCGCCGCGATCACGTTCTCGAGACCCTGGCTGTTTCTCCCCGCCGCGATTTGTCTCGGCGCGGGCACGATGGTCGTGCTGGCGTGGCGACGCTACCGCCGCACGCTGCTCGAGTTGGAGGAGGCGCGCCGCGACATGCGGCGACAGGTGGAAGAGCTCCGCGACTTGCTGCACAGCAAAAACCTCTCGAATTGAATCCTCCATGACGGCGGTCGTCTGGCACCCCGCCTGTCGGAAGCATCACGGCGGCGCGGGGCACCCGGAACGTCCACAACGCATCGAAGCGGTGCTCGACGCGCTCCGCGCCCCCGACATGGAGTCCTTCGTCACGCTGCGCGAGGGCGTCCCGGCATCGCGCGCGACGCTCGAACGCGTCCATCCCGCCGCCCACATCGACCGGCTTGAAGCGATGGCCGCCGCGGGCGGCGGGGCGCTGGACGCCGATACGTTCCTAGGGTCCTCGAGTTGGGAGAGCGTGCTCGCTTCCGCGGGCGTGGCGCTCACGGCGGTGGAGCAGGGGATCGCGTCGGGGACGGCGTTCGGCGCCACGCGGCCGCCGGGGCACCACGCGCTCGCCGCGCAGTCCATGGGCTTTTGCTTCGTCAACAACGTGGTCATCGCGGCGCGCCACGCGCAAACGCTCGGATGTGCACGGGTCCTCATTGTGGATTGGGACGTCCATCACGGCAACGGCACGCAGGCCCTCGTCGAAGCCGATCCGTCGATTCGCTTCGTGTCGATGCATCAGTATCCGTGGTATCCCGGCACCGGCGCCGCGGATGAACGGGGCGTGGGGAACGTCTTCAACGTCCCGCGTCCCGGTGGCCTGCCGCGCGCGACGTACGTGCGCGATCTACTGGCGGCGGTGGACGCCGCGCTCACTGGTTGGACGCCGGATCTGCTGCTCGTGTCGGCCGGCTTCGATTCGCTCGCGGGAGACCCGCTCGGGGAGTTCACGCTCGAGCCCGACGACATCACGCACTGGACCGAAGCGTTGCGCGAGCGGATGCAGGGACGCCCCGTCGTCGGCGTGCTGGAGGGCGGGTACCGGCTCGATCTTTTGGCCACGGGGGTGAGCGCACATGTGCGCGCGCTTGCCTGAGCTTGCCTGCCTTGGCCTCCGTCCTATACTTCAGATGTGACTGCCACCGCGCCGCCCCCGCAGGCCTCGAAGCACTGGCCGATCAGCCTGTACCGCCGTCCCGACGGTACGCTGGAGCAGGACATCGCGCCCGCGCGGATTCGGGAGGCCGTGCAGAGCGGCGAAGG
>Ga0307282_10000855_pt1 | contig 10247 bp, 8 predicted proteins | sample ER_DNA_121_FD_194475 | JGI IMG/M metagenome (GOLD analysis project Ga0307282, IMG submission 194475) | Bulk soil microbial communities from the East River watershed near Crested Butte, Colorado, United States - ER_DNA_121 | ecosystem: Environmental > Terrestrial > Soil > Floodplain | place: USA...
CGTTGCTGACCCCTGCGTTGGAAGCTCCGCTGACTGACCCGCCGGGCACAAACGACTGCGTTCTCCTCGACTGCACATTAGGTCTCGGTGGCCATGCGTACGCGTTGCTCGCGGCATGCCCTCAGGCCCGGTTGATCGGATTGGACCGTGATCATCAGGCGCTGGCTCTCGCGCGGCAGCGGCTGGCCGAGTTCTCCAACCGGGTGACGCTCGTCGAGGCCGTGTTCGATCAGCTCCCCGAGGTGCTCGTGCGGCTCGCCCAACCCAAGGTTCAGGGGATCTTGCTTGATCTTGGTGTGTCCTCGCTGCAGATCGACAATCCCGAACGGGGGTTTGCCTACGCCCAAGACGCGCCACTGGACATGCGAATGGGACCGCAGGAGCTCACGGCGGCGCAGATTCTCAATACCTACTCCAAGTCCGACCTCGCGCGAATCCTGCGTAGCTACGGCGAGGAGCGGTTTGCCGATCGAATCGCAGCGAGGATCGTCGCCGAGCGTGACCGCGAGCCTTTCCGCAGCTCCGCACGACTGGTTCGGTTGCTCCACGACGCCATCCCAGCAGCCTCCCGAAAGTCGGGCGGCCACCCCGCGAAGAGGACCTTTCAGGCGCTGCGGATCGAGGTGAACGGCGAGCTGCGCGCGCTGGAATCTGTACTGCCAGAAGCCATCGCGGCTCTCGCCTTGCACGGCAGGATCGTCGTTCTGGCCTACCACTCGCTCGAAGATCGCTTGGTAAAACAGATCCTCACCGCCGCCTCGAGGGATCGCGCGCCGCGTGACCTGCCCGTCGTACCGGCCGAGCTGCGGCCGCAATTTCGCCTGCTGACCCGTGGAGCGATGCGACCCAGTGTCGCCGAAATCGCCCGCAATCCGCGTGCCGCATCCGCACGGCTCCGTGCTGCGGAACGGATCGCAGAGCTGCCGGTGGCCGGATGAGCGCACTCTGGGCGCCGATCACGGGTCGGCGTGAGGAGATCGGGACGATCTCTTCGCCGCTGCACGCCGTGGCCAAACCGGCGGCGCGCTTGGCGCGATTCTCGTTTCTGTTGGTGTTGATCGGAATCTTCGGGATCGGTATGGCCGGCTTGCTCATGCTCAACACAACGCTGCAGGGCCAGGCGTTCCAGTCGCGGACTCTCAACCGCCAGGCGAGCGAGCTCGCGTACGCCCAGGCTGATCTTGAAAACCAGCTCGACGCGCTGGCCGCTCCCCAGGAACTGGCGCGCCGAGCATCCGCACTGGGAATGCGCCCCAACCCGTATCCGGCGTTTCTCGAACTGCCCAACGGCAAGGTGATCGGCAAGCCCACGCCAGTGCAGGGCGACGAGGTGCCCGCGTTCATTGTCAAAACGCCCGCCGAAGTCGCGGCTGAGCGGGCCGCCAAACGTGCTCGTGTCGAGGCAAGGGCAGCGGCAAAGGCAGCCAAGCTAGAACGGCAGAAGGCGGCGGCAGTGGCCGCCAAGCGAGGGCAGCAAAAGGCCAAGAGGCCGTGATAAAGGAGCCGGATGGTGTGCACACGGCTCGTCCGCTGCGCAGCCAGCAGCAGCATGACCGCACGACTGTCCCCCCGCGGCCTCGCGCTCGGCAATCTCCACCGGTTCGGCAGGTTCGGCCGGTTCAGCGACGGCCACCTTTGCGGCTACCACTCGCCTCGGCACACCGCCGGCTGCACACACTGTTGATCATCGTCGCAATGGCGTTGTCGCTATGTGCGGGCCGGCTACTGCAGCTTCAGGGCTTCGATTCCTCGTCCTACAGCGTCGACGCTTTGACCCGTACGCTGCCGCTGCTGCCCGCACGTGGGCAGATCACCGATCGCAACGGGCTCGTCCTTGCCTCGACTCAGCCGGCGGTGGCCGTAACGGCTGATCCGAAGCTCACGGCCCTTCAGGCGTCGGCGATCGCCGACGTGCTTGCGGTTCACCTGGGCATGTCGGTCGAGGAGCTCATGCCGTTGCTGACCAGGACGGGTACCCGGTTCGTCTACATCAAGAAGAAGGTGCCGGCGCTGACCTACAGCGCGCTGGCAGCCGACTTGTCGAGCCGCCGACTGCACGGCATCTTCAGAGAGAGCGATCCGATCCGTACCTATCCGAACGGATCGGTCGGCGCCTCAGTCGTCGGGTTTGTTGGCGCAGATGGTGAGGGCCTGGCCGGGCTGGAGCGGACCTTCAACGCGCAGTTGGCCGGGGTGGAAGGCAAAGAGACCTACGAGAGCGCGCCCAACGGCAGCAGGATCCCGCTCGGCAGGAGCTCGATCACCCCAGCGCGGAATGGCCTGAGCTATCAATTGACCCTGGACTCCGAGGTGCAATGGGCGGCTGAGCGGCGACTGGCTGAGCAGGTTGCCAGAACGCACGCCGACTCGGGCTTCGCCATCGTCTTGGATATCAAAACTGGTCAGGTCATCGCGCTGGCGAACGCACCGACCTATGACTCATCCAGACCACAGGCCGCCAACTCCGCAGACAGGGGTAACCGCGCCATCTCCGCTCCGTACGAGCCCGGCAGCGTGGAGAAAGTCCTGACCTCTGCTGCGTTGATCGACTCAGGTACGGCGACTCCGAATACCCGAGTGGTGATTCCCAGCCGTATTGCCTCTGGTGGCAATACGATCAAGGACTTCTTCTCTCACGGTGTGCTGCACTACACCATGCGAGGGGTCATCGCAGACTCCTCCAACATCGGTACGGTCTTGCTCACTCGCCAGCTCAACAAACAGACGCTGCACGACTATTTGGTGAGCTTTGGCCTCGGGCACACCACCAGCATTGAACTGCCTGGGGAGTCCGCCGGCATCATGCCCAAGGCGGATATGCCCGATGGCCAACGCGATCGTGTCGCGTTCGGGCAGGCGATTGCTGTCACCGGCATCCAGCAGGCCGCCGCCGTCGCCGGCATTGTGAACGGCGGAATCTACAATCCGCCGACAGTGATCAAGACCGCCACCGACGGGGAAGGTCGGCGAGTCATCTCGGATAAGAGTTCGGCACAGGTACGCGAACTGATGCAGGCGGTCATCGACAGTACTAATGGGCAACGGAATTTGAAGCTCGACCGATACACCAGTGGCGGGAAGACGGGCACCGCACAACGCGCCGATATCAGCTGCGGTTGCTATCGAGGCTACGTAACATCATTCGTGGGCTTTGCGCCTCTCGATGACCCACAGATCCTGACCTATGTCGTGATCAGCAACCCGAGGGCAGGCGATACCGGATCGATCACCGCAGCACCGGCGTACCGGGACATCATGAACATGGCGTTGCCGCGCTACTCGGTGGCACCTGATGCCAAGCCGCACAAGCCGCTGCCCACCCAGTGGTAGAGCGAGCGGGAGTCAGTTTGGTACCGGGTATTGGTCCGCACCGGCCGACGACTCGATAACGTCACAAGCGTGTCTACTGCTCTACGGGGGGGCGTGATTCGGCCGCGCACCAGACACCAGATCGGTCTGGCCGAGCTGCTCGGGGTCCGCACCGCGGTAAGCGATCCGCTTATCAGTGGCATCACCATCGACTCCCGGCTGGTACGTCCCGGCGACTTGTATGTCGCATTGTCTGGTGCCCATCATCACGGCGCGGAGTTCGCCGAGCAGGCTGCTGCGGCAGGAGCCGTCGCCGTTCTCACCGACACGGCCGGCAGTCTGCTGGCTCATGGGGTGTCACTTCCGGTCGTCGTCGTCGACCATCCTCGACAGGCAATGGCAGCTGTCGCCGCCACCATCTACGGCCGGCCTGCGGATGCGCTCACCATGTGCGCGGTCACCGGCACGAATGGCAAGACAACGACAACCTTTCTCTTGGAGGCCGCGCTGCGCGCCGGGGGCGTAAGTACGGGGCTGGTCGGTACCGTCGGCTTCCGGCTGAACGGTGTGGCATTGGACTGCGTGCCGACCACGGTGACAACGCCCGAGTCGACCGATCTTCAAGGTCTGCTGGCCTTTCTGCTCGAGGAGGGAGCCAAGACCGTCGTGATGGAGGTTTCGTCCCACGCGCTGGTACTTGGTCGTGCCGAAGCGATCGGCTTCGATGTTGCGGCTTTCACCAACCTGGGTAGAGATCATCTGGATTTCCACCGTGACATCGATTCCTATTTCGAGGCCAAGGCCTCGCTTTTCACGCCGGAGCGGACCAAACACGCGGTGATCAATGTCGACGATCCGCGTGGTCGCGAGCTGGTGCAGCGCATCGGTCGGCACTCGGGCATGGAGCTCAGCACGGTGAGCCTCGACGGCGATGCCGCCTGTCGGGCATTGGCGTACGAGGTGCAGCCGGATGGTCGGACAGCGGTGCGCGCCGATCTCCGAGGCCGCATCCTGAACTTCAGCCTCAATCTGCCTGGTGACTTCAATATTCGCAACGCCCTGACGGCCTTGGCCATGGTGGATGCGATCGGGGGCGATCTGGAGCGCGCGACCGTCGGCTTGGGGCAGGCACATGTCGCAGGTCGGATGCAGCGCGTCGAGCTCGGCCCGGGCGCACCGCGGGTCTATGTGGACTTCGCCCATACGCCGCAGGCGATCGCTGCTGCACTGCAGGCGGTGGGCATCCAGCGTCGGATTGTGGTGCTCGGCTGCGGCGGAGATCGTGATCCGCACAAGCGCGGACCGATGGGAGAGGCTGCGGCTCGATTCGCCGACGTGGTGATTGCCACCGATGACAACCCGCGGTCCGAAGACCCTGCCGCAATCCGGGCGGAGCTGATCACGGGGGCGCAGACGGCAGTCCGGAAGGACAGTCTCTCGACCGAGGTTATTGACGGCGGCGACCGGCGCTCCGCGATCCGCATGGCGCTGCAGATCGCGTCCTCCAGTGACGTGGTCGCGATCCTCGGCAAAGGCCATGAGCTCGGTCAGGAGGTGGCTGGCACGGTCCTGCCGTTCAGCGATCCGGACGTGGCAGCCGAGGAGTGGGCCGAGCTGCATCCCGACCTGGGTCGACGGGCCGGTCAGCAGGGTACGACGCTGTGATCCCTGCGACGGTCGACGAGATCGCCATAGCCCTCGGTGCGCAGCTGGTGGGTCCCGGCGACAAGGCTGCCGTAGTCACCGCGCTGACTGCTGACTCTCGTACGGTGATTCCCGGCGCTCTGTTCGTCGCATTGCCGGGTGAGCGGGTCGATGGCCATGACTATGTTGCCGCCGCAGCTGCGGCCGGCGCGGCTGCGTCGCTCACGAGGCATCCCGTTGCGGGGGCGCTCTGCGTCGTCGTGGCAGATCCGCTGGTGGCGCTCGGCCGACTGTCGCGCTACCTCCTTGACCGGTCGAGCGCTGCTGGGCTTCATGTCGTCGGGATCACCGGTTCCGTCGGGAAGACGTCGACCAAGGATCTGCTGGCGCAGCTGCTCGAGCAGACGGGCCCTACCGTCGCGCCCGCAGGCAATCTCAATAATGAACTCGGCGTGCCCCTTACGGTCGGCCGAGTCGATGCGCACACCAGATATCTGGTCGTGGAGATGGGTGCCCGTGGCATTGGCCACATTGCCTATCTCTGTGAGATCGCGCCGCCGCGAGTCGGTCTGGTGCTGAATGTCGGCCAAGCCCATGTCGGGGAGTTCGGCGGCCAGGCCGCAATTGCGCAGGCGAAAGGTGAGTTGGTCGAGTGCCTGCCCGCGGACGGCTGGGCCGTTCTCAATCGCGACGATCCACTGGTTTGGGGAATGCACCGTCGTACGAAGGCGCGGGTGCTGCCGTGGTCCGCCAGCCAGCAACTCAACGAAGGGGTGTGGGCCTCGGGATTGAGCGGTGACGCGTACGGGCGTTACTCCTTCACCCTCCATCAACGACGAGACGGCGAATCAGAACAGCAAGCTGACGTGCGGCTGGGACTGACGGGGCGGCACCAGGTCGCGAACGCGGTTGCGGCCGCCGCTGCTGCCCTGGCACTAGGGCTCGAGCTCGACCAGATCGCGGGCGGACTCACAACCGCCGCGCCGCGCTCGCGCTGGCGTATGGAGCTCCATGACCGTTCCGACGGCGTCACGGTGATCAACGATTCCTACAACGCCAATCCCGAGTCAATGCGCGCCGCGCTGTCGACCCTCGTTGAACTCGGTCGACGGGGTCGGCGCACCTGGGCTGTGCTGGGGGACATGCTCGAGCTCGGCGATACCGCCGCTGAGGAGCATGAAGCAATCGGCCGGTTCGCGGCGCAGCTCGGAGTCGAGCAGCTGGTCACCATCGGTGAGCACGCGAACCGCATCACCAAGGCCGCTGTGGATGCTGGTTTGGCGCCCACCTCGGCGGTGGCAGTGGCGGACAAGCCCGCAGCAGTCGCGGTGCTGACAGCTGGTCTTGGACCTCGCGACGTCGTCCTAGTCAAAGCATCTCGTGGCTTAGCCTTGGACACCGTGGCCGACGACATCCTCACCGCCGTCGCCCCACGGCCGCTCGAGGATTCCGGGTGAAGACAATCGTCCTTGCCGGCGGCCTCGCACTGATCGCGACGTTGCTCGGCACCAAGCTGGCCATCCTGATCCTGGTGAGGAAGGGCTACGGGCAGCTCATCCGCGACGACGGCCCGACCTCGCACCACGTGAAGCGGGGCACCCCCACCATGGGCGGGCTCGTCATTATCACCGCGGTGCTGCTGGCGTACTTCGGCAGCCATTTGATCATCTTTTCGGCTCCGTCTGCGTCGGCACTACTGGTGCTGTTCCTCTTTACGGGGCTAGGCGTGGTCGGCTTTCTGGACGACTACATCAAGATCAGCAAGCAGCGTTCGCTTGGACTGCGGAGCAAGGCCAAGATCGCTGGCCAGTCGGTCGTCGCCATTGTGTTCGCCGTCGCTTCGCTGCAATTCCCTGACGAGCGGGGGATCACCCCTGCTTCACCCGCCATCTCCTTCCTGCGCGACATCGAGTGGCTTCGATTGCCGCTCATTTTGGTGATCATCTGGGTGATGCTGCTGATCGCGGCTGCCAGCAACGGCGTCAACCTCACCGACGGACTCGACGGACTCGCCTGTGGCGCCTGCGTGATGATCTTCGGTGCGTACACCCTGGTCAATATCTGGCAGTACAACCAGTCCTGCGCATACACCGCCTCGGCCGGACCGAAGTGTTACGAGGTACGCGATCCGTACGATCTGGCGGTGGTCGCCGTCGCACTCGCCGGGGCGTGCTTCGGCTTTCTGTGGTGGAATGCCGAGCCGGCCAAGATCTTCATGGGCGACACCGGGTCGCTCTCGCTCGGCGGTGCGCTTGCCGGGATGGCCATCTTCACCCGAACCGAGCTGTTGCTCGTGATCTTGGGCGGACTGCTGGTCATCGAGGTCATGTCGGTGATCTTGCAGGTCGGCTTCTTCAAGTTGACCCGTGGCCGACGATTGTTCAAGATGTCGCCCATCCACCACCACTTCGAGCTGCTGAACTGGCAACAGGTGACCATCGTGATGCGCTTTTGGATCATCGCCGGGCTGTTCGTCGCCGCCGGCCTGGGCATCTTCTACGCAGAATGGGTGGCAGGCACGTGAGTCTGTCGTGGTTGACCGCCGCCGATGGTCACTCACCCTGGCCGCAGGCGCATGTCGTGGTGGCCGGCATCGGCGTTTCGGGTTTCGCAGCCGCCGACGGGCTGTTGCAGTTCGGTGCTCGTGTCACGGTGCTGGACGACCAGTTCGATGAGCGGAGGTCCGACAAGGGCAAGCTGCTGGAAGTGCTCGGCGGCACCGTACGCCTGGGGCCCGGCGCCACTGCGACTCTGCCGGACGATGCTGATCTTGTGATCACCACCGGCTGGCCTGCCACCGCGCCGCTGCTCCGCCAGGCTGCCGAGCGGCAGCTGCCGATCTGGAGCGAGGTCGAGTTGGCCTGGCGGCTCAGTCGCCCGGACAAAATCATCCCGTGGCTCGGAATAACGGGCACCAACGGCAAGACGACGACCACCCAGATGCTGGAGTCGATCCTTGCGGCGGCCGGGCTGCAAACGGCAGCGGTCGGCAACATCGGCCGCCCGATCATGGAGATCGTGCTGGACCCGCAACCCTACGACGTTCTCGCCGTGGAGTTGTCGAGCCATCAGCTGCACTGGTCCAACTCACTGTCCCTGCATTCGGCCGCAGTCCTCAACGTGCAACCCGATCACCTGGAGTGGCATGGCTCATACGCGGCGTACCGCGACGCCAAGGCCAAGATCTACTCCGGTGTTGAGGTCAGCTGTGTCTACAACGTCGCTGACCCACTCACCGAGCGGATGGTCGAGGAGGCTGAGGTCGTCGAGGGTGCCCGAGCGATCGGCTTCACGCTGGGCATACCCGCTGTCTCGATGCTCGGCATCGTTGACGATCTATTGGTCGATCGGGCCTTCGTCGCACAACGTCAGGACTCGGCGCTGGAGCTCGCAAAGGTCACCGACGTCACTCCGGCTGCACCGCACAACGTGGCCAACGCATTGGCCGCCGCAGCGCTGGCGCGCTCGTACGGTGTGCCGGGGACGGCGGTGCGGGACGGATTGCGATCGGTCAGAGTGGGACCCCACAAGATCCAGACTGTCCTGGAACGCGACGGAATCTCCTGGGTCGATGATTCCAAGGCCACCAACCCGCACGCGGCCGATGCGTCGCTGCGCGCCTTCGACTCGGTGGTCTGGATCGCCGGTGGACAGGCCAAGGGCACCACCTTCGACGAGTTGATCACCGCTCATCGTCAGCGGTTGCGTGGCGCAGTGCTGCTCGGGACCGACCGCGACATCATCGCCGAAGCCCTCGCTCGACACGCACCGGAAGTCCCCACACAAATCATCGAGTCGGTCGACACTAGAGCAATGGCACAAGCCGTTGCGGCGGCCGCTTCCCTGGCCAGACCTGGTGATGCTGTCCTGCTTGCCCCGGGGTGCGCCAGCTTGGACATGTTCACCGATTACGCCGCACGCGGAGATGCTTTCGCTGCCGCGGTGCGCGCGCTCGCAGAGGAGTAGACGTCAGTGGCGACCCTGACTCCGCAGGGCCAGTCCGCGCCCACCGCACTTGGGCGGCGTCCGATGTCTGCACTCGAGATGCTCCGCTGGCTCCGCTCGGTGCTGGACCGGCCATTGACCAGCTATCACCTGGTACTCGGATCAGTTGCTTTGCTGCTCGTCGTCGGCGTGATGATGGTGCTCTCGGCATCGAGCGTGAACGCCTATCTCAGCCATGGCGATTCCTACTTCTATGTCAAACGGCAGGTGATCTTCCTATCCGTCGGTGTGCTGGGCGCATTGACGATCATGCAGCTGCCACTGTCGACGCTCCGGCTGTTGAGCTGGTTCGGCCTCGCCGGTGCCACCGTCTTGTTGATCTTGACCTACACGCCGCTCGGCATCTCGGTGAATGGCAATCGCAACTGGCTCTATCTCGGTTCCTCACTCTTCTCGATCCAGCCGGCCGAGTTCGCGAAGCTCGCCATGATCGTTTGGGGAGCGGACGTGCTGGCCCGGAAGCACCGGTTACTCGAGCAGCCGAAGCACTTGCTCGTGCCGTTCCTAGCGGTGAGCGGCATTTTGGTGTTGCTCGTGCTGTTTCAAGGCGACGCCGGTACTGCGGTAGTGATGGCGGCCATCGCTGCCGGCATGCTGTGGATCGTCGGAGCTCCGCTGCGGGTGTTGACGGCCTTGGCATCGGCTGGTGTGGTCGGAGTCATCGCGATCTTCGTCACGTCCTCGGTGCGGATGAGTCGCCTAGCCGCCTTTCTGGACCCCAGCCTCGATGTCAATGGTGCCAATCACCAGGCCAACGCCGGCATGTTCGCGATCGCTTCCGGCGGCTGGTGGGGTGTTGGTCTGGGTGCCAGCCGGCAGAAATGGGGGAGCCTGCCCGAGGCACACACCGACTTCATCTTCGCCGTACTCGGTGAGGAGTTCGGCCTGTTCGGCAGCCTGGTTGTCCTCGCCATGATCGGCATCTTGGGCTATGCCGGCATTCGGATCGCCACCCGCACCGACGATCTCTTCGTACGCTATACGGCTGGCGGTATCACCACCTGGTTCATGGTGCAAGCGTTGATCAACTTGGCCGTGGTACTGCGGCTGCTTCCTATCGCGGGTGTGCCGTTGCCGTTGCTGTCCTACGGTGGCTCGGCATTGGTCGCCAATCTGCTCGCGGTGGGGGTATTGCTTGCCTGCGCACGCCGAGAACCCGAGGCCCGGAAGCTGCTGGCGAAGAAGGCGATGCGCCCAACGCGGCGGATGACCGCAGTCGTCGGGTCGCGGACCAGCCACGGCCGTACCGAGTCATGACCACTTCTGGTTCTGGCTCGGTGGTCCTCGCC
>Ga0307282_10000857_pt1 | contig 10240 bp, 8 predicted proteins | sample ER_DNA_121_FD_194475 | JGI IMG/M metagenome (GOLD analysis project Ga0307282, IMG submission 194475) | Bulk soil microbial communities from the East River watershed near Crested Butte, Colorado, United States - ER_DNA_121 | ecosystem: Environmental > Terrestrial > Soil > Floodplain | place: USA...
TGGACACTTCGGCCGCGTCCAGATCGACGCCGGCGGCGGCGTACTCCTGAGCCTGGCCCGTGCGGCCGTGCGAGCCGACCGGACCGGCAGACTCTTTCATGCCAGCGCCTTGGCCAGGGAGACCTGGGTGAGGTCCTGGAAGGCGCGCACCCGAGACTCCACATCGGCCAGAGTGATCCGGTCGAATCCGCGGATGCCGAACTGCTCCACGGCGTACGATCCCATGGCGGCGCCATACACCATGGCTCGCCGCATGTTGTCCTCCGTCACCGAGCGGGTACGCGCCAGGTAAGCCATGAAACCACCCGCGAACGCGTCACCCGCGCCGGTGGGATCGAAGACCGTTTCCAGCGGGAAGGCGGGCACGTAGAAGGTGCGCTTGGGCTCGATCAGCAGTGCGCCATGCTCCCCTTGCTTGATCACCACGCGTTTCGGACCGTGAGCCAGGATCCACCGGCCGGCGCGATGGATGTTCCAATCGCCGCTCAACTCTCTTGCCTCGCCGTCGTTCACCATGAGGACGTCCACCCGCTCGAGCAGCTGGAGCAACGCGGCCTTCTTGCTCTGGATCCAGTAATTCATGGTATCGCACACCACCAGCTCGGGACGCTCGACCTGTTCGAGGACGCCGAGCTGGAGGTCAGGATCGATGTTGCCGAGGAAGAGGAATCGCGCAGATCGAAAGCCGGCCGGGAGTCGGGGTTGGAAGTCGGCAAACACGCCGAGTCGCGTCTCCAGCGTCTCGCGACTCTGGAGATCGTAGGAGTACTTGCCCTTCCACCGGAAGCTCTCACCGTTGGCCCGCTCCACCCCCGACCAGTCGATCCCGCGGGGAGCCAGACGCTCGAGCTCGTGGTACGGATAGTCTTGTCCCACGACGCCGACGACCTGGACCGGATACAGGATCGAGCCGGCGACGCTGAAATAGATCGCGGAGCCGCCCAGCGCGTCCGCGGTCTCCCCGAAGGGAGTAAAGATCGAGTCCAACGCGATGCTGCCGACCACGAGTAAGGTCATCGAGTCACATCCGGTCTGGGGCTGAAATGCCGAGGAGGTTGAGCCCGTTGGCAAGCACGGTGCGCGCCGCCCGGGCCAGGAGCAGTCGTGCGCCCTCGGTAGCCTCGCCTTCAGGTGCCCCCACGGCCCTGGTATGGTGATACCAGGCGTGAACCGCCGTCGCCAGCTCCCGCAGGTAGACCGTGATACGGTGGGGTGCGCGCTCACGCGCCGCCTTCTCTGCGGTCTCGGGAAAAACGATCAGCTTCTTGAGGAGATCCGTGTCCTGCGGCGCAGGCAACGCGCCGAGATCCAGGAAACCCGTCAGCGACTCGGGATCGCGCTCGGCGGTGCGAAAGATTCCGCTGAGCCGGGCGTGCGCCATCTGCACGTAGAAGACTGGGTTCTCGTCGGTTTGCTTCTTAGCCAGGTCGACGTTGAAGGTCATCTGGGTGTCGCCCGGAAGCGCCAGGAAAAAGAATCGTGCCGCATCGACGCCCACTTCCTCGAAGAGATCGCGCAGGGTGACGAACTCGCCCGATCGCTTCGACATCTTCACCTCTTCGCCACCCCGGGTGACCTTCACCAATTGAACCAGAGCCACGTCGAAGAACTCAGGCGAGTACCCGAGCGCTGCGAGCGCCGCCCGCATCCGGGGGATATAGCCATGGTGATCGGCTCCCCACACGTCCACGACCCGATCGAAGCCCCGGTCGTGCTTGTCCATGTGATAGGCGATGTCGGGTCCCAGATACGTCAGGCTTCCGTCGCTCTTGCGCAGCACGCGGTCCTTGTCGTCCCCGAAGCTCGTGGTGCGGAGCCAGAGCGCTCCCTCGGATTCGTAGGTGAGGCCACGCGCGGCCAGCAGGGCAATGGCGCGATCGACCCGCCCGCTGTCGTAGGATGCCTGTTCGGAGGAAGTGACATCGAACCTGACGCCGAACAGCTCGAGATCGCGATCCTGCTCCTCCCGCTGAATCCGCAGGGCCAGCAGGCGAGAGCGACGGATGCCCTCCGCCTCCGGGAGGTCGGCGAATGCGCGACCCTCGGCCGCGAGCACCTGTCGCGCGTTCTCCAGCAGGTACTCACCGTGATAGCCGCCCTCGGGGATCGCTACGTCCTTGTAGCCCGCGGCCTCGCGCACCCGGGCCCAGAGACTTCGCGCCAGCTTGTCAATCTGCACGCCGGCGTCGTTGACGTAGAACTCCCGCGTGACGGATTGCCCCGCCCATTCGAGAAGTGATGCGATGGCGTCTCCCAGGGCGGCTCCGCGACCGTGCCCGACGTGGAGCGGGCCGGTCGGATTGGCAGATACGAACTCGACATTGACCTTGAGGCCCGCGCCCCAGCTCGATCGTCCGTAGTCGGCGCCTTGCTCGAGGATGCGCCGATGCGCCTCGGCCAGCTGCGAATCCGCCAGCCAGAAGTTGATGAATCCCGGCCCGGCGATCTCGCTTTTGGCCACCAGGCTCGTGGGAAGCTGTAGCTCCTGAAGCACGCGCTCGGCTGTCTTGCGGGGGTTGGCTCGGTCTCGGCGCGCGAGCACCATGGCGAGATTGGTGGCGAGATCGCCGTGTCCAGCGTCACGGGGCCGCTCCAGGACAAATTCGATTCCATCGGCACCGAGCCGCGAGGCTACCCTCGACAGCTCGGTCCGCAGGCGATCATTCACTCGGAGGCGGCCTTCCCTTTGCCGTGGCGGGAGGCAGTCTTGGCGGGAACTGCGTCCGGCTTCGATGCCGCCTTGGTTTCGGGCTTAGCGCTCTCGGCTTTGGCGTCCGACGCAGGCTTGGTGTCAGCAGCGCTCTCGCTTTCCGGCTTCCGCGGTCCCTTGCCATCCTTGCCGTAATCGGTGATGTAGAAGCCAGTGCCCTTGAACACCAGGCCGGCACCGCCAGAAATCATCCGCATGGCGGGCTTGCCGCACACCGGACACTTGGCGCGCGGTTTCTCGGCCATCTTCTGGAATTTCTCGAAGAGGTGCCCATCGGGGCAGCGGTATTCATAGGTCGGCATGGCGGCTCGTTAGAGGTAAATGAAGTGAGCTACGAAACTTAGCGCGCCATGGCACGCTGTTCAAGCAAAGATTGTGGTGAAAAACCTCGAACCAGGTCAGGCAGGACGATAGGTGCCCCACACGTCGCGCAGTGCGTCGCTGATCTCGCCCAGGCTCGTCCGTACCCGAACGGCTGTAATGATTGGCGGCATGAGCTGATCGGTACCGGTCGCGGCGGCCTTCACGTCTGCGAGGGCCGACTTGACCGCCGCGGGGTCACGCCGCCGTCTGATCTCGGCCAGCCGGGCCTGTTGCTGCGACTCGAGCGCCGAGAAGTCGGGCGCGGCAATGGCGAGGGGCGGTGAATCATCGGTGAACCGATTCACCCCGACCACGACTCGCTCACCCGATTCCTGCGCCTTTTGGAGCTGGTAGGCGCTACGCGCGATGGCTTCCTGAAAGAACCCGCGCTCGATGGCCCGCGCGGCGCCGCCAAGGGTATCCACATCGGTAATCAGCGCGCGAGCACCCGACTCGATCTGATCGGTGAGTGACTCGACGTAGTAGCTGCCCGCGAGCGGGTCCACCACCTGGGGCACGCCCGACTCGTATCCCAACACCTGTTGGGTGCGCAGGGCGAGGGTGGCCGACTCCGCCGTGGGCAGCGCCAACGCCTCGTCGTAACCGTTGGTATGCAGAGACTGGGTTCCACCGAGCACCGCGGCGAGGGCTTGCAGGGTTACCCGGATCACGTTGTTCATCGGCTGCTGCGCCTGGAGCGTTACTCCTCCCGTCTGGGTGTGAAACCGCATTCGGGCTGTGCTGTCTCCAGCCCCGAACCGCTCCCGCACCAGACGGGCCCACAGCCGGCGGGCCGCCCGGAACTTGGCGGTTTCCTCGAACAGATCGTTGTGGCTGGCGAAGAAGAAGGAGAGCCGCGGCCCGAAGCTGTCTACGGCCAGACCGGCTGCGACCGCTACCCGCACGTACTCCAGGGCGTTGGCGAGAGTGAACCCGACTTCCTGCACCGCAGTCGCTCCCGCCTCTCGCATGTGGTAGCCGCTGATCGAGATCGGATTGAAGCTCATCGATTCGTCGGTCACAAACCGGAAGATGTCCGCCACCAGTCGGAGGGACGGCTGGGCCGGATAGATGTAGGTCCCCCGCGCGATGTACTCCTTGAGCACGTCGTTCTGCACTGTGCCGGTGAGCTTGGCCCGGGGAACATTCTGCTCCTCACCAACGACGATGTACATCGCGAGCAGGATCGCCGCCGTCGCGTTGATCGTCATCGAGGTAGAGACCTGGTCCAACGGAATCCCGCGGAACAACTCGGCCAGATCGTCCACCGTGTCGATGGCAACGCCGACGCGGCCGACTTCTCCCTCTGCCATCGGGTGATCGGAGTCATATCCCATCTGGGTGGGCAGATCGAAGGCGGTCGAGAGGCCCATCTGCCCCGCGTCGAGCAGCTGGCGGAACCGTCGGTTGGTATCCTGGGCGGTCCCAAACCCGGCATACTGGCGCATGGTCCAGAGCCGCGTGGTGTACATGTTGGGGTAAGGACCACGGGTGAAAGGGAACTCGCCGGGATGGCCGAGGTCTCGGGCGGGATCGCCGTTCCAGTCCTCCGGCCCGTAGACCGTCTTCACAAGACGGGCTGCGAGACCGGGCCGCCGGCGCGCGCGGCGACCCGGCGAAGCGTATCGGCGACGAAGCCGACGTCCTCCCGCGATCCGATCACCAGCGGTGTGCGCTGATGCAGCGATTCCGGCACGATGTCGAGGATCCGCTCGATTCCATCAGTGGCGGAACCTTCGGCCTGCTCAGCGATGAACGCCATCGGGCTGGCCTCGTACAGCAGCCGGAGCTTCCCCCGTGGGTTCCTGTTGTCGGCCGGATAGAGGAAGATGCCGCCGGCAACGAGATTGCGATGGAAATCGCCGACGAGGGAACCCATGTAGCGGCTGTTCTTCGGCGTCACCTCAACGGGGGGGTCGCCTTTCAGACCCTTCACCGCCGCTTGAATTCCCTTGTCCCAGCGTCCGAAGTTGCTCTCGTTCACGCTGTAGTATTTGCCCACCCGGGGGGTGATGATCCTGGGATGGGAGAGCAGGAACTCGCCGATGGTGGGGTCGAGGGTGAAGCCGTGTGCGCCCTGACCGGTCGTGTAGACCAGCATCGTGCTTGAACCGTACATGATGTAGCCGGCCGCCACTTGCTTGCACCCCGGCTGCAGCACGTCGGCCGAGGTTCCCCTGCCGTGCATGCTCACCCGCCGATAGATGCTGAAGATGGTCCCGACCGCCGAGTTGACGTCGATGTTGGATGAGCCGTCGAGGGGATCGAACAGGACTGCGTATTTGCCGACTGGGTACTCGGGGGGAACCGGGATGATCTCGTCGTCCTCTTCCGAACCCATAGCGCACACGCGCCCGGTGTGCTTCAGGCAGTTCTTCAGGGTTTCGTTGGCAAAGACGTCGAGCTTCTGCTGCTCCTCGCCCTGGACGTTGATGCCGCCGGCGGCGCCGAGAATGTTGACCAGGCCGGCCCGGCGGATTGCCGCAGAGATGATCTTGGACGCGAGGGCAATGTCATAGAGCAGATTGGAAAGTTCCCCCGTGGCCTCGGGGTAGCGGTCTTCCTGGTCGAGAATGAAGCGTTCGATGGTCGTGACTGAAGTCTGCAAGAAACCTCCGTTTACCGTTGACCGTTCACGCTGTTCTCTGCTACATCGTACGTGGCCGAGCGCCCTCGAGCCTTCACCACCATTCGCCGTCCGTCAGTCGTGACGGTTACCAGCCCATCTCGATCGGTGCGCCACACGTCCACCCGGTGCCTCAGCAGCCGGCCGAGGGTTGCCCCGGCGGGGTGCCCATAGGTGTTCCGGCCCACCGAGATCACCGCCACCTTGGGCCGGAGCGAATCGAGCCACTCATCACCCGTGCTTCCCCGGCTGCCGTGATGGCCAACCTTCAGCAGGTCCACCGCATGAGCCCGTCCCCGCATCTCCGTTTCCGCGGGGAAGCCGGCATCACCGGCCAGGAGTGCCTGAAAGGCGCCGTATTCAACCAGCAGCACCAGCGAATCCTCGTTCAGGTCCTCGCCCCAGCGCGCCCACTCGTGAGGATGGAGAACCGTGAAGCGAACGCTATCCAGCATGAATCGTTCACCCCGGCGCCCGCGGTGCCAGGCGATCGATTCAGCGGCCAGCTCATCGAGGAATTCATAGTACAGCGGGTCGGCAACCTGATCGCCGGGCTCGATAACCAGCCCGGCGTGAAACCGGTCGAGCACGCTGGGAACGCCGCCAAGATGGTCGGCATGTGCGTGGGAGACGATGGCCACCGCAAGCTCCCGTGCGCCATGACTCACCAGAAACGGGACCACGACGCGGCGTCCGGCATCACTCCGATCGTTCCGGGGGCCCGCATCGACCAGAACCCATCGGCCAGCCGGCGTCCGCAGCAGGGCCCCGTCGCCCTGACCCACGTCGAGAAAATGTAACGTCAGTCCGGAGCCCGCGTTAGCCGATCGCGGTGCCCCGGCCCATAGCATGCCGGCCCAGAGGGTCACGACGCCGGCCCAGCTCGATCGCCTCACGGCTTCGGCCAATGTGTTCCGCTTGCCGATGGCCCAAAGGCTTACAACCAACCCAGCGAGCCAGGGGAGTGCAGAGCGAATCTCCGCGGCTTCGATGGCGTGACCCCCGGGAACCGCCGCACCGCCCGCTGCGAGGAGCTCCAGGAGGTGAAGCGCCAAGCCTGCACCACCGGCAAGCGCACTGGCCAGGCTGGGCCAGACGGGGAGGATCATCAGACTCGCCAGCACTCCCGGGACCGCAACGGCGGCGAGCGGTATGGCGATAAAGTTGAGCAGGATCCCGATAATGGCCACGGTCCCGAGCGCGGCTGCCGTGATCGGAGCGGTCGCAAGGGTGGCGCCGATTGACGACCCGAGAGTCCGCCACCAGACCGCCGTACCGAGCGCGTGGTCGGTCCAGCGACTGAACGTGGTTGCGCCCCAAAGCGCGGAGGTGGAGAGCCAGGCGCCGAGATCGAGTACCGCCCAGGGGTCGAGCAGGAGCACGCACAAGCAGGTGGCAGAGAGAAGAGCGTTCGTCTCTACCCGTCGCTGCCGCCCGCGACTGATAGCCACGAGCACCGCCAGCGTGGCAGCCCTGGCGGCCGGAGCCGGCCACCCGAGAAACGCGACGTATGCGACACTGGTAGCGGCGGCGACCACGAGCGCCAGAACTCGCCCTACCCGGACCAGGCGGCAAAGAAGGAAAATCCACGCGGCTATCACGCCCACGTGGAAGCCAGAGATCGAAAGGAGGTGTACCAACCCAGACTGGGCAAATCGATCCTGGAGCGCTCGGTCCATTCCGCCTCGCCGTCCCAGGATCAGTGCATCGACCATCGGTGCGCGAGTCCCATAGAGCCTGCGGCTTGCCCCGCTCAGCGCAGTTCGAAGCCGAGCCGAGAGAGCGGGCTTCCCGGTGACCCGGTAGACCTGCACAATGACCAGCGTGCCGCTTGGGCGGCCGGACCGGCCGGGGCGCGCGACCCAGCGGGCGCCCACCTCAAACGTGAGCCCAGCCTGACTCGACCTGCCTTGCGGCCATCTGGCCGAGACCACGCCCGTGCAGCTCGCCCTGAGCGGCTGTACCTCCAGCAGGCTACCGTCGGGCTCCGCAGGCTCGAGCAGGCGCAACGAGAGGCGCACCGGCCCGGGAGGCAGCCGCGCCGCACAGCTCCGCCCCTCTTGGATCCAGGCGACCTCGCCGCTGAGCCTCCCGAGAGCAAGCGCGGCGCACAGCACGGACGGCAAGGACCGGCGCCAAGAGAGCCCGAGCATGAGCGAGATCCCAATTACCCAATGCGGAGCCCCAAAACGCAGAAGGCCGGTCGCGAGACCGGCCCCATATGCCATGGTGAACAGAATGGGAGGCCGGAGCCTCACTACCCGAGCCCTATCCCGGCTGCGTACCTCCCCGAGCCTTGCAACGCGGGGCCACCGAAATCTTTCGCAGCGCCTCCATAACGATGACCTCTATAGCCGCCCGGCTTTGTTCCTTCTCCAAGCTCACCTCGGTGACAACCGCTCCCTCCCGGCGAGAGACATAACGCGGCGGCACCCGGTTGAGGGCGTACGTCAAGACATCGTCCCGGCAGAGCTCGCAGCCACAGAAGGCGGGAAAGTGCGGCCGCAGCGCGTCGTACGCGGCCGTGACGTGATCCTCCACCAGATTCCTGATCACAACACCGCCAGTGCCGGTGTAACGACAGATCCGGTGAACGTGGAGCCCGTGGTTCCGGTGAGCCGGACCTTGTGATACTCGCCGGTGCTGCTTTGTGGCAGATCGACAAGCACGAGGTGGTTGGAGCGGGTTCGCGCCAGCATGAGCGCCCCCCGTTTGGCCGGATGCTCCACCAGTGCTTCGTGGACTTCGCCGACCCGGCTGATATTCCTTCGGCGCGTGCCGGCGCGCACAACATCGATGAGGCGATCCAGCCGGGCCGACGCCACCTCGTCGGGGACATGATCCCTGAGGCGAACCGCGGGAGTGCCCTCCCGCACCGAATACTTGAATGTGTATGCCTCGTCGAAATCGGCATCGGTGACCAGGCTGAGCGTCTCTTCGAACTGGGCGTCGGTTTCGCTGGGGAATCCGACAATGATGTCGGTCGAGAAGGTGACGCCGGGGATGGCCCGGCGGAGCTCGGCCATGACCTCGAGATAGCCCTCCCGGGAATAGCGGCGCAGCATCCGTTTGAGCACCGCGTTCGAGCCACTCTGCACCGGCAGATGTACGTGCTCGCAGACCGCCGGTGTAGTCGCCATGGCTTCGATGACTCGAGCCGTGAAGTCGGTAGGATATGGGCTGGTGAAACGCAGCCGCCGCAGCCCATCAATCCGGCCGACCGCCCGCAACAGGTCGGCGAAATCGTGCGTACCATCATGGTAGCTGTTGACTGTCTGCCCGAGCAGGGTGACTTCAGTGGTCCCCTGCTCCACCAGCGTGGCGACCTCCCGCACGACATCGTCCAGCTTCCGGCTGCGCTCCGGCCCCCGAGTCTGCGGAACGATGCAGAAAGTGCAGCGGTAATCGCATCCACGCTGTACCGTCACGAATGCGGTTGGTCCGTTTTCCCGCACCGCTGGAACGTCCTCGTAGTGCTCCCAGGAGCGGAATTCGGTGTCGCTCACCCGCTGTCCGCCTTGAGCCAGCCCGATGAGCTCCGGCAGGTTTCGGTACGCATCCGGCCCAACCACCAGGTCCACTCGGGGAATCCGGGCCAGGAGCGTCGGGCCCAGGCGCTGGGCCATGCAGCCGACTACACCGAGGATCCCGCCGCTCCGCTTATAGCGAAGTAGCTCACCAACCCGGCCGATCACTCGTTGCTCGGCATTATCCCGCACCGCGCACGTGTTCACCAGCATCACATCGGCCCCTGCCGGTTCAGTGGCCCGGACGTATCCATCCCGGAGGAGCACGCCGAACATGAGTTCGGAATCGGCCACGTTCATCTGGCAGCCGTAGGTTTCGATGTAGACGCTTTTCAGCATGGCGCAATTATAGCGGGGCGGCGGGGCAGCTGCCTTACCCTCATGGTCTCACGGAGACACCCAGGGAGACGATAAAGGCGCGCTCAGAGTAGCTCCCCTCGGAGCGCCAGACATGCTCCAGTGAGAGGTCGATGCCGGCGCGCTGTTGCGCAAACCGCATCCCGGTACCCAGAGACACGCCGAGCTCGTGGCCCTGTTCCCCAGGGACCAGCGGGAACGGCAGTGTCGCGTAGCGCGCGCCGAGCCGAATCGGGCGGCGATTCGGACGCTTCGGATCGGAGGTGTACTGCGCGCCCGCCGCGACCTCGAACGTGTTCATGGCGCCGGTCCCGCCCTGCTGGAGCAGATCGCTGTTGGCGCCCGACCAGGTACGCACAATACTCTGCACTCCCAGCTCCAGCTGTCCCGCCGGTTGGAACCGGAGGCCGAGACCGAAGGTGTAGGGGAGATCGACTCTGCCCACCCGGGACGAGTCGCGGTCCACGTTGACATGGCCATCGGTTCGCACGAGCGCGGCGATGGCAAAGCGGGTGCCGAACTGGCGGATGACCCCGGCGTCCACACCGACTCCGGCGTAGGAGATCTCGGATTTCTGCGTGCTCGAGAGAAAGCTCGGATCGCTGAACACCCGACGCGATTGCAGTCGATTGGACCCGGTGATGACATGAAAGCCGG
>Ga0307282_10000858_pt1 | contig 10240 bp, 7 predicted proteins | sample ER_DNA_121_FD_194475 | JGI IMG/M metagenome (GOLD analysis project Ga0307282, IMG submission 194475) | Bulk soil microbial communities from the East River watershed near Crested Butte, Colorado, United States - ER_DNA_121 | ecosystem: Environmental > Terrestrial > Soil > Floodplain | place: USA...
GGTGATGCGGAACATACCAGCCACCCTGTCCATGGTCGCCTGCCCCATGGCCCAGTTGACGGAGATGCTCACCAAGCTCCTCGACTTCGCGCTGCGCCGGTTACGCGAATCGGCGCCGCCACGGGAACTGCGCATCGACGCGATCGAAGCCGGCCCGTCGGTCGTCCTGGCGCTGTGGGATTCGGGCCCGCCGTTGCCCGTCGAGGCGGAGCAGCGTCTCGTCTCGCCGTTCCGGTTCACGCAGACAGGCGGCGGGGGCGAGGTCGAATTCGCGCTGGCGCGCGCGCTCGCGCAGTCGACCGGCGGGAGCCTGCGACTCCGCCTGCGGGGCGGCACGTCGGGCGCCGAAGTGGTCGTCACACTCCCCAAGAGTGTGCTGGGCTCGATCGCGCGCACCAGCGCTCCGGCGCAACCGCTGCCCAAGTTGCGGATTCTGATCGTCGACGACGATCAGGTGAACCGTCAGGCGATGGAGCTGCTGCTGGAGCGCGAGGGACACGACGTCGTGGCGGCCGAGAACGGCATCGAGGCCATCCAACGGCTCGGCGACCACAACGTGACCTTCGACGCGGTCGTCACGGATCTCCAGATGCCGCGGCTCGGCGGGCGGGCGCTGTACGAACAGCTCGTGGATGAACGGCCGCAGCTGGCGTACCGCTTCGTGTTCGTCACCGGCGACCAGGCGCGCGACGAAACGCGGCACTTCCTCGAGTCCTGCGGGCAGCCGTCGGTCACGAAGCCGTACGACTTGAGCGACCTGATCAACGCCATCGGAAAAGTCACGCGACCACGCCCGTAATCCTGCTTGCCCTGAGCCTGGTCCAAGCTCCGGCGTATCGAGACGGGTGGCGCCCCTGGACCGTTGCGGTCGGCGCGGGCTCGCTCGCCGCACTGCCCGCCGTGCTGCACCTGCCGCGGGGCGCTCCCTCCTGCGCGCCGTGCGATCCCCTAACTCTCTCGCCGTTCGATCGTTGGGTCGTGCGACTCGATTCACGAGGAGCCGGCACGGCGAGTAACGTCGTCCTGGCGGGCGTGGTGGGCGGCGGGTTGCTGGCGTCCCGCGGCCGCGGCAACGTCGCGATGATGGTGAACGCCGTCGCCTTCACGCAGCTGACGACAGAGTGGACCAAGGCATTGGTCCACCGCAACCGGCCAATTCTTTACACCGCCGGGGCGAGCAGCGTCGCCGGCGACCGCGACAACCAGCGCTCGTTCCCATCGGCGCACACCGCCACTGCATTCGCCGTCGCGACGTCGTACGCGGTGATGGCCCAACGGCAGCATCTTCCCCACGCGACGCGCAACGAGATCCTGCTGTACGCAGGTGCGGCCGGCGTCGGCGCGCTGCGCGTCGCGGCGGGCCGGCACTTCGTGACCGATGTGGTTGGCGGCGCGGTGCTGGGAACGGTGGCCGGCTGGGTGACGGCGAAGCTGTTTCCGACGAGGTAGTCCTATGGCTGGAAGACGTCCTTGGCCAGTTTGAACGCCTTGAAGGGCGCCACGAACATCATCAGCGGCACCACCACCAACATGACGGCGATTTTGACGGGCAAGGACTGGTGCCGCAAGCGCTCGGCGAGCGACGGCTTCACAGCCGACTTGCCGAGGCCCATCCCGTGTTGATAGATGACCTTCTGACGCTCGACCCGCTTCGCGTCGGCCTCGGCAGCGGCGCGTTCGACTTCATACTCGGGGGTGCCCGGCGCCGCCAGGATGCGATAGGTGCCGCAGTATGTGCAGCGCTTCGCGGTGGCCGCGAGCGGGCGACGACACTTGGGGCATGGCGTCGGAGAGGGAGGAGACGAGGGGATAGACAAGTTATGCGCCGACTCGGAATCGAACCGAGAACCTACTGATTAAGAGTCAGTTGCTCTACCAATTGAGCTATCGGCGCGCTGCTCACGCAGGACGTTCTCGAGGTTGGTCGAGGTTCTGAAGGTTGTCGAGGAACGACCAAACCTCCACCAACCTCCACCAACGTCTACAACCTTCACCACCCTCCCAGGTGCCCCCAAGGGGAATCGAACCCCTGTTCCCACCTTGAAAGAGTGGTGTCCTAGCCGTTAGACGATGGGGGCTCGTCCCCTGCCAGTAGCGGTAACGGGATTCGAACCCGTGTTTGAGCCTTGAGAGGGCTCCGTCCTAGTCCCCTAGACGATACCGCCAGGGGCGGAAAATATCGCCACTCAGCGCACGCTCGGTCAACTAGGGGCGCGAGTTGACCTGCCGCGTCGGGCGCGTACCGTTCTAGGCCCCAATGAAACGAATCCTGTTCCTCATCGTCCCCGAAGCGGCGATCCTCGTCGCCGCGGCGCTGCTCGTCACCCTTCCGGGGCTCCGCCCGGCCGCGAACGGGCTCGTCGACGTCTACCCGTACACCGTCCTCGCCGCCGCCCTGCTGCTGGGCTTCCGGTTCAACCGGTCGCGCCTCGTCTTCACGGTCGCCTTGCTCGCCCTCACGCAGTATGTGCTCGACGCTGGGCTGGCAACGCCCGAGCAGCGGCTCTTCTACCACGCCACCACGTTCCTGCTCCCGCTCAACCTGGCGCTCGTCGCGTTGCTCCCCGAGCGCGGCACCGTCACCCCGCGGGGCCTCGCGCGCTGGGTGGTGATCGCTGTCCAGGTGATCATCGTGGCGTTCCTGGCGAAGGCGTTCCCGGCCCAGGCGACAGCCGTACTCAGAACCCGCTTCCTTCCCTCAGTCCTCAGCGATTGGACACCGCTCGCGCAGCCAGCCCTGGTCGCGTTCCTCGGCATGGGCGCCGTCCTCGTCCTGGCCTGGATACGCGAGCCGCAGGCGCCTGTCCGTTCGTACGTCTACGCCCTCATCGCAGCCTTTCTTGCCGTAACCTGGAAAGCCATGGGGCCGGGCCAGGAGATCTGGCTTGCCACCGCGGGGCTCGTGCTCGTCGTGGCGGTGATCGAGGCGTCGTACATGATGGCCTACCGCGATGGCCTCACCGAGCTGCCGGGGCGGCGCGCGCTCAACGAAGCGCTGCCGCGACTCTCGGGCCAGTTCACGGTGGCGATGGTCGACGTCGATCACTTCAAGCGGTTTAACGACACGTACGGACACGACGCCGGCGACCACGTGCTTCGCCTGGTCGCGTCTCGGCTGGCGCACGCGCCCGGAGGCGGCACGGCCTACCGCTATGGCGGTGAGGAATTCGCCCTGATCTTCTCCGGCAAGAGCGCCGAGGAGTGCCTGCCCCACCTCGAGGAGCTGCGGGAAACCGTGGAGACGAGCCGCTTCACGATGCGGCGCCGCTTCCGCCCGCGGAACAAGCCCGCGGCTCCCAAGGGGCGCAAGACGCGCGAGGCGATCGTGATCACCGTCAGCATCGGTGTGGCCGAGAAGAATCACCGCCATGCGACGCCGGATCAGGTCGTCCAGGCGGCGGACAAGGCGCTGTATCGGGCCAAGGAGGCCGGCCGGAACCGCGTCGCCACGTGATCTGGTAGCGGTGGTCGTCGCCCGACCGTAGTTTCGGCGCCATGCCACAGCGCGCCGTGCTCACTGCAGTCGCCTGTCTCTTCACGCTCTGTCTCGTTCCCGGCGACTCCTCAGAAGCCCAGACGGCGGCGTCGCGCTTGTTCCAGACGCGCGAGCCCTTGGTGCTCCAGGTGAAGACGGATCTCCGCGCGCTCTTCCGCGATCGGGGCGACCAGCGGACCGCGCACGACGGCATCCTCCGGTATGGGACCGCGGGCGACACGGGGTCATTCGACATCAAGCTGCGAACCCGCGGCATCTTCCGACTCAAACGCTGTGCGTTTCCGCCGCTGCGCCTCGACCTGCCTCGCAAGAAGGTCGACGCCACGCCCTTTGCCGGTCAGGACAAGCTCAAGCTCGTCACGCATTGCCAGAGCGACCGCTCGTACGAGCGGAATCTCCTGAAGGAGTACTCGCTCTATCGCGTCTTCAACGTGCTCACCGATACGAGCCACCGCGTCCGCCTCGCGATGGTCACCTATCTCGATACCGCGCGTGCCGACACCATCACGCGCTATGGATTCCTGATCGAGTCGGATGCGGAGCTGGCCCGGCGCATCGGGACCACGGTGGTGGAGATCGGCAACCTGCACGACATGCTCACGGACCCGTCGTACATGACGCTGGTGGCCGTCTTTCAGTACTTGATCGGCAACACCGACTGGTCTGTGTGGGGACGCCACAACATCGTGATCCTGCGCGATTCGGGGCCTCCCGATCGGCTCTTCGCGGTGCCCTACGACTACGATTTTTCCGGCGCGGTGGGTGCGCCCTATGCGGTACCGCCCGAGCAGCTTCCGATCAAGTCGGTGCGCGAGCGGCTCTACCGCGGGTACTGCCAGCCCGACAGCGTGTTGATGCCCGTGCTCGCGCGTTTCCGTGCCGCAAAGGATTCGATCTATGCGGCGGTCCGCGCCGTTCCCGATCTCCGTGAAGGCGACGTGCGCAGCATCCTCAGCTACTTCGACGGTTTCTTCCGTGACCTCGACGATCCCGGAACCGTGCGGCGCCTGTTCGTGCGCGGCTGCCGGTCGCTGCCGCAATGACCGAACGCCGCGCGCTGGGACTCGTCGTCCGCATCCTCGCGTACTACGCCGTCCTCGCGGGGGCGGCCTGGTTCGTGGCCCAGTGGATCCCCCAGTGGGGGGCGTACTTCACCGACCGCGCCCCGGGAGGCGCCGCCGTCGCCATGTTGGGAGCGCTCGCCCTCATCGGTCCCGTGGCATGGATGTACATGCGCACGAAGCCGAAAGAGCGCTACGACGCCTCGCTCGTGCACACCCTCATTATCCTGCCCGTCGTCATCGCCGGCATTGTGCTCATCGTGCACGACAGTGTCGCCCTCGCGTTCAGCCTGGCGGGCATCGTGGCGGCGGTGCGGTTCCGCAATACCCTGCGCGACACCAAGGACGCCGTCTACATCTTCCTGGCCATCGCGGTGGGACTCGCCGCGGGCGTGCAGGCGTTCGCGGTCGGGTTCGTCGTATCGGTGATCTACGTCGCCGTGGTTAGTGTGCTGTGGCGCTTCGACATCGGGACCGTCCCCGCCACGGAGCGGGTACGGGGGCGCCTGGTGGTGGAGACCGCGACCCCGACCGGGGCGCATCCGACCATCGCGGGCGTCCTCGAGCAGCAGGCACGACGCTGGAAGTTGATCGGGTCCGAATCCGCAGGCCCCGGATCCACGGCGCTCACGTTCCTCGTCCAGCTGCGCTCTCGTGCAACGCCCGAGGCGCTGGTGGCGGCGGTGCGGCGCGACGCCGCGGCGCAAGTCACCAACGTGCGATTCGACCCGGATCCGCAGTAAGGGATGTCGCTGCGTTGGGATGTCGCGGATGGGGCAATGCTGGAACGGATTCTGGCCGATCCACCCCTCCGTGGATTTCGGGTCTCCGCCGAGCCGCCGCACACGATCTCCTTCCGCGACGTTTACTGCGACACCAGTGAGGGGGATCTCTGGCAGCGCGGCAGCCGTTGCCGCTTGCGCTTCGCCGCGGATGGCGCTTGCTGGCTGACGCTGTGGCTCCCCGGCGGCACCCGTCTGCACGCGCCCGTCGCCGAGACGGCCACGGCTCAGGCGCTCACCGGAAATTCAGCGCCCGCACTGCGGCTGCGCGCGTTGGTGGACCCAGCGCGGCTGGGACCGTGGATCGAGCGCCACGTGGAGCGCCGCTGGCGCGTGATCGGCGTGCCGCTGCTGCGCGTGCCACTGTGCGACCTCGGCGCCGATGCGATCATCGTGCGACGGCGTGATCTCAGCGCGCCCTTGTGGGAGGTGGCAGTACGCCCTCGTGCCTGGGGTGGCCTCGCCACGCGCGCCGTCGCGCGGCGGCTGGAGCGCGTATTCACGTTACGGCCGGCGGGCGGTGACGCGCTGCAGCGCGCACAGGGCGCGTTACAGGCAGCGGAAACACGGGTCCTGGCGCGGGAGCTGAAGGGCGAGCGGGAGGTGGCGCTCGTCGCCGTCGAACATGGACGGCTGGGGTTATGTCGCCTCGGCGGTGAGCTGCGGGTGCCGGTCGGTCCCGGCAGCGGTGAGGCGGCATGTCGCGCGGCGTTGCGCCGACTCGTGGGGAGCGGCGAGGGGCAACTGCGCCTGCTCGGCGTTGTCCCGCCAGCGAACGACCGGGCCGCGCTCGAGGTCTGGACGGCGCGGCAGCCGCGCGGCAACGCGGCATTACAATGGTTCGCCCCCGCGGAGCTAATGGAGCGCGTCGGCTCCCCGTTGCTCCGCGATCCGGCGACGCTCGCCGCGCTCACCGTTGCGGCACGGTCGCCCCTGCTCCCCGAATGGTCCGGCGCGGCGTTCGGCGCTCCAGCGAGCGATGAGGCGCCCGAGGCCGTCGCGCGCGCCAGCCGCGTCACGTTGAGCGAGATGCGGACCCCCGTGCTCGCCGCCGAGCAGATCGATCCGGCCCGCGCGGTGCCGGAGCAGTTTCTCAACGCTGAGCTCTCCTGGATCGAGTTCAACGCTCGCGTGCTCGCGTTGGCGGAGGATCCGCGCACCCCCGCCGCAGCGCGCGTGCGTTTCCTCGGCATCGTATCGACCAACCTGGACGATTTCGTGGCGACGAAGGTCGCCGCCCTGAAAGAGCTGCTCACGCTGGGGCGAACCGGTCCGTCGGTCGACGGCCTCCAGCCGCAGGAGACGCTCGACGCCGTCGGCATTCGGCTCCGGCCGCTCGTCGCCCGCCAGTATCGGGCGTTCGAGGCTCTGTGCCCGGCGATCGTGCGCTGGCCGGCCCTCGACCCCGCCGACCAGGACGCGTTGCGCACCCGCTGCACCGACGATCTGCTGCCGTTCCTCAGCCCCAAGGCGTTGACTCGCGCTCCCGGTCATCCGTTCCCGCTCGTGGGCGATCGACGTCTCGTCCTCCTCGTGGTGTTGCGCGATCGTCCTGCCGCGCCCGTGCATTACGCACTCGTGGAGATCCCCGAGACGCTGCCGCGCTTCGTCCCCTTACCCGATGGGCTTCGCTTCCTCGCGGTCGAGGACGTGATTCGGGCCAACCTCGACCTGCTGTACCCCGACCGCGTCATCGCCGGCGCGCACGTGTTCCGGCTGACGCGCAGCGGCGATCTCCATCTCGACGAGGCGTCCACCGCCAATTTTCTGCAAGCCATCGAGGAAGAGATCGCCCGCCGCCAACTGCGACCGGCGGTCCGAGTCGAAATCGAGGCCGCGACGCCGGCCGCGCTCCAGGACCTGGTGCAGCGGGAGCTGCGATTCGAGGAGAGCGAGCGTGAGAGCACGCTGACCGCGGCGGATGTGTACGTGGCGCCCGGGCCCGTGAATCTCGGCGACCTGCGGGATGGTTCTGTGGCCGCGTCGTTGCCCGATTACCCGGTATTCGTCGCGGCGTCCCCGTTCGCGGCCGACCGCCCCATCACCGCGCAACTCGATGAGCGCGATGTGCTCGTTCACCACCCGCACGACAGCTTTCCCGCCACCTTCGAACGGTTTATCGGCGAGGCAGCGGATGACCCGGACGTCCAGGCGATCAAGCTCACGCTGTACCGGCCGGGCGGTCCGTCCGCAATCGCCGATGGGCTGCGGCGCGCAGCCGCGGCAGGCAAGGATGTGTCGGTCATCGTCGAGCTCAAGGCCAGATTCGACGAAGCGCGCAATATCGCGTGGGCCAGGACCCTCGAGCGCGACGGGATTCACGTGGTCACCGGCCTCGTCAGCCTCAAGACCCACGCGAAACTCGCGCTCGTCGTGCGCCGCGGTGCGGGAGGCCGCGCGCGCCGCTATGCGCACGTGGGCAGCGGCAACTACAACCCCGACGCGGCGCGCGCGTACACCGACGTCGGCCTCTTCACCGCGGATCCGCGTATCACCGCGGACGTGCACGCGCTCTTCAACGAGCTCACCGGATCGAGCCACGCGCCACGGGCGCGGCTCCGCCATCTCCTGGTGGCGCCGAGCAACCTGCTGGAGCGCCTGCTGGCGCTGATCGGGCGCGAGGCGACGCACGCGCGCGCTGGCCGGCCCGGGCACATTCGCGCCAAGCTCAACGGTCTCGCCGACGCGACCGTGATTCAGGCGCTCTATGCCGCCGCGCAGGCGGGCGTCAATGTGGACCTCGTGGTGCGGGGGATCTGCACCCTGCGGCCAGGTGTCCCGGGCCTCTCCGAACGGATCCGCGTCGTCAGTATTCTCGGCCGGTTTCTCGAGCACGCCCGGATTTACCATTTCGGGAACGGCGGTGGCGACGCGGAGGAGTACTACATCGGTTCAGCCGACTGGCGCCCGCGCAACCTGCGGCGCCGCGTCGAGGTCGTGGCGCCCGTGTTCGACGTCGCGGCGCGGCGGAAGCTCGATGAACTGCTCACGCGCGACCTCACCGATCAGGGACCGGGCGCGTGGGTGCTGCGCGCCGACGGCGGGTACGAGCGCTAGTTCGGCGGATGCACCGAGGGTGCAGCTCCTGGGATTCCGCCAGGTCGGGGAAATCGTGACGACCTGGCGGTTGGGACGGCCGCGCACGACGTGGCAGGTGGACGAGCGGGCCGGCGTGGTCATCGCAAATGCCGCTGGATGATCGCGCGCAAGTTGGCGGGATGAAACGGCTTCTCGATGTGCTCGATCGGTGTGTTCGACAGGAACTGTTGTGCTTTTGCGGTGAAGGCGCCCCCCGTCATGAAGATGACCCGGTCGACCATCTCCGGTGCGATGCGCGACAGCTCTCCATGGAAATCCATACCGGTCATGTCGGGCATCATCAGATCGCACAAGATGACATCGAACGCCTCGCCGCGCGCGCAGAGCGCGAGTGCTTCTGCGGCAGCGGACACGGCGACCACGTCGTGCTCCTTGAACAGCATGCGCTGCACGCTATGAAGTATGAGCTCTTCGTCGTCCACCACCAGGATGCGCCCACGGCGACCGACGACGGGGGCCGGCTTGACGGGGACCGGCTCCTTGCTCTCCGCCTCGTCGGCCACGAGGAGCGCCACGCGAAAGGTCGTGCCCCGTCCCGGTTCGCTCTCGACCGTGAGCTCGCCGCCCAGGTGAGTGACGATACGGTGGCAGATGGCGAGTCCGAGCCCGGTGCCGACGCCGATCGGTTTCGTGGTGAAAAAGGCATCGAACACGCGGCCGAGGATCTCAGGCGGAATGCCCGAGCCGGTGTCGCCCACCTCGATAATGACACGCTCACCGTCGAGTCGCGTGCTGACCCGAATCTCGTGGTGCTCGGCTCGGCCCTCCGGTATCGCCTGCGCGGCGTTGATGAGCAGATTGAGAAACACCTGTCCGAGGCGTGCCTCATTGGCCCGGACGGCCGGTACCACTCCATAGTCCTTGACCAGCCGGGCGCGATGGCGAATCTCATTCCACGCCATGCGCACTGACGACTCCATGATCGCCTTGACATCCACCGCGTCGCTCGGCTCGTCGGCGGGCGAGCGGGAAAATATCTTGAGATCGCGCACGATCAATCGCACACGTTGCGCGCCCTCGCGGGCCTCCTCGAGGGGCTCTTTGATCTCCTCGAGCACCCAGGCCGCGCTCGGCTGCGATCCCATGCTGCCGAGGCTCTCCGCGATGAACTCCAGATTGGCGATGACGGCGGCCAACGGGTTGTTGATCTCGTGCGCCACGCCAGCCGCCAGGGTCCCCACCGAGGCCATCCGGTCGCTTACCATCAACTGCGCTTGCAGGCGCCGCGGCTCAGTGGTGTCCGTGATGATGCCGATGAGGCGGATCAGCACTCCCGCGGCATCCCGGACCTGAAAGCCGCGGCTCCGCACCCAGCGGATCTCCCCGTCGGGCCGCGCGATGCGGTACTCGAGGTCCACACTGGGGGCATCTCCCATGAGGATCGCGAACGCGCTTGCCACGCGGTCGCGGTCCTCCGGCAGGATGTAGTCCGTCCACAGCTTCGGGTCAGCATACAGGCTTTCCACGGGACGGCCCCAGATGCGCTCAAACGCCGGACTGATGTACTGCACCTCACGCATGTCCGGCGAGCGAATCCAGAAGACATCAGTGATGTTATCGGCCAGCTGATGGAATTTCTCGTTGCTTTCGCGCAGGGCCGCTTGGGCCTTGGACAGGAGCACCGGGGTCTGGGTCTTGGAATCGACCACGGCATCGATCTGCCCCGAGAGCAGGGCCTCGATGGTCGCCTCGGCCTCGGCGAGGCGTTGGGCGAGGTCGCGCGTGGAGAGCACCGCGCCGGTCGTCATGCGCGGCCCAACGCCAGGAGGACCTGGCTCGTGTCGCTCAGGTTGCCGATCACG
>Ga0307282_10000860_pt1 | contig 10236 bp, 8 predicted proteins | sample ER_DNA_121_FD_194475 | JGI IMG/M metagenome (GOLD analysis project Ga0307282, IMG submission 194475) | Bulk soil microbial communities from the East River watershed near Crested Butte, Colorado, United States - ER_DNA_121 | ecosystem: Environmental > Terrestrial > Soil > Floodplain | place: USA...
CGCCGAGAACACCACGGTGGCCCCGTCGGGCACCTGGTCGAGTTCGTCCACGAACACCGCGCCGCGGTCCTCGAGCTCACCCACCACCCGGGTGTTGTGCACGATCTGCTTGCGCACGTAGACCGGTTTGCCCTGCAGCTCGAGCGCGCGCTCGACGATCTCGATGGCCCGCTCGACGCCGGCGCAGAACGACCGCGGCCCGGCCAGCAGCACCTGGCGTGACCCGCAGGCCGCCGCCCAGCGTTCGGCCACGGGCGCGGCGGCGCGCAGCGCACGCAGCGCGGCCAGGCCGCCGGAGACGATGCCCGCCACCGGATGGACCGGCGTGTCTGACACGGCCCTGATCACCGCCACCGGGCGATCCCCGGCCGCGGCGGCCAGCGGCGCCGACTCCATGTCGGCGAGCAGCGTGCCGTCGGCGGCCAGCCCGGCCCGTTCGGACCGGCGGACCAGATGGTCCACGGTGGTGATCCGGCCCGTGCGGGCGGTCAGCCCGGCCCGCCGCAGCTCGCCGGCCAGCAGCGGAGCGGACAGGCAGGTGGCCACGCCGATCTCGGTGCCGACGACCAGGTCGCCCGGGCCGAGGTCCGAGTTCAGCCCGGCGCCGACACCCATCACGACCATCTGGCCGAACGGGCTGGCTTTCAGCTCACCCGCACGGTCAGCCGCCCTCGTGGTGCCGTAGCCCGTGCGCAGTACCTCGGGAGGATCGGCGCTGGTCCGGAGCCCCCGCCGGATCGCGCGGGCCTCGATGCGCATGGGGGCACAAATGATCGCGTCGGTCATGTGTCGCCTCCGTGGATGTACCTGCCCAGGGCGCTGACCGGGAAGGCCAGCCGGTACAGGTGGTAGTTGATGTAGAAATCGCCGGGGAAGCCCGTGCCGGTGAACCAGGGCTCGTCCCAGGTGCCGTCGTCTCGCTGCGTCTGCGCGAGCCAGCGGATGCCGCGCTCGGTCGCGGGGCTCTCCCGTTCCCCCGCGGCCAGCAGGGCAAGCAGCGCCCACGCGGTCTGCGACGCGGTGGACTCGCCCCGTCCGCCCAGCGCCTGGTCGCCGTAGGAGCGCAGGTCCTCGCCCCAGCCGCCGTCCGGGTTCTGGTGCTGCTCGAGCCAGGCCACGGCACGGCGGATGGCCGGCTTGGACGGCTTCACCCCCGCCGCGATCAGCGCGGGCACAACGGCGCCGGTGCCGTAGAGGTAGTTCGCGCCCCAGCGGCCGAACCACGACCCGTCCGGCTCCTGCGCCCGCAGCAGCCAGACCACGCCGCGGCGCGCGGCCGGCTCGGCAGACCGCCCCTCGGCAGCGAACGCCTCCACGATGTGCGCGGTCACGTCGGCCGAGGGCGGGTCGATGACCGCGCCGAAGTCGCAGAACGGCAGCTTGTTGACCAGATTGCGGGTGTTGTCCGCGTCGAAGGCGCCCCAGCCGCCGTCCTTGGACTGCATCCCGGTCAGCCAGGCCAGGCCCCGGTCGATGGCGTCCCGGCTCGGCGTGGCCACCCGGCGCAGGGCGAGCACGACCTCGGCGGTGTCGTCGGTGTCGGGGTAGTTGTCGTTGTCGAACTCGAACGCCCAGCCACCGACGGCGGTGCCCGGCCGGCGCACCTGCCAGTCGCCCGGGCCGCGGATCTCCTCGTCCAGCACCCAGCGGGCGGCTCGGGTCAGCGACGGGTCGTCGGGCGGCAGGCCCGCGTCGGCCAGCGCGGTCATGGTCAGCACGGTGTCCCAGACCGGCGACTGGCACGCCTCCAAGCGGCGGACGACACCGTCCGGGCCATCCTTTGATGGCAGAGTCTCGGTGATGGTGAAGCGGTCAAGACCGGCGATGCCCTTGGCCATCACCGGGTGGTCGAGACCGTAGCCGAGCAGGTTCAGGGCCATCAGCGAGTACACCCAGGGCGGCTGGATGCCGCCCCAGCAGCCGTCCTTTTCCTGCCGGGCGATGATCCACTCGGCGCAGCGGCGCAGCGCGGCTCGCCTAACCGACTTTACCGGTCGGTAAAGGAAAGGGGGGTGGCGGCGGAAGGACCGGTCGAGAGCGTGCAGGGCCGTGTCGAGACCGTTGAAGAAGCGGGCCCACGGGTCCGCGGAGCTGGTCGTGCCGCCTATGGGCCGCGCGTCGAGGTCGCGGAGCGGGCGGGGGGCGCGGCCGTGCAGGCCGCCGGTCTTGAGCTCGTCGATGGAGATCCCGATGGGCCGCGCGGGGCGGAACGACCCGACGATGGCCAGCGCCACGATCGTCTGCCGCGCCCAGCAGCCCCAGTCGTAGATGTTGAGCGGGAACCAGGACGGCAGGTAGATCAGCTCGGGCGGGATGACCGGCAGGTCGTCCCACGACCACAGGCCGGACAGGGCCAGCCAGATCCTGGTGAACACGCGGGTCGCCTCGACGCCACCCTGCTCGGTGATCCAGTCGCGGGCCAGCTTCATGTGCGATTCGTCCGGCTCGTCGCCGGCCAGCCGCAGGGCCAGGTAGGCCTCGACCGTGGTGGACAGGTCGGCGGGCCCGCCGTAGAAGTTGGCCCAGGTGCCGTCGTCCCGCTGCTGGGACCGGATCCAGCGGCCCGCCGACGCGACCACGGCGTCGTCGTGCAGGCCGAGGAACTCGCGCAGCAGCAGGTCCTCGGCGTCCATGGTCACGTTGGTCTCGAGCTCGCCCTGCCACCATCCCTCGGCGTGCTGAAGGCCGAGCAGGTGGTCGCGGGCGCGCTGCAGTGCTTTCTCGGGGGGACGATCCCCCCCAGACCCCCCCTGCTCCTGGGGGGAAACCGTTCCCCCCAGACCCCCTCGGGCTACCATGTTCGGGCCGTGATGAACTCGGCGATCGCGGTTAGCTCGGCCCGGACGTCGCCGGCCAGGTCGATGCTGGCCAGGCTGGCGTTGGCCGCGGCGAGCTGGGCGTCGGCCTCGGACTCGGCCCAGTCCTTGCCGCCGGCCGCGACCACCAGGTCGGCCGCGCGGGCCAGGTCGGCCTCGGTCAGCGCCTCGGGGCTGGTGAGCAGGGCGCGCAGTTGGGCCGCCTCGGGCTGGCCGCTGTTCAGCGCGGCCACCACCGGCAGCGACTTCTTCCTGGCGCGCAGGTCGGCGCGGACCGGCTTGCCGGTGACCTCGGGCGCGCCCCAGATGCCGAGCAGGTCGTCGGTGAGCTGGAACGCCAGCCCGACATGCGCGCCGAACCCGGCCAGCGCCATGGCCAGCGTGGGCGGCGCGCCCAGCTGCACGGCGCCGATGCTGCAGGCGCAGGCCATCAGCGCGGCGGTCTTGTCGCCGGCCATGTCCAGGCACTCGGCCAGGGTCACGTCGTCGCGCTTCTCGAAGGCCAGGTCCGCGCCCTGCCCGCCGATCAGCCGCAGCACCGCCGCGGACAGGCAGCGGGCCGCCCAGGCGCCCTTGAGGGTGTCGTCCTCCAGCAGCAGGTCCTGGGCCAGCGCGAGGAGCCCGTCCCCGGCCAGGATGGCCGCGCCGACGCCGAACACGGTCCAGGCGGTCGGCCGGTGCCTGCGCTCGGTGTCGTTGTCCATGATGTCGTCGTGCAGCAGGGAGAAGTTGTGCACGAGCTCGACCGCCACCGCGGCGGTCACGCCCCGCTCGGGCGGCGCGCCGGCGGCGCGCGCGGAGAGCAGGGCCAGCGCGGGCCGCAGCGCCTTGCCGCTACCGCTGCGCATCGGGTTGCCTGCGGCATCCGCCAGGCCGAGGTGATAGGCCGCCACGATGCGTACGTCCGGGGTGAGCCGGGCGATCGCGGATTCCATCGCGGGGCCGACGAGGTCCCGGGCCAGGGCCACGCCCTCGGGCATTACAGCAGTCACTGACGTTCCCCAATCGTTGAGGCGCCTGTCTTCGAGGCGGGAGTAAGCACTGTCCGGCGCAGTTCGGCCGCCGCAGCCAGGCCACTGCGTACCGCGCCCTCCATCGTGTCCGGCCAGCCGGTATCGGTCCACGCGCCGGCCAGCACCAGGCCGGGCCGGGCGGTCGCGGTCTTCGGCCGCAGCGCGCCGCTGCCCGGGGTCTGGCGGAACGTCGCCCGCCGCTCGCGGGTGACGAAGAACTCGGTCACCCGGGCGTCGCGCGCGGCCGGGAAGAGCTCGGCCAGCGCGGGCAGGAACTGCTCCTGCAGCTCGGCCACTGGCGTGTCGGCAAACTGATCCGCGGCCGACAGCGAGATGGCCAGGTACTGCTGCCCCGGCCTGTCCATGCCGGAGATGAGGGTCCGGTCGAAGACCCATTGCACCGGGGAGTCGATGGCGGCCACGAACGGCAGGTCCATGACCGGCCGGTCGTAGATCACGTGCACGTTGACGATGGGCGACGCGCCCAGGCCGGCCCAGCCCGCGACGGTCTGCTCGGGCAGCGCGCCCGCCGGGATCAGCGGCGCGGCCTTCTCGTGCGGGACGGCCAGGACCACGGCGTCGGCGGTGACCGGGTCGCCCTGGGCTAGCGCGATGCGGAAGCCGCCGCCGGAGTCCGGCTCGATGGCGGAAACCTTGGTGCTCAGCGCGACCTGGCCGCCGAGCTTGGCCAGCAGGGTCGCGCCCGCGTCGCCGTGCAGCTCGCCCAGCGGCAGCGTCGGGACGCCGATGTCGGCCGCGTTGTTCTTGCCGAGCAGGCCGGTCTTCACGACCACGGCGGCCAGCGCCAGCGAGGCGTCGTCGCCGGCGATGTTCAGCGCCGAGACGGAGAACAGGTCCCACAGCGCCCGGCGGGTCCGCTCGCTCTGCCCCCGCCGGGCGAGCCAGTCGCCGAAGCGCTGCGTGTCCGCCGCCGGGTCGGCCGGGTCGACGAAGCGCATAGCCAGCGCGGGGCGAGCTACCGAGGCCCGTTCGGTACGAGATAGAAACGGATACCGGCCCAGCGCGGGCAGCATATGCAGCGGCCCAGGCAGCGCCGTCCTGCGGAGCCTGGCCTTCCTACCTCCCGGGGCCAGGACGGTCACGTCGAAGCGGTCCTGCAGCGTGGTGTGCCCGGTCATGCCGAGCCGATCCAGCAGGCCGCGGTAGGCCGAGCAGCAGCCGAGGAAGATGTGCTGGCCGGTGTCGACGGTCAGGCCGTCCCGGCTGAACGAGCAGGTCGCGCCGCCCAGCCGAGGCCTGGCCTCGAGCAGGGTGACGTCGGCGCCCGTCTCGGCGAGCGCGATCGCTGCGGTGATCCCGGCCAGTCCCCCGCCGATCACCGCGACTCTGACGCCCTTCCGGGGGGTCTCGGGGGGTTGCCCCCCCGGAACCGGCAGAGAACTCATCTGATCCTCCCCGCCAGGGCGCGCACCGCGACCATGGCTTTCTCCCCCGTGGACAAGGAAACCCGGCTGTCCAGGACGGCGGCGGGCTGCGCCGCGATCCGCTCGAGCAGCCGACGGTAGATGCCGGCCATGGCGCCGGTGCAGGCCGCGCTGCGGCGGTCGAGCATGGGCAGCAACTGCCAGCCGGCGGCGTACCATTCCCGGGCACGTTCGGCTTCGAATTCCACCAGCCGGATGAACTGGGACGCGCTGGGTGCGTCCAGGTCGATGTCGAACTTGGCCAGGTCCTCGGCGGGCAGGTAGACCCGCCCGTTCTCGTGGTCCTCGCGGATGTCGCGCAGGATGTTGGTCAGCTGCAGGGCGACGCCGAGCGAGTCGGCCAGGCGGGCCGCCTCCTGCTGGTCGTGCCGGGTGCCGAAGATGCCCAGCGACAGCCGTCCGATCGAGCCGGCCACGCAGCGGCAGTAGTGGTGCAGGTCCTCGAACGTCTCGTAGCGGGTGCCGCGGACGTCGGCCACGCAGCCGTCGATGAGTTCCCCGAACGCCTCCATCGGGACCGGGAAGTTACGCTTGACGTCGGCCAGCGCGAGCAGCACGGGGTCGTCGAGGCTAGCCCCGCTGGGTCCGTCGAGGTTGAGGACGGCCTGGCGAGCGGCCTCCAGGTCGGCGATCTTCTGCTCGGCCGGCATGTCTGCCTGCTGACCCGGCAGGGTGCCGTCGCCGATGTCGTCGATCCGCCGGGCGAACGCGTAGATGACGGCGAGACCGCGCCGCTTCTCGTGTGGCAGCAGCCTGATGCCGTAGGCGAAGTTCCTCGCCTGCGACCAGGTGATCCGCTCGCATTCGCGATACGCCTCGGTGAGGTCCACTGGGGTCTGCTCACCTCCCTCTCAGATACGCCATGACCAGCTCCGCAGCCAGCCGCGGCTTGCGACCCCGCGGGGTCCCCGTCAGCACGTCGTAGCGCTGCCGCCTGATGGCGGCCAGCGCCGCCCGGCCGCCGGCCAGGTAGCCCGCGACCGCCAGCCTGGCCGCGCCGCGCAGCGTGCCGACCAGCGGAGCGCCCTGGTCGAGCAGGCGCGAGGCGCGGTTCGTCTCGAAGATCATCAGTTGCCGCACGGCTTCGTTCGCCGCCGGGGCGGCCAGGTCTGCCTCGGTACAGCCGAACCGCTCCAGGTCCTCACCCGGCAGGTAGATCCGCCCGTTGCCCAGGTCCTCGGCCACGTCCTGCCAGTGCTCGGCCAGTTGCAGGGCAGTGCAGATGTTATCGGAGAGGGCGATGCGTTCCGCGGTAGCGACGCCGAAGATATACAGCACGATCTGGCCAACGGGGTTGGCAGACAGCTCGCAGTACCGCTCCAGGTCGGGATACGCCGGGTAGCGGGTGACCCGCTGGTCCTGCCGGTTGGCCTCGATCAGGTCGAGCAGCGGCTGGGCCGGGACGCCGCACTCGCGGACGGTCTCCGCCATCGCCCGCATGACCGGGGACTGCGGGGGCTGCGGGATCCCGCCCGAGTAGATGCGGTCGACGTCGGCGGCCAGCTCGTCCAGCAGGCGTAGCCGGAGTGCGGTGACGTCAGCCTCTGTGTCAGCCCCTGCGTCGCGGGCCTCGTCGCCGAGGTCATCGGTCAGCCGGGCGAAGAAGTACAGGTTGGTCAGGTGACGCCGGTGCCGGGCCGGGAGCAGCCGCAACGCCACGGGAAAGTTCTCCCCGGGGGCGTTGGCCACCACCTCCTCGGCATGCGTCTGCGACGGGCGGACGTGCTCACGCACGCTCGTCCGTTCGGCGCGGCCGGTACTTCGGCTTTCCCCAGTCACCCAGTTATTTTCCAGGGAGCGCGCAATTAAAGGCAAACAATGACGCATGCGTCACATGACGGGTGCGTCGGTTAGGACCTCGGACGGCAACCCGCTGAGCGACGCGTTCACTACAGTTCGCACTGTTACAGTGTCGTTCGCGCAGGTTACGCCACGGAAATAATAAGTTTGTGTTTGCGAACTACGTTATGTTATGAAAATACCTGACATGAGCGTCAGCTTTAACGCAGGGGCGCTAATGGCATTGACGGGCAGCCTCCCGCCGGCCGGCGCTAAGCGGTTCCATACGGCGTGGATGCCGCTTTCACGTTCAGGTGCGCCAGAGCAGGACAAGGGCGCAGTCGTCGGAGCCCCCGATCTCCCGTTGCATGGCCGCGACCAGAGCGGGAGCACCGGCGCGGAAGCCGCTGGCCAGCATGCGTTCGGCCTCGCCGAGCAGCCGGTCGGTGCCCACGTCGATGTCCCGCCCGGGCGCTTCGACCAGGCCGTCGGTGTAGAGCATGAGCGCGTCGCCGCGCTGCAGCACGCCGTGCTCGCTCTCGGAGGCCGCACCGTGCAGGTCGGGCACCACGCCGAGGACGATCCCGCGGGCGCGGGTGAGCCGCCAGCGGCCGGACGCCCCGTCGTAGTGCACGGCCGGCGGGTGCCCGGCCGAGGCCACCACGTACTCCCCCGTGGCCAGGTCGAGCGACAGGTGCACGGCGGTGACGAAGCCCTCGCTGGCTTTGCTGCGGCGCATGTAAGCGTTGCAGGCGGGGAGGAACTCGTCCCTGGGCACCGAGCCGAGCAGGCCGCCGAACGCGCCGGAGAGCAGCAAGGCCCTGGTTCCCGCGTCGATGCCCTTCCCAGACACGTCAACCAGCGCGACCTCGAGCATCTTGCCGTCGGAGAACGACACCACGAAGTCGCCGCCGAATGAGGAGCCGCCGGCCGGCTTGAGCACCAGGGACGACCCCCAGCCCTCGCCGAGCTCGGGCAGCTTGCCCTGGGCCCGGATGCGGTCCCGCAGTTCGAGCAGCATCCGGTCGCCGCGTAGGCCCTGGACACCGAGCTTCTCCCTGGTCCGCGCGAGCACGTCGGCGAAGGCCGCGGTGAGCACGATGGTGGCGACGATCCCGGCCCCGGCCTTGCCCTCGGCCACGTCGTAGATCACGGCCACCGCGGCGAACCCGAAGAAGATGCGCAGCGCCCGGGGCCACAGCAGCATGCCGCCGGCCAGGATCGGCAAGATCATCACACCGGGCGAGAACCACCATGCGGACACGTGCACCGAGGCCACTGCGATGGCGATCGTCAGCACCGAGAGGGCGAAGGCCATCCGGCGGTTCCTGGTAATGAACTGCCTGGTCAGCTGCGTGCGCAGGGTGTGTACCCAACGCAGCGCGCGTCGACGACCCGGACGGGGTCGTCTCGGCTGCGGCGCGGAACTCATGATGCGGGCACTGTATTCGATCCAGGCCGGCGCGGGCCAAAATTCATTAGCGCGGGCGGGGCATGTGGAGGTACTAAGACACCATGAGCCCTGCCAGCAGCCCGTACCCGGTCCGGCCGATCGATGAGAACGAAATCGACGGCTTCATCAACGTGGACGAGCACGCCTTCAACACCTCGCCGTGGTCCGACGACGACCGGCGGGTGGCCCTCGACCGGTTCGAGTTCGACCGCACCCTCGCGGCCTTCGACGACACGACCCCGGTCGGCGTCACCATGTGCTACAGCTTCCAGCTGAGCGTGCCGGGGCTCCAGATGCTGCCGGCCGCCGGGGTGACGTTCGTGGCGGTCATGCCCACTTACCGGCGCCAGGGCGTGCTGAGCAGCCTGATGCGCCGCCAGCTGGCCGACGTGCGCGACCGCGGTGAGCCGCTGGCCATCCTGTGGGCGTCCGAGGCGGTGATCTACGGCCGGTACGGCTACGGCCGGGCCAGCTGGCATCTCGACTTCACGCTGCGCCGTGGTGAGGGTGGGCTGCCGGCCGGCCGTGGAGCCTCGGCCGGGGACGGACTGCGGTTGCGGATCGCCGAGCCCGAGGCCGCCCTGCCCGAGCTGGCCAAGGTCTACGACGCGGTGCTGGCGAGCCGGCCCGGGATGTTCGGCCGCAACGACGCGTGGTGGCGGAGCGCGATCTTCGACCCGGCGGGGCAGCGGCACGGCGCCAGCCCGCTTCGCTGCCTGCTCGCCGAGGATGCCAGCGGGCCGCGCGGCTATGTCCTCTACGCCGCTGTCGACACCTGGACCGGTTTCCTGCCGGAGAACGTGCTGACGGTCCGCGAGCTGATGGCGGCCGATCCCGCCGCCAGCGCCGCGCTCTGCACCGACCTGCTCAGCCGGGACCTGACCACCGAATTCCGCCTGCCGCATCGTCCGGTCGACGACCCGCTGCTCTACCAGCTGGCCGACCCGCGGCGGACCAGGCCGAAACTGAACGACAACCTGTGGGTGCGGATCGTGGACCTGCCCCGCGCGCTGGCCGGCCGCAGGTATTCCTGCCCGGTGGACGTGGTCCTCGAGGTGCGGGACGAGATCCTGCCGGCCAACGCGGGGCGGTGGCGGCTGTCCACCACCGCCGAGGCACCCGGGGGCGGCCTGGCCGCTTCGTGTGTCCCGGCCAGCTCGCCGGCCGACCTGGCGCTGGACGTGACCGAGCTTGGCGCGGCCTACCTGGGCGGCACCAGGCTGGGCGCGCTGGCCGGCAGCGGCCTGATCGCCGAGTTGCGGCCCGGCGCCACCCGGCAGCTCTCGGCCGCCCTGACCTGGGACCCCGCCCCCTGGTGCCCCATGGTCTTCTAGGTCGTGGATCGCGGCGTGCACCGCCTTGCTGTGCGCGCGGTGGTGCGTCCCCGGGCTGATGTACGACACTGGGCTGAGGAGGGATGCCGTGCCAGCCATGAAGCTCACGCCGAACGCCGCGATGCGGGCCCGGGACGTGTCCCGGCCGCGCCCCGAGCATCTCGCCGAGGCCGAGGCGGCCGAGGCGAGCGTCGCCGCCGGATCGCGGGCCAGGACCGGTGAGGCCGCGAACCAGGCCCGCGGCGAGGACAAGACGAAGACGCCGCAGCCGCCGCCGACCACGGGCGAGGAGCGGGCGGGACGGCCCAGGTTCCCGCGACGCCGGCGGGGCCGCGGGTCGCGCTGAGGAGCCGCCTTCTGGAAAATGCCGCCAGTGGGGCATGAGGCGACCAGTGG
>Ga0307282_10000862_pt1 | contig 10232 bp, 11 predicted proteins | sample ER_DNA_121_FD_194475 | JGI IMG/M metagenome (GOLD analysis project Ga0307282, IMG submission 194475) | Bulk soil microbial communities from the East River watershed near Crested Butte, Colorado, United States - ER_DNA_121 | ecosystem: Environmental > Terrestrial > Soil > Floodplain | place...
GAAGACACTCGCGATCATCGGCGTCGGCCGTGTCGGCCGTGAGGTCGCGCGCCACGGTAAGCGCATGGACATGCGTGTGACCGGAATGCGCCGATCGGATGAGGCCGTGCCGGAGATCGACAGGCTCTTCGATCGCGCTGACCTGCACGCGATGCTGCGGGAAGCCGACTTCCTCGTGATCGCGGCACCGCACACGCCCGACACCGAGGGGATCATCGGCGAACGCGAGCTCGCGCAGCTTCGGCCGAGCGCCGTCGTGATCAACATCGGCCGCGGCGCGCTTCTCGACGAGGACGCGCTGATCCGCGCGCTACAGGAAAGGCGTCTGGCCGGCGCGGCGCTCGACGTGCTTCGCGACGAGCCACCGCCGCAGGACTCGCCGCTCTGGGACATGCCCAACGTCATCTTGAGCCCGCATTCCGCCAGCACCGTCACGCAGGAGAACGCTCGGATCACCGAGATCTTTTGCGACAACCTGCGCCGGTATCTCGGGGGCCAGCCGCTTCGAAACGTCCTGGACAAAAAGAAGCTGTATTGACGAACAACGTTGCCACCTTCGCGACGCCTCTTCCGGCCAATGACGTGGCCGAACGCATAAGGGCGGTGGTCGCTCGAGACTCGGGCATAGTCCGCTGGGGAGGACAGACCACAGCTTCAAACCACTCTTTCTCGGTCACATGCGTGAGGCGGGCGGCGCGACCGAGGTCGATGTCGAAGCTCGAAACATCTTCAGCTCACGGAATCCAGCGGTCCTTTTCGTCACGGTCGCCGCCATCGTTGCTGTGGGGTTCAGCGCGCTTACCGCCGCCGGCCCTGCGTCCGCGGTGCGGGTCACTGTCATTGGGTCGTTGCTCTTCGCGGCCTTCTACGTGGGGATCGGTCGCTGGCAGCGGGCCGAGATCAGGCGAATCTTCAGGTTAGTTGACCGCGTGGCGAACGCCCCCACGATCGACGAGGCACGGTCGATCGGCCTCACGGCGCAGTAAATCGCACCCGCTACCGGACACGCACGTTCGCTCCGGCGAACGGTATGACCATTCGCGGACAAACTCGGTACGCTAGTCGTATGAAAGACGAGGTCCGCACGCTGCCGAAGCAGTACCACGACGCGATCGAGCACTGGCAGCGGCACAACTTCCCGGACTATCCGAAGCTCGCCGAGGAGTGGGACCGCTTCTTCCCGAAGGACGAGCCGTTCTGCCTCTGCGCCAAGATCGCCGAGGACATCCCGACACAGATCGAGGTCGGCGACCGCAAGGGCGAGGAGAAGGCGCTCGCGCCAAAAGATCTGCCCGAGGAGGCCGCACAGCACCTTCTGATGCAGATCAAAGCGCAGGCGTCGACCGAGTTCGGCTCCATCCAGCAGCACCAGGGCACGCTCGCGCGCGCGCAGGAAGCGCAGGACCACGCGTGGGCGCTTCGCGTCATGGCGGAGGAGCTGCGCCACGGTTACCAGATGGTCCATCTCCTCACGAGCGCCGACTGGTCGCCGGTCACGAACACGAAGGCCGCCGACATGGTTGAAGAGATCCTGTCGATGCAGACCGGCTCGCACGTGCTCGCGGCGTTCAACCTCGAGTACGACAGCTTCCTCGACAACGTCGTGTTTGCCGCGTTCATCGACCGGGTGGGGAAGTACCAGCTCACGATGCAGAAGATCTCCGCCTATAAACCGTACGCGTCGAGCATGCCGCCGATGCTTCGCGAGGAGGCGTTCCACCTCGCTGCCGGCGTGATCCCGCTACGCCGCTGGGTCGAGGCGGCCGCTCGTGGCGACGGGTACATCACCATGCAGGACATCCAGAAGGCGATCGGAAAGTGGTTTGGTCGAGGCTTAGAGATGTTTGGCGACGAACGGGGTGGCCAGACGAATGTGAAATACGGTCTCAAGGACATGGCGAACCGCGAAGCGCAGGACATGTATGTCGACGAGCTGCAGCGGATGCTCGACGACCTCAATGAGCGCTACGTGCGCGCTCGTTTCCCCAGCGCCGGTCGTGACGAATCGGAGAAGCGATTCGCGCGCATCAAAGCCGGAGAGACGGTCGACGGCCTGCGCCCGGAGGATCTGCTGCGGCTTCCCGATCGCCGCTTCTTCCGCCGTCGTGGTGAGTACGCCTACCAGATGGTCGGCACCAAAGGAGAGAGCTTCACCGATGTGGAGCACTACATCGTGCACGTTCTGGCGAATCTCCCGGAGGCGTACCGTGCATCGATCGACGTGAAGCATTGGGCCGATCTGCAACGCAAGGTCAGCCGCGGTGAGATGCCTCTCAAAAACGCCATCAGCTCGATGCCCCGGCTGGCGCGCATGGGCGGTGGCTGCCCCTGCGCCAAGTCGGTACGTTGGGTGCAAGACTCCGCCGCCAACTAGCGCGTCGACGGGAGGCCGAACGTAAAGTTCACACACACCGCCATGGTCGCGGCGCCTAAGGACAAGGTTTGGGCACGGCTCATGGACATCCCGGCGGCGGCGCGCTGCGTGCCGGGCGTCGCTTCGGTCCGCCCGACCGGCAAGGATCGCTATCAGGGGACGCTTGCCGTGCAGATCGGTCCGGTCCGGCTCGTGCTCGACGGCGACTTCTCGGTCACGGCCCGGGACGAGGCCGCCGGGACCGCCTCGATCCGCGCGGACGCGAAGGATTCGCGCGTCGGAGGCGCGATTCGGGCGACGCTCGACCTTGTCCTCGTTGAGAAGGAGGCGGAAACACAGCTACGCATCGGGACCGATCTCACCGTCATGGGACGCCTGGGCGAGTTCGGTCAAGCCTCCATCAAGCGCAAGGCCGACCAGCTGATCCAGGACTTCGCCGAATGCCTCGCGCGCCAGGTGACGATGAGCTGATCGCGTCCGGGCGGCCGCCTCGATACAAAACCGTCAAGATGGGCCACGCTCGCTTGGCACCGCGTATGCCCATGAGGTCTCTCGTGAACGGTGCTGAAGGACTGACCGGAGCCTGCAAGGCCTGCGGAATGACGCTGCAGCGCGCAGTCGTGCGCGAGGTGCGGCATTACGAGGACACGCGACTCCTCGAAGTGACCTGCGGTGGATGCGAGAGGCAGTTCCTCGCCATCCAGGTCGAGGCCGTCCCAATCGATGCGCTCAAGATCGAAGACGTCGAGGAAGCGGCGGAGCAGCTCACCTGGGCGCGGTACCTCTCGGACCTGTTCGCAACCGGCGATCTCGATCTTCCGGACGCCGCCTAAGCCAGCGAGGTCGCGGCACTCCCGTAGTTCGTCGGGCTCGGGTTGGGACCGTTCCCGCCGCCGCACGCCGCGCAGATGCTCGCGAGCACGAGCGTCAAGAGAATGACGCGCAGGATCTTCATGACAGCGATTGGTTATAGCACCGTGTCTACTTGGACCGCGCGCGACGATCCGCTCGTGAGGCGATAGCGCGCTCCAACGCCCCCTCGAGGTAGACCCGCTCGATCCCGCTCGCCCAGTACACGAGCGCTTCGCGATTCGGCTGCGTCGTCTCGACCTGGCTCCGCCGAACTATCCCGCGACCACCGCGAGGCGCGAACTCGAACCATCCCTCCCACACCGTCCGACCGGTCCGTTGCCGCCCGATGGCCCGCGCCGTGTAGACGTGGCCATCCGCGTCCGCGACCTCGCTGACGAATTCCTGGATGAGCTCGTCCATCGTCATTCCATACTCGCGGAACTTGTGCCAGTTACGGCAACGTTACGCAACGTCCCGGGTTTGGCCATGAAGTGCGCGCTTTCTAGAGGTCTACCCTTGAGACAGCAAACGTTGGGGAGGAACACATGGCAGGAAACATCGTCCACTTCGAGATCAACGCCAAGGACGCGAATCGGGCCAAGCGCTTCTACACGTCGCTCTTCGGATGGAAGTACAAGGATTCGGAGATTCCGGGTATCGAGTACTACGTCATCGACGGTGCGAACCCGGGCGGCGCGATCAACCCGATGCAGCAGGATCCCGGTCCGGTGGTCTACTTCGACACCGACGACATCAACGCGTCCATCGCGAAGGTCCGCGATCTTGGTGGCAAGTCCGACGACAAGATGCCTATCCCAAGTCAGGGCTGGTTCGCGGCATGCGTCGATAGCGAAGGCAACAAGTTCTCGCTCTTCCAGAACGATCCCAGCGTCACGATGGAGACCGAGCAGCAGACCGCACGCGCATAGAACCCGGCGGGGCCGCCGCTCACCGAGCCACGGACTCGTTCGGTGTAGCGGCGGCCTCTCCTTGTGCCCGTCTCGACCGGCACGCGCTGGCTAGCGATACTCCCGCCGTGACCCCGACGGACGAGGCCGCCCGAGAAGTCGAGGAGAGCCGCGAAAGCTATCGCGAATGGCTGAGCGGCCCCGAGTCCTTCCTCGCCGCGATCTCCCGCCACGAGCTTCCGGTCGGACATTCCCTTCGGTTCGGGGTGAAAGGGGATGTCGAGCTGCCCGAGGCCGGCGCCGCAGTGAGCATCGCCGCCACCGACGACGGCTTCCGCGTGGACGGATTCAAGCGCGGCCCCGGAATCGTGCGGCTGGGGCGCTACCGACTGCGGCTTTCGCATCAGAACGCCCCTGCCGTGGTGATCATCGATCCCGATGCCAAACGCGAGCGAGTGGCGCCACGATGGTTTCCCTATTCGCCGAGCTTTCGATTCGTACTCGCCCTGGAACCGGATCCCGAGAAGATCGCGCTCGAGTCGACGCGAGACCGCGATCGGACCGCTGAGCGGGTCGGTTGGTTCACGTTCTCGGTCGAAGGCCGTGAGTGTCGGGTCGCGGCAACCCGTCTTCTCGAGCCGGGTGTTCCGGAGGACTCGCTTCAGATCTTTTTCAAGGACCGGACGAACGGTCGCGAGTCGTACCACATCGGCCGCTACCTCGACCTCGACGCGCTCGAGGACGGCGGCTATCTCGTCGACTTCAACCGCTCGTACAACCCCGCCTGCGCGTTCTCTCCCCACTACAACTGTCCGCTGCCACCACCGGAGAACCGCCTGGTGGTCGCGATCCGAGCGGGCGAGATGACGCCTGGAACCTAGCTGGCACGCGCCCTGCGGCCTCGACCGCGGAGGTCGTGATGGAATCAAAGTCTGACGACGTTCAGGAAGTCCAAGTTCCGAGCGAGCACGTCGCCGTCGTGGCGATGTTCGCGGATCGTGAAACAGCCGAGTCGGCGGTCGATACCCTCCTCGAGCGTGGATTCACAGACGACCAGATCTCGCTCGTGGCCCGCGGGGCCAGCACCGACGAGCAGGGCAAGTTCGTTCCCGGCGGTCTGATGGTCACGGTGAGCGCGAAGAATCGCGAGGACGAAGCCGAACGTCTGCTTCGCGAACATGAGGCGCGCGAGGTGACCACGAACAGGATCGGCGCCACCGGCAAGGTGGGCGAAGAAACCTAGAGCGGGCTCGCCCGCTCGCTGGGAAGACGTGTGTCCGCTCTCTGAGGCTGATGCGGCACTCTTTTGCTGAGCAGTGCAAGTGCAACGCTTCCTCGCGCCACCGCTCCTGGCGGTCGCCTTTGTGGTGTCGTTTTTAGCGACGCCGGCGATGGCCGACGGGCCGACGTCCACACCGTCCGCGACCCCGTCGCCTTCTCCGACACCAGCGCGCTCGCCATCCTCGTCCGCGTCGGCGAGCCCGTCGGCGAAGGCGTCGGCGAGTCCCTCGACCTCACCTTCGCCTTCACCAACCGACGCGACGGCCGCGGCGAGCGCCGCGCCGAGCCCGACGCCGGATCCCGAAGCGGCCCGCGCGGAGGCGGAGGCAGCCCGCGCTCGTGACGCTGAGCTCCTCGCGAACGCGCGGTCGCTGGCGCAGGTGATCGAAGCGCAGGCGAGAGTCGCGCAGGACGAGCTCGCGGGTCTCGATCCGCAGATCGCCCAGGTCGCGAACGACCTTGACGCCGTGAACGCCGACATCGCCGCCCTGCAGGCGAAGTCGGACGCTCGACGCACGCTCCACGATCGACTGGTGCGAGAGGCATTCCGTCTCGCCGCGATGCCCGCCGATAAGCTGCCCGCGGATCTCAGCGCAGCGCAGCGCGAAGCGCTCGACGACCTTCTCTCGCTGCAGAACGGATTGCTCGACGCCCAGGCGAAGCTGAACGAGCGCGCCGACCTCCTCTCCACGCTCAAGGGCTCGGTCGGTGCGAAGCAGGGGCAGCTCGCGCGGCTGCGCGATCGGGCCCGCGCGCTCGCGGCGGCTGCCGCGGCCGGTGACACCGAGGCGAAGGCCGCTCAGGTCGCGGTTCTAAAGGCACTCGCACAGGACGCGACCAACGCCCAGACCGCGCTCGCACAGCTCGTCGCTTCGGCGATGGTCCGCGACGGCGCCGCCGGCGCATGGTCCTTGCCCCTCCGTGGAGTCCTCACGCAGTCATTCGGCCCGACGTCGTTCGAGCTGGAGCCGGCCGCGACGTACGGTGGCGTGTCGTACGCGCACTTCCACGCCGCGATCGATATCGCGGCGCCGCTCGGGACACCGGTGACCGCGGCGAGCGACGGCGTGGTCGCGTTCGTCGGCCACCTTCCCGACGGCGCGATGATCGTGCTGCTCGCGCATCCCGGCGGCTATGTGTCTGAGTACGCGCATCTGGACGACACCTTCGCGCTGCCGCCGGTCAAGACGGGGCAGGTCGTGAAGGCGGGCCAGGTGATCGGGTTCATCGGCCTCACCGGGATCACGACCGGTGCGCATCTGCACTTCGCCGTTTTGAAGGCCGGCGTGCCGATCGATCCGTTGTCGCTGCTGTCGGCTCGGTAAAAAGACGGGGCCGCCGCCCGTTTGGCGACGGCCCCCAGAGCTGACGCGACAGCCACTACTTGATGATCCGGATGCGAAGACCGTGCGGATCGACCACGCTCGCGCCCGCGGCGAGCGGAAGTGCGACGACAGAGCTCACGACCGCGTCGCGTCCACCGTCCTTCACCGTCAGGATCGCGAAGCCTCCGACGTCGCCGACCGCGTTATCGAGGCCTTTGATGTTGCTCGTGAGCGGGGTCTTGCCTCGCAAGGCGACGAACACTCTGGATTCGTCCGGCGTAGCGGCCATGATGTCGGGCGCCGGATCGCGGCCCGCGAGCGGCCCTGACGCGAGGCTGATGGTTCTCGCGTCGCCGGTCTGATCGACGATGTCGAGGGTGTTCGCGAAGCGGTCCGCAAGCCAGAGGTACTGACCGACGAGGATCACGCTGTGCGATTCGACGTTCCCGGTACGCGACAGGATCTTCTTCGCGACCGGCCTGTCCGGCAGGCCGGTGACCTGGTAGAGATTGAAGCTCGTCGTGGTGGTCGTGGCGCCGCCCTGCGCGGTGGTCCAGACCGTGTCCTTCACGAACGCAGCGCAGCACGACTGCGGTCCGATCGCGGACTTCCCGAGCGTCGCGACCGTTTTCATCGGTGTCGCCTGGTAGTCGACGACGTACGAACCGCCGCCGCGCATCGGCACATAGACGTAGCGCCCGTCCGGCGTGAACACCGGGATCACCGGAAGGTTCCCCGGATGATCGGCGTCTTCGAGGAGGGAAAGGTCGAGGTCGGCGGCGGCGTCGAGCTTGTAAACGTCGTTCTTGAAATCGGCGGTGATCCGCTGAAGCCGCTTCCCGCCCTGGTTCGCGACGATGATCGCGTCGCCCGCGGGGGTGACGGCGCTCGCGTGCGGCGCTGCAGGGCCGGCCGCGCTGCCGGTCATCTTGATGCTCGCGACGACCTTGCGGTCGGCCGCGCGGATGACCTGCACGTGCCCGCTATCCACGTAGGAGATGACGGCGTGGGTCATCGCGGGATTGAAGGCGATGCTGTGCCCGTGCTTGCCGATGCCGTCGCCCACGCCGAGCGCGGCCTCGCCGAGGTTGACCGTGTACGCGGGTGCGGGTGCCCCGCCGCTCAGATCGGCACCCTTGTAGATATAGAGAGTGCCGCCGCCCGTCGGAGTCGTCTCGGCCTGGTCGACCACCCAGAGCTCGTACGACGGCGGCGCGGGGCTGGCGGTCGGCGCCGTGCTCGGTGCGGCGGTGCGACCGCCGCACGCTGACACGAGGATCGCGAACGTAGCGAGGAACGGCGAAATGCGACCGAGGATCTTGATGCCCATGCCTTTCATGCCTCCGGACCGTTTGAGGAGCGGTCCGAGGCAAAACTGGCCCTCGAGCCGGTAGAACTCCAATACATAGTTCATATCTTCGCTATAACCTGCAGTGAGTCATGCAGCTCGAGGCCCGCCTACGCGCGTTCGCAGCGCTCGCGAGACGCGGCTCCTTCTCCGCAGCGGGGGAGGAGCTCGTCATCAGTCAGCCCGCCGTGTCGAAGCACGTCGCCGAGCTCGAAGCGGAGCTCGGTACGAAGCTCGTTATCAGAGGACCGCGCCGCATTCGCTTGACGCCCGCCGGCGAGTTCGTGGCGGACCACATCGAGCGCGCCGAGGCCCTCGTCGCACAGGCCGCGCGTGGCGCGCGTTCGCTCGCGGGTGCCGAGACCGGCCGCCTCGCGATCGCGACCTCAGGTACCGGGATGTACCTCGCCATCGGCGCGATCGCCGCGTTCCACGCCGCCCATCCCCGCGTCGAGCTCGATGTTCAGATCGGCACGTCCGAGCCGATCGTCGAGCTCGTGCGCGCCCATCGGGCCGAGATGGCGATCGTCGGAGGATTCACCGCTGCGCGCGATGTGGACAGCGAGATCCTCCTCGAGGACGACATCGTCGTCGTCGCGGCGCCTGCGGTCGCGCGTTCGCGACCGACGTTGCGCGACCTCGAACGCCTCACGTGGATATCGCGGGAGGAAGGGTCGTCGACGCGCGCCGCGTTCGAGGCCGCGTGGCGCGATCTCGCCATCACGCCGGCAGGACGGATCTCGCTTCCGTCATGGGAAGCGGTGAAGCTTGCCGTCGCCAAGGGCGCGGGAGTCAGCGGCATCAGCCGTTACGCGGTGCTGACCGAGCTCGCCGCGGGGACGCTCGCGATCGTCAAGGTCCCCGGCTGGCGGGTGCGCCGTCACTTCTCGCTGGTACATGCGCGTGAGATCCCGCTCTCACCTCCGGCCGAGCGGTTTCGGGCGATCCTGCTCGCCGACCTGCGATCGATCTCGAGCGCGGCGTCAGGTCGGCGAGCTCGTGGGCCGACCGTGCGGCACCGACGCCTCAAGAGACCTTGAGTCCCGCGAGGTCCGTACGGTCCGGTGCCAAGCTCAGTCCGGGGCCGTTCCGTCACCGTGAGGTCGTCGTTTTAGCGGCTGTGGCAGCGGCCCGCGGCGAAATCTATGGGCTTTTGGGCGGCTCGGACGGCCGAGGTGGCGAGCGTGTCTATCTTCGGGCTCGGTTGCTTGCTAAAGGGGCGACAGGCTAACCGCCGTGCCGCACGATGAGCGCGAATTGGTGGTTGGTGACCCGCGGTCGCGGGCGTCCTACGAGCGTCGCATACGCATCGCGTCCGAGGCCGCAAGCTGGGGCATCGGCGCCGCTTTGCTTGGGACGGCCGCCCTGCCGACGACGGACCAGGCATCGCGGATCGGGCTCGTCGCGAGCTCGCTGCTCCTCTTCCTCTTCGCGACGCTCTGGTTCCACGTCTTCCCCGAGAGCTGGCTGGGCAAGAGCCGTTTCGCGGTCGGCGCGGCGATCACCCAGGTCATCGCCGCGATCCTCCTCGTCCTGACCGGCGGCATCGACTCGCGGTACTTCCCCTACTACGTGCTTCCGATTCTGGCGACGGTCTTCGGGATGCGCATCTCGGGAACGCTCTTCACCGGAACGATCGCGATCGTCGCGTACCTGGCGACCCTGGTCGCGGAGGTCTTCTTCGGGGGCGAGCGCGGTCAGATCGACGTCGGGGTCATCCGCCTGTTCGCGCTTCTCTCGGTGATCGCGATGACAGCGCTGATCTCGCGCACGATCCAGGAGACCCGCTTCACGCTGCGGCAACGGACTGAGGAGCTCGCGACCCAGAACGCCGAGCTGTCGGTCGCGCGCAACACCGCTCTCGGCCTCGCGCGCGTCGGCGAGCTGCACGAGCTCGTCCGCGTTGTCTACGAATCCGCGAAGAACTCGCTGGCGATCGACCGGCTCTATCTCTTCGCGCGTAAGCCCGACTTCGCCGACGGATACACCGTCGGACCGGACGGCGCGATCCAGGAGTTCCACGCTGACCCTTCGCTTCCGGAAGACACGCCGCGGCGGCGAGCGGTGCGCGAGAAGCGCACCGTCGCGGTGAATGACGCGCGCGACGACAAGGTCTCGGAGCAGACGCGCGAGCACCTGCATTT
>Ga0307282_10000865_pt1 | contig 10213 bp, 12 predicted proteins | sample ER_DNA_121_FD_194475 | JGI IMG/M metagenome (GOLD analysis project Ga0307282, IMG submission 194475) | Bulk soil microbial communities from the East River watershed near Crested Butte, Colorado, United States - ER_DNA_121 | ecosystem: Environmental > Terrestrial > Soil > Floodplain | place...
TCGAGGAGGAGGTCGTGGTCACCGAGGATGGCCCCCGCATCCTTACCCTCTTCCCCGCGCAGGACCTCGTCATCGCGAACCCTTACTGAACCCCGTTCTGAAACCCGTAGCCGGAGGGGCCGCCATCATGACACAGGTGGACGAGGTCGTCAGCGGCCTGCTGACCGATCTCTACATCGAGGGCGTGCTCGACTACACGGAGTCGCTCTACCTGGCGCTCAGCTGGTGAGGTGATCGTGCCTGTCCCCGGACTCACCCGCGTGGATCACATCGGGATCACCGTCCCCGATCTGGCGGAAGCCAGCCAGTTCCTGATCGATGTGCTCGGCTGCGAGTACATGTACACGCTCGGCCCGTTCGTGCACGACGACGACTGGATGACCGAGCATCTCAACGTGCATCCACGGGCCGTGATGCAGCAGCTGCATTTCTTCCGCTGCGGCGGCCAGGCGATATTCGAGGTCTTCCAGTACGCCTCGCCTGACCAGAACCAGAAACTTCCCCGGAACAGTGACCATGGCGGGCATCACGTCGCCTTTTACGTCGACGACATCGACGCCGCGGTGGACTATCTGCGCGCCGAGGGCATCCGGGTGCTGGGTGATCCCACCGCGAGCAGCGGCCCGAGCGAGGGCCAGCGCTGGGTCTACTTCCTGGCCCCCTGGGGCATGCAGTTCGAGCTCGTCTCTTACCCAGGAGGCAAGGCGTTCGATCGTCAGGGAACCGAGCCGGCCTAGGTACAAGCACAGGGAGCGCCATGCCGGAGCACAACCACCTCGAGATGTCGGTGCCGTGGGTCGAGGTCACCGTGACCGAGTCCGACTGGGACGCGGCCGACCCGCAGCTGCTGACCAGCGCATTCGCGCAGCTCAGCCTGATTCGCGCGTTCGAGGAATTCGTGCTCGGGCTGGCCGCGGACGGCCTGATCCACGGTCCGGCCCACTCCAGCATCGGGCAGGAAGGCGGCGCCGTCGGCTCCGTGCTCGCGCTGCGCCCCAGCGATACGGTCAACGGCTCGCACCGCGGTCACCACCAGTTCCTGGCCAAGGCGCTGGCCCACGTGGCGCCTCGGGGCATCGATCCGGTACGGCCGTACTCCGAGCAGGTCCGGGCTCTCATGCTGCGCAGCCTGGCGGAGGTCTGCGGCCTCGAGCGCGGCTTCAGTCACGGCCGCGGCGGCTCGATGCACCTGCAATGGAAAGAGGCCGGCGCGATCGGCACGAACGCCATTGTCGGCGGCGGAGTACCACAGGCGGCCGGCTCGGCATGGGCGCACCAGCACGCCGGGAACGGCGCGGTCGCCGTGACCTACTTCGGCGACGGCGCGATCAACATCGGCTCCACGCTGGAATCGCTCAACCTGGCCGCGGCCTGGAAGCTGCCCCTGTGCTTCTTCATCGAGAACAACCGCTACGCGGTCTCGACCCGGGTGGACGAGGCGACGGGCGAGCCGCGGCTGTCTGCGCGCGGCCCCGGCTTCGGCATCGCCAGCTGGAAGGTCGACGGGATGGACCCGCTGGCCGTGCACGTCGCCATGTCCGAGGCCGCCGCTCACATGCGGGCCGGAATGGGCCCGGCCGTGATCGAGGCGGACGTCTATCGCTTCTTCCACCAGAACGGCCCGTTCCCCGGCAGCGCCTTTAAGTACCGCACCCGGGAAGAGGAAGCCCAGTGGCGGGCGCGCGACCCCCTCACCCAGATCGCCGGGCACTTGGTGCGCCGCGGCATCTTGACCTCACCTGAGGTGGACTCGGCCCGTGAGCAGGCCGGCCAGCTGATGGCCGAGGTCGGCTCGGTCCTGCTCGAGCCGGTAACGGGAGGCAAACCGGACGAGCGGCGGATCAAGGCCGCCGAGTGGCCCGACCCGGCCTTCGTGGACGTGGGCGTGCGCGGCGACCTGACCGAGTTCGTCGGCGTCACGTTCGCCGACCGCGCTGACTTCCATGGCGCGGGCGAGGAGATGAAGTTCATCGACGCCGTGGCCGGGGTGATGGCCCGGCGGATGAGCCGCGATGACCGGATCGTCATCATGGGCGAGGACATCCACCGGCTCAACGGCGGCACCAACGGTGCCACCAAGGGCCTCAAGCAGGCCCACCCCGACCGGGTGCTCGGCACGCCGATCAGCGAGAACGCTTTCACCGGCCTGGCCGGCGGCATCGCCTTGGACGGCCGGTTCCTGCCGGTGGTCGAGTTCATGTACGCCGACTTCATGTGGGTGGCAGCGGACCAGCTCTTTAACCAGATCGCGAAGGCCCGCCACATGTACGGCGGAGGCAACGATGTCCCGATCGTGCTCCGCAGCAAGGTGGCGACCGGCACCGGATACGGCTCGCAGCACTCGATGGATCCAGCCGGCATCTTCGCCACCGCACCGGGCTGGCGCATCGTGGCTCCGTCGACTCCATTCGACTACATCGGCCTGATGAACACCGCGCTGCAGTGCCGGGACCCGGTGGTGGTGCTCGAACACGTCGATCTCTACCCGTCCACCGGCGAGGTACCGGCGGGGGAGTGGGACTTCTGCCTGCCGGTCGGCCGGGCCGCGGTGCGCCGTCCGGGTTCGGAGGTGACAGTCCTGAGCTACCTGGCCATGACCGGATACGTCCTGGAGGCCGTCAGCAGGGTCGGCACCGTAGACGCCGAGGTGATCGACCTGCGCTGGCTTGATCGCGGCAGCGTGGACTGGGACACGATCGGCGGGAGCATCAGGAAAACCAACCGCGTCCTGATCGCCGAACAGGGGGCGCTCGGGACCTCCTACGGCGGCTGGCTGGCCGACGAGATTCAGCGGCGCTTTTTCGACTGGCTCGACCACCCTGTCCAGCGGCTGACCGGCGGCGAGGCCTCACCCACCATCAGCAAGGTCCTGGAGCGCGCGGCCATCGCGCGCACCGAAGAGGTGGCCGACGCCCTTATCGAGATCGCGAAGGCCTGACTATGGCCCATCTGCTGCGCGTTCCCGAAATCGCGGCCGGTACGACGGAAGCGGTCCTGGCCACCTGGCCGGTCCCGGAAAACAGCCCGTACTCGGCCACCGACGTGATCGCCACCGTGGAGACCGCCAAGGCGGTGATCGACATCGAGGCTGAGGAAAACGGCGTGATCCTGCGCCGCCTGGTACCCGAAGGTGCCGACGTCTCTGTCGGTCAGGCCATCGCGCTTATCGGTGCCCCCGGCGAGTCAGCGGACAACATCGAGGACGAACTACGCGCCCAGGGCATCACGCCAGGCGTGCCAACGGCAGCTGCCCGGCCGGCCCCGGCTGAGGCTGGCCTGCCTGCGGCGAGCGTCGACGGAGCACCGGATCGCACCTTCATCAGCCCGATCGCGCGGCGCCTGGCCCGCGCGGCTGACCTCGACCCGCGTGACATCTCAGGGACCGGGCCGAATGGCCGGATCATGCGCCGCGACGTCGAGCGGGCCGCCCGCACGGTGGCCTATCTAGCCGAGGTCCCAACCCAGGTCTCGCCCCCGGCCCAGCCCCAGGGCGAGCCCGAGTCGCCGGCCGCGGTCACACGGCCAGAGCCAGCGGACTATCGAGAGGTCCCGCACAGCCGGATCCGGCAGGCGATCGCCAGCAGGCTCACCGAGAGCAAGCAGACCATCCCGCACTTCTACCTCAGCGGCAGCGCCCGGGTCGGCAAGCTGCTGCGGCTGCGCGCGGAACTCAACGAAGGCGCCAGGGGTGTCCGGATTTCGCTGAACGACCTGGTCATCAAGGCGGTGGCGCATACCCATCAGCTGGTGCCGGCCATGAACGTGGTCTGGACGCCCGACGCGGTCCGGTCCTTTACCTCGGTGGACGTCGGCGTCGCCATCGCCAGCCCGCGGGGCCTGGTGACGCCGGTCCTGCGGTCGGTGGACCGCAGCGGGATCGCGGTGATCGCCACGGCCGTCAAGGACCTGGCGGAACGAGCTGGAGCCGGCCGGCTGACGCCCCGGGAGCTGGAGGGCGGCACCACCACCGTTACCAACCTGGGCATGTTCGGCACCGAGAGCTTCGCCGCCATCGTCAACCCGCCGCAAGCCTCGATCCTCGCGGTCGGCGCCGTCCACCGCGCGCCGGTGGTGAAGAATGACAAGCTCGCGGTCGGCTCGGTCATGGAGGTGACCCTCTCCGTCGATCACCGGGCCGTGGACGGCTCCGCCGCGGCTGAGTGGATGAGAGCATTCGTCTCGGTGCTCCAGCATCCCGCGCAGATCCTGCTCTGAGCTTGTCCAGCTGGACAGCCGGTCGATCGAAAGCGCGTCCAGCGCGGCCACCCCGCAGACCAGAACCACGGCGGCGGGACGCTTGCCCGCGAACATCTCGACCGGCCCGCGGCGACGACGCGATCCGGTGCTTCTATGACCCCGTAGGGTGCCCGCCCGCTCTGCGGCGCAGCAGCGCCTTCTGATCGATCGAAACGATCACGTCGGCCGTATCACGCTGCATTGCCGGGCCCCTCTGTCGGCCAGCGTTTCGCGGACTGCTGCGGATCAGCGCCGGTGCGTGCCGCCATGTGAGGCAGGCGATCGTGCCGAGGGGGATGGGGGGCAGGTAGGTGACGGCCCGGTAGAGCAGCACGGCGGCGGTCACCTGCGTGCTGGCCTTGTGGTCGGCGGCGGCCAGGGTGCCGATCAGTCCGAGTTCGGTGATTCCGAGGCCGCCGGGGGTGACGGGCAGCACCGTCAGCAGCCGGACGAACGCGAACGCGGCGAGGGAGGTCTGCCAGGAAACCTGGGCCTGGGACAGGCCCAGGCCGCGCAGGCAGGCCAGCAGGACGAGCCACAAGGTGAGGTTGCTCGCCGCTGTGGCGGCGGTGATCCGCCAGCCGCGGGCGGCGATCAGGTCGCCGGCCCGGCCGCGGAAGCCGGGCAGCCATCCGGCGACGTCAGGGGGCACCGGCCGGCGTGCGAGCCGGCAGGCGACAGCGACCATGCGCTGCAGCGCACGGCCGGCGCGGAGCGCGAATGACTCGCTGTGCAGCAGGAGGCCGAGCCCGGCGGCCGCGGCGGTGAGCAGGGCCAGGCCGACTCCTGCGGCGACGATCAGCCCGACGCCGGGCCGGCTGGCTGTCACCAGGAGAAGCAGGGCGAGGACGGGCAGGCCCAGGCGGGCGAAGACGTTCCAGATTCCCGACACCATGGTGTAGAGCACGTAGTCCGCCATGCTGACGCCCCAGCTCGAGAGCATTGCCCAGCTGACCCCCATAGCGAGGGCCCCGCCGGCCGGCAGGGTGTTCGCCACCGCGTTGGAGCCGAGATTGACCACCGCCGCCTCGCGCAGCCGTATCGATGGCAGGACCGAGCAGATCACGATCCAGGCAGAGACCATGCTGACGGCGGCGGCGGCGCCGACGAGCAGAGCCTGCGGCCACGTCATCGCGCTCATGCTGGACAGCACGCTGCCGTAGGACGCGAACCGCGGCAGCGCGAACCCGAATATGGCCGCGACGATAGCCACCGATATCGCGGTGCGGACAATTTCCCGGCCGGGCCGCGACCCGGCGATCGCTGGCGGCACGGTACCGCGGTCAGGGCCGGTCCTCGGGACGGCGAGCCGCTCCGGGGACGGAACACTAGCTGATGGCGATCCAGCGGTGGCGGTCATCGGATCCGGTCGCCGTCTGCGGGCAGCGGCGACAGCCGGCTGGCCGCCGCCCGCCCGGTGCGCCGTCCCCCGGGCCGCAGGGCCGGCTCTGCTTCGCCCTGCGCGGGGTAGCGGCGGCGGCTGTCGAGGCGGGCGGGGGTAGGCCAGCGCACCTTGGTGGCCCAGCCGAGGCGTTCGAAGATGCGGATCACGGCGGCGGAGATGTCAACCTGGCCGCGGTCCGCGCCGTGCCGGGCGCAGGCCGGATCGGAGTGGTGCATGTTGTGCCAGCTCTCGCCGAAGGAGAGCAGGGCAAGGGGCCACAGGTTGGTGGCGCGGTCGTAGCGGCGGGTGGCGAACGGGCGGCTGCCGAACACGTGGCACAGCGAGTTGACGCTCCAGGTGACGTGCTGCAGCACGGCGACGCGCACCAGTCCCGCCCACAGCAGCGCGGCCAGGGCGGTACGCCAGGTCCCGCCGATCAGCCACCCAGCCGCGAACGGCAGGGCCAGGGAGAGCGCGCACAGGGCGGGAAACGCGGCCGAAACGGTCCGCATGGCCGGATCGGCCACCATGTCGGGGGCGTACCGCGCGGGCGGGGTCGGGTCGTCGCGCAGCAGCCAGCCCATGTGGGCGTGCGCGAGGCCGCGGAGCTGCCCGGCTACGCTGCTGCCGTAGCGGTAGGGGGAATGCGGGTCACCGGGCCGGTCGGTGAAGGCGTGGTGGCGGCGGTGGGTGGCGACCCAGCCGATGACCTCACCCTCGAAGCTCATCGACCCCGCGATCGCCAGCGCGACGCGCAGCGCCGGGACCGCGGTGAAGCTGCGATGCGTCAGCAGGCGGTGGAAACCCACCGTCACCCCGAGCCCGGTGATCACGTAGAAAGCCAGCGCGAGCAGGACATCGGCGAGGTTCAGGCCGTGGCCCCAGGCCAGCCAGACCGCCGCCGCCAGCCCAGCGAACGGCACGACAACGAACGCGATCGTCACGCCGACCCGGGCCCAGCCCTGAACGGTGCCCGGCGGCCCGCCGCTCACAGCAAACGACGTCCTTCCGTCATAGTCATCCGCCGTAAGCCGAGCTGGCATCCCGGTTGTTCCGCTTGCTCTCACCGCCGCGACCTGCCCGTTCACCGGTCCGCCCAGTTGCGTGACCGCTGGCGGCTCCTACCGGTGATCGCCGCGTTGGCGATCACGCCCCCGCCTCGGCCCAGAACGATCAACGCGATGACATCCATAACCGGCTCCTGTACTCCGATGAGCTGATGGCCGGTTTAGTGCCGGACCGTGGCCGGGAAGATTGCCTGGCCGCGGCGTCGCGATACCTTGCCGTCTGACTTTCACTTCCTAGCTAACCCGCGTCACCCCATCGCGGAAACAGCCAGAAACCGCAAACGTCATCACGCTGGCCGATCGCCGCTCGGCTGCGGTCCAGGAGTAACGGCCGCACCGGGCGCCTGTCACGGTGTGATCGGCTCCGGTGATGAGTCTTGCCCGGATTGCTCGACCAAGGTCAGACGAGACGCTGGTGGACGTAGCACCATCTCCACCCCGGTCCCGGCTCCAGGCCGGCGGCCAGCGGGTGGTCGGTTTCCTCGTAGTGCGCCCTGGCATGCTGGCTGGGTGAGTCGTCGGAGCAGGCCACCCAGCCGCAGGTCAGGCAGACCGCGAGGGATGCCCGATCCGTACGATCCTGGCAGTCCCGGCACTCATCCGACAGGGCCGTGACTGGCTGGAGCCCGTCGAGGTGTTCACAGCGCGGCGTTGAGCCGTTCAGGCTGATGGCGGGCGCGCCTAGGGCCATGTTCTGGGCGGGGATCATGGCTGCCCCCTTATCGTGAGAGAGACGCCGGGGCCTGCCCGGCTGGTTTCATTGGCAAGTCAACCCCGATAGCGGCGCGGCGGAAACGGGCAACCTGAGCAGGGCCTATCACCAGAACCGATTAGCTGCCGGTTACCGGCGGCCAGGCCGGTTACGCATTCCAAGAGCCCAGGCGCGCAAGTAGGCTTGAGGGCACGGTTTCCAACTTCCGGGAGTACATGGATGGGCGGGGCACGGACTTGGCGGCGGGTGTGGAGCTACGCCAGCTTCGCTACTTCGTAACGCTGGCCGAGGAGCTGCATTTCGGCCGGGCTGCGGAGCGGGAGCACATCGTGCAGTCGGCGCTGAGCCAGCAGGTGCAGCGGCTGGAACGTGAGCTGGGGGTCCGCCTGCTGGAACGCAGCACGCACCATGTTTCACTGACCGCTGCCGGAGCGGTGTTCCTGGTCGAGGCGCGGCAGATCCTGGCGCACGTGGACCGCGCCGCGGGGGTGGCCCGGAGGGCGGAGGGCGCGGCTGCGACGTTGCGGGTCGGGATCATTGATTCCAGCTATGACTCGATGCCGCAGATCCTGCACGATGTTCAGGCCCGCTACCCCGGCCTGGTGATCCACCAGGTGGAGGCCAGTGTGCCCGGGCAGTACCAGCAGCTGATCGACGGTCGGCTGGATGTCGGTGTCGGCCGGGCCGAGCTCGCTCCGCCGCAGGTCGCATCGCTGCTGTTCCGCCAGGACCCGCTCGGGGTCCTGGTGCCAGCCGGTCACCGGTTCGCCGCGCTGGAGGGCGTGCCGGTCGCAGACCTCGCTGAGGAACCGCTGCTGCTCGCCGAGGAAGTGCGCGCTCCGGAATTCAATCAGTTCACCGTCGAGATGTGCCGCTCGGCCGGCTTCACCCCCACCGTGTACAGGGGGACCGTGGAGAGCATCCGGGCGGCCGCCGATCTCGTTGCCCAGGGACGGTGCCTGTACTGCGTGCCCTCCTCCTGCATCGCCGCGCTCCCCGGAACCACCTGGCGGCCGCTCACCGAACCGGCGTCCTACTACCCCTGGTCGGTCCTGTGGCGCGCGGCCGACGACTCCGGCCACGTACGCGCCGTCGTCAGCTGCGCGCAGGCGATGTCAAAGCGGCTCGGCTGGCTCACCGCCACCGCCGCCGGCCAGACGGGGCAATGAGCAATCGCATAAGGCCTACGGGTACCGTTACTGATCCAGCGCCCGGCCGGTGTCCGGCCGCCCGGGCAGGGCGGATGCGGTGGCACTGGTCCCCGCGGCGAGCGGCTCGCCGGAGCTGGCGGATTTCCTGGTGGCCCAGGCCGAGGTGCTGCGACTGGCCGGGGCACCCGACCAGGCCGAAGCCAGCCTGCGCCAAGCGCTGCAGTTCTACGAGAACCGCCGGATGACACCGCTCGCCGGGCAGACCCGCGCCGCGCTCGCCAGCCTCACCGGACAAGGCTCGGCCCTGGTGCCCTGGTGCCCTGATGCCCTGAACCGGACCGGCCGCGGGCCCGGCGCGGGACCCGGCCCCCACGGCTACCTGTTCCGGGCCTGCTGCGCGGCGTCGACCGCGATGCTCCGCCTGAGATTGGCCGGGTCATACTGGTGTTTGAACGATGACGTGTCCGCCTGCGGTCGCCGTACCCCGGCATCCCCGGCTGGCGGCGCGGCATGACGCTTGACCCGGGCGAGCTGCTCCTGGTCGGTGATCGGGGCAGCCGCCGCAGCATGCCGCGCCGACACCGAAGCCGGATGCCTCACCGCTGTCCCGCCTGAGTTGCTGGCTGCGATCCCGCAGGCGGTGACCGCCAGCACGGCAGCGGATACCCCGATAACCTTGATTCGTCGCGTCCCCATGACCCTGGTCCTTTTGCTTCCGGCGGCCGCCGGTCGGCCGCGCAGAATGAGGAAAACCCGCCGCCGTTGCGGTCTGGCTGCCGCCCTGTTGACGGCGCGCACAACAAAGGGGACTGGGTCAAGGAGGCGCGAAAGTTGACGCTGCTCGTCTGCGAAGCTGATGAGATCCCGGGGGAACCGAACGGGGAGCCAACGGACCCAGACACCAGGCGACGTGAGCCGACGCCAGGCGACAATTAACCCAGCTAGCTGGCACTTCAGGCGATGCTAGGCGACGTCCCGAGACGGTGCGGTTGCGTCTTACAAGCGAGGGGTGACTGGTTCGAACCCGGTTGCGCCCACAGGGGAGGTCTTCATGTTTCGGTGAGGCCTATGTCGTTTTTGGTCTGACCGACAATCTGGGGACCCTTTGTAGCGTGGAGAGATCGGCGTAGCGTGGAGAGATCGGCCCATTTCGTAGGCAGGACTCACTGCCAGGATGGGCCAGGGCCTGGGAATGGAGGTTCGATGAACCTTGGTAGTTTCCTGGCCGCCTTGGTGCTGGGCTTCGTAGCCGGGGCGATAGCTCGTGCTCTGATACCAAACGATGCCTTCCGGCACATGCGCGGCTTGAGATCGTGGTTGACCTCGGCGGGGCTGGGCCTATTGGGGGCCCTGGTCGGCTTCTGGATCTTCCACGGCCTATTCGGCATCGGTGACACGGACAAGTTCGACTGGGGTGGCATCGTTGGCGCGGTGATCGGCGCCATGATCGTTGTTGCCCTCGCGTCGTTCCTGATCAAGCGGTTCGCCAAGCGCGAGGCGGTCTGACCTGACGCTGAACATCGCTTGGCGCTCCTTCCCGGCCGGTACCGGTTCGCCCGTTGCTCCGGCCGTCCAGGCGGGACCCGTGGCTTACAAACGAGGGGTCACTAGTTCGAACCTAGTTGCGCCCACTGGAAGATCGCAGTGTGCCAAACTTCTGGCG
>Ga0307282_10000866_pt1 | contig 10207 bp, 10 predicted proteins | sample ER_DNA_121_FD_194475 | JGI IMG/M metagenome (GOLD analysis project Ga0307282, IMG submission 194475) | Bulk soil microbial communities from the East River watershed near Crested Butte, Colorado, United States - ER_DNA_121 | ecosystem: Environmental > Terrestrial > Soil > Floodplain | place...
ACCGGATTCTTGTCGTTGTCGCGCTCCAGGGTAATCTGCGAGCCGGATGAAATCATCCGCGCGCGGTGACTCGCGAGAAGCACGAGATCGAAGCGGTTCTCAACTTTGTCGATGCAATCTTCTACGGTGACACGGGCCATCGGCTCGTCACTCCATCTTTTGGAACTTGTCCTGAATTCGCCCGGTAGGTACCCTCTGGCGCGTGAAATTTCAAGCGGTTTTGTCTTGGTTTAGCCGCAACCGTCTGTTACTCGACCCTTGCGCGGGCAAGCCGGTGGCAGGAGATTTTATCGGCACTGCGTGATTGCGCAGGCGGCGCACCCAATTAGCTGGGGAAGCCGCAATGCTCAGTTAACGACGATCCAAAACGCGCGTGCGCGGCGCCACCTGCGCGTCGATGGGCCGGTTCTGGAAATAGACCGTATTGAATTGAGAAGATGCCATGACCGTATCCGGCGAGAAAATCGCTTTATTCATTGATGGTGCCAATCTTTACGCGACTGCAAAATCTCTCGGCTTCGACATCGACTACAAGCGCCTGCTGCGTGAATTCCAGTCGCGCGGCTATTTGCTGCGCGCCTTCTATTACACCGCGGTGATCGAAGATCAGGAATATTCCTCGATCCGCCCATTGATCGACTGGCTCGACTACAATGGCTATTCCGTCGTCACCAAGGCGACGAAGGAATTCGTCGACCAGACCGGACGGCGCAAAGTCAAAGGCAATATGGATATCGAGCTTGCCGTCGACGCGATGGAAATCGCCGGCACGATCGATCACATGGTGCTTTTTTCAGGCGACGGCGATTTCCGCTCGCTGGTCGAAGCGGTCCAGCGCAGAGGCGTGCGCGTCACCGTGGTCTCCACCGTTTCGACGCAGCCGCCGATGGTTGCGGACGAGCTGCGGCGGCAGGCCGACGTCTTTCTCGACATCGTCGAATTGCAGACCAAGATCGGGCGCGATCCCTCCGATCGTCCTGCGCGCGAAGGTCGGCCGCCGCGCGAGGATCGTGCGGCGTCGCATACGCCCCAGTTCCTGCAGCGGCCACCGACTGCGCCGCAACGCGCCGGGGCGCATGTGGGAGCTGACGACGACGACGAGTCGTACGAGTAACGGCGTAGCGTTTTCATTCGGGATCGTGGGCTATGGCTGGGGCCGACGGAAAGCCTGGGCGCGACTGCCCACGTTGCGCGCGCCTTGCAACCTTTCGCAAAACCTGGCGCGGCAAAGAACCCACCTGGTTCAATGCGCCGGTGCCCTCCTTTGGGCCGCTCGATGCGCGTCTTTTGATAGTCGGTCTCGCGCCCGGACTGCAGGGCGCCAATCGTACCGGCCGGCCGTTCACCGGCGACTATGCGGGCGTGCTGCTTTACGAGACGCTTGGAAGATACGGCTTTGCGCGCGGCGAATATCGCGCGCATCCGGATGACGGACTTGAGCTGATCGATTGCCGCATCACCAATGCCGTCCGTTGCGTGCCGCCAGAAAACAAGCCGACGCCGGAAGAAATAAAAACGTGCCGCGAGTTTCTGGCGCCGACCATCGCCGAGATGAAGAAGCTGCGCGCCGTTGTCGTACTGGGCCGCATCGCGCATGAAAGTACGGTGCGCGCGCTGGGCTGTAAGTTGTCCGACGCCGTCTTCGGGCACGGCGACCAGCATCAGGTCGGGCCGCTGGCGCTTTTCTGCAGCTATCACTGCTCGCGCTACAACACGAACACCGGCGTACTCACGCCCGAAATGTTCCGCACCGTATTCAGAAACGTTCGCGCCTATCTCAATCGCTGAAGCCAGGCGACCACGTCCGCGGCGTTCTTGTCCGGCGGAAAAACCGGATAGAAGACTTTAGTGATCGTGCCGTCGTCGATGACGAGCGCCATGCGCTTGAGCAGCGTCATGCCGGCCGTGGAAAATGTCGGGAGATTGAGCGCGCGGGTGAGCGCAAGCTTTTCGTCCGACAGGATTGCGAATGGCAGATGCAATCGCGTCGCCGCCTCTTTCTGATAGGCGGTGTCCTGGGTCGACAGGCCATAAAGCTGCGCAACGCCCAGACGTTTGAGTTCGCCGAAATGATCGCGGAACGAGCAGGACTGCGGCGTACAGCCCCGCGCGCCAGGGATCTGGTCCCAGCCATCAGGCGGATCGACACCCGGCACGCCCGTTCGCGGATAGACATAGACGACCGTCCGGCCTTTGAGCTTCGACAGGTTGACCGGTGCACCTTCGGTCGCCGGCAGGGCGATATCCGGCAGTTTCGCGCCCGCGAGATGGCGCGCCGCGCCGTCGTCCTGCGGCACCGGGATGTTCGGCGGCAGGAATTGCGGGTTATGCGTGCCGGGGGCTTCGGTCAATGTGTGTGTCCTGTTTGGTTAGCGATCGTCATTCCGGGTTTCGGCCACCGGTGGCCGGAACCCGGAATCCAGCAACAATAACTGTTTCTGGATTCCGGCTCTCGCCGCTAACGCGGCTCGGCCGGAATGACAGAACTGTAGCTCATAAATTCCATGAGCGAGCCATCCGGGTCGCGGAAATAGACCGAGGTGCCCGGTCCTTTCGCACCAAACCGCTGCATCGGCCCGCGCTCGACGGCAATTCCGTGCGCCTTCAGATGCGTGATCGCGCCCTCGATCGGTCCCTGCCACTCGAAACACAGATCGCTGTTGCCCGGCTGCACCGGCAGGTGCGCGACCTCTGCGGGCTGCACGCCTGGCCCATGCACGTTGAGCTGCTTGTCGCCGAAGCGATAGGCCCAGCCCGCCGGCCGCTGCACCAGCTCGGCGCCCATGACATCGGCATAGAACGTGTTGGACCGTGCCCAATCAGACACATGGATAACGCAGTGGTCGAGTTTGGTTGGGACCATATCGGCCTCCCGGGCGTTGAATGTCACGGCAATGTTATTACCGCCGATCCTAAAGTCGGCAATGCTCTCAACGCGTCAGCCTGTTTTTCTCCTCTTGAATCGGAGCGAACCTATGACGTTCCTCAAACTGGTTTATGTGACCACCCTGTTCCTCAGTGCGGCTCTACCCGCTGCAGCGCAGACCGCCAGCGCGCCGATGAAAAGCAGTGAGGGCAAGGAAGTCGGATCGGTCAACCTCACGCAGACTGCGCAAGGCGTGCTGATCAACGTCGCAGTCAAAGGTCTGCCGCCGGGCGAGCATGCGATCCACGTGCACGCTGTCGGCAAGTGTGAGCCGCCTTTCAACTCGGCCGGCGGCCACCTCAATCCGGGCAACAAGAAACACGGAATGCTGTCGCCTGAAGGTCAGCATGCCGGCGATATGCCCAATCTGCACATTCCGCAGAGCGGCGACCTCACGGTCGAAATTCTCAACGTCAACATCACCCTGGAAAAGGGCAAACCGAATTCAGTGTTCGACACCGACGGCTCTGCTGTGATTATCCATGCGGGAAGCGACGACTACAAAACCGATCCAACCGGTGAGGCCGGCGGCCGCATCGCCTGCGGCGTGATTCAGTAGCTGCGGGACTCGTCACTTTCCCGCTCATTCCCGCGCAAGCGGGAATCCAGTTGGTCAGAAGAACTGGGTCTCCGCTTTCGCGGGGACGAGCGGCATGTGACTCAACCGGATTCTCACCCGTCATTCCTGGGCGCGAGCGGCAGCGAGCGAACCCGGAAACCAAACGCAGGCACGACGCTTGTTTCTCGATTCCGGGTTCGCGCTTTCAGCGCGCCCCGGAATGACCGGTGACTAGATGGCGGCGAGCCCCGAAAAGAGCTGGCTCCCTCAGCCCTTCATTCGCATAAGGCGACCGCGCTCGCGCTCCCAGGATCGCTTCTTCAACGTCTCGCGCTTGTCGTGCAGTTTCTTACCGCGTGCCAATGCGATCTCGACCTTGGCTCGCCCTTTTTCGTTAAAGTAAAGCTTTAACGGTACGATCGTCATGCCCTCGCGTTCGACCGCGCCAACCAGACGATTGATCTCCCGCTTCTGCAGCAGCAATTTGCGCGCCCGCTTCGGCGCATGGTTGAAGCGGCTGGCCTGCAGGTATTCCGGGATATTCGAATTGATCAACCAGAGCTCGCCTGCCCGCGCGTCGGCATAGGATTCCGCAATCGTCGCCTTCCCGGCGCGCAACGATTTCACCTCGCTGCCGGTGAGAACGATCCCCGCCTCGAAAGTTTCTCCGATCGCGTAGTTGAAACGCGCCTTGCGATTGTCGGCGACCACCTTGAAGCGGCGCTCGGGTTTTGCAGCCATGGGATGGGGGGCGATTCAGTTCGTTCAGCGCGCCTTGAGCTGGTCGCGGATTTCGGTGAGGAGCTCTTCGGTCTTGGTCAGCGGCGGAGGTTTTTCTTCTTCTTTTTGCTGCGTGTAGGCAAGCCGGTTGATCCCTCGGATCACGAGAAACAAAATAAACGCGATGATGATGAAGTTAAGCGTGACGGTCAGAAAACTTCCCCAACCGATGACTGCGCCCTGCTTTTTTGCATCGACCAACGTGTCGGCCGTGACCTTCGACGACAGCGGCAGAAAATGGTTGGAAAAATCGAGCCCGCCGGTAATCGCCCCGATGATGGGCGTGATGACGTCACCGACCAGCGAATTTACGATCGAAGAAAACGCCGCGCCGATGATCACGCCGATCGCGAGGTCGACGACATTGCCGCGCAATGCGAATTTTTTGAATTCCTCGAGCATGGCCTAGGATCCTAATCAGGGGTGAACCGAGGAGCTCTGTCATGGCCGGGCTCGTCCCGGCCATCCACGTCTTTCTGTAACACCAAGACGTGGATGCCCGGCACAAGGCCGGGCATGACCCGAAACTAGTTGATTAGCCCGGCGTGCACCATCGCCTGGTGCACGGCGGCCTGCGCCTTCTCGCTCGCCGGCACCATCGGCAGCCGCAGCGTAGTGGCACACTTGCCGATCAGCGACATCGCATACTTGATCGGCGCCGGACTCGTCTCCACGAACAGATTGATGTGCAGCGGCGCGAGCTTGTCCTGCAGCTTGAGCGCGGCCTTGAAGTCGCCTTTCAGACAAGCCGCCTGGAATTCGGCGCACAGGCGCGGCGCGACATTCGACGTCACCGAGATGCAGCCGTGGCCGCCGTGCGCCATGAAGCCGAGCGCGGTGATGTCCTCGCCCGAAAGCTGGTTGAAATCAGGCCCTATTGCCGCGCGCTGCTGCGACACGCGCGCCATGTTCGCGGTCGCGTCCTTCACGCCGGCGATGTTCTTCAGCTCGAACAGACGCGCCATGGTTTCGACCGACATGTCGACGATCGAGCGGCCCGGAATATTGTAGATGATGATCGGAATGCCGATGGCGTCGTTGATGGCCTTGTAGTGTTGGTAGAGGCCTTCCTGCGTCGGCTTGTTGTAATACGGCGTGACGATCAGCACGGCGTCGGCACCCGCCTCCTCGGCGTGGCGCGACAACTCTATGGCCTCAGCCGTCGAATTCGAGCCGGAGCCGGCAATCACCGGCACGCGTCCGTCGACCTGATCGATGCACCACTCGACCACTTGCTTGTGCTCGTCATGCGACAGCGTCGGGCTTTCGCCGGTGGTCCCCACCGGGACCAGCCCGTTTGTGCCCTCGGAGATCTGCCATTCCACGATGTCGCGGAAGGCTTTTTCGTCGAGCGCGCCGTTTTTGAACGGCGTGACCAGCGCGGTAAAAGAGCCGCGAAAGCTCGTCTTGGCGGTCATGGCACGACTACTCCCAAAGGTTTCCGGGGTTGCGGTCCCATAAATATCGGGTCGGGGAGGACGATGATAGTCCCTCCCGACCCACTAAATTACCGGTCTGCCGCGTTTTTGCCTGCGTCGCTAAGTACTGTCCCAGCACATGAAATTTTTGGGTATCATCCATCAATGATTTTGGCCTAATAAGCCAATGCCTGCGGCCCCGCGCTGATTCGGGTCGCCGGGGACCGATCCGCACGGGGTTTGATGATAGCGACTGGCCGAAGCCGCTTGAGCATTCTTTTTGCGTTGGCAGCCTCCTGCGGGCTGTGCGCGGAATCGTATTCGGCCACCGCACAAAAAGTTCCCTTGCCACGCCCGCGGCCGCCTCTGAATACCGCCAAACCGGCCACAACCACCTCCGCCACGACTGCGCAGACACAAGCGAGCGCTCCGCTCCCGCAGATGCGGCCGGCCGCCAACGGTGCCGGCATGTCGTCATACGCGCAGGCCAATGTCGGGCTGCGCGGCGCGCTTTTCGAAACCCGCGCCCATTTCAAACCGCTGGCGCGGCCGGCGGCTGGTCCCTTTTCCGTAGCGCCAACAACCTCGACGTCCGCAGCCGATATCGCCGCGGTGAAACGCGTGATCGAAGCCGGGCGCAAAGGCAAGGAAGCGGAAGCCAACGCGACCGAAGCGGGCATCAGCGATCCGGTGGCGCGCAAGCTTGCCGAATGGGTGATCCTGCGCTCGGACAACACCAATCCCTCTTTCGAGCGCTACGCCGCCTGGGTCGAGACCAATGCGAGCTGGCCGCACTCTCCGCTGTTCCGCCGCCGCGCCGAGAACGCGCTGTGGAACGACGGCGTCGACGACCGCACCGTGCGCGCTTTCTTCGCCAAGCAGCAGCCAAGCACCGCCAAAGGCCGCTACATGCTGGCGCGCACGCTGCTCGCGCAGGGCGATCGCGAGGGCGCCGCCAAACTCGTGCGCCAGGCCTGGCGCAACGACGATGCGAGCGAAGGCGTCGAAAAGCGCGTGCTCGAGATGTTCGGCGGCATGCTCACCGCCGCCGACCACAAGGTGCGCATGGACGCGCGCTTCTACGCCGACGATGCGGCGGCCGGCATGCGCGCCGCCGAGCGTCTCGGCGGCAACGAAGTCGCCATTGCGCGGGCGCGAGCGGCGGTGCTGCGCAAAGCCGGCAATGCGAAGGCGCTGCTCGATGCGGTGCCTGCCGCGGCGCAAAGCGACGCCGGCTATATCTACTCGCGCGTGCAGTGGCTGCGCCAGAACAACAAGGCGGAAGAGGCCGGCAAGTTGATTCTCACCGCGCCGAAGAATCCGGACGTGCTCGTCAATCTCGATCAATGGTGGCAGGAGCGCCGGCTGCTGGTGCGCAATCTGCTCGACGAAAACGACGCGCATGCCGCCTATCTCGTTGCGCGCGAAGCTGCGCCACCGATGAAGGGCTTTTATCGCGTCGACGCGCACTTTACCGCCGGCTGGGTCGCGTTGCGTTTCCTGCGCGATCCGAAGACCGCCGCGGAGCATTTCGCGCGCATCGGCGAAAACACGCATAACCCGCACGCACTCTCGCGCGCCGGCTACTGGCAAGGCCGCGCGGCCGAAGCCCTGAATCAGCACGCGCAGGCCAAGGCATTCTATGAATCGGCGGCCCAATACACCGCGGCCTATTACGGGCAGCTTGCGCGCGCGCGTCTCGGACTGAAGGATCTCGGCCTGCGCGGGCCGCCGGTGTTCACGCAGCAGGAGCACGAGGCGCTGAAGAATCTTGAAATCGTGCGCGCGGCGGAAATTCTCTACACACTCGGCGAACGCGACATGCTGGCCTCGATCTATGCCGAGCTCGGCGAAAGCGGGACCGATGTCGCCGGCATGGCGATGATGGGCGAACTCGCCGCAAAGAATGGCGATGGCCGCGCGATGGTGTTCCTCGGCGAATACGCCTATGCTCGCGGGCTGCCGATCGACTACTACGCTTACCCGACGGTCGGCCTGCCCGATTATCAGCCGATTGCTCCGCCGATCGAGGCGGCGGTCGCCTATTCGATCGCGCGCCAGGAGAGCCACTTCAACCAGAAGGTCGTCTCGAGCGCCAACGCCATGGGCCTGATGCAGGTCACGCCGGCGGCCGGTATCGATACCGCCGCCAAGTTCAAAGTGACCTATAATCGCGAACGCCTGCTGAACGACCCGGTTTACAACATGCAGATGGGCGCGGCCGAATTGTCCAATCTCTTCAGCGGGTACAATGGCTCCTACATTCTGACATTCGCCGGCTACAACGCCGGACGCGGACGCGTGAAGCAGTGGATCGCCGCCTACGGCGATCCGCGCGATCCACGTATCGACCCTGTCGACTGGGTCGAGCGGATCCCGATCGCCGAGACGCGCAACTACGTCGCGCGCATCATGGAGAACCTGCAGGTCTACCGGGCTCGCTTCGGCGGCGGCACCAAGCTCGTCATCGAGGCCGATCTCAAGCGCGGCGGCGCGCACTGATTTTTGGACGGCAGTTCGTCTCTTTCTGTCATGGCCGGGCTTGTCCACATCGTCATGCCGGGCTACGTTTTGTCGGCTCTGCAAGAAATCAAGACGTGGATGGCCGGGACAAGCCCGGCCATGACGGTGCGGATAGACATTGCCTTGCCACCTCGTCATTGCCGGGCTTGACCCGGCAATCCATGAGGCAGTTCAGCGAATTCGGACCACGTAGGCCCTCACGCGCAGCACCTCTTCATGGATGCGCGGGTCATAGGCGTGCAAAAGCACGCCATCCTTCGGACGGCTATGCCCGCGCATGACCGGGGTGAGGTGATATGTGGTGCATATCCACGTCGGTCATTCCACGGCGCGAGCGACAGCGAGCGAACCCGGAATCCCGACCATGGGCACGGCGCTTGTTTCTGGATTCCGGGTTCGCGCCTTCGGCGCGCCCGGGAATGACTGAGGCGGCAGGTGTGGGCAGGTCCGCTGCCCCGCTCCCGGACGCCCGGTGGTATGTTATAACCACCACCATGCAGAACGGCGTATCCAGCACTTTTATCACCGCGCCCGATGGCCTGCGTCTGCACGCCCGGTGCTATGGCGCCCGGATCGCGCCGGCGACCCCGGTCATCTGCCTGCCCGGCCTCGCCCGCACCGCCGCCGACTTCGAGGCGCTTGCCTCCGCCCTCTCCCATGACAAGCCGCTCCGCCGGGTGATTGCGCTGGATTATCGCGGGCGCGGCCTGTCCCAGTACGATCGCAATCCGGCGAATTACGCGCTGCCCGTCGAGCTTGCCGATGTGCTCGCGGTCGTCACCGCGCTCGATGTAGCGCCCGCGATCTTCGTCGGAACGTCGCGCGGCGGCATTCTTTCGATGCTGCTGGCGGCCGTACGGCCGACCGCGATTGTCGGGGTCGTGCTCAACGATATCGGTCCGGTGATCGAACCGCAGGGCCTGATGCGCATCAAGAGCTATGTCGGCAAGCTGCCGCAGCCGCGCACTTTCGAGGAAGGCGCCGGGATCCTGCGCCGGCTGTTCAGCGGACAATTCCCGAAACTCGACATGGCCGACTGGCTCGCCAGCGCGCACCGCATGTTCAAGGAAGAGAAAGGCCGACTGGTGCCGACCTATGACGTGAAGATCGCCACCACGATGAACGGCGTCGACGCCGAGCGTCGGGTTCCGACACTGTGGTTGCAATTCGATGCGCTCAAGGCGAAGCCGGTGATGGTTATCCGCGGGGAAAACTCCGACCTTCTCACGGCCGAAACGGTCGACGCCATGCGCGCGCGGCGCTCATCGCTCGACGTGCTTGAAGTGCCCGACCAGGGCCACGCGCCGCTGCTGACGGATGCAGATACGATCGGGCGCATCGTCGAATTTGTGCACCGCTGCGATCGTACGGTGCATTAGAGCATTGTCCATTCCGCAACGTCCCCGCGCAAGCGGGGACCCCGGGGCAACAGATTGAAGACGAGGAGCAGTGGCTCTGGATTCCCGCTTACGGCGGGAATGAGCGGGTAAGCTTTTGCGTCGATCCGAACTGATGACGATGCGCCAAGTAACGAATGATGAAAGCAAAATCCCCGGCGTATTGCGCCGGGGATTTGCATTTCGTCAGGTCGCTATGCCGCGATCAGGGATAGAAATCGCGATGCACGCGGAAGCGGAATTGCCAGTTGTCGGTCGGCGACATTGGTCACGTTGGAAGCATTGGTGATGAGCGTCGTATTCAAGCCGTCAAACGTCGATGCGCTGTTCAGCTTTGCGTACAACACGTCGAAGCCCATGTACAAATCCTTGCTGACGTTCCATTGGGTCCGCGAACCGATCCATCGGTGGCCACTCCGGGTTGCGTATAACTGACTGCCGCATAGCCGCCATAGAGCGCCGTCCGACATTGCGGATTCCAGAAATGCTCGAAGGCAACGTTGACGTTCCAGGCGGTCGTAAGGTCGAGATCTGATGCTGTCCCAGCGATACAAGTACCACTTGTAATCACGCAACCGCCATAGATCGCATCGCTCAGCACGCC
>Ga0307282_10000867_pt1 | contig 10206 bp, 12 predicted proteins | sample ER_DNA_121_FD_194475 | JGI IMG/M metagenome (GOLD analysis project Ga0307282, IMG submission 194475) | Bulk soil microbial communities from the East River watershed near Crested Butte, Colorado, United States - ER_DNA_121 | ecosystem: Environmental > Terrestrial > Soil > Floodplain | place...
AAGCATCGCGGCGCCGCACGGTTGAAGACTTCCGCCAACTGCCGCCCTGGAGCGTGCGGGCTTTGCCCGCACGCGTTCCGCGCGAGCGCCGCACTCGCCACCCGCGCACGACCCGCAGGGTCGCGCGGGTGTCATTCCCACTCGATCGTCGCGGGCGGCTTCGAGCTCAGGTCGAGCGCAACGCGGTTGACACCGGGAATCTCATTGATGATCCGACTGGAGATCGTCTCGAGCAAGTCGTACGGCAGGCGCGCCCAGTCCGCCGTCATTGCGTCCTCCGAGGTGACGGCGCGAATCACGATCGGATACGCATACGTGCGCTCGTCGCCCTGGACACCGACGGACCGAATCGCCGGCAGCACCGCAAACGACTGCCAGAGGTCGCGATACAGCCCTGCACGGCGGATCTCCTCCTGCAGGATCGAGTCCGCCGACCGCAGGATCTCGAGCCGCTCCCACGTCACGTCGCCGATGATCCGAATCGCCAAGCCCGGTCCGGGGAAGGGCTGCCGCCACACCATCCGCTCGGGCAGGCCGAGCTCCTCCCCCACGCGCCGCACCTCGTCCTTGAACAGCAACCGCAACGGCTCGACGAGCTGCATCTTCATGTCGGCCGGCAGTCCGCCGACGTTGTGGTGGGACTTGATCTTCGCCGCGACTTCGTCGTCGCCGCCCGACTCGATCACGTCGGAATAGAGCGTTCCCTGCACGAGGAAACGCACGTCCGAAGGCGCCGACTTGGCGGCGCCGCTTCGAGGCCGTGCCGGCTTCGCCGGCGCGGCCGCCGCAATTTTCGCGGCCTCCTCTTCGAACACGCGGATGAACTCCTCGCCGACGATCTTGCGCTTGTCCTCGGGATCCTCGACGCCCGCAAGGCGCGAGAGGAATCGACCCTGCGCGTCGACATGCACGAGCGGGACGTGGAAGTGGCCCCCGAAGGTCTCCACGACCTGCTCGGCCTCGTTCTCGCGGAGCAACCCGTGGTCGACGAAAACGCAGGTGAGCTGGTCGCCGACCGCTTTGTGCACCAGCAAGGCGGCGACGGCGGAGTCGACTCCACCGCTCAACGCGCACAGGACGCGCTCGCGGCCGACCGCGGCGCGAATCCGCTCGACCTGCTCCTCGATCACCGCCGCGGGCGTCCAGGCGGGCGGCGCGCCGGCGATCGTGTAGAGGAAGTTCTTCAGGAGGTCCTGCCCGTGCGGGGTATGCACGACTTCGGGATGGAACTGGACGCCGTAGAGCCCGCGCTCGCGATCCTCGAACGCAGCAACCGGAGTCGACGCCGAGATCGCGACGACATTCGCGCCCGCCGGCGGCGCCGTGACCGTGTCGCGGTGCGACATCCACACCGTCTGCTCCTCCGGCAATCCGCTGAAGAGCCGCGACTCCGCCGCCGTGAGCCCGGTCTTGCCGAACTCCGACACACCGGTGCGCTCAACCTTGCCGCCCAGATCCAGGGCCATCAACTGTGCGCCGTAACAGATGCCGAGCGTCGGGATCCCCAGCTCGAACAGGCCGGGATCGACCTGCGGCGCGCCTTCCGCGTAGACCGAAGCGGGCCCACCGCTGAGGATGAGCGCGTGCGGATTGCGCGCCCGCACCTGCTCCGGCGTTACGCCGTGGCCGACGAGCTCCGAATACACCCGGCACTCGCGCACACGGCGTGCGATCAGCTGCGCGTACTGCCCACCGAGATCGAGGACGAGCACCGGGCGCTCCTCGGGCGCGCGCTCCGGCAGCGGGAGAATCTCAGCGCCGATAGTTCGGCGCCTCCTTCGTGATCGTCACGTCGTGCGGATGGCTCTCGCGCAGTCCCGCCGCGGTGATGCGCACGAACTGCGCACGCTTCATCTCGTCGATCGTCGCAGCGCCGCAGTACCCCATCGCCTGCCGCAGGCCGCCGACGAGCTGGTGCAGGATGCCGGCGACCGGGCCCTTGTACGGGACGCGACCCTCGATGCCTTCAGGCACGAGCTTCTCGACGTCCTCGACGTCGCCCTGGAAGTAGCGGTCACGCGAAGACCCGCGTGCGCGCATGGCGCCGAGCGAGCCCATGCCGCGGTACTCCTTGTACCGCTCGCCCTGATGGAGCACGACCTCTCCCGGGCTCTCGTCGGTGCCCGCCAGCAGCGAGCCGGCCATGACGGAGTCGGCTCCCGCGGCCACGGCCTTCGCGATGTCGCCGGACGACGTCATCCCGCCGTCTGCGATCACGGGGACGCTGGCAGCGCGCGCACACTCGTAGATCGCGGTGATCTGTGGAACGCCGACTCCGGCGACGACACGCGTCGTGCAGATCGAGCCGGGACCGACCCCGACCTTGACGGCGTCGGCGCCTGCGTCGACGAGTGACTCCGTCGCCTCGGCTGTCGCGACGTTGCCGGCGATCACCTGGATGTCCCACTCGGACTTCACGCGCTCCACCATCTGCGGCACGGACGCCGAGTGGCCGTGCGCGGTGTCGACGACGAGCACGTCGACCCCTGCTTCGACCAGCGCGCCGGCACGCTCCCAGGCATCGTCACCGACGCCGACGGCCGCACCCACCCGCAATCGCCCCTGCGCGTCCTTCGTCGCCTTCGGGAACTCGATCCGCTTCTGGATGTCCTTGACGGTGATCAGGCCGCGCAGACGCTCTTCGCTGTCGACGACGGGCAGCTTCTCGATCTTGTGCCGGTGCAGGATCGTCTCCGCCTCGGCGAGCGTCGTGCCGACCGCGGCCGTGACGAGGTCGCGCGACGTCATCAGGGCGGACACCGGCTGCGACTTGTCAGGCGCGAAACGCAGGTCGCGGTTCGTCAGAATCCCGACGAGCTTCCCGGCGTCATCCGTGATCGGCACGCCGGAGATGTGGTACGTCGCCATCAGCTCGAGCGCGTCCGACACCAGCGCCTCGGCCGGCAGCGTGACCGGCTCGACGATCATCCCCGACTCCGAGCGCTTGACCTTGTCGACCTCCGCCACCTGCGCGTCGATCGGCAGGTTGCGGTGGATGATTCCCAGCCCACCCTCACGCGCCAAAGCGATCGCGAGCCGAGCCTCGGTGACCGTGTCCATCGCCGCGGAGACGATCGGGATCTCGATCGTGAGCTCGCGGGTGAGCCGCGTCGCCGTCGAGACGTCGTTCGGCAGCACGCGCGACTCTGCCGGAACGAGCAGCACGTCGTCGAACGTCAGCCCTTCCCGCGCGAACTTCCGGTCGAGCTCGACGAGCCGTTCCAACTGCGCCTGGTCGAGCTTCAGACCCTCCATCCGCCGATGGTACCAGCGGGTCCTGACAGGTCAGCTGCCGACGGGCTCGAGCTCGCGGACGTCGACGGAGCTCTGCAACCGTGCGGCGTCGCGGGGCTCGAACCGCCCCGCGCCGACCTCGAGTGTCGAAGCGGCGCCGGCTGCGACTGCGGCCCGCAGCGAGTCCTCGAGCGGCCGGTCGGCGCTGCGCGCGGCGAGGAACGCGGCGAGCAGAACATCGCCCGCGCCGACTCCCGACACCGGCTCGACCTGCGGCGCGACGGCGCGCAAACGCAGCCGCTTCCGCTCCTCGCGGAACAGCGCAAAGCTGCGGAGCTCGGACGTCAGCAACACATTGCGCGCGCCCATGTCGGCAATACGGTCGACAGCCATCAGGTAGTCCTCGTCGTCACGGAACTCCTGGCCGACGAGCCCTTCGGCCTCGCGCTGGTTCGGCGTGACGAGGAACGGCTCCGCCTCCACGCCGAGCCGCAGCGGCGTGCCCTCGGAGTCGAGCACCGACGGGACTTGGCGGCGATTCAGGTCGCGGATCGCGTCTGCGTAGAACGAATCGGCGACGCCGCGTGGCAATGTCCCGGAGAAGACCACCATGTCGGCGCCGCGTGCGAGGTAGCTGATCTTCTCCAGCAAGATCGTCAGCTCCTCCGGCTCGACATGGGGGCCCCACTCGTTGATCTCGGTGTAGGTCGCTGTCGTGGGGTCGACAACCGCGGTCGACGTGCGCGACTCGTCGGCGATCCGGACGAAGTCATTCAAGATTGCCTCTGACGTCAGCTCCTCGACGATCCGCGTGCCCGTCCTGCCGCCGGCAAGACCCGTCGCGACGACGGGCATGTCGAGCCGCTTCAACGCGCGCGCGACGTTGATGCCCTTGCCTCCGGCGAGCGTGAGTCCCTGGCTCGCGCGGTGGCGCTGTCCGAGCTGGAAGTTCGGCACGGTCAGAGTGCGATCGATCGCCGCGTTGAGCGTGACCGTCACGATCATGTGAACCAGCTCCCGATGTGCCGAACCGTCCGTCCGGCATAGAAGCCGATGCGTCCACCGAGCCCCGGCCGAGAGACGGAGCGCTGCGCGACGAGCGGACGTCGCGCGACGAGCCGCTTGCCGGAGAACACCCGCACTTCACCGACACGCTGGCCGCGTGAGACGGGGAGGTCCAACGCAGCGGGAGCGATGACGCGCTCGACGAGCGGACGGTCGATGCGCACCGAACGCGCGACGCCCTGCGCCGCGACGATCGGGACGGCGTCCTTCCCGTAGCCCACGGCCGCGCTCAGATACACACGCTTCGGTTGCACGACCCACACCGGGCGGTAGCGCGAGACGCCCCAGCGCAGGAGCGAAGCAAGGTCGGTGTTCCGCTGGGACCGCGTGGGGCTGCCCAGCACCGTTGTGTAAAGCGTAACGCCCCCACGCCGCACCGCGGCGACCTCGCACCAGCCCGCACCCGAGGTGTGGCCGGTCTTGACGCCGTACAGGCCGCGGAAGACGCCGAGCAGGTCGTTCCATGTGTGCAGCCTCCGCCCGCCGGAGATCGAGGAGGTGCGCAGCCGCACGACGGCGCGGATCCGCGGGATCTCCATCGCCGCCTCGGCGAGACGGGTGACATCGAGCGCCGTGGAGTAATGACCGCGCGCGTCGAGCCCGTCCGGGCGTGTGAAGTGCGTTCGAGTGAGGCCCAGCGTGCCCGCCTTCGCGTTCATGAGCTTGATGAACGCTGCGTCGTTGCCGTCACCGATGTAGTCCGCGAGCGCGTCTGCCGCATCGTTCGCGCTTTGGATGAGCGCCGCCTTGACGAGATCGCCGACGGTGATGCGTTCTCCGGCTCGCAGGTTGACGGTCGACTCTCCGACGTCGGCGGCGTCGGCGCGCACACGCACCACGTCGTTCCACTGGGCATGGTCCAGCGCGACGAGCACCGTCATCAGCTTCGTGATGCTCGCGATCGGCACGCGCGCCCAGGCACGCTTCTGCGCGAGCACCTCTCCCGTCTCGGGGTTGACGACGAGGAACGCACGCGCCGAAACCGCGGGCGCGCCGGCGTATGCGGGAGTTGCGAAGACGAGCGCCGCAGCTGCAACGGCAAGAAGGCGAACCTTCACCGACGGCAAGGCTAGCCGACGCGTATGCGTGTCCCCGGCTGGAGCGCGTTGGGGTCGAGATCTGGATTGAAGGTCAGGAGCTGTTCGACGGTCGTGTTGTACTTCGCAGCAATGCCGCCAAGCGTGTCGCCGTCCTCGATCACGTAGTACCGGGCATTCGAGGGGGCAGTCGTCGTGGTAGGGGTGCCGGTCAAGACGAGCTTCGTCGTCGTCTTCGGCTGCGTCGTGGCCGGCGCAGTCGTCGTCGTGGCACCGGCGACGGTGGTGGACTGCGAATCGGAGTTGTCCAGGCCGGCCTTGATGAGCAGCACGGCGATCGTCACCGCCAGCAGGAAGGCGGCGGGAACGCCGAAGCGGGTGAGCTCACGGCGGCGCCCGGGATCCACGACTGTGTGATTACCAGCCGGACACGGACCACACGTCGCGAGCGTACTTGGACGCCTCGGCAGCGGCCGCGCTGCGCCAGTCCATCCCGGAGACGCGAAACGCATAGATGACGTTTCGCGACACGCTGACGAGGGCGCTCGCAGGCCCGCTCGTGAAGGCACGCGCGACATCGGCCGGCGTCGCGCCCTGGGCGCCGACCCCCGGCAGGAGCAAGATCGAGCGCGGCAGCAGCTTGCGGGCCTCGCCCACGGCGCGTGGATGCGTCGCGCCGATCACCGCCCCGACGGACGAGAGACCGTGCTCGCCGACGAGATCGGCACCCCATTCGGCGACGAGCTCTGCGACCTGGTGCCAGACATGGCGGCCGTCGGAGAGGACGAGGTCCTGGACCTCCGCGCCGCCGGCGTTCGACGTCTTGATCACGCAGAAGAGCCCTGCCCCGTCGCGCCGGCAGGCGGCGAGGAACGGGTCGAGCGAATCTCGGCCGAGATACGGATTGACCGTGACGGCGTCGGCGAGCGCGTCCTTCCCGTCGATCTTCTCGACGTAGGCGGCAGCGTACGCCCGCGCCGTCGAGCCGATGTCGCCGCGCTTCGCGTCGGCAATCACCTGCAGGCCGGCAGACCGCGCATACGCGCAGACGTCCTCGAGCGCACGCACGCCGTCGGAGCCGAGCGCCTCGAAGAACGCGACCTGAGGCTTGACGCCGACGACGTAGGGCGCCACCGCGTCGACGAGCCCGCGGCAAAAGCGCGCGCACGCGTCCGCCGCCTCGGGCCGACCGAGGTGCGCCTCGCCTTTCAGCTCCACCGGGAGGAGATCCGGCCGTGGATCGAGTCCGACCACCAGCTGCGACCGCTTGTGCTCGACTGCCTCGGCGAGGCGGTCGGCGAAGTGCGTCGTCGCGACGGTCACCACGCCGTTGAGAGTACTGACCCCGAAAGACAGCGAGGGCCGCTGTACGGCGGCCCTCGCATCGATTCGGAAAGCAGGGGCTACGCGCCGGCGGCGCCGCCCTTGACGGCCGCCTTCAGCTGGCTCCCTGCCGTGAACTTCGGCACCGTCGCTGCCGGGATGGTCACCTTCTCCGTCGGATTCCGCGGATTCACGCCCTGCCGCTCGGCGCGACGCTGCGTGGTGAACTTTCCGAAACCGGTGAAAGCCACCTCCCCGCCGCCCTGCAGTGTGTCGGTGATCGAGTCGAGGAAGGCGTCAACGGCCCTCGCCGCGTCCCGGCTCGAGAGGCCCGACTTGTTGGCGACCTCGTTAACGAACTCCTGTTTCGTCAAGTCCCGCTCCTCCTGTCGACGATCGGATCCACGGGAAAAAACCCTAACAGCCGGGCCGGACTGGCTCAACCATGCGGTTTTGCGGGTCTTTTGTCCGCCTCCAGAACCTCGCTCGCACGGAAAATCGGCCGCAGGCGCACCGCGTGGCGCGCCAGAGCATCGGCTCCGCCCTCCTCGCGGTCGACGACACAGACGGCCGTACGCACCGTCAAACCGGTCGCGCGGAGCGCCGCAACGGCCTCCAGCAGCGCCCCTCCGGACGTGACGACGTCCTCGACCAGGCACACGCAGTCGCCCTCGTCGTACGCGCCTTCAACCCGGTTCGACGTGCCGTATTCCTTCGCCGCCTTGCGGACGATCAGGAACGGCAGGCCGGATGCGAGCGACCCCGCGGCCGCAAGCGCGACCGCCCCGAGCTCGGGGCCCGCCAGCCGCGCAGCGTCCGGCTCGAATTCCCCGACCGCCTGCGCAATGCGGTCGCCGAGCGCCGCGAGGATGTCGGGGCGCGTCTCGAAGCGGTACTTGTCGAGGTAGTAGCGCGACCGTTTCCCCGAGCGCAGGACGAAGTCGCCTTCGAGGTAGGCGGCCTCGCGGAGCGCGGATTTCAGCTCTGCGTCGGTCAAGAGTGATCCGGCCGGTCTTGCTGGTGGATGCCGGGCAAGGCCGGTCGGATCACCGAGAACGGGCTTCGCCGATGATCCGGCGGGCGAGCGGGAGCAGCCGGTCCGCGCCCGGCGAGCCGTCCGTAAGCGAGAGCATCGAGCCGTCCTCGAAGTAGAGGTCGGCACGCTCCCGGTGCGCGGTCTGGCGACGGATGAATGCGGCTCCGGCGAGCATTCCGCCGAGCGCCCCCACGAGCAAGGCGGCGCTACGACGCATCCGGCTTCTTCCTCCGCGGAGTCGGCTTCTTGGCCGTGGCCTTCTTCGCGGCCGACGTCTTCTTACTGCCCGGTGCGGCCGGTCGCTTGCGCGGAGGAGGCTTCGGCTTGGCGGGCTTGACGCTGCGGAGCGCCGACTTGAGGTCGTAGAAGACGAGCCCCACAGTCGGATTGGGGCCTGTTATGGCCGCCATCGTCGCCTCGTCCTGACGGACCACGAAGACGCTGCCGTCGGCGGTGGCGACCTCGAGCTGCGTGAGCGGCGACTGCCCGGGCTTGAGCTCCTCAGCGGCTGCGAGCAGGTCGGCCGCCGCCCTGGCGAAAGCCTCCCCGTCCGGCAGGGTCGACCCGGCCACCTTGCCCTTGTCGTCGAAGACGACTGCGGCCCGGATCTGGGACGAGATCTCGGTCAGGTCGGCCAACGCGTGTTGGGCATCCATGCGCCGCAGTCTAGGCTCCGGCCGGATGCGGGTGCGCAGACGGGATCTGTGGCGGAAGTTCTTCGCCGACCGAGGCACGCACCTCGCGGCGATGATCGCGTACTTCGCCCTGCTGTCGTTTGTGCCGTTGACCTTTTTGTCGCTCTCGCTGCTCGGCTTGGCCGGCCGTGCCGACGAGAGCTCGTTCCTCGTCAAGGAGATCAAGCACACGTTGCCGGGGACGCCGATCGACGGGATCATCTCCCTTGTCCACACGGTGCAGGACAACGCGGCCGCGCTCGGGCTCGTCGGCGGCGCCGCGCTGCTGTGGACGTCCCTCTCCCTCTTCAGCGTGCTCGAGTCGGCGTTCAACATCGTCTACGACCGTCCGAACCGCTCCTTCCTGCACGGCAAAGGGCTGGCCTCGGTGCTGATGGTCGGCTCCCTCGTGACGCTCTTCGTCGCGCTGCTCGTCGGCTCACTCGGCGTCGCGGCCCTGAAGGAGTACGCGCCGGGCTTCGTCGGAAACTGGATCACCGCCTACGTCGTCTCGATCGCGGTGTCGCTCGCCGGCGTGTTCGTGTTCCTCGTCTCCTGTTACTACGTGCTGACGAACGAGGACCTGAGCCTGCGCGAAGTGTTGCCCGGCGCGCTCCTCGCGACGGTGTTCCTCGAGGCGACGTTCCAGGTCCTGCCGCTCTACCAGCGCTACGCCGACCTCAACCCCGCGCTCCGCGCGTTCGGCGCGCCGGCGATCTTGCTCGTCTGGCTGTACGTCATGGCGAACGTGATCGTCTTTGGGGCGGAGCTCAACTGGTGGCGCTCAAGGCGGCGCGAGCAAGAGCTCGTCCAGGAACTTCCTGGACTCGCTTGAGTCGCGCTTTGGCCGCTTCGCGGGGAACGCGCGCGGGCGGAGCCCGCGCGCTCCTGGTGGCCGGCCAAAGTCTCCTCCCGTGCGGCGGCGATGCTGCGCGTCGCCGCCTCGCATCAGTTCGCCCGCGCGTAGTGCTTCTTCGCCCACACTACGCTCCGGCTTTTGGTCGCTGGATGGCGAATGTCATCCGCCGAATGATGCGAGAAATGCACGCGCTGCATTGGCGCGGTGCGAATGCGCGGCCTTCCACTCGTTGCCGAGTTCGGCGACGGTTCGTGTTTCGCCGTCCGGAATAAAGACCGGGTCGAAGCCGAAGCCCTCCGCGCCGCTCGGCTGCGCCGAGATGCGGCCGGTCAGCGTTCCGGTGCCGCGCAGTTCCTCGCCGTCCGGTCCGAGAGCCACGAGCTCCGAGACATACCGCGCGCTCCTGTCCTCGCCTTCGACGCCCTCCAGCTGCCGCAGCATCCAGCCGACCTCGTCTCCTGCCGCGGTACGCGACGAGCGCACCCCGGGGCCGCCGTCGAGAACGGTGACCTCGATCCCCGAGTCCTCACCCAGCACCCAGACGTCGCCCGGAACGCGGCCGCGCCCGAAACGCGCCTTCGCGAGCGCATTGTCGTAGTACGTCGTGCCGGTCTCGGGCGGATAGTCGTGGGCCCCGAGCACGTCGATCTCCCAGCCGGGCAGCAGCCGCTCGAGCTCTCGCGCCTTGTTCGGGTTGCGCGAGGCGAGCGTGGCCTTCAATCGGTCCAGCGAACGTCGACTACGTTCGGCACGTCGGCAATGCTCGCGACGAGACGCGGTGCGGCGAGACCCCGCGGCAGCGAGAGGTCGAGCTCGAGACGGCGCCGGTCTCCTTCCTGGCTGACGACGATCGCCGCGATGCGAGCTCCGGCGAGCTCGATCTCGTCGATCAGCTCGCCCGGAGGCGTCCCGGAGGGGAGCTCGACGACCATGCGTCCGTCGTCCACGCGGAACCGGCGCAGAATGCGGTACGCCATC
>Ga0307282_10000868_pt1 | contig 10205 bp, 7 predicted proteins | sample ER_DNA_121_FD_194475 | JGI IMG/M metagenome (GOLD analysis project Ga0307282, IMG submission 194475) | Bulk soil microbial communities from the East River watershed near Crested Butte, Colorado, United States - ER_DNA_121 | ecosystem: Environmental > Terrestrial > Soil > Floodplain | place: USA...
CGCGAGCTCGGCGTAGGTCAGGGTGGTCTCGCGGTCGACCAGGCCGTGGATCCGGAGCGACCACTTGGCGACGTCGACGCCGGGGGCGATCAGCGCCGTGTCGATTCGATAGAACGACCCGTTCGGCACGACGATCGGGGTGATCCCCGCGACGTCGAGAGCGGCGCCGCTCGGAAGGTTGGCTGTCGTGCTCGGTGGCGGCAGCGTTCCGACCCCGACAGGAACGGCGTTCCCGCCGTCGAGAAGGCGCCTGCCAAGGAAGCCGGCGACGACGGATGCGGCCGCCAGCGAGCCACCCCGAATCAGGAAGCCGCGTCGCGACCAGTTCGGCATCGAATAGGGAGGAGTGGGGGAGCGTTCCCGACCGGTGGTGAGGTGCGCGAGGGCCTTGTCGGCGACGCGAAGACTGGCCCCGCCCATGAGCCACGACAGGGACTGGATGCCGGCGAACGCCCCGACCGCCGCGACGATCGCAGCCGGCGCGGCGGCGGCCGACGGGTCACCGAGGGCGGCCACGAAACCGAACGCCGCAAACGCTCCGAACCCGGCCGCCCCCAGGGTGAACGAACGTCTCGCCGCCAACCCGAGGAGCGCTCCGACACCGAGCCCCGCCACGACGATGAGGATCTCGAGCGCGAGCTTGTCGTTGACGCCGAAGAGGCTCACGACGAGGTCCTTCGCACCCGGCGGCTGGTGATCGATGACGAAGCCACCGACGGCGGCGATGAGTGACGGCGCGGTCAGGATGCCTGCGACCAATTCGGATAGCCCGAGCGCGGCGGCTGCCGCGACAACGCCCGCGATGGCGGCGAGGGTTGCGGCCGGACGGTTCGGCTCGGTGGCGGCCCGCGTGCCCGCGGTGCCGGAGACGGTGGCGTCGGTCATTCGCCCATCGTCCTCCAGCTCGATGACATTCGCATTACTGACCGCTGGCTGGCGTCGACCTGCTGGGCCTTCGTCAATGCGGACGTTCGCCGGCTACGACCCGACGCTGAGCCATGCGGCGAACCGGCCGGCTCGAACGGCGACTTCGATCGGCATCCCGAACGCCGCGCTGAGAACGGGTCCCGTCAGGGTGTCGCGTATGGCGCCGGCTGCGATTGACCGCCCGCCCCCCATCACCAGCGCGTGCCGAAAGCCTCGCGGGATCTCCTCGAGGTGATGGGTGACGAGCACGATCGCGGCTGGACGCGTTCGTTCGGCGAGCCCGGCCAGGTCACGGGCCAATGTCTCGCGGGCGCCCAGGTCCAGGCTCGATCCGGGCTCGTCGAGGATCAGCAGGTCCGGATCCGGCATGAGCGCTCGGGCGATCTGGACGCGCCGTCGTTCGCCGGTCGACAGCAGACCGAACGGTCGATCGGCGAGCCCGCCCGCCCCGATCTCGGCGAGGAGTCGATGAGCCCGAAAGCGATCCTCATCGGTGAACGTGTGCCACCATGGGCCGAGGGCGGCGTGACGGGCGGTCACGACGACGTCGAGGGCCGACAGGGCAGGGTCGATGGCGGCCTCGAGACCGGCGCCGGCATAGCCAATCCGGCGGCGCAGCTCTCGCGCGTCGACCCGGCCGATCGTCTCTCCCAGCACCTCGACCATCCCGGTCGTCGGCCAGAGATACGTGCTCGCGACCTGGGCGAGCGTCGTCTTGCCCGATCCGTTCGGGCCGATCACGACCCACCGCTCGCCGGGTCCAACGCTCCAGTCGATCGGACCGAGGATCGTCCGGCCGGACCGCCCGACCGATACCCCGATGAGGCGCAGGATCATCGAGGAGTCCCGATCCCCGTCAGCCACCGGCGCCCTGCCATGCGTCGTCCCAGGCCGCCGACTCACGAACGAGTCTCGCGCCGCGATCGAGGTCGGCCTGCTGCCGCCGCAACGCATCGGAAGCCGCGGCGACCGTGGTCTCGGCGAAACGGACCTCCGCGCCCGGTCGCAGCTGCCCGAGGCGCCGCATGTCGGCGGCGATCGCGACGGCCATGACCGGGTAGCCACCCGTGGTCTGGGCGTCCGCGATGAGGACTATCGGGGCGCCGTCGGGCGGCACCTGGATCGAGCCCGGGATCACACCGAACGACGGAAGATCGGCGCGGTCATCGAAACGGAACGTTGGGCCCTCGAGCCGCAGCCCGACCCGGTCGCTGCCCGCGGCGACCCGCCACGTGCTGCCGACGAGATCGCCCCGCCCCTTCCACGGCCCACCGATGATGCGTATTGGTGCGCCGGTATCGTGATCGGCGTCGTCGGCGGGCCAGACCGATTCGGGCCAGGGATCGCTCCTGTCCTGTGCCTGCGTCGAGTTGTGTGGGCCGGATGCCCGGTCGGCAGCGCCGGTCGCCACGATGACGTCGCCGCTTCGAGCTGCCCGCCCCCCGAGGCCGCCGAAGCCGGCGGCAAGGGCCGTCGAACGCGAGCCGAGCACGACCGGCACGTCGATCCCGCCCGGCATCGCCAGGTAGGCGCGCGCTCCCACATTCGCGTCGGCGACGCCGGGAAACGCGATCGTCGAGCCTGCGGCCACCAGGTGAGCCTGACCCGGTCCCAGAAGGCGGCCGGTTTCGCGGACGTGCCCACCGAGATCGGCGCCGGCAAGACCGATCCGCAGCGATGTCGTCGCCCGAAACGCCCCGCCGACGAGCGTCATCTCGAGCGCTGCGGCTCCTGGCGGGTTGCCCGCAAGCAGGTTCGCGACAGTGAGGCTCCATCGATCGCAGGCGCCGCCGGTTGGCACGCCGACGTGCGTCCAATCCGGCCGACCGGCGTCCTGGACCGTCGTGAGGAAGCCGGGTTCGATGACCTCGAGGCTCATCGGATGGGCACGAATCGAACGAGGTCGCCCGGCGCGAGCAGGTTCGGCCTCGCTCGCGCGATGTCCCACATCGTTGCTTCAGTCCGACCTATGAGCTGCCAGCCGCCGGGCAGCTCGAATGGGTAGACGGCCGTCTGGTCGCCGCCGATCGCCACGCTGCCCGCCGGGACGCGCTCGCGTGGGTTGGCCCGGCGGGCGGTCGCGAGATCGGGCGGCAGCGGCCCGAGGTAGGCAAACCCAGGCGCGAAGCCAAGGAACAATGCCGTCCACGTCGAACCGGCGTGGAGCTCGATGATGTCGTCCGGACTGACGCCGTGGGCGTCGGCGACGGCCGGCAGGTCAGGTCCGTCGCGGCCTCCGTAATGGACCTCGATCTCGATCGGCAGTCGTGCGCCGTTTGTGACCGCGCCGTCCGTGCCCGCCCGCCCTGAAGCCGTGTCAGCGCCGCCTGACCGGGCCTCCGCCTGGACGGTCATGGCAAGCTCGGCCACGAGCTGGGCGGCCTCGGGCGATCCAAGAGACAGCGCGTCGAACGGGACGAGGACGCTGACCGCCGCCGCGACCGCTCGTCCGAGGCGGGGATCAACGGCGCGATGGGCCTCGACAGCCGCTGCGAGCCGTCGAGCCTGAGCGTTGACGACCAGGTCGAGGCGATCGCCGAGGGTCACGAGGAGAGCTCGCTCCCCGAACGGCTCGATCCGCCAGCCGGGCGGCTCGCTCGCCGGCCGCCTCGTCACCGGCCTAACGCCGCGATCGTCACCCCGGCTCTTGCGAGGCTGGTCCGGATGGCGGTTGCGTAGTCGGCCGCGCCCGGCGTGTCGCCGTGGATGCAGATCGTGTCGGCGTGAACGGCGACGGACGATCCGTCATGGGCCTTGACTCGGCCGTCCCTGACGATGCCCACCGCCTGCCTTGCAGCTACCGCAGGCGTGCCCAGGATCGCCCCATCGAGCCGTCGCGAGCGGAGCGAGCCGTCAGCGTTGTAGGCTCGATCGGCGAAGGCCTCGGAGGCCACCTGGAGACCCTCCGCAACACCCGCGTCGAGCAGGGCCGAACCGGCGAGGCCGACCAGCACGAGCTCCGGCGACGATCGGCGGATGGCCTTGGCGATCGTCTCCGCGACGGCCGGGTCGCGTGCCGCGCGGTTGTAGAGCGCCCCGTGCGGCTTGACGTGACGAAGCTCCGCGCCAAGGGAGCGGGCGACGGCTGCGACCGCCCCGACCTGGTAGACGATCGAGGCAAGGAGCTCGGCTCTTGTCATGTCGAGATCGCGCCGCCCGAAACCGATCAGATCCGGATAGCCGGGATGTGCCCCGATCGCGACTCCGTGATCGATCGCCAGCCGGATGGTCCGCTCGATCGTGAGCGGATCCCCCGCGTGTGCGCCGCAGGCCACGTTGACGCTGCTGACCAGCGGGATAAGCCGCTCGTCGTCGCCCATCGGCCACGGCCCGAGGCTCTCGCCGACGTCGGCGTTCAGATCGATACGCACGAACCGATCGTAGCGCTGTGGCCGGACGGCGGGGGTCGCTGGGAGGGCTTCCCCTAGGAGGCGGCCGGTGCGGCGCTCGGCGGCGCCGACGGCTCGGGTGTCGGTGGGGGAGTCGGTGGCGGTGTCGGCTTGCCGGGCGGAGTCTTTGTCGGTTGCGGTGGTTCCGACGGGGGTGCCGACGGTGCCTCCGACGGCGAGGCGGAAGGCGACGGGGTCGGGCAGATGACGGTGATCACGCCGCCGCCGGGCGCCGACGGATCCGGCGTCGGCAACAGGATCGACGGGACGACGCCGCCGGCGTCCGGGGTCGGGCCGGGGATGCAGGTCGTCGTCGGGGATGGCGCCGAGCAACCATGACCGGACACCAGCGGACCCCACGATCGGCCGAACGGGTTGAAGCTGCCGTTGTAGAAGTACGCCGTCCGGTCCCGGTTCGGGCCGCCCGCGACGCCCGGCCCTCGCTCAGCTCGCTTGATCCAGTCGAGATCGGCCTTGAGCCAGTTGGCGTGGGCGCTCTCGTAGCTCGCGTCCTTGTTGTCGAGGACGGCCGCGCCGCAGGTGTTCGCCGGAATGCTCGTCGTCGGCTCGGTGCCCTTGATGAAGATCTCGTCGATCGGCTTGTCGCCGGGCGTCGGCTGGAGGCCTGTGAACGGGTCGATCTTGGCGGTCACCAGGCCGTCGGGCTGCTTGAAGTCGTTGATCGCCCAGGTCCTCGTTGCCTCGGCCATGAAGCCTTGCCAGACGAACGTCGTGACGTCAATCGAGAAGACCGGCCGGTTCGGCGACACGACCGAGTTGTCGCTGTTGCCGTTCCACGCCCCGACGGCGAGGGCATGTTCACCGGCCGATCGCCCGTTCGCCGTAGGTGGTGCGATGAAACCGTAGGCATTGAGATCCTTGGCGTCGTTGTTGGTGCCGGTCTTCAGGGTTGCCGGCCGCCGCTGACCCTTGCTGTTGTCGATCTCGAACTTGCCCCAGAAGGGGTTGATCTTGGGGTTCGTGTTGCCGGCCAGGATGTCGGTCACGATGTAGGCGGCCTGCGGGCTCGCGACCTTCGCTCCCGCCGGAGGCTCGATGGTGACGACGTCCTGACCCGACGTGTTCTTGATCGACAGGATCGTCGTGTGCCCGATGTATGTTCCGCCGTTGGCGAGCGTGCCGTAGGCGGTAACGAGATCGACCGGGCGGACCTCCTGGACGCCGAGGGCGAGGGACAGCCCGGCCTGCGTCGTCTGCGTCTTGAACTGCATCCCGAATTCCTGGGCGCGGGCGAAGACCCGGTCCGTGCCGTTGATCTGCATCGTCTTGACGGATGGGATGTTGAGCGAGAACTGGAGGGCGGTCCGCACGCGGACCGGGCCGCGCTCGAGGTTGTCGGCGTCAGCCGGGCTGTAGCCACCGCCGAAATCCGTGGAGGCGTCCATGAGCAACGTCGATGCCCGCAGCTTGCGGTCGTCGATCGCGGTCAGGTAGTTGAACGGCTTGAAGGCCGATCCGGGCTGGCGGTAGCCGCTGCCGACGACGTCGAACTTCGCCTGGAATTTGGCCGTGCTCTTGGTCGAGTAGTAGTTGGCGCTGCCGACGTAGGCGATGAGCTCGCCGGTCTGGTAGTCCAGCGCGACGAGAGCGCCGTTGCGGATCTGCCGGCCGCGGAGGTTCTTCATCCACGCCTCGGCCCCGTTCTTGAAGCCGATCTTCTTCGCCTCCAGATCCGGATTCGCCGCATTGGGCACGATGGCTGCCGCCTTGACCCACTTTTCGGCGATCGCCTGGATCTTCGCGTCGAGCGTGGACGTGATCCGCAGGCCGCCCGAGGCGAGCACGTCGCAGGTCGGAACGCCTTCGCCGCAGAGCTTCGTCGCGAGCTCCTTCTGGACGGCCCAGACGAAGTGAGGCGCCAGCCACTGCGGTGTCGTCTGCGGCGCGAGGACCACCTCTTCATTTTTGGCCGCCTCGAAGTCGGCCTGGCTGTACGTGGTGCCGGACAGGGGTGTCCTGCCCTGCTCGAGCAGGTCGAGGATCTGGTTGCGTCGCTGGACGATATCGCTGGGCTTGGGCACGACGAGCTTGGTCGGCTTCCCGTCGGGGCAGTCGCCGGTGTCCGGATCGGGAGAGATATTGTTGGAGCACTCCTCGACCGCGTTCTGAACGAGGTCGTAGCTCGACGGCGACTTCGGCAGGCCGGCGAGGATCGCCGCCTGGGCGAGGGTGAGCTTGTGGAGGTCCGTCACCCCGAAGTAGACCTGGGCGGCTGCCTTGATTCCGTATGCCTGGTTGCCGTAGTAGTTCTGGTTCAGGTAGGCCGTGATGATCTGCTTCTTGCCCTCGATACCGGGAAACGCCTCGGTCAGCCGGATCGACTGGATGATCTCCTTCAGCTTCCGCTCCGCCTGCCGCGACGGGTCCTGGACAAGATCGGGCGGCAGGAGCCGCTGGCGTACCAGCTGCTGTGTGATCGTCGACGCGCCGCGCGCCCTGCCTCGGAGACTGTCGATCCCGGCCGAGATGATCGCCAGGGGATCAAAGCCGCTGTTGTCCCAGAAGGTCTTGTCCTCGATCGCGGTCTGGGCGTCGATCGCGATCGGCGGGATGTCGGCGAACGTCACCACGGAACGCGTCGTGGCGCCGAACCTGGCCAGCTCGACCGTGCCGGTCCGGTCGTAGATGATCGATTCCTCCTGGAAGCCGAGCTTGGCGAGATCGGTCGGAGCGTCGAGGTTCGAGGCAAGGCTGCTGAAGGCCGCCACGGAACCGGCGGCGAGGACGAACCCGAGACTGGCAAACAGGACCCAGATGATGATCGCGATCATCCCCGCGGCCGAGGGCTGGGTGCGTTCGCGGGGCGGCTGGCGAGAAGTGACGCGCGGAGTCTCGTTCACGGGTGCTCCGAGGGGAAGGTCAGGCCACAGCATGCCATGCGCAGCCCATTCGGCTCTGTTTGGAGGGACGAGCGAGCCTACGAAGGCGTGACAGTTAGCCCACTCTGACGTGCGCCACACATGCCGCCGGCGCCGGAGGCCAAGGGGTTCAGACGGCGGCGAACCGCGGCAGGTGAACCTGATTGGCCGCGAGGATCTCCGTGAGGAGCTGGTCCGCGATCTCCCATCGCCCGACCAACGGGTTGGCCAGAAGAGCCCGAAGGGCCATGTCTCGATCGCCGCTTCGGGCCGCCGCGATTGCGAGCTCCTCGTAGGCCTTCGCCTGCTGGACGAGGCCGCGCATCTCCGGCGCAAGCGGCGCCAGCGGCAGGGGATGAGCGCCGTCGCGGTCGACCCGGGCGGGGATCTCGACGACTGCCTTGTCCGGCAGGTCCGGCAGGGCGCCGTCGTTGCGGACGTTGACGACCTGGACGTCGCCCGCGCCGTCGTGGAGCGAGGCGATCAGCTGTGCGGCGGCCTCGCTATAGAACGCGCCGCCGCGATCGGCCAGGAGCGCTGGCTTCTCGGCGAGGTGCGGGTCGCGGTACATCTCGAGCAGGCGGTTCTCGATGTCGATGACTTCCTCGGCTCGGGTCGCGTGACCGTCGGTGAGCTGCTCCGCGAGGACGGCATCGAACTGGTAGTAGTAGCGGAGGTAGTAGGAGGGGATCGCGCCGAGGATCCGGACGAGGTCGGCCGGCATCCCGAGGTCCGCGGCGAGCTCGTCGAGGTTGTTCGCCAGCAGCTCCGGCAGGCGGTCGACACCATCGACCCGGATCGCCCGCTCCCACGTCAGGTGATTCAGCCCGACGTGTTCCAGCTGGACGCGCTCGGGGCTGACGCCGAACCGCGCGGCGAAGCTGCGTTGGAAGCCGATCGCGACGTTGCACAGGCCGATCGCCCGGTGGCCGTCGTCGAGCAGGGCCTGGCTGACGATTCCGACCGGGTTCGTGAAGTCGACGATCCAGTGGCCGGGGGCCGCTCGCCGCGCCGCGCGCTCCGCGATGTCGAGCACGACCGGGACCGTCCGGAGCGCCTTGGCAAAGCCGCCGGCGCCGGTCGTCTCCTGCCCGATCGTGCCATGGCGTGGTGGCAGGGTCTCGTCGAGATAGCGCGCCGCCTGGCCGCCGACCCGGAGCTGAATCAGGACGAAATCGGCCCCGTCGAGGGCGGCGTCGGTGTCGGGCGTCAGGATCAGCCGGCCCGGCCAGTCGAGGCGGTTCAGCATCCGACGGGCGAGACCGCCGACCACTTCGACCCGATCGGGATCCGGATCGAGCAGGATCAGCTCGTCGACGGGCAGGCGGTTGTCGCGGAGGGCGAAGCCCTCGATCAGCTCCGGGGTATACGTGCTGCCGCCACCGACAACCGCGATCCGGACGCCCACCGACCCTCCATCCGACCCGGTCGCCAGCGTGATCTGGTCGCGCTATCTTGACATCGACCCAGCCGACCGGGAATGATTGCTTATAACGTTATCACCATTCGAGCGGCTCGCAAGAGGATCCACGCCCGACGATGGCCCGCTTCCGGCTCGAGCTCGGTCCCGTCCCGCTCCATCACCAGGTCTACGTCGACCTGGTCTCCGCGCTCGATTCCAGCGAGTGGCGGCCCGGCGACCGGCTGCCGGCGGAGCGCGAACTGGCCCAGCGCTACGGGTGCAGCCTCATCACGGTCCGGCGGGCCCTCTCGGAGCTGGCTCGCGAGCAGCGGATCGAGCGGACACGCGGCCGGGGCACATTCGTCCTCCACCCGCGCCTCGACCTGAATTTCGGCGGCAGCCGTGGGTTCGCGGACGAGATGCTGACCCGCGGGCTCGATCCCGCGACCCGTCTGATCGCCGCTCGACCGGAATCGGCCGGTGAGGCGGTCGCTGCGGCCCTCGATCTCGAGCTCGGCTCGCCGACCCTGTATCTCGAACGCCTCCGGCTCGCCGGCGGCGAGCCGCTCCTCCTCGAGCAGGTCCATCTGCCGGCCGAGCGGTTCCCCGGCCTGCTCGCCTCGGACCTCGAGCACAACTCGCTGTACGACCTCCTCGTCGAGCGCTACGGCACACGGATCGTCAGGGCCCGCGAGGCGCTCGAGCCGGTCCTCCTGCGGACCCGCGAGGCCGGGCTCCTCGACCAGGCCCCAGGCCGCCCGGCTCTCCTGGTCGAGGGCATCGCCTACGCCGCCGACGGCCGACCGATCGAATTCGCCCGAAGCTACGTCCGCGGGGATCGGACGCGCTACTACGTCGAGCGGGTCGTCGTCCGGGCCAGGTGGCCCGACGTCGAGCCATCGTCCGTGCCTGCCGGCTACGACCGTGAGGCGCGAGGAGCCGTTCCCGCAGGGACGGCCAAACGGAGAGGAGGAGCGTGATCAGCACCAGCGCCGACGTTCGGCTTGAGCGTCAAGGTCGGATCATCGAGAGGAGGACCATGCGTACCAGGCTATCCAGGGTCGGCTCGCTCATTGCGGCCGTCGCCCTCGTCTTCGCTGCCTGCGGGCCATCGTCGCCCGCCAGCTCGGCCCCGGCTGTCGTCCCGAGCGCGTCGGCCGCCGCGGTCGCCACGACCCCACCCTCGACGGGGCCGGCCACGGTTCCGCCCGGTGGGCCGGTCGAGATCCGCTGGTTCTGCTGCATCGGCGGTGGTGATGCTCCCGAGCAGACGGCCGTCGAGAAGAAGGTCGTCGACGACTTCAACAAGTCGCACGCGAACATCCACCTCACGTTCGAGGCGGTTCCATACGCCGGTGCGAATGCGGCGCTTGCGACTGAGATCGGCTCCGGCAACGGCCCCGATATCGTCGGGCCGGCCGGCATCGGCGGGGCCAACGCCTTCAACGGCCAGTGGCTCGACCTCGCGCCGTTGATCGCTTCGACCAATTACGACCTGTCGGGCTTCCCGGCCGACGCGGTCGACATCTACAAGCTCGCCGATGGCCAGTTCGGAATCCCGTTCGCGATCTACCCGTCGGCCCTGTTCTACAAGAAGGGCCTGTTCGA
>Ga0307282_10000870_pt1 | contig 10195 bp, 10 predicted proteins | sample ER_DNA_121_FD_194475 | JGI IMG/M metagenome (GOLD analysis project Ga0307282, IMG submission 194475) | Bulk soil microbial communities from the East River watershed near Crested Butte, Colorado, United States - ER_DNA_121 | ecosystem: Environmental > Terrestrial > Soil > Floodplain | place...
CGGGGAGGGATCGAGGTTCGGCCGGCCGAAGGCGCTGGTGGAGCTGGACGGCCAGACCCTGGCGGAGCGCGGCGTCACCCTGCTCCGGGCCGGCGGCACGGACCCGGTCCTCATCGTCACCGGCGCCGCCCAGGTCGAACTCCGCCCGGAACATCAGGCTCGCACCGTCTACAACGGGGAATGGCGCACTGGCATGGGATCCTCGCTGCGTGCCGCCCTGCGCGCCCTGGCCGAGCTGGAGGCGGGCCCGGAAGTGGGCCCGGAAATAGGCGCCGTGGTCGTGGCGCTGGCCGACCAGCCGCTGGTGGGCGCGGAGGCGGTCGGCCGCCTGATCGCCGCGTACCAGGCCGGCGCCGATGTGGCCGTGGCCGCCTACGGTGGCAAGCCGCGCAACCCGGTGCTGCTGGCGCGCGAGCACTGGCCCGAGGTCATCGCGACGGCCACCGGCGACCAGGGCGCCCGGGCGTTCCTGCGCGCCCGCCCCGAGCTCGTCACGCTGGTCGAGTGCGGCGACACCGGCCGCCCGGACGACATCGACACGCCGGCCGACCTCGAGCACATCGCGGTCAGCAGGCCTGGACCCCCCAGGTATGGGTGACCTTCTCGCCCGGCTCGAGGACGAGCAGGTCATCGGCTGTCACGAAGGCGTTGGGCGGGCAGGTCATGGGCTCGATCGCCACGGCCTTGCGGCGCATGCCCGGCCCCAGCGGGTCGCCGGTGAACACCTGCAGCCATCGGTAGCCGTCGCCCGCCCACAGGCTCACCCGCGGGCCGCCGGGAGCGGCCAGGTATGCCCAGGCGCGGCCGTCGGCACCGCGGCTCAGCCCGGTCAGCGCGTGGTCCAGGCGGGTGGTGCCGATGACCCGCGCCTGCCGGAAGTCGAACGCGGTGCCGTCGACAGGTTCCGGCGGTCCCGACGGGATGCCGCGATCGTCCAGCGGCAGCCAGGAGTCCGCGGGCAGGGTCAGCTCGCAGCCGTCGACCGACGGCGTCCGTACGGTCAGGTAGGGATGCGAGCCGGTGCCGTAGGGCGCGGCGTGGCTCCCGCGGTTGCGCGCGGCCACGGTCACCTGCAGGCCGGTCCCGGCATCTAGGCGATACTCGGCCTCGATCTCCAGGCCGAACGGATACCCCTGCTGGCCGTGCGGAGCGCTGCGCAGCCGCACCGCGCTGGCGTCTTGCTGGACCGCGGACCACGCCGCCCACCGGGTCAGCCCGTGGATGGCGTTGCCCCGGGCGGGTTCGGTGAGGGCTAGCTGGTATTCGGTGCCGCCGAAGACGTACCGGCCGCCGTCGACCCGGTTCGGCCAGGGGGTCAGCAGCTGACCCGCGCCGGCCGGCGGCAGCTCGTCGGCTTCGTAGCCCGCGAGCAGCGGCTGGCCCTGGAAGGCCAGCTCACGCAGGCCGGCACCGAGTTCGGTGACGGTGGCCCGGTACTGTCCGGCTTCGATCTCGTACTGCACACCGGTTAGCGGAACGATCACATCGGTCAGCTTACGGACAAAAGCAGCGCCGCGCGGCAACCTGCCACCAGCCCCCAGGCGAGGTCGACCCCCTGGGGCGACGCGAGCAGCCGGGACGCGGCCGGCTCCAGCGGCTCCTGCCCCGCCATCCCGAGCAGCACCGCGGACACCTCGGCCGCGGCCTGGCCCTTGGCCGCGCAATGCAGCAGCGAGGCCGCCAGCGTGGTCGTCCGCTTCGCCGCGTCGCAGGTCACCGACGCGCTGAGCCAATTCGCGAGCCACACCGCCCGGGTCCCGCCGGAGATAGCCCCGCCCAGCAACCGCAGCGCGAGCAGCACGCCGCTGACCACGCTGTCGCCGCTCGGCACCAGGCCGGGACCGAGGCCCACTAGGTGCTCGGCCGCCTCCACCGCCCCGGCCAGGTCGCCGCTTGCGCAGGACGCCGCGAGCTGCCCGGGACCGTCCTGCCCCGCCAGCCCGGGCGCGTGCTCGGCCGCGGCGTAGAGCCTGGCCAGAACCCCCGAGCCGTGATCGAGCCTGGCCCGGGACAGCGGCCCGAACACCGGCGATGGATCCCACCAGCGCACGATCCTGATGTCCAGGCCGCAGGCCAGCACCCGGCTCCCGCCCGCCCAGCATTCACCGGAACCGGCCGCGGGGGCGGAGGGCGGCGCATCCCACAGGCCGGTGATGATCGCGTTCGGCAGCCGGATCGCGTCCGGCGGCGACACCGCGATCACCCGCGGCTCGGGCACGGTGTCGGCGAATTCCAGGTAGATGGCGTGCGGCAGCGCGGCCAGGATCTTGCCGTGACGGCGGACGCCGCGCAGCAGGTCCCGGACCGCCAAGCTGGCCACTCCCGCGGTCACCGCGGGCTCAGCACCCGGATCAGCGTCAGAACCAGCACCCGGATCAGCGCCGGAGCCTGTACCCGGATCAGCGCCGGGACCGGCGCCCGGATCAGCGTCCGTCGGGGGAGCGGCCACGTACGCAACGGTACCGGCCACCCCTGGCCCGTACTAACCCTCTAGCTTCTCTGGCCGCACACGTCCCTCGCGTGGCACGTTCCAACCCTCCGCCGGGTCAGCTGGAACGCCATGAAACCCCGGATCCAGTGCGTTCTAGCGCAGTGAATGTCCGGTTCCAGTGCGTCCGGCAGCGGACCAATGGAGCCGGGATGGCGTCGAGCCGGGGCGCGGGTCTACCCGGCCACGCGGTCTACCCGGCCACGCGTCTACCCGGCCACTGGGTAACAGTGCGGGCGAGGTCCGCCTGCAACCACCGGGTCTGAAGTGAAGGTATTTAACGTCTGGCTAGTAATGGCAATGGGATTTATATCCGGTGCTCATATCTCCATTGCGACCCGCCGTAGAGGAGGCCGACGGGGCTGCTTGGGGAGCGGGGGACCGTCAGCCCCGCCGGCTAATTAACCATAACTGCACGGGGTGCCGGTTTGGGTAACTTCTTGCGCCGTAAGTACTTCGAAACGTTTTCCGTGGCCGGGTCTGCGGGCACTCCGGGCCCGCGTGACCCGTTCACGTGCCCGTTGAACGGTCCCGGCCTCAGCCGCCCGCTGCGCACCGCCTCGGCCGCCAGGACGCCGAACAGGTAGAAATAGGCCGCTTCCTCGTCTTCAAAGAAGCGCACGTCCAGCCGGGCGTCGTCGGTCCGGCCGAACACCTCGAATCCGCCGTCGGCCTTGACCAGGCACATCGCGCCCGGTATCTCCTCGTCGACCGCGTAGGCGGCGTGCGGGATGGCGGCCAGGCTGAGGAGTTCGGCGAAGACAGACTGAGGTACCCGGTCACGTCGCCCGGCGCGCCGGCCGCCCGGCGGAGCGGGCAGCGGGGCGGGTGACGCCGCACCGCGGGGCCCGGAACCGGGCCGCGGATCCGCACGGGGATCACGGGGATCACGGGGGTCTCTGGGGTCGGGTCTGGCCTGCGTCCGCGGGTCGGTCCGCGGGTCCGGCCGCGGGTCCGAGCGGGGATCGAGCCGAGGATCGCTTCTGGGATCGAGCCGCGGGTCGCTCGCGGGATCCACCCGTGAGTCCGGCCGCGGTCCCGGCCAGGGCTCGGCGTCAGGCGAGCCGTGCCAGGCAGCCATCCGATCCGGGGTGCTCGACGACCGGCCCGGCCCGGCGGCGGGCGGCGGCTGCGGTCCCGGCCCCGTCACTACTCGCAGCGGGCTGGTCCGCTCGGCGGCCGAGGGCGGCGCTCCGCCAGCCGCTTGCGCTCCGCCTGCCGCTTGCGCTCCGCCCGCCGCCTGCGCTCCGCCGGGGCCGCGGGCCGGCGCTTGCGGCCGCATCTGGGCCACCGGATCCCGGTTCGACGCCGGGAACATGGCCACATCCAGCGGGTATTCCACTCGCTCCTCGGTCAGGCCGGCGACCTCCTGCCGGGTCACGACGACCTCGAAGACCTCGCGGTCGATCTCCCAGTAGCCGAGCTGCCTGGCCCGGGCCGAGTCGCGGCCCTGGTAGGCGATGTGCAGCCGGTCGGCGAGATCGTCCAGGACCAGGCAGGGCTCGCCGCGGTACTCGCCGACCAGGCGCGATTGCCACAGCGCGCCCAGGTCCGTGATGCTGACCTGCTTGCGCCAGTGCCCGCCCGCGGGGGTGAAACCGAGCTCGTCCGGCGGCGGGCCCGGGGAGAACAGTGTCGCCTCGTTGCCGTCTGGGCCGAGGCCGGCGTGGTACGGAACGCCGAAGTAGGTAGCCATGAGCCGGTATCGCATGGCTTAGGGCTCCATCCGCTGCCAGGCCAGCCCGTCGTAGCGGGCCACGAGCTGATCACCGTCCGGGCCGAGCCTGCACATGCCCGCCCCGACGGGTATCGCGATCGGCTCGATGTAGAACTCGGGGACGCCGTGGCCGCTGGCGGGCAGGTAGCCGTCGATCGCCCTGGCCAGCCAGGCCACCAGGTAGATCTCGCTCATGTGCGGCGTGAACTCCGAGTCCTCCCAGCCCAGGCTTAGGGCGAGGTAGGCCTCGGCGGGGTTGTGGAAGCGGACGTCCTGAGCGCGGTACACGTAGCCGGCCAGCACCGAGCGCTGTCCGGTCAGGTACGGGCCGACCAGGCGCGGCGGCACGGCCTTCCACATCGGCGTGCCCGGTGCGATCGCCGTCAGTCGCTCGGGCTGGGTCACCCAGGCTCCTTCCGTGCGCATGCTGATGGATACCCCGCCCCACCGATTGTGCCGACTTCATGACGGGAATTAGCTGGAAAGTGTCTCATTCAGAGAATTCATGACTATATGCAGTCGTATAATCACCGTGCGACGTAATCCCAGCCGGGTGGTTACCGGACGGGGGCGGTGCGTGGCGTAGGGTCGGTGGGGTGTCCGGGCATCTGAACCCTGGCGGACAGCAATTCCGCGATGACGACGGCGCCGCCGACCCGCGCGTGACGGCGGCCCTGGCCGCGTACTACGCCGGGCAAGGCAGCGAGCAGGACGCGCTGACCGCGCTGGCCGCCGCGCGCCTGCTCGTCCCGGTGGTCGCCGTGCCGGCCGATGACCCTGCCGTCCAGGGGGACAGGGCGGCCGAGGGGGACAAGAACAGCCAGATGGTGCTGCCCACGCTGATCGGGCGGGACGGGCGGCCCGCCGTGCTCGCCTTCACCGGCCTCGACACGCTGGCGCGCTGGCGCCCGAACGCCCGCCCGGTCCCGGCCGAATCCGACCGGGTGTGGCGCGCAGCCGTCGCCGACGGCTGCGCGGTGGTCATCGACGTGGCCGGCCCTGTGCCGGTCGCTGTCGAGGGAACCCGGCTGGCCGCGCTCGCCGCCGGGCAGCCGGTCCCGGCCGCGTACGAGGACGGGGACGTGCTCGCCGAGGTCGAGGCGGCCATCGCCACCGAGCCGGTGGTCGCCGGCGTCAGCATGGCTCCCAGCCATCAGGTAGATCTGGCCGTCCGGCTGCACCTGTCGGCCGATAGCTGGGCCGGCGGGGACTGGCAGCCCGCGGTGAACCACGTCGCCCAGAGCATCGCCGCCCGGCTGGCGGGCCGGCTGCGTCGAGGCGTCGAGGTCAGCGTCACCCGCGACCCCCTAGGATCGTGACCATGTTCCGCTGGCTGACAGCAGGCGAATCGCACGGGCGCGCGCTCGTCGCGATCTGCGACGGAGTACCCACGGGGGTGGAAATAACCACCGAGGACGTGGCCGCCGCGCTGGCCCGCAGGCGGGCCGGCTACGGCCGCGGCGCGCGGATGACGTTCGAGCGGGACGAGGTCGAGCTCACCGGCGGCGTCCGGCACGGCCGCACGCTCGGCGGTCCGGTCGCGATCAGGATCGCGAACACGGAATGGCCGAAGTGGGAGACGGTCATGTCGCCCGACCCGGTGGACCAGGCGACGCTGGACGGACAGGCCAGGAACGCCCCGCTGACCAGGCCGCGGCCTGGTCACGCCGACCTGGCCGGGATGCAGAAGTTCGGGCACACCGACGCCCGTCCCGTGCTGGAGCGGGCCAGCGCGCGGGAGACAGCCGCGCGGGTGGCGCTCGGCGAGGTAGCCAGGCGCCTGCTCAGCCAGATCCTCGGCATCGAGATCCTCAGCCACGTGGTCGCGATCGGGCAGGTCAGGACGCCTGACGACCTGATGCCAGGCCCAGGCCCTGGCGACGCGGCCGCCATCGACGCCGATCCGGTGCGCTGCTTCGACGCGGCAACCAGCCAGGCCATGGTGGCCGAGATCGACGACGCCAAGAAGACGGGCGACACGCTGGGCGGCGTGATCGAGGTGCTGGCGTTCGGGCTGCCGCCCGGCCTGGGCAGCTTCACCCACTGGGACCGGCGGCTGGACGCCCGGCTGGCCGGGGCGCTGATGTCCATCCAGGCCATCAAGGGCGTCGAGGTCGGCGACGGCTTCACCACCGCCGGCCGGCGCGGGTCGGTGGCCCATGACGAGATCGAAACCACGGACTCCGGCGTCGCCCGGCGCACCAACCGGGCCGGCGGCATCGAGGGCGGGATGAGCACCGGCGAGGTGATCAGGCTGCGGGTCGCGATGAAGCCCATCTCGACCGTGCCTCGCGCGCTGGACACCATCGACACCAGCACCGGTGAGCCGGCCAAGGCGATCAACCAGCGCAGCGACGCCACCGCGGTGCCCGCGGCGGGGGTCGTGGCCGAGGCGATGGCGGCCCTGGTGCTGGCCGAGGCCGCCGTGGAGAAGTTCGGCGGCGACTCGGCCGACGAGATGCGCCGCAACGCCGAGTCCTATCTCAAGGCCCTGGTGATCTCGTGACCCCGAAAGGGCCCCGCGTCGTCCTGATCGGCCCGCCGGGGGCGGGCAAATCCGCGGTCGGGCCGCTGCTCGCGGACCGGCTCGGGGTGGAGTTCCGCGACACCGACGCCGAGGTGGGCACGACCGCGGGCAAGCTAGTCGGCGACATCTTCATCGAGAACGGCGAGGAGGCCTTTCGCGAGCTCGAGCGCTCCGCGGCCACCAGCGCGCTCGGTGCGCTGCGGGAACACGGCGGCGTGCTGGCGCTCGGCAGCGGTGCGGTCCTCGACGCCGGGATCCAGGCCCTGCTCGAAGGCCTGCCGGTCTTCTACCTGTCCGCCGATTTCAGCACCGTGGCCCGGCGGATGGGCCTGGACCGGCCCCGGGTGGTGGTCCCCGGCAACCCGCGGGGCATGCTGCGCACCATGCTTGACGAGCGGGACGCGATCTACCAGCGGCTCGCCGCCATCACGGTGCCCACCGACGACCTGGACCCGGCCGAACTCGCGGACCGGATCGCAGCCGAGATCACGACGTGATGACCGCAACGAGAATCGACGTCACCCCCTCCGACGGCGGCCCGGCCTACCAGGTCGTCGTGGGTGTCGGCATCCAGGGCGAACTGCCCGGCCTGGTGCCGCAGGACGCACGCACCGTCGTGGTCATCCACGCCGAGGGCCTCGGCGAGATCGCCCGCCCGGCGTGCGGCGCGCTGCGCGCCGCCGGCCTGACGGTGCACGCCGAACCGGTGCCGGACGGCGAGGCGGCCAAGACAGCGGACGTCGCGGCCGGGCTGTGGTCCAAGCTGGCCCGGCACGGCGTGACCCGGTCCGACTGCGTGGTCGGCATCGGCGGGGGAGCGGCCACCGACCTGGCTGGGTTCGTCGCCGCGACCTGGCTGCGCGGCGTCCGGGTGGTACTGGTCCCGACCACGCTGCTCGGCATGGCCGACGCCGCCGTGGGCGGCAAGACCGCCATCGACATCCCCGAGGGCAAGAACCTGGTCGGCGCGTTCCACTCGCCGGTCGGCGTGCTCGCCGACCTGGTCACGCTGGAGACGCTGCCGCGCGAGGACTACGTCAGCGGGCTGGCCGAGGTGATCAAGACCGGCTTCATCGCCGACCCGGCCATCCTCGACCTGGTGCGCGCGGACCCGGAGGGCGCCGCGGTCCCGCACGGCGCGCACGCGCGCGAGCTGATCGAGCGCGCCATCGCGGTCAAGGCCGAGGTGGTGTCGAAGGACCTGACCGAAACCGGCCTCCGCGAGATCCTCAACTACGGGCATACGCTCGGCCACGCCATCGAGCGGGTGGAGGGGTACCGGTTCAAGCACGGCCACGCGGTGGCCATCGGCATGGTGTACGTCGCCGAGCTGGCCCGGCTGGCCGGCCGGCTGGACGAAGATACCTGCGAGCTGCACCGGGAGATCCTGGCCGCCGTCGGCCTGCCCACCGCGTACCCGGCCGGGGTGTGGCCGTCGCTGCGCGAGGCGATGGGCATGGACAAAAAGGCCCGTGGCTCGCGCCTGCGTCTCGTGGTGCTGGACGGACTGGCCCGCCCCTCGATCCTGGACGATCCGCCCGAGGAACTCCTGTGGCAGGCGTACCAGAAAATATCAAGCTAGCCGAACGGGCCGGGTTACCCGCCCCGTCCCCGCTAGGAGCCTGACCAGCTCAGCCGCTACGCTGCGGTTATGCGGATAGGGATGTTTCTCAGCTACGCGGGCGGGTTCGCCGAGACCGTGACGGACCTGGCCGACTACGAGCGAGCCGGGCTCGACATCGTGTTCGTGCCCGAGGCGTATAGCTTCGACGCGGTGAGCCAGCTCGGTTTCATTGCGGCGAAGACGGAGCGGGTGCAGATCGCCTCCGGGATCTTTCAGCTCTACTCGCGCACGCCCGCGCTGACCGCGATGACCGCGGCCGGGCTGGACTATGTCTCGGGCGGCCGGTTCATGCTGGGCCTGGGCGCGTCCGGACCGCAGGTGATCGAGGGCTGGCACGGGGTGCCGTACGACGCGCCGATCGGCCGGGCGCGCGAGGTCATCGAGATCTGCCGGATGGTCTGGCGCCGCGAGCGGCTGTCCTACCAGGGCCGGTACTATCGCAAGCCGCTCAAGCTGATCAACCATCCGGTCCGGGAGCGGATCCCGATCGCCCTAGCCGCCATCGGCCCGAAGAACGTGGCCCTCGCCGCCGAACTGGCCGAAGCCTGGATGCCCATCTTCTACCTGCCGGAGAAGGCCGCCGATGTGTGGGGCGGCGCCGTGGCCGAGGGCACGGCCAAGCGCGACCCCGCGCTCGGCCCGCTGGATGTGATCGCCCACGCGTCGCTGGCGATCGGCGATGGCGGCGACATCACGCAGCTGCGCGACCTCGGGCGGCCTCAGCTGGCCCTGTACATCGGCGGGATGGGGGCCCGCGGCCGCAACTTCTACAACGACCTGGCCCGCAGGCTCGGCTACGAGACCGAGGCCAAGGCCATCCAGGACGCTTACCTGGACGGCCGCAAGGCCGAGGCCGAGGCCCTGGTGCCCGCCGAACTGGTCGAGCGGACCTCGCTGATCGGCCCGGAGTCCTACGTGGCAGAACGCATCGCCGCCTACCGCGAGGCCGGAGTGACCACCCTCAACGTCACCCCGCTCGCGCCCACCCTCGAGGGCCGGGTCCGCCTCATCGAGCAGGTCCGGGCCCTGGCGGGGTAGCGTTGACACGATGACCGACCCTGATCTGAGCGGCCGGGTGGCCCTGGTAACCGGCGGCTCGCGCGGGATCGGGGCGGCCACCGCGCTGCGCCTGGCCGAGGCGGGTGCCGACGTGGCCGTCGGCTGCGGGCAGCACCGCGAGGCAGCCGAGGAGATCGCCGGGAAGATCACCGGGCTGGGCCGGCGCGCCGTGGTGGTGTCCGGCGACATGGCCGACCCGGACGTGCCGCGCCGGATCGTCGCCGAGACCGCCGAGCGCCTCGCGCCAGTGGACATCCTGGTCGCCAACGCGGGCACCGGGCCGCGGGCTGACCTAGACGATGTAGACGTCGCGGCCTGGGACCACGTGATGGCCGTCAACCTGCGCGCGCCGTTCCTGCTGGCCCAGGCGGTCGTGCCGCATATGCGCGAGCAGCGCTACGGACGCATCGTGCTGCTGTCCTCCGTGGCCGCCTTTCTCGGCGGGATCCTCTCGCCGCAGTACACGGCGTCCAAGGCCGGCCTGATCGGGCTGGCTCATTCACTGGCCGCCACGCTGGCCCCGCACGGGATCACCGTCAACGCGATCGCGCCCGGCCTGATCATGACCGACATGCTGGCCGGCGACCCGAGGCTGGAAACGCTCGAGCGCGGCGTCCCGGTCGGCCGTCTGGGCCAGCCGGCCGAGGTTGCGGACGTCATCGTGGCCGTGGCCCGGAATGCGTACATGACCGGGCAGACCGTCTCCGTGGACGGTGGCCGGTACCCTCGCTGACCGCCACGCGTAGAGTCTGTCCATGCCAGAGATTCACGCCGCCCGCC
>Ga0307282_10000871_pt1 | contig 10191 bp, 11 predicted proteins | sample ER_DNA_121_FD_194475 | JGI IMG/M metagenome (GOLD analysis project Ga0307282, IMG submission 194475) | Bulk soil microbial communities from the East River watershed near Crested Butte, Colorado, United States - ER_DNA_121 | ecosystem: Environmental > Terrestrial > Soil > Floodplain | place...
CTTGAAGCAAGGCAGTTATCGCAGGTCAGAATTACCGTACGTCCAGGCCGGTGATGGCGCGGCCGATGATCATGCGCTGAATCTCGGAGGTGCCCTCGAAGATCGTGAAGATCTTGGCGTCGCGGTGCCACCGCTCGACCGGGTAGTCGCGCGTGTACCCGTTGCCGCCCAGGATCTGCATGGCCTGTTCGGTAACCCGGACCGCGGTCTCCCCCGCGACCAGCTTGGACATCGATCCCTCGGCGCTGGCCAGCGGCTTACCCTGCCGGGCCATCCAGGCGGCGCGCCAGGTCAGCAGGCGGGCGGCGTCGACCGCGGCGCGCATATCCGCGAGCATGAAGGCCACCGCCTGGTTCTGCCCCACCGGACGGCCGAACTGAACCCGGGTCCGCGCGTACTCCGTCGCGTACTCCACCGCCGCGCGGGCCACGCCGACTGCCATCGCCGCCACCCCGGGCCGGGACGCCTCGAACGTCTTCATGGCGGCCTGCTCGCCGCCGCGGCCGCCCTCGCGGACCCGGGCCAGCCGCTGGTCGAGCCGCTCCCGGCCGCCGACCACGCACTGGCCGGGTACCCGGACGTCGGACAGCACGACCTCGGCGGTGTGCGAGGCCCTGATCCCGTGCTTGCGAAACTTCTGCCCCATGGACAGTCCCGGCGTACCCGGCGGCACGATGAAGCTGGCCTGCCCCCGCGACCCGAGCTCAGGGTCCACCGACGCCACGACCACATGCACGTTCGCGATGCCGCCGTTGGTGGCCCAGGTCTTCACCCCGTTCAGCACCCACGCGTCGGCGGTGGCGTCGTAGACGGCGCGGGTCTTGATCGCGCCGACGTCGCTGCCCGCCTCGGGCTCCGAGGAGCAGAATGCCCCCAGCTTCACCTCGCCCGGACCGCCGAACATCTGCGGGCACCACTCCCCGATCTGCTCCGGCGTCCCGTTGGCCACCACCGCGAGGGCCGCCAGCGAGCTGCCGGCCAGCGCCAGCCCGATCCCCGCATCCCCCCAGAACAGCTCCTCGAACGCGATCGGGATACCCAGCCCGGATCCCTCGAGGTACTGCTGCGCGTAGAAGTCCAGCGAGTAAAGGCCGATCTTGGAGGCCTCCTCCAGGACCGGCCACGGGGTTTCCTCCCGCTCGTCCCACTCCGCGGCGGCCGGCCTGATCACCGACTCCGCGAACCCGTGCAGCCACTCCCGCATCTCAACCAGGTCATCCCCGAGTTCGAGCGAGAACGCCGCGGGATTCTCATCGCTCAATGCCGCCTCCGGTACTTAGTTACCCGAGAGTAACATTGCGGTGCGGGCCGCGGGAAGGGTGACCGTCCGCAGTCTCGATATTTATCCCGAACGGGCCGGACGACCCGCCCCTCCGGCGGCACTTCTGATCCTCAGCGACGGGGCGATGGCAGGATCCCGTGGCGTTCACGGTCGTTCGCCGGACCGTTTGGAACGAGATGAAATCCCGGATCCAGTGCGTCCTAACGCACTGGAACCCCGGTTCCACTGCATCCGGCAGGCGTCCGGCAGCGGACCGATCGCCATGGGGAGGGCCGTCAGGACGCGTAGAAGTTCCGCTCCCAGTGGTGCTTGGCCACGATGGCCTGCTGCCCGGCGCTCAGCCCCCGTCCGTCGCCCACCGCGACGTTCCGCTCGACGTTCCGGACCGTCCGCATGCCCGCGATCACGGTCGAGACCGCGTCCCGGCTGAGCACGTAGCGCAGCGCGACCTCGGCGATCTGGTCCGCTTCGATGCCGAGGTCTGCGACCAGAGCGTCGACGTGCTGCTTGACCTGCGCCTTCCGGTCCCCTCCGAAGAAGCTGTTGCGGAAGTCGCCATCGGGAAACGTGGTGTCGGGGGTGATCCGGCCGGTGAGGCCGCCCTCGTCCAGGGCGACCCGGACGATGACGCCGACGCCGTGCTCGGCGCAGGCGGGAAGCAGGTGCTCCTCTGGCGCCTGGTGGAACGCGTTGTAGATGACCTGGACGGCGTCGACGTGGCCACTGCGCACCAGGTCCAGGGCGTTGTCCGGCTGATAGTCGTTGATTGACACGCCGAAGAACCTGATCTTCCCCTCGCGCTTGAGGTCCTCGATGGTCTCCAGCCAGTCGCCGCGGCCCATCCACTCGTCGCTCCAGACGTGGAACTGGAGCAAGTCGAACGCCTCCAGGCCGGACGCGCGCAGGCTCTTATCCAGGCTGGCCCTGATGTGGTCACCGGGGAAGGTCTCGGCCGGGTCGACGCCGTCCGGCGCGGGCCATATCCGGTTCTTCGGCGGCACCTTGGTCGCCACGTAGAGCGGATCGCCGCGGTGCTCGCGGACGACCGCGCCGACGATACGCTCGCTCTCCCCGTAACCCCGGGCGGTATCGATGAAGTTCACGCCGAGTTCGATGGCCCGGTGCAAGGCCCGCACCGACTCATCCTCCTGCGCGCCGATCCATCCCGATCCGCCGATGCCCCACGCCCCGTACCCGATCTCGGAGACCGACAGGCCCGTTTTGCCGAGCGGACGATACTGCACGTTTCCTCCAGCTCCCGCTACAGCACCTGCCGCAGCGAAAGGTTTTCCTCCTGGGCTCACCCTACCGGGACACCCTTCATCCGCTTCTCCTACCCCAGGGGTGACATAGATACGTATCAGGTGGGTAGCAGCCCTCTGGCTGCCAGCGGGCGGTCCACCGGGCGATCGAAAGGACGGGATCATGGGCTTGTTCAGGCGATCGAAACACACTACGCGGACCAGCAGGAAGCCGACGTTGCGCGAGCGCCGGGCCGCCGAGCGGACGGCGCGGGCCGAGGCCAGCCTGGTCGAGACCGAGCAGAAGATCCACCAGATCGCGGACGAGGTCCGCGGCGAGATCAAGGACTCGGCCTAGTAGGACAGCCGTTGCTGTCTGTTGCGCAGCTCGCGGCCCTCGTGGGTGAGAACCTGCGTTTTGATCCGCATGAAGCGCGGCCGCGTGCCCCGGTTCGACGCGACGCAGTGGACCATGACGGGATGGCAGAAGACCATGTCCCCCGGCGGGTCCGGCACGCGGTCAGTCCCGGGCGTGCTGATCGAGGAACTCGTAGATATCGGCGTCGTCCACGCCGGGGAAGCTGCCGGCCGGCAGCGCGGACAGGATATGCGAGTGCGCCCGGGCCGAGGGCCAGGCCTGTCCTTCCCACCGTTCGGCCAGCGCGACCGGGGGCCGGCTGCAACACTCGCCGTCCGGGCAGGCCGAACGCGTCCGCGTGGTCGCCTCGCGGCCACGGAACCAGCGGGAGTGCTCGAACGGCACGCCGAGCGTGATGGCGAACCCGCGGTCGGCCCGCGGATCGACCTGGGCCACGCAGAAGTAGGTACCGGACGGGGTGTCGGAGTACTGGCAGTACGGGGAGAACCGGTCGGCGGCCCCGAACACCCGCCGCCCGGACCACTGACGGCACAGCCGCTGCCCCTCGATCGCGCCCGACGGGTCCGCCGGGAAGACCACGCCGTCGTTCTCGTAGGCCTTGTAGATGATGCCGCTCGCGTCGTTCTTCACGAAGTGGCAAGGCAGATCCAGGTGGTGGGTGGCGAGGTTGGTGAACCGGTGCGCGGCCATCTCGTAGGACACCGAGAACAGGTCGACCAGATCCTCGACCGCGAGGTCCCGGTTCTGCTTGGCCCGGTCGAGGACCGGCGCGGCCGCCGTCTCCGGCATGAGCACCGCGGCCGCGAAGTAGTTCACCTCCACCCGCTGCCGCAGGAAGTCGGCGAAGTCGCGCGGCACCTGGTGGCCGAGCAGGAAGTGGCCGAGCGCCTGCAGGACGACCGCGCGCGGCGAATCGGCGCCGACCGGCTCCTGCTTGACGTAGATCCTGCGGTTGCGCAGGTCCGTCAGCGATCGGACCGACCTCGGGAGATCCTGGACGTACCGGATGGCGAAGCCGTGATGGCTCACCACCGAGACCAGCATGCCCTGGGACAGCGCGCCTCCGGAGTAACCGACGGTGCGCAGCGTGTCAGCCGCCTCACGCTCGATGACCTCGAAGTAGTTGCCCCGTTCCCGCATGGCCTCGCGCAGCGCCGCGTTCGCGGCCCGGGCCTCCTCCGGGGTGGCGGCGGGCTTGGACTGCTGGGCTCGCAGTTCGGCCGCCACCGCGACCAGGTGCTCGAGCACGTCGGTGGGGACGCGGGCGCCGACCTTCAGCGCGGGCAGGCCGAGCCGCCGGTAGGACGGGTCCTGCTGCGCGTCGGCCAGAGCGATCTCCAGCTGCGCCCGGCGGCTGGGCGGCTGCCGGCTGAGCAGTTCGGTCATCGGCACCGACAGTGCCGTGGCTAGCTGCTCGATCAGCGACAGCTTCGGCTCCCGGCGGCCGTTCTCGATGAGCGAGAGCACCGAGGGCGCGCGGTCGATCCGCTCGCCGAGCTCGCTGAGCGTCAGGCCGCGCATCCGGCGCAGGTGCCGCAGCCGCTGACCAAAGGTGACAAGGTCTATACCATCGGTCTGGACCAAATTTTTCGAATCTTTCATGACGAAGCTCAGTATAACTTTCCGATCTATGAAAAACAGCAAAACTTTACGTGTGCCTAGCCTAGGCAGCTCCCGGCCTGAGGAAACACGCTGAGGTAGTACCGGACAACCTGCACATCCGAGGAAGGCGCCATAGTGGAGACGATCAGCCAGCAAGCGGCCAGGCTGCAAAGCGAATGGGAGACCAGCTCCCGGTGGAGCGACACCGAGCGGGCCTACTCGGCTGAAGACGTGGTGCGGCTGCGGGGCACGGTAACGGAGGAATTCACGCTGGCCCGCCGCGGCGCCGAACGGCTACGCAAGCTGCTCGCCGAGGAAGACGCGGTGACCGCACTGGGCGCGCTCACCGGCAACCAGGCGGTGCAGCAGGTCAAGGCGGGCCTGCAGGCCATCTACCTGTCCGGCTGGCAGGTGGCGGCGGACGCCAACCTGGCCGGGCAGACCTACCCGGACCAGAGCCTCTACCCGGTCAACTCGGTGCCCCAGGTGGTCCGCCGGATCAACAACGCGCTGCTGCGCGCCGACCAGATCGCCTGGTCGGAGTCGGACGATGGCGACACGACCGGCTCGCCCTACTGGCTGGCCCCGATCGTGGCCGACGCCGAGGCCGGGTTCGGGGGCGTACTGAACGCCTTCGAGCTGATGAAGGCCATGATCGCCGCGGGCGCCGCGGGCGTGCACTGGGAAGACCAGCTGGCGTCCGAGAAGAAGTGCGGGCACCTGGGCGGCAAGGTGCTCATTCCGACCGGCCAGCACATCAAGACGCTGAACGCGGCCCGGCTGGCGGCCGACGTGTGCGACGTGCCGACGCTGATCATCGCGCGCACCGACGCGCAGGCGGCCACCCTGCTGACCACCGACGTCGACGAGCGCGACCAGCCGTTCGTCACCGGCGAGCGGACCGCCGAGGGCTTCTACCGGGTGCGTAACGGGATCGAGCCGTGCATCGCCCGGGGCCTGGCCTACGCGCCGTACTCCGACCTGCTCTGGATGGAGACGTCCAAGCCCGACCTCGACGTGGCCCGCGCGTTCGCCGAGGGCATCAAGAACGTCTACCCGGACCAGATGCTCGCCTTCAACTGCTCGCCCTCGTTCAACTGGCGCGCGCACCTGGACGAGGAGACCATCGCCAAGTTCGGCAAGGAACTCGCCGCGATGGGCTACCGGTTCCAGTTCATCACCCTGGCCGGCTTCCACGCCCTGAACCACTCGATGTTCGACCTGGCCAAGGGCTTCGCGACGGAGGGCATGCCCGCCTACGTCCGGCTCCAGCAGGCCGAGTTCGAGGCCGAGAAGTCCGGCTACACCGCCACCCGCCACCAGCGCGAGGTCGGCACCGGCTACTTCGACCGGGTGACCTCGGCGATCTCCCCGAACGCCGAGACCGTGGCCCTGTCCGGCTCCACCGAGGCCGAGCAGTTCCACGCCGCGTAAAACACCGCGACCCCGCCAGAACGCGAAAGACGCAAATCAGGCCAAATACTGGCCTGGGTTCTGGCGGGGTTGTTGTCCGGTAGCAGTGCAGTAGCAGCCATCTGAGACCTATGTCTGTTTTCTAATCTCGTCCATAGCCTTGGGCGTTATGAGCGAGAAACGGCGGGGAATGCGCTGGCTGCCCATGAGCGTCGGCGCGATGGTACTGACGGCGGCCGTGCTTTTCGGCTCGGCCTACGGAGCGGCGGCGAGCGCGGCGCATCGGGGGATCCTGTTTCCGGGTCATCCCGCGCGGAGCATGGCACCGGGGACGCCCCTGCTGTCTTCGTGCAGCGCCGGCGACAACGGCGGGGCGTGCAACCAACTGGCGCTGACGGCGATCGGCGCCGCGCGCCAAACGCTGGAAAAGATGGGCGGCATGTCGCTCTCTCTGCCGGCCTACGCCAAGCTCACGCCTTCCCAACAGCTGTTCGTGGTGGTGAACCTGGAGCGCACCGAGCGCGGCCTGGCTCCGGCGGTGGTACTGAGCAAGTCGCTGAACGCAATCGCGCAGGGCGGGGCGCGGGCAGGCCGTGACCCGGCGATGAAGAGCGTGCCGAGGCGCCTGCACGGCGGCGGCCGAACCGTCTATGCGAGCGCCAACTGGGCCGGAGGCTGGGTCAACCCGTTCGGCGCCGACTACGCATGGATGTACGACGACGGGCCTGGCGGAAACAACCTAGACTGCCGGGCGGCCACCTCACGGCTGTGCTGGGCCACCGGGATAACATCCTGAACCGCTTCGGCGGTCACGCCTCCTGCCCGGGCGCGAGCGCGCTGGCCACGGACGCCGTGTTCACCTGGGCAAAGGCCAAGAAGCTCCTGCACATCCACTAGGCCGACGGGGGATCAGCTGTACTCGGCGGGCCCCCAGGGTGCCTGCGAACTCCCAGGCGGATTCGGGTTGCCCGGCTCCACCTGCTGCTGCGGCCTGGTCTGGGTCCAGTCGGAGAGCAGGCCGCTGTCGGTGTTCATGGTCTGGGTGGCCTGCAGGTCGGGGAAGCTGGCCGTGGTGTCCGCGTACGCCTCCGGCTCGCTTGCCTCGCGCCTGCCCCGCCACCGGGACGGGACGAACAGCGGGACGACCATGGCCAGTCCGGCCAGGGCTAGCACCCCGTCGAAGAGCAAGGCCGCGAAGCCGGTGCCGTAGGCCCGCGACTTGAGCGGGATGTACTGGACCGCGTGCCGGACGCTGAACAGGTAGAGCCCGGTCCAGGCGAGCATGGCGAGACCCGGGAGCCCGGCCGCGAGCGGGGAGATCCGCGGCACGGCCATCAGCAGCCCGGCGAGCAGGCCCACCCCCAGTAGGGCGCCGAAGCCCTCCAGCACGGCGTGGTTGTGCAGGAGGGAACCGCCGCCGGCGGGCAGCCGCCCGAGCCCAGCGGGCCCGATGAGCAGCTTCAGGTAACCCCATGACGCCGCGAAGAACACCGCGGCGGCCATGACGATCGCGAGCATCACACCCACAAGATGGCGCATATCGCTCAACCCCTTAGAGGTTCATCCCCGGCAAGCTTACGGCGGAGAACGCCCGAGATCATGGACCTTGCTCCAGCCTGTCATGTGTTTGAACGCAGCCCGACGCGCAGCCGGTTCACCGGGTCAAGGAGCGCGTACGCCCAGTAAGCATTGCGTGCGGCCAGCCGGAACTTCACCCCGCGCGGGCCCGGCGGGAAGCGGAACCCGTCGGGCCGCCAGCGGCGGAAGTCGGCTGAAATCCGGTGGAAGAATTCCCGGCGGCGGCGCCGGGGCACCAGGGGAAGCAGCGTGGTGTAGTGCCAGATGGCTCGCTCGAATACCGCCGCGTAAACAGCAGGTGGCGTTACCGGGGCGCGGAGTTCGGCCCGTTCGGCAAAATAATTGAAGACCTGCTGATATGACCCGAAGATATTGAAGTTGGCGTCGCTGACCGCGGCCAGGTACGAGCCGCGGCGCGACCGGCGGTAGCGGTAGCAGACGCGGTCTAGCACGCCGATCCGCCCGGCGGTCAGCAGGGCCAGCGTGGTGACCGGCACGTCCTCGTGCGGGGCGGGCCCCGCGGAGCCGAACGAGACGCCCAGGCCGGCCAGGAAATCGCGGCGGAACACCTTGCTCCACGCCGTCATAGTCAGGTGGATGAGCGCGGGATGATCGGCGAGTGTCCCGGCTTCCGGCCCGCGCAGGTACGCCGCGCCGCCGCTCGGGCTGACCGATCCGTCCGGGTACAGGTTCTCGAAGTCGATCACCAGAACGTCGGGCCGCAGCCTGGTCAGCGCCCCGGTCACCGCGGCCAGGGCGCCGTCCGCCACTTCGTCGTCCCCGTCGACAAACCAGACGTACTCCCCCGTCGCCTCCTTGGCGCCCAGGTCCCGGGCGGGCCCGGGACCGGCTGCGGTCGTCGTGGTCAGCACTCGCAGCCGCGGGTCCTGCCGGGCGGCCAGGATCGCGCCGCAGCCATCGGGGGACGCGTCGTCGACGGCGATCACCTCGACCGAGGCCGCGGAATCAGCGAGCACCGAGTCCAGGCAGCGGTCCAGGTAGTCCTCGACCCCGTGCACCGGGATGACGACGCTGATCAACGGCATGGTTCCGAACGATATCGCCCTGCTGGCCCTGCACGTTGGCGAGCGTGCCCCACCGGCACGGTGCTTGAGGGGCTGACCGGCGGGGCACGCTCTTGAGCGCCTCCCGGCGCGCCTCGAATTGGCGTGGCACCGGAAGGAGCCATATGGATAATCAGTGATCTATCTGGAGATTTACTGAAACTTACCTCTTGGTAACCTGGATGTTGGCCGATGATCGCTTCATAAGATCATCTGCGTCCCGCTGGACGACAAGATCCCCATCTGCCGGCCCGGGCGAGGCGTCAATCCTCCGGACCGCTGGTCGCCGAGGCGGCGCACGCCGGGCTCAAGGTCTCCCAGCTCGCCCAGCTGATGCTGATCGTGCTGGTCCTGGGCGCGGGCACCGACTACGGCCTGTTCCTCGTCTTCCGGGTCAGGGAAAACCTGCGCGAGGGGGCCGACCCGAAGGACGCGGTGCGCTCGGCGGTCACCCGGGTCGGCGAGACGATCACGTTCTCCGCCCTCACCGTCATCGCCGCGCTGCTCTCGCTGCTCGTGGCCACCTTCCAGATCTACTCCCAGCTCGGTATCCCGCTGGCCATCGGGATCGGCACCATGCTCTTGGCTGGCCTGACCCTGCTGCCCGCGCTGCTCGCCGTGTTCGGCCGGGCGGCGTTCTGGCCGAGCAAGACCGGCGCCGGCACAGCCAAGGCTGGCCTCTGGGGCCGGGTCGCCACGCGGATCGTGCGCCGGCCCGCGGTGCCGCTGACCATCGGCGTGCTGGTGTTCGGCGCGCTCGCGGCCGCCGTGACGGGCGTATGAGCCCGGGGGTTCGGCGGCACGATCACCGCCCCGGCCGGCACGGATTCGGACGCGGGCACCAAGCTGCTCACCAAGCACTTCCCGTCCAGCGCGGCCAACCCGACCAACCTGATCTACAAACTGTCCCAGCCGGTCTGGGACAACCCGGACTCGGTCAACGCCGCGTCCAGTCAGCTCACCGCGAGCGGCCTGTTCACCGGCGTCACCGGGCCGCTGAACCCGGCCGGGGTCACGTTGACTCCGGCGCAGTTCAAGTCGCTGCACGCGACGCTGGGTAACCCCCGCACGCTCCCGCCGGTCCCGCCCTCGGGCCAGGCCAGCGTGCCGGTGGCCCAGTACGAGGCCTACCGGGCCACCGCGCGGTACGTCAGCCCCGACGGCGAGACGATCCAGTTCCTGACCGGGCTGACGGCCGGCGATCCCTCGACCACGGCCGCGCTGCACGCCGTACCCGCGATTCGCACCGAGGCGGCCGCGGTGGCCAAGACGCTGGGCGCGACCGAGTACGGGGTCGGCGGTGAGGCGCCCGCCTTCTACGACATCAGCTCGATCTCCGACAGCGACCTGGCCCGCGTCGTTCCCGTCGCGATCATCGTCATCGGGCTGCTGCTCTGCCTGGTGATACGGTCCCTGATCGCGCCGCTGTACCTGATCGCCTCGGTGGCGCTGTCGTTCTTCGCGGCCCTCGGGCTGTCCGTGATCTTGTTCATCAAGATCGGCGGGGACAGCGGCCTGACCTTCATCCTGCCGTTCCTGATGTTCATCTTCTTGCTGGCGCTGGGCGAGGACTACAACATCCTCGTGATGAGCAGGATCAGGGAGGAGGCTTACCACCTGCCGCTACGCGAC
>Ga0307282_10000872_pt1 | contig 10189 bp, 10 predicted proteins | sample ER_DNA_121_FD_194475 | JGI IMG/M metagenome (GOLD analysis project Ga0307282, IMG submission 194475) | Bulk soil microbial communities from the East River watershed near Crested Butte, Colorado, United States - ER_DNA_121 | ecosystem: Environmental > Terrestrial > Soil > Floodplain | place...
CAGCGGGTGAGCTCCCGCATAGATGTCGGTCTCTGGCAGGAGGGCATTGCTCGCGTCGCGGGCGATGATGGGGAGGCCGGAGAGCTGAGGTCGAAGGTAGCGTCGCAGCAGAGGGAGGGCCACACCGTCGCCTGGCTGGAGCCGTCCGAGGTGCGGCGCCGGTGGCCTTGGCTGGGACCGACCGCCGGCGCGCTCTGGTCCGAGCGCGATGGGGCCCTCGACCCGGGGCAGCTGGTACACGCGCTCCTCACCGACGCCAGGCACCACGGCGCGGAGGTCGTGAGTGATCGGGTCACGGCAGTAGAGCAAACCGGTGGCCGGATCTCGGGAGTGTTGGGCAATGCGGGCCGGTACGCCGCCCATGACGTCGTGGTTGCAGCCGGGGCCTGGTCGAGCCAGATCGCCGGGCTCCCGCGAGCAATCCCAGTGCAGCCGGTTCGAGGACAGATGGCTGCGCTTCCATGGCCGGCAGGCATTGGCCGGGCCATCGTGTACCACAAGGATTGCTACCTGCTGGCGCGAGGACATGAGGCGCTTCTAGGCTCGACGATGGAGTACGTCGGGTTCCAGCCCGAGGTCACTCCCGAGGGCATCGCCCGGATCTTTGCTTCGACCATGGCGCTGTGTCCCGGCCTCGTTCGGGGCAAGCCGCGGCGGACGTGGGCTGGGCTCAGGCCGGTCACGCCCGACGGACTCCCCATCATCGGTCCGGAGCCGCGGCTTCCTGGGTTATGGTATGCTACAGGGCATGGCCGAAACGGGATCCTGCTCGCGGGCCTCACCGGGGTCCTGGTTCTCCAGCTCCTCAGTGATGAGCGCCCGGCAGAGGATCTGAGCCCATTCACACCCGAACGGTTCGACGCGTAGGGGATCGGGATCAGAACGGCTGACGTGAGTCGCCGGCCACCCGCTCACAGTGTAGTAGAGCAGCAGTGTGAGACTGCAGTCGCTGTGGACTGATGGCCGGCGACCGTCAGCAGCGCTCGGATCGAAGGTTCCCGGTTCCTTCCCACCAAGACCTCCCTAATCATCCGATCTGATCTAGTCGCACCTCATACGCCCGGGCGCGTCCGATGGATGCATCCGCCGAGATGCATCCGATCCGGATGCGGCGGCGTAACAACATCACGAGAACAGTGCTTTCTCTTGTCGTCACCATCATCTCGTGAGGAAGAACCATGGCCATTTTCGCCAGACCGACCTCTCGGCGCCGGGTGCTCGCCAGCGGGCTCGTGCTGCTCGCCGGCGCGGCAGGCGCGGTGGGCCTCGCGCTCGGCTCGGACCACCAGGACACCCCGGACGTCGAGCTGAACCAGGCATCGGACATGACAGATCTCTACGTGTTTCCCGGCTCGTCCCCGGACCGGATCGTGCTGGTCATGAACACCTGGGCGTTCCTCACGCCCGCGGAGACGCCGACCAGCTACTTCGATCCGAACCTCCTGTACCAGTTCAAGATCGACAACACCGGAGACGCGGTGGAGGACAAAGTCATTCAGGTGACCTTCACCGGATCCGGATCGAGCCAGCAGGCTCAGGTGCGGGGCCCGGTCGCTCCGCCGAGACCCGGGGCGATGGACAACGAAATCGCCGATGCCACACCAGCGATTTCAGGAAGGGTGAATTCGGTAACAGGGAATGCCCCAGGGATGCAGCTCTTCGCCGGGCACCGGGACGATCCGTTCTTCATCGATCTGGAGCAATTTTTCCGCATCCTTCCCGACCGCAAGCCGGTGACGGGCCCCCTCGCCGCGCTTCCTGAGACTCCCACGGCGACCGCCTGGCGCGGCCCCGGTGAGGCGGTGAACTACATCTCCGGATTCAACGTGCTGTCGATCGTCATCGAGTTGCCGGTCTCCGACCTCACCGCAGGGGGGAACTCCCGGCTCGGCATCTGGGGCATCATCAGCCGCTGACGACGCTCTACGCTGACGACCCTCTATGAGAACCCTTATCAGGAGTCTTGCAATGCGTCACCACGCATTCCGCACCCCGTCGCGGCGGCTGGCCTTCGTGGCGGCCATGGCAGCGACGACCCTCGCCGCTGCCGCGTGCAGCGACGACAACGTCGGTCCGCAGCCGACCCGGATGTACGACCAGGTCCAACGTCTGGGGAATCCACTGGTAAGCGAAGTGCTCCTCGCCAAGCGGAGCCACGCGCAGCATGGCACCATCGGCCCCGCGGAGGACGAAGCGATGATCGGGGCGGAGTTCCGTGCCTTCATCGCCAACGTGGCGGGCCGTAATGCCACGGTCCAGAACACGCTCGCATCGGTCCTGCTCCCGGACATGATGATCGTGGAGAGCGGGCGGGATCCGGCCACCGCCGGCTACCTGAGCTGGGCTCTGGCGAACGGGTGGGGCGGGCGCACCCTGTCCGACGACATCCTCGACGCGTCGACGATGGCGGTCTTCGGTTCGCTGCTCGACCCGAATAACGTGTCGCCCGGCCTCACGACCGACAATGTCGGGAGTGACGATACGTTCAGCACGACCTTTCCCTACTTGAAGGCCCCCAACTGATCGACGGCGGCTGAACCACCAATCCGGTGGTGGGTCGGCCGCTGGTCGGGAGCTGTTTCATGCGATTGCCAGTGTATGTGCTCGGTATCGGTGTGATGGCGGTCGCGGTGTCTGCCGGGATCCTGACGCATCCGGCGTTGGACCATGGGCACCGCCCCGCAGCAGAAGACGCCGCGATCCGGGACCAGGACATTGCCTTTTATGCCGCGCGAGCTGCCCACGATCCGAGTGGCGCCATCGACCTCGGGCAACTCTCGGCCCTCTACCTCCAGCGCGCGCGCGCGACCGGCGATAATGCCGACCTCCTGCGCGCCGAGTCGACGGCTCGCCACTCTCTGCGCAACCGGGCCACCAGGAACCACAAGGCGCAGGCGGTCCTCACATCCTCGCTGATGGCGCAACACCGGTTCGCCGAAGCCAGGCTGGTCGCCGACGCGATGGTCGCGGCCGACTCGACCGGCGTAGCTCAACGGGCCACCCGCGCCGAGATCGACCTCGAGCTCGGCCGCTACGACTCGGCGGCGGCGGCACTCGGGTCGCTCGCCCTCTACCGGACCGACCTTGCGGTGGCACCGCGGCTGGCGCGTTGGGCCGACCTCCGGGGCCGTCCTGAGGAGGCACGCCGACTGCTGCGTGAGGCACGAGACGAGGCCCGGCGGCGGGTGGACCTGCCGGTCGAGCAGCTTGCGTGGTACCAACTGCGCCTCGGCGACCTGGCGCTCCACCACGGGCACCTCGCCGAGGCGAGACGCGAATTGGAAACCGGGCTCGAGATTGCCCCCGACGACTACCGGCTCTTGAGCGCTGTGGCGCGGCTGGAAGCGGCACGGCACCACTGGCGGCACGCCATCGACGCCGGAGACCGGGCGATCCAGCAGGCGCTCGATCCCGCCACGCTCGGTGTCGTAGGAGAGGCCTACGCCGCCATCGGCGACGGTAGCAAGGCGGAGGAGTACTACCACACGATGGAGACGGTCGTGCTCCATCAGCCGGGTCCCTTTCACCGGGCCTGGAGTCTGTTCCTTCTGGACCACGATCGAGACGTGCCCAGGGTGCTGGCCAAAGTGGAAGAGGAGATCCGCACCCGGCAGGATATTTACGGGTACGACCTGCTCGCATGGGCGCTGCATCTGTCGGGGCGAGACGTCGAGGCCAGGAGGGCGATGAGCCGTGCGCTGACGCTCGGCACCCGGGATGCTATGCTGTTCTACCACGCAGGCATGATCGAGCGCGGCCTGGGAGACGCTCAGTCGGCTCGCCACTACTTGCGAGCCGCGCTCGAGACCAATCCATACTGGAATCCGCTTCAGCCCGATCGGGCTCGGACGGTGCTCGACTCGCTCGACGGTCGGTAGGAGCAGGCCGTGTCCGAGTTCTCTACCTTCGTCCATCTGGGGCTGCACCACATCGCCGACATCGGGGCGATGGATCACATCCTGTTTCTCCTCGCGCTGGCCGCTATCTACCGAGGCAGGGATTGGCGGGACAGCCTCTGGGTGGTTTCCGCGTTCACGATAGGCCACTCGGTCACGCTCGCGCTCGCAGCCACCGGCGCGCTCCAGATACCAAGCAGGTTTGTCGAGTTTCTGATTCCGCTGACCATCATCGCCACCGGGATCGAGAACATCGCTGTCAGAAACCGGTCCCAGGCTCCGCTCCGGGGGCGCTACCGGCCGGGTTTCGCCGGCGTCTTCGGCCTGGTTCACGGCGCCGGCTTCGCCAGCTATCTGCAGAGCCTCTTCACCGGATCGATTGCCCTCCCACTGTTCGGGTTCAATGTCGGGATCGAGCTGGGACAGCTATTGGTGCTCGGCGCGGCAGGCGTAGTGCTGGCCGGGGCAGACCGGCTCTTCGCGCTGCTCCGCGCGCCCGGCACTGTTCCCTCGGCCCACCGGCTCCGGGTGGTCACGGTCTCCCTGGTGGTGGTGGTGGTGGCGGCTCAGATGGCCGCCGCTCGAAGGCCATGGTGAGATGCTCGCCCTCCTGTCCGCGGCCTTGCTGTCCTCGATTGGGGTCGCGGCGCACCGTGCCGTAGCTCACCCGATGCACACGGCCGTGGCCGAGATCACCTACGACCGTGAAACCCGCACTGCCGCGATTCACATCCGTGTGTTCGCCGACGACTTTACCGCCGCCCTGATTCCCGACCCGACAGCTCCGGCCGATTCGGCGATGTCCCGCTACGTGCGGGGCGCGTTCGCCCTGGCCGACCGCTCCGGCCGCCCGCTGGCGATCCACTGGGTTGGTGCGGCGCGCGAAGGCGATGTCGTGGTGCTCCACCTGCGCGTTACCGTCCCGGGCGGACTGGCCAAGGGGAAAGTGCTGAGCGCCATCCTGTCCGATCGCTTCGAAGACCAAGTCAACATCGTGCGCGCCTCCTACGACGGCCGCGTCACTACACTCCTCTTCACTCGAGGTGACCCCGCTAAGGCCCTTCCATGAGCGCGGCGGTGCGGAGTAGACTCAGGGACGCTCCTCACGTCCATCGCCTTGCGCCTGTTGGGAGTTTCCCCCACCGAGGGTCCATGCCTAAGTCGGCGCCCCCCTTCGCCCCTCCTGCCGACCACGACTTAGTGGGCCGCGCGGCGCAGGGTGACCAGCAGGCCATCGGCACCCTTTACGACCGGTATGGCGGTGTGCTCTACGCCGTCGCCTACCGGGTGGTGGGTCAGCGCGCCGACGCCGAGGATGTCGTGATCGAAGCGTTCGCCCAGGCGTGGCGGGACGCCGCCCGGTTCGAGGCCAGCCGGGGCTCGGTGGCCGGCTGGCTAACTATGATCACCCGCAGCCGCGCTCTCGACGTAGTGCGGGCGCGGAGCCGGCGCGACCGAATCACAGCAACCGCCGCGGCAGACCAGCCGCAGCGGTCGCCGGCGATGGGCGATTGGCGCGTCGACCCCTCCGATTCCTATGACCACGCCGAGCGCCGACGGCAGGTACAGGCGGCGCTCCAGACCCTGTCGCTGCCGCAGCGGCAGGCGATCGAGCTCGCGTTCTTCGAGGGTCTGTCCCAGTCGGAGATCGCCGAGCGGCTGAAGGAGCCGCTCGGCACCATCAAGACCCGGGTGCGACTCGGCATGCAGAAACTGCGGGATTTGCTGCGTCCCATCTTCTTCGAGCACGGACCATGAGCCACCCCGAGCAGGGATCGCCGCGGGATCTGGCCGCCGCCTACGCGTTGGGTGCGCTGGGGCCGGAGGAGACGCGCGACTTCGAGGCGTTTCTGGCCGACTCGCCGGAGACGCAGCGAGAGCTTGCAGAGTTTCGCGACGTAGCGGCGCTACTCGCGCTCGGTGAGCCGGCGGGCGGCGCGGGCTCCGATCTGCGCAACCGGGTGCTGGCTCGGGTGAGCGAGGAGAAGAGCGGAAGGATCCCACGGTCACCTTCGGGTTCCTCTGGCTTCCGGACGCCCACGGCCGTGTGGGGAGCGCTTGCCGCCACCATGATCGCCGTCGTTGGTCTGGGCGCGGCGCTTCTTTCGTTGCGGGGGAACCTGGCCAGGTTGAACCAGGATTTGGCCGAGCGGCAGCTGCAGCTCGAGGCCCGAGAGGCGACGCTCAATGCCATTCTCGAGCCCGGGGTTGAGCTGTATCAGCTCACCTCCAGTGGTGACCCTAACCCCGGCATCCAGCTCTTCTGGGATCGCAAGCGCAACAGCGCGATCATCAACGGATTTCGTCTGAAGCCCGTGCCCGAAGGGAAGGCCTATCAGCTCTGGTTCATCAAAGATGGGAAGCCGGTCCCCTCGGTCACCTTCAAGCCCGAGCCGACCGGGCACGCGCGGGTTGAGCAGGTTCCGGTTCCCACCGACGGCAAGGTGAGCGCCGCCGCGATCACGGTGGAGCCGGCAGGTGGATCCCCTCAACCCACGTCGCCCATCCTCCTCGTCGGACCGCTGCAAAAGTCGTGACCCGGAGCACCGCGGGCTCGCTCGGCGGATTCTACGTGGCCCTCTTGCTCCTCGCGGCCAACCTGGCCGCACAGACACCCTCCGACCTAGCCACCGAGCGAGCCGGCTACCTCGCGTGGCTCAAGAAGGCCCCCAACTCGCCGCTCTCCGCCGTCGCCCAGCAGAAGATTGGAGATGGTGTCCGGCTGGGCCCGAGCGAGGCAGAGATTCCCCTGGCCGGGATCGAGGAGTACCGAGTCTATCCCAGCGGTGGAGGCCTTGTTCTCGACGGACCAGGCGGTAAGCGTCCCATAGGCCGCGGACGTCCGTATCGCATCGGCAAATACGCGCTGTATCTCACCGGACCTCAGCCTGGCACCGTCCTGACCGTGTTCGCCGACGGGGCCGGGAGGGAGCCGCCGGGATACTACGACTACGACGCCTCGGTGGTATTCACCGGGCCTCTCCTGCGATCAGAACGCCCGGAACAAGCGCGCGTCCTGGCGTCGGACGGAATGGAGGCCGAGGCTACCGAGGTAGGCACCGTCGTCGTTCCGCTCGGCGGCCGCACGTCCCTCCGGGTGCTCCGAATACCGGTCGCAGGGAGTGACGAGTCTGAGCTCGAGATCTTCTTCCGAGATGGTACCAATGGCGACGGCAGTTATCCCGCAGGGCGATTTGTGAGTCTCATTCCGGCTACAGACGGCAGGTTTCGCCTCGACTTCAACCGGGCACGGAATCCGTTCTGTGCCTACAGCGCTGTGTACGCATGTCCGCTGCCGTGGCGGGGCAACGTGATCGCTGAGCCGGTTCGCGCGGGAGAACGCTATTCCGGCGGGGGCCTTGAAAATCCCTCGACCCAAGAGAACGCGAAGTGATGCTGGAACTGCTGATCCAGGCCGCAGTCGCCTTGACCGCCAGTCCGTCACCGGCGGGGCCCTGGAAAGCCGTGCTCGACCTCTCCGGGGGAGCACTGCCGTTTGCGCTTCAGATTGACGCGAGGGGACGGGTGTGGGAAGGCCAACTCTGCAATGGTCGCACGTGCCAGTCGTTCTCCGCAGTTCGCCTCGAAGGCGACAGTGTGATCCTGGAGATCGCCGACTACGCCGCCGTCCTGAAAGCGTCAGTGCGGTCCGACTCACTCTTGGGCTACTACCACAACGTCGGGAGTAAGGGACCCCGGACCATTCCGTTTCGTGCGGCGCGCGGCCGATGGCCGGTCAGCAGAGCGCCGAGGCGACTCCTCGGCCGCTGGGACGCGACCTACTATCAGGACCTGGGGACCAGTCCGCGGGTCTTCGATCTCCGGAACGAGGCAGGTGGGTTTCAGGGGAGGATCATCTCCAGCACCGGCGACTATGGTCCGTACACGGGGGCCGTAGTGGGTGACAGCTTTGCTATCGGGCTCTTCGATGGCTCGTTCGTCTATCTCCTAACCGGCAAACTCGTGGGCGACACCCTGCGAGGCGTTTTTCATGCAGGGCTTCGAGCCCAGACGCCATGGACCGCGGTGCGAAGCACGGGAGAGCCCCATCTCAAGTCTCCGACTGAGGTTTCCCGAGCCGACACGACAGCGCCGCTCCGATTCGGGTTTCCCGACCTCCAGGGCCGGCTGGTACGGGCCGACGATCCCCGCTTCAGGGGAAAAGTCCTGCTGGTGGACATCTTCGGTACCTGGTGCCCCAGTTGCCACGAGGCGACACCCGAGCTGTTGCGCCTCTACCGGCGATATCACCCGCGTGGACTGGAGGTCGTGGGGCTCGCCTTCGAGGCGACAGGCGACACGGCCGTCGATGCACCCCAGGTTCGCCGCTATCGCGACAAGTTCGGAATCCCCTTCCCTCTCCTCCTGGCTGGTGTCAACGACAACGAGTCGATCGCGGCGGCCCTGCCGCAGTTACAGGACGTCACGGCATTTCCCACCAGGGTGTTCGTGGGGCGGAGATTGAAAAATTGTTGAAAGAAAGCGTGAACAGTAAACAGTAAACGGTGAACAGGTCCTACCACTACCCGTTCACCGTTCACTGTTCACGCTTTTCACCTTCACACTCGAGACCTTCGCCTCCGGATCCACCCGCAGCTCGATCCATTCCCCGGCGAGCGCGTGACCGGGCACTCCGCACATGAGCCAGTACCATCCCGCTTCGTCGGCAATAAAAGTGCTCTGGTCGGTCTGGCCCGGCGGGAGCCCCTCCGTGATCATGCGGGTCACGGCGTTGCTGAACGCGGGCCGCCCGCCCTCGACCGGGAGCTTCTCCCGCTGAACCATCACCGCGAGGCTGTGGGAAGACGCGGTATCCGCGTTGTGCCAGCTCCATTTGACGGTCCAGCCCACGGGCACGACGATCCTGGCTTCGCCGTTCCGGTAGCCATTGATCAACGCAGAGCGAGCGTTCGGCCGGGCGGTGGTCTCGAGAGTGAGCGTTACGGTCTTGTTCGCCGAGTCTATCGCGAGCCAGTCCAAGGAGCTCGGCCGCTGCACCGGCGCTGCCGCGGCCGGGGGCGGAGTCGAGATCGGGCGCGGAGTCGAGGCCGAGGCTGGCTTGGCCGAGGGACTTTGCTGCCGACCGGCACACGCGAGGGCTACGGCAAGGGCGGCTGTCGTGGGCATCCCGAACGAACGAAGCATCTGAATCATCTGGCGGGCTCTGGCCCCGAGTTGGAGTCGTCTGTACCTTGCGACGTCGCTCGCGTCGAAATTTAAACCCGAGGAGATTCGTGATGGCGGGATTGCTGTCGAGAGAGCGAATCATCGCCAAGCCCGGGTTCAACCGTTGGCTGGTGCCTCCTGCTGCCCTCGCAATACATCTCTCGATCGGGATGGCCTACGGGTTCAGTGTGTTTTGGCTGCCGCTGAGCCGGGCCATCGGGATAACCAAGCCCGCGCCAGGCGACTGGAAGATCAGCACCCTGGGGTGGATGTTCACCTTGTTCTTCGTCTTTCTCGGCTCCTCCGCGGCCCTGTTCGGGGCCTGGCTGGAGCGCGTCGGACCGCGCAAGGCCGGTGTCGTCGCCGCCTTCTGCTGGTCGGGCGGGTTCATGATCTCGGCGCTGGGCGTCTATCTCCACCAGATCTTGCTTCTTTGGCTCGGCGCCGGCGTGATCGGCGGATGCGGCCTGGGCCTGGGATACATCTCGCCAGTCTCAACCCTGATCAAGTGGTTTCCCGATCGGCGCGGCATGGCCACGGGGATGGCGATCATGGGATTCGGCGGGGGCGCCATGATCGGGGCGCCACTTGCGGACATCCTGATGAAGCATTTCGCCACCCCCACCGACGTCGGCGTGGCCAAGACCTTCATCGCAATGGGACTGATCTATTTCGTCGCCATGATGTGCGGCGCGTTCGGCTACCGCCTCCCACCTCCAGGATGGAGGCCGCTGGGATGGACGCCCCCGGCACTCCAGGGAGCAATGATCACCAGCCGGAACGTGCACGTGAGCCAAGCTTGGCGCACCCCGCAGTTCTGGCTCCTCTGGATGGTCCTGTGCATGAACGTAAGCGCGGGTATCGGTGTCATCGGCATCGCCTCGCCGATGATTCAGGAGATCTTTGGTGGGCGTCTCATCGGGGTGCCCGGGTCGCTCAACGAGCTTACCCAGACGCAGAAAGCGCAGCTCGCCACCATCGGCGCCGGCTTCGCCGCGCTGCTCAGCCTGTTCAACATCGGCGGTCGGATCGGCTGGGCCTCACTCTCGGACTACATCGGACGGAAACGCACCTACTTCATCTTCTTCGCACTGGGGATCCTGCTGTATTCCTCCGCCCCATCCGCC
>Ga0307282_10000873_pt1 | contig 10184 bp, 5 predicted proteins | sample ER_DNA_121_FD_194475 | JGI IMG/M metagenome (GOLD analysis project Ga0307282, IMG submission 194475) | Bulk soil microbial communities from the East River watershed near Crested Butte, Colorado, United States - ER_DNA_121 | ecosystem: Environmental > Terrestrial > Soil > Floodplain | place: USA...
TTACCGGCCTCATTGTTCACCTCCTGATGGGCTACTTCACTTTGCCGAACACCTTGGCATAGAACGCCATCGTGTCGAACGTTTCGTACTGGAGAAGCTGATCGTGGTTGTGTGGAGACCCGGCGACTGGGAAAAAATCATGCTGAACATTGAGCGCGGTCAGCGTCTCGTCGAGTTTCTTGCCGACAGAGAACAACCCGTCCTGGTCGCCGACGATGATCCGAATCGCCTGCTTGCGGACTCTGTCGAGGTTGATCTTCGCCAGCGTCGCAGGCGCCTGAGCCACCCAGAACGCCTGGTCACCAACGCCATCGGTGACGTTTTCAACCAGCGCGGGCGAATTGCCTGTCACAGAGGCGAAGAGATCCGGGTATTTGAACCCGAGATGGAGCGCGCCGTACCCACCCATCGAATGCCCTTCAATCGCCCGCGCCTCTCGTGTGGCGATCGTCCGATAGGTGGCGTCCACGTGTGCGACGAGGTCCTTCACGATCACGCTCTCCATCGGGTGCTTGCCGTCCTGGGCGTCTACATACCAGCCGGTGGTCAGGCCTTGCGCGAGCACAACAATCGCCGGCGGCATCACTCCGCTGCGAATGGCGGCATCCACGCGCGTGATGTAGCCGCTGGTGATCGGGCGCTTGGAATCCACGCTCCGGCCGTGCAGAAAATAAATGACAGGGTAGCGGGGTCTTGCGTTTGTCTGATAGTCGGGCGGCAGGTACACACGGTAGCTTCCGAGCGTGTTGGCGCCGCGGGATGGGGTGGGATACAGCCGATACTGGGTCCCGCCCAGGTCAAGGCCAATGGGATCGATGTACGTGTCCGCCGGCGTGGAGATGAACGGCGACAGGCCGGCGTTTCCCGCGGCCCCTTGCAGCTGCTGGGCAAGAACCCCCGACACCCGCTGCATGACGACGGGGGACAACAAGGCGCCGAGGTCGTGCGTGACGCCGATTTGCATGTCGAGCGTCGCGTTCACGCCGGCCACCTTCAACGCCGAGATCAGCGCCTGGCTTTCGCGGGTTGATACGACGGCATCTGCCGTGCCGTGAATGATCAAGCCGGGGGCGGAAGCGTGTGTCACGGACGCGGCAGGATTCATGCCTCCTGTCGTGACCGGTCCCGCCACATCAATAAAAGCCTGCACGTCCGCGGTGGCTCCCAGCAGCGCGGCCAGTTGGCCTCCGGCGCCGTACCCGAACGCCGCAACATGCGCCGGGTCCAGGTTGTACGCGGCCGCGTGGCTGCGCAACCATTGGATCGCCGCCTTCGCATCGGCGAGTTGAGCGGCGATGGTGGTGCCGGCGCCGGTCCGGTACTCGATGCTGGCGACCGCCAGCCCGCTGCCGGCGCTCACAAGACCAGCCGCCGGTGTGGCGGCTTTGGTCGTGAACGGCGCGTCCATCCCATGAATCCAGACCACCACCTGGCTGGGTGACCGGACAGGATCGACGTGATACAGATCGAGCGTCAGCGCCGCGCCGGCGGCACGCGAGTATTCAAGATCGCGTTCAATTTTCAGCGCGGGGCCGCCCTGACCGCGGCCTTCGTTGGGCGTGCCATCGGCGTTGCCCTGCCTCCCGCCCCGGCCGCCGCGTTGGGGTGCAGCGGCCTGCGGCGCTTGCGCGAGCGCCGCCCCGCACGCGAGACCAAAAAATCCAGCGAGGAGCCAAGTGTTGAATCTCACGGATCACCTTCCTGCGGTCTGGGGCGCCGCGGCTTTGCCGAACACCCTGCCGTAAAACGCCATCGTGTCGAACGTTTGATACTGCAGCAGCTGATCGTGATTGTGCGGCGACTTCGGCACCGGCAGAAACTCGTGCGGAATGTTGAGCTTCACGAGCGCGTCGTGAATAAACTGCGCCCCCGGAAACAGGGCATCTTCGGTCCCGGCGATGATCCGGATTGACTGCTGGCGCAATTTGACGGCGTTCTTCTCTGCCAGCGTCGTCGGGGCCATGGCAATGTAATAGTCGCGGTCACTGCCGTACACCACTTTGAACGAATCGATCCGGCCGCGGGCCGGCGGGGTGTTTTCGCCGGTGTCGAGCGTGGCGCCACCCGGCGAGTTCCCGGTCACCGCGATGAACACGTCGGGATTGTTGAACCCGTTGTGCAGGGCGCCAAATCCCCCCATCGAATGTCCCTCGATAGCGCGCCCGGCACGCGACGCGATGGTGCGGTACGTCGCGTCGATGTGCGGAATGAGATTCTTAATGAGGACGGATTCCATGGGTGCCGTACCGTCCTTCGAATCCATCCACCGCCCCTGATTGAGACCTTGCGGCAACACGACGATGGTCGGCGGCATGACGCCGCTGCGGATGGCCGCGTCGATCCGCGCGATGTAGCCGCTGGTGATGGGCCGCTTCGAATCGACCAGCGATCCGTGCAGAAAGTAGATGACCGGATAGCGCCGCGTCGTGTTCGTCTGATAATCGGGCGGCAAATAGATCCGGTAACTCGCGAAGGTGTTCGGTCCGCGCACCGGCGTGGGGTAGGTCCGGTAGAAGGTGCCGCCCAAATCCAGCGCGACCGGATCGACGTACTCGGTGAGCGGCGTCGACAGGTAGTTCGACGTCCCGCCCGTCACTCTGGCGCCGCGCAGCTGCTGATCCAGGAAGCGCGTGATGCTCTGCATCGCGAGCGGCGACAACAAGTCTCCGACGTCATGACCAGTGAACATCTGCAGCTCCAGCGTGGCGTCCACGCCCGCCACCTTGAGGGCCGAGACCAGCCGCTGACTGTCCCACGTAGGCACTTTCGTATCGGCCGTGCCATGCAGGATGAGGGTGGGCGCACTGTCCTTCGTCACGGAGGCCACCGGATCCACCGCGCCCTTGTCCATCGGCCCTGCCAGATCCACCACGGCCTGCACGCGGGTCGCTGCGTCGAGACTGCTCGTCCCCAACAGTGCGGCGACTTCGGCGCCGGTGCCGTAACCCATCACCGCGATGTGTGCAGCGTCCAGGTTGTAAGCCGTGGCGTTCGCGCGCAGCCAGCGCACGGCGGCCTTGGCGTCGGCGACCTGCATCGGGAGCGTCGACGCGTTGCCGGCCCGGTAATCAATGCTGGCGACGGCGTAGCCCGGCGTCACCAACGCGGCCGCTGGAGAGGGCGCTTTGCTCGCCGCCGCACCCGGCTCCGTCCCGTGAATCCACAGCACGACAGGGCTGGGCCTCGACGTCGGATCGAGCGTCAGCGCCTGATCGCCGACGCGCGCGTACTCGAGATTCCGCTCGATCCTCAGGCGCGGCCCTGGTTGGGCCGTGCCTTCATTGGGCGGGCCTTGCTGAGCGGCCAGAGTGCTTCCCCCCACTACGAGGGCGATTGCCAATATTCGTGCGTGTGCGTTCATGATGTCCTCGGCTAAAAGTCGAACTTGACCGCGAATTGCATGATGCGCGGGTCGCCTGCCGTCGTGATTTTTCCGAGATTCGAGCTGTTGAGGCTGACTGTTGGTGCGCCGAAATTGACGTGATTGGTGAGGTTGAAGATCTCCCATCGCAGCTGCATGCTGCGCCCGGCGCTGAATCGGAGCGTGCGCGACACGCCGAGATCGTTCGTCAGGCTCGAGGGATTCTGAATGCTCCCGGGGTGGACCGTGCTGTACGTGCCCGGCGCCGGCGCGGCAAATGCGGTGGGGTTGAGGTAATTGCCGGGCGTCCCGTCCCCGTACGGGTTCGCCAGCACCTGCAGCGCGCGCTGGTTCGGGGCTCCGGTTAATGCGGTGTCGACGCCGGTGACGGGAGTGGCGTGCCCTCCGCTCGTCCAGCGCACGAGCGGTGAAAACTGCCAATCGCTCGCGATCCGGCCGATCAGGCCCCACTTTCTCACCACAGGCGTCTTGAGGATGCCGGAGATGTTGATGACATGGCGGCGGTCCTGTTCGCAGTAGCCGCGATCGTTCTCGGGATGCGCCGGATCCATGTTCGTCGTTCCCGAGCTGAACTGCGTGTCGGTATAGTCCGTCACGCATTTCGATAACGTCCAGTTGGACAACACGCTCATGTTGCCCCGGAGCCGCCGCTGCACAGAGATGAGCATGGCCTTATAGGAGGCGGTGGACGTATCGTCCAGCCTCGACACTGCGCCGAAATACTGGCCCTCGGCCGGATTTTGCAGGAACAGCGCCCGGCGCCTATCCGTGTTGGCGGTGGTGGCCCCCGGTCCATAGACCGCCGGGTTGAGATTGCGGCCGCTCCACAGATGCGAGGTGTGATTGCCCAGGTACGTCGCCCCAAGCAGCCACTCCCCGAGTTGTCGTTGGAGAGAGACGTTCCACTGCTGAAGCGCCGTGGGTTTGATGTGCAGCGGATAGGTGGCCCAGCCCGTGAACGTATTGAAGTTCGACCCGGCGGTCAGCGAGAACGCTGCCGGAAACGGATTGCCTCCGGGATAGTCCAGGTACGGATTATCAAAGCCGCCGGTCGGATTCAGGATGTTCACACCCTGGCCAAATCCCTGATAGCCGATGTTGTAGAACAACGAAGACGTGTTGTAGAACATGCCCCACGCGCCTCGGATGGCTGTCCGCTCCGATGGTGACCAGACGATGCCCAGACGCGGGGCAAAGTTCGCGAGCTTGTTGGACGTGACCGCTCTGCCCGGGTATCCGGGATCTCCAGGGAAGTACAGCCCGGCGCCGGCGTTTGGAAACACCTTGCTGTGTACGCCGGCGTTGAACCGGCCGAGATCAAAGAGGTACACGAGCTGATCGCGGTTCTGCATGGCCAGGAACGGTTCCCAGCGCAACCCGTAACTCAGCGTCACGTTCTTTCGGACCCGCCAGGCATCCTGGGCGTATGCGGCGAAATACGGCAGCAGTTGATTCGTTCGCGAGGCGGGGCTCTGGTTGAACCCACTGTTCCTTCCCATCATGAAGTCGGCCAGCGGGAGGCCCAGGACCGTACCGTTGAAGGTGTTCTCGGCGTTGCTGAAGCGATAGAAGCCGGTGAGATCGGTGGTGCGGATCCAGTTGACCCCGAACGACATGGCGTGCGGGCCCTTGTTCAGATCGACGTCGTCGGCGACTTGCATGCTGAGGGAGTTGAAGAACCCCGGATTGGTCCCGCCCGTCCCGATGCTGAAGCCCGTCCCGCTCACGCTCACGTTGGTGTAGCCCTCGATCGGCGCGGCGATTTTGACGCCAAGATCGGTGGGCGAGAAATACGGTTTCAGAATGCGGTCGTTGAAGGTGCGGCTGAATTCGACGTGCAGCGAGTTGAGGAGGTTGGACGCCAGAACCCAGCTGTGGCCGACGACGACCGAATGCACCACGTTGTGCTGGCCAATCCGGCTCAGCGTCAACGCATTCTTTCCATCGTAGAACGATGGATTGTCGTAGACGGCGTACATATAGCGCACGAAGACGTTTTGGCTGTTGTTGATCCTGGCGTCGACTTTCACCAGAGGCTCGGCCTCCGTGTTGTCGTTGGGGATGGTCACCTGGATCACGCCGCACGGGTCGGACGAGACCGGAATGTAATTGAGAAGCTTTATCGCGGCCGGGCTGAACCGGGAGGGGTCAATTTGATTGTTGACAAAAGGCGCCCGGAGCGTGCGTGCAGTGCCGCCGTTACACGCCGCTGACGCGAACGCGGTGAAGTCGCCCGCGCGCATCGCCGCTGTCGGCACGAATCGCTGCGCCGTGGCCGGCCGGGTTTTCTCGATCCTGTACTGTTCCGCGCCGAAGATGAAAATCCGGTTACGGACGATCGGGCCGCCGAGCGTGCCGCCAAACTGGTTTCGCTTCAAGCCATCGTTCGTCGTCGCGAAAAAGTCGTTCGCGTTGAACCGGAAGTGCCGCGCGAATTCGAACGCGTTGCCATGGAAGATATTGGTGCCGGACTTGGTGACCACGTTCACGGCCGCGGCAAAATGCTGGCCGTAGCGGGCCGGCAGCGCGCTGGTTTCGACCTTGAACTCCTGCAGCGCATCGGGAAACGGCGTCGGGAGATTCAAGTTATTGAACGGATCGTTGTGGGATCCTCCATCCAGGATGTACGTGATGGCGTTGGCCGATCCGCCGGCCACCGAGATCGTGGCCGTCGGGAAGTTCTTGTTGGTGTTGAGATCGGCCGCCGGCGCGGGCGTCGCCAGCCCGGAGAGCAAGATGAGCTCGGTGGCGCGGCGGCCGTTCAGCGGCATCTCGGTGACCTGCTGTGAATCGATCACCTGGCCGATGCCGGTGCTTCGCGATTCCACCATCACCGCGTCCGCGGTGACGGTGACCTGTTCGCTCACCCCGCCCACCGACAAGGTGACATTGATGGTGGGGTTGGACCCGACTTGCAGAACGATTCCTGCGCGGGTGTAGGTGGTGAAGCCCTGCAGCGCCACGGTCAGCTCGTATGGGCCCACCGGCAGACCAGGCACTGAATAGCCGCCGTCTCCGCCCGTGACGACGGAGCGCGTCTGGCCCGTGTCAGTTTTCTTCATCGTGACGCTGGCGCCAGGAAGCGGACCGCCGCTGGAATCCACCACGACGCCCGACACTTGCGAGCCGCTCACCGATTGCGCCTTCGCGACGCCGACGCCCAGCACAACGCAGCAGATCGGTACAACGATCACACACTGCAGAAACCTGCCCAGGGTTGCCTCCTGGAACGTGCAGCTCGATTGATGGAGACAGAGTCTACAGATGAAAGTGGAATTGCGGGCGGTTGTAACAGTGCCGTCACGGTAACACCGCGACGGCACCTGGGACGTGAGGGTGTCTACTGCGGGGTCCAGCGTTCTTCAGGCCCGGTGGGCATCCGCTTCGGGTAGGGCGTGACGATGTCGAGCGCTTTTTCGCCCGGGCGTGGAATCGCGAACGCCACGAGGAGCTGACGATAGCCCCACTGCGGGTTCGTGTTGTATGCCGCGGTGCCTGGACCGCCGGCGGCGATGACGACGTACTGGCGGCCGTCGCGTCCCATGTAAGTCATCGGACCGGCGACGCCTGACGCGCTCATCTTTGTCTCCCAGAGCAGCTTGCCGGTCTTGGCGTCGAAGGCGCGGAAGCGCTCGTCGGCGGTGGCGCCGATGAAGTTGACTCCGCTGCGCGTTGCGATGGACGGTCCGATGTTGGTCGCGCCGCTCTTCCTGCCGGCCGCGCCGTACTCGTCCTCGAGCGTGCCGAGCGGCACGCGCCACACGATCTTGCCGGTGGTCAGGTCCACCGCGATGTATTCGCCGTGCCGGCCGTCGATGCAGGGCCGGCCGTACTTGTCCGCGAAGCGCGTGAAGTTACCTTCGGTGCGCCAACCTTCATTGTCGGCGGCATTTCCGGCACCGCCACCGTCTGCGGCAGGGTCTGGTCCCCGGCCGGCACCGGCGCCCGCGCCGCGACCCGGACCCGCGCCTGCGCCGCGCCCGGCGCCCGCCGCGCCACCGCGGCCGCCGCCAGCCGGGGCCGCCGGACCCTGCACCAGCTTGTTCATGACCGGAATGTTCGTGACGTTGGTAAAGGCGTACCCGAGGTCCGGATTGATCGTCGCGCCGCCCCAGTTGATGGCGCCCGAGCTTCCGGGCAGGAAGATCGTCGTGCCCGTGGTAGACGCGGGCGTGAAGGGCCCGAAGTTTTCCATCTTCAACTCGTCCCACTGCTTCGTGCAGTCGGCATGCGCCTCAGGCGAGAGTTCCGAGAGCGTGTCGCGCGAGACGTGCATCCGGCCGAGCGGCGGAGGTCCAAGCGTGAAGGGCTGCGTGGGCGACGACTTCTCGTTCGGGACCTTGCTCGCGGCCACCGGCTTCTCTTCGTAGCCGTACATCGGCTTGCCGGTACGCGCGTCGAAGATCCACATCATCCCAAGCTTGGTCGTCTGCACGACCACTGGAATGCGCTCGCCGTTGCGGGTGATTTGGGTGACGCCTGGCGCCGCCATCGAGTCCCAATCGAAGACGTCGTGATGGTGGGTCTGGAACGCCCACTTGATCTTGCCGGTGTCCGCGTCGAGCGCGAGGGTGGAGTCGGCCCACTTGTTGTCGCCCGGCCGCCAGATCCCCACGTAGTCAGGACCTGGGGAATCGGTCGGCACGAAGATCGTGTTCGTGGCTTCGTCGCCGGAGAGGATCCCCCATGAGCCGCCGCCGCCGATCTGGTTGATGTCCCGTCCCCAGCTGTTGGCGTCGGCGGTGCCGGCATCCGGAACGAGGCGGGTATGCCAGAGCAGCTTGCCCGTACGGAGATCGATCGCGCGCACGCCGCCTTGGTTCCCGGGCGAGAATGCGCCAGTGGCGCTGAGGATCATGTTCTTGAAAACCAGGAGCGGCGACGAGTTCGTTCCACCCGGCGCCACCGTGCCGTCGGCCGCGGGGAAGCCCATGTTGAGCCCGCCATTCGGCCAATCGGTCACCGGAACGCCGGTCTTCAGATCGAAGCCGAGGACGCGGCCGGATCGCGCCGCGAGCAACCGCGGCTTCATCGTGCCGTCACCGCCCCAGTACGAGAGACCACGGATGCGCGAGGCCCTGTCGGGGGACTTCCACCGCCAGATCGGATCCCCATTGATCGGATCCAGGGCGACGATGTCGCCGGTGGGATCGGAGACGTAGAGCGTGCCGGCGATCAGGAGCGGCGTGTTTTCCCAGCCCCGGCCCGTCGTGCCCGGGTTGTAGACCCACACGGGCTTCAACTGCGCGACGTTGGCGGGAGTAATCTGCGTGAGGGGCGAAAAGTGCGTTTGATTGATATCGCCTCCCCAGTACTTCCACTCCGAGCCTGGCGTCTGCGCGGTCGGATTCACGCCGAGGATCGCGAAGGCGAGCGCCGCGGCGGCGCCCACGGAGGCCAATGATTTCATCCATCGGGTCATATGCGTTCTCCTGATTCGAGCCTGCCTAACGCGGCACTTTCTTGCCGTACACCGCCCACGAGTTGACGCGCGTGGTGGAGGGGATGAACCCGCCGGGCATGAGATCGGTGAAGCCCAGCTCGTCCACTTTGCTGAGGTCCGGCGTCCCCACACCCGCCGCGACAATGACGGCCCGATCGGGAGCCGGCGGCCTCCGTTCGCTGTTCAGCGTGTCTATCATGGTGAGGGTGCGCCAATGCAGGTCGCTCACGATGTAGTCCCGGTTCATCCAGGCCATCGACTCGGGCGACCCTTCCTCGCTCACGAAATACTTGCCGTCAGCGGTGCGAACGACGATGTGGGTCTGGCGATAGCCGGTGTTGCGCGTCCGCAGCATGACTTTGCCCGGCAGCCGAAGGTCCCAGTAGTTCGACGGATCGCTCACCGTGATCATCCAGTTGTTCCGCGCCTCGCCCGTATAGGTGTAGTCCTCGGTTGGATGTTGCGTTTTTCGAATGCCGGCCAGGTCGCCGTAGAGATGCAGGCGAAGGTTCTGGTTGCCCAGGTTCTCCTGCTTCATGGGCTGCGTCAGCGGCGCATTCGTCCAATGTTCCTCGAAGATGAGCGCCGCGTTTTCATCGGTGCCGAACGTGGGTGCGCCATTCGCGCCGCGCGCGGGGCCGGTGCCGCCGCCGGCGCGCCCGGCGCCCCGTGCGGCCGGTGCCTGCGGTGCGGCCGGCGTTTGTGGAGCCGCCGGCGCCTGGGCGAACAGTGCTTGTGCCATGACTGCCACCACCAACGCCGGGAGCAACACTTTCAGTGCGGAGCTCATAGCGATTCCTCCGTGCGCATTCTAGGAGGAAACGCCGCCGGGTTCTGACCTTTAACCGTAGTGGCACGGTAACATCGGTGCCCTCCCGCGACCGGCGTGCTATAAGCCGTAGACACGCTCATCTCAATCATCATGACCAAAAAGTGTCGGGCTCGCGACCCGGGAGGTCCCGTGAGAACTGGAGGATTTCATTCCGTCCTTTGCGCGATCGGCGTCGTTGCGGTGATGGGGGTGCTTGCGGCGCAGGCGCCGGCCACACAGCCGCCGGCCGGGCAGGGACAACCGGCCGGTCAGCAGTCGGCCGGCCGTGGCGCTGGCCGTGGCGGTGCACAACCAGCCCGGGCGGGCGCGCCCGCGCGAGGCGGTGGAAACCCCCAGGGTGGGTTTACGTCGCCGCCCGCCGAGCCCGCGGTGATGCTCTTCCATGAAGAGTGGGTGAGCGACATGTTTCAACCGATGGTGCAGGCCAGTCTCAAGAACCAATCGCTCGTGCTGCACATCTACGGCAACGCGGCTGAGATTCGCAAGACCGCACACCCCACCGAGGACTATACGTACACAGGTGAGAC
>Ga0307282_10000875_pt1 | contig 10174 bp, 7 predicted proteins | sample ER_DNA_121_FD_194475 | JGI IMG/M metagenome (GOLD analysis project Ga0307282, IMG submission 194475) | Bulk soil microbial communities from the East River watershed near Crested Butte, Colorado, United States - ER_DNA_121 | ecosystem: Environmental > Terrestrial > Soil > Floodplain | place: USA...
GCTCGACGAGCTTGCCGAGGTACATGACCGCGATCCGGTCGGAGACGTGGCGGACGACGCCGAGGTCATGGGCGATGAAGAGGTAGGTCAGGCCGAACTCGTCCTGCAGCTCCTCGAGCAGGTTGACCATCTGGGCCTGGATCGAGACGTCGAGTGCGGAGACCGGCTCGTCGGCGACGATCAGCTTCGGCCGCAGCGCGAGCGCGCGCGCGACGCCGATCCGCTGGCGCTGGCCGCCGGAGAACTCGTGCGGGAAGCGGTTGTAGTGCTCCGGCGAGAGGCCGACCGTCTTGAGCAGCTCCTCGACCTGCTTCTTGCGCTCCTTGCGGTCGCCGAGGCCGTGGATCTTGAGCGGGTCGCCGACGATCGTGCCGACGCGCTTGCGCGGGTTGAGGCTCGCGTACGGGTCCTGGAAGACCATCTGCATCTGCCGGCGCAGCGGGCGCAAGGAGCGCGCGCCGAGCTTGCCGATCGAGCGGCCGTCGAACACGACGTCGCCGGCGGTCGGCTCGAGCAGGCGGACGATGCAGCGGCCGAGCGTCGACTTGCCGCAGCCGGACTCGCCGACCAGGCCGACGGTCTCGCCCTTCGAGACCGCGAGCGACACGTCGTCGACGGCATGGACGCGCGCGACCTCGCGCTGGAGGATCCCCGCGCGGATCGGGAAGTACTTCTTCAGGTTCGTGACCTCGACGAGCGCGCCGTTCTGCGAGCCCTCGCTCACGCGACCTCCTGCGCCTCGCCGGCGATGGTGGTCTCGCGCAGCTTTCGCTTCTCGTCGAGGCTCAGCCAGCAGCGGTCGAGGTGGTAGCGCGCGTCCACCCGGTTCGCGAGCTCGGGCTCCTCGTAGCACTTCTCGAAGGCGTGCGGGCACCGTGGCCGGAACTTGCAGCCCTCAGGGAGGTTGATCAGCGACGGTGGCATGCCGCTGATCGTGTGCAGCTTCTCCGGTTTCGGCCGGTCGAGCCGCGGGATCGAGCCGAGCAGGCCCCAGGTGTACGGGTGCTGCGGGTCGTAGAAGATGTCGCGCTTCCCGCCCTGCTCGACGACGCGGCCGGCGTACATGACGATGATCTCGTCCGCGACCTCGGCGACGACTCCCAGGTCGTGCGTGATCAGGATCACCGACGAGTCGAACTCGTCCTTGAGCGTGTCGATCAGCTCGAGGATCTGCGCCTGGATGGTCACGTCGAGCGCGGTGGTCGGCTCGTCGGCGATCAGCACGTCGGGGTTGCAGGAGAGCGCCATCGCGATCATCGCGCGCTGGCGCATGCCACCCGAGAACTGGTGCGGGTAGTCGCCGGCTCGCTCATTCGCGTTCGGGATCCCGACCTGGCGCAGGAGCTCGACCGCGCGTTTGCGCGCCTCGCGCTTGCCCGTGTCCCTGTGGGCGACGATCGCCTCGACGATCTGGTCGCCGACTGTGTAGACCGGGTTCAGCGACGTCATCGGGTCCTGGAAGATCATCGCGATCTCGTCACCGCGCACGTCGCGCAGGCGCGCCTCCGACTGGGCGAGCAGGTTCTGGCCCTTGTAGATCACCTCGCCCTCGAAGGTGGTGTTCTTTTCGCGCGTCAGGCCGAGGATCGTCATCGCGGTCACGCTCTTGCCGGAGCCGGACTCGCCGACGATCCCGAGCACGCTGCCGCGATCGAGCGCGAAGTCGACGCCGTCGACGGCGCGGACGATCCCGTCCTCGGTGGTGAAACGAACCTTGAGGCCCTTGACCTCGAGTAGCCGCTCGGCCATCTAGGTCGGCCTGATCCGCGGGTCGAGGAACGCGTAGATGAAGTCGACGAGGGCGCTGAAGACGACGATGAAGAACGCGCCGTAGAGGGTGACGCCCATGATCGGCGGCAGGTCGAGGCTGCCGACCGACTGTGCCGCGTACCAGCCGACGCCCTTCAGGTCGAAGACCGTCTCGGTCAGGATCGCGCCGCCGCCGATCACCGCCGCGAAGTCGAGCCCGAACAGCGTGACGATCGGGATCAGCGAGTTGCGCAGGACGTGGCGCACGAGGATCCGCCGCGGGGACAGTCCCTTGGCCCTGGCCGTGCGGACGTAGTCCTCGCTCATCGTGTCCAGCATGTTCGAGCGCAGCACCCGGCCGTAGAAGCCGATGAAGAGCACGGAGAGGCAGAACCAGGGCAGGATCAGGTGATACGCCCACTGAACCGGGTCGGTCGAGAAGGGGACGTACTGGCCGTCGGGAAACGGCGGGTTGTTGGGCTTCTCGGCCAGGAAGTAGCGCAGCACGATTCCGAGGAAGAAGACCGGCATCGAAACCCCGATTAAGGCGAAGGTCGTGATCAGCCGGTCGGAGAGCGTCCCGGCCGTCACGGCCGAGATCACCCCCACCACGATCCCGAAGAAGAGCCAGATGATCGCGGCGCCGATGCAGAGCGAGAAGGTCGCCGGGATGCCCTTCTTGATCTCCTCGGCGACGTCCTGGCGCGTGTCGAACGAGCGCAGGATGCTGTACTGGCTGTGCTGGCCCGGGAGGAGGCCGGTGCCGGCCTTCTCCATCAGCTTCACGTACTGGACGTAGAACGGCTGGTCGAAGCCCCACTGGTGACGGATGTTGGTGATGTTCTCCGGCAGCGGGTTCTTGCCGGCCATCCGCGAGGCCGGGTCGCCGCCGGGGATCAGGATGAAGATGATGTAGACCAGCACGCTGACGCCGAAGAGCACGGCGACCATGCCGATCAGGCGGCGGATGATGAAGGTCACCATTAGTGCCTCTCCGGGTGATGCTGTCTAGCTTCTGGGTCGCGAGCACCAAGCCAGGGGCCGCACTCGTCCGCGGCCAAGGCTGGTTGCCTTGGCAAGGACGAGGGTGGTTCCTGGCGCCGCGTGATCGCGGGCCAGAAGCGGGCGGGCATTGCCTGGAGGGGCACTAGTGCTCCAGTCTCACTTTCGCGCGCGGGTCGAGCGCGTCGCGCAGGCCGTCGCCGAAGACGTTCAGCGAGAGGACGGTCAGGACGATCGCGATTCCCGGGGCGAGACAAAGCCACGGCGCCGTCTGGATCTGGTCCTGGCCGGTCGCAATCAGGTTGCCCCACGACGGGTCCGGCGGCCGCACGCCAGCGCCGAGGAAGGAGAGCCCGGCCTCGGTGATGATGTTGTTGGCGATGATCAGCGTGAAGAGGACGAGCACGGTCGAGGCGACGTTGGGGAGCAGCTCGGAGAACATGACGCGCATCGGGCCGGCGCCCTGGCCGATCGCGGCCTCGATGAACTCCTTCTCGCGCAGCGAAAGGATCTGCCCGCGGATCGGCCTCCCCACGTAGGGGATCAGGACGTACGAGATCACGAGGGTCGGGATCCAGAGGCTGCCGGGCTCGATGTTGATCCCGAAGTGGTGGAAGCCGTTTACCTGGAGGGCGCTGCCGATCGCGATCGCGAGCAGGAAGACCGGGAAGGCCCAGATCAGGTCGAAGAAGCGGGAGACCACCCAGTCGGTCCAGCCGCCGAAGTGGCCGGCGAGCAGGGCCAGCACGAGCGCGAAGAAGGTGCATAAGAAGGCCGACCCGATCCCGATCTTCAGCGAGTTGAGACCGCCGTAGAGCAGCCGGACCGCCTCGTCGTGCCCGAGCTTGTCAGTGCCGAGCACGAAGCGGCCGTTCGCGTGCCACCAGGTCGGCGCGAGGTAGATCACAGGCTGGACATCGAAGGTGTTGGTCGCCGGGTCGTAAACGGCGCCGCCGCTGACCACCGGTTTCAGGACTCCGGAAACGCGGACGTGTTCCCCGGCGTGGATGTCGTTCGGCCCGGAGTGCGCCACATGGTGCGCGTAGACGGGCGCGAGCGAGCAGCAGAGGACAATCAGGATGAAGACGCCGAGCGAGGCCAGCGCGACGTAGTTGCGGCGCAGCCGGCGCCACGCGAGGTACCACGGGCTGCGCCCGACGATCGCCACCTCGTGCTCCTCGGAGGCCAGCAGCGAGACGGTGTCGAGGGTGAGATCGGTGGCTCCGGGCTCGACCATTCCTTCGGGCGGCGAGTGTAGTCAGTGAGGGCGCCTCGAAGGCGCCCTCACTGCCGTTTGCCTGGACCTAGCGCGCTACTTGCACAGCCGCGCGAGGTCGATCCCGTAGAGGCGCTGCACGTGAATGCACTTCGCCGGGATCGACTTGTTGAAGAACTCCGGGAACACGCGGTTCGACCACGGGGCCCACGGAGCCTGCTGCATGATCTGCTTCTCGACCTTCGCCCACCTGGCGTTGACAGCGGGCGTGAGGACCGGGGCCTTCTTAAGGCTCTCGATCTCCTTGTTGGTCGTCTTGTTGGTGTACCAGGCGTAGTTGTTGTTGTCCTGGTTGGTGATGCGGTTGCCGTTCAGGAGCACGTCGAACCAGTCGAGCGGGTGCGGGTAGTCCTCCAGCCACCGCGCCCAGCCGGTCTGCGCGTGCGTCGCCTTGTTCCCGATGGTCGTGTAGTACGTCGCCCTCGGGAGGGTCGTGAGCTTCGCGTCGAGCCCGATCGAGTTCAGCACGCTCGTGTAGTACGTCGCCGAGTCGACCGAGTCGGAGACCTGGCGTGCCCAGACGGTCACCTTCGCGCCGTTCGCACCGGCCTGGTTGATCAGCTGCTTCGCCTTGGTGACGTTGTGGCTGTACAGCTTCAGCTTCCGGTACGACGGGTACGTCGGCGGCAGGACGTTCTGCGTCGCCTGGCCGAGGCCGCCCCAGATCAGCGTCTGCATCTTGCCGCGGTCGAGGGCGTAGTTGACGGCCTGGCGCACCTTCAGCTTGTTGAACGGCGGTTCATTGATGTTCATCCAGAAGTAGTAGGTGTTCGCCGTCTGCCGGAGGACGAGGCGGCCCTTGCTCTTCGCGTTCGCGATCCGGTCGGGCGGGATCGCCGCGTTGCTGTAGTCGGCCGCGCCGTTGATCACCATCTGCGTGGCGGCATCGGCGTCGCCGACGAGGGACACATCGACCTCGTTCGGGTTTCCGCGCGGGATGAACTTCGTCGGCTTGAAGTACTTGTTCCGCGTCATCACGAACCCGTGGTTCGGGTCGTAGCTCTTGAACTTGTACGGCCCGGTCGAGGGGATCGACCCGTTCTGGATTGCGGGGCCGGTCCCGCCCGGAACGGGCGCGGCGAAGATCAACGCGAGGATCGTGAGGAAGTCGCCACGAGGAGTGGCGAGCTTGATCGTGATCGACCGCGTCTTGTTGTTGGTGATGATCCCGCTGATGTTCCCGCCCGCCGTCGGGTGCGCGGCGTACTTCTTCGCCCCGGCGATGTCGGTGTAGAAGCCGACACCCTGGCCGGTGGCGAGGAACCCTCGCTTGATCGCCCACTTGAAGTCGGAGGCGACCACCTTCCGGCCGCTCGAGTACTTCAGGCCCTTGCGGAGCTTGAAGTGGTAGACCTTGCCGTTCTTCGAGATCGTCGGCAGCGACTGCGCCAAGCCGGGCACGAGCTTGTAGCCGGCCGGGCCCGTGACGTGCTGGTAGGTCAGCAGCGTCTCGTACACGTCGTACATCGCCCACCACGACTGGCCCGTGTAGGCCTGCTGCGGATCGAGGTAGTCGATCGTGTCGAGCACGGCGCGGAGCTTCGGAAATGCCTGCGGGTTGCTCGGCGTCCTACTCTTGGTTCCGGCGGCACTGAATGCCGCCGCCATCATGGCGAGCCCGGCCGCTATGGCGACAACGCCAAGCAGCCAGCCCCATCGTCTCTTCCCAGTCATTGAACCTCCCCATGTAGACCGCCGGCGGCGGTCAGTGAATCTTTGCAGAGTGGAGACGTTTTTTGAACGATTAGGTTGGCCGGATTCGCGGATCCAGCCGCGCGTAGACCACGTCGACGACGGCGCTCATGATCGTGATGAAGAAGGCGCCGTAGATGACGGTCGCCATGATCACGGGCAAATCGAGCGTCTGCAGCGAGTCGTAGGTCAGCTTGCCGACCCCGGGAAGGCCGAAGACGACCTCGGTTAGCAGCGCGCCGCCGCCGACGAGGACGCCGAAGTCGAGGCCGAAGAGGCTGACGAACGTGATCATCGAGTTGCGGAGCATGTGCCTGAGCAGGACGCGCTGGGGCGACAGGCCCTTCGCCCTCGCGGTCCGGACGAAGTCCTCGCTCTGGACCTCGAGCAGGTCGGCCCGCAGTACCCGGGCGTAGAAGCCGATGTAGAGCACCGAGAGGGTTATCCACGGGATGACCAGGTGCAGGAACCACTGCCACGGGTTCTGGGTGAGCGGCACGTAGCCGTTGGACGGCACCCAACTGAACAGGAAGGTGTCGTGCCAGCGATCCAGCGTGATCAGGTTCATGACCTCGCCGAGCCAGAAGACCGGCATCGAGATGCCGATCAGCGCCAGGATCATGAGTAACGGATCGACCAGCGTTCCCTTGAAGACCACCGCCAGCAGGGCGGTGAGCATGCTGAAGACGACCCAGAGCACCGCCGCCCCGGTCACGAGCGAGAGCGTCACCGGAGTCGCCGCCTTGATCGCGGGGACGACCTCGAGCGCCTGGTTGCCGTACGAGACCAGGTCGCGCGAGATGAACAGCCTTTTCATCATCAACGCGTATTGCACCGGCAGAGAGCGGTCGAGCCCGAACTGGTGCCGCACGGCGGCCACGGTCGTGGGATCCGGGTTGCGGCCGGCGAACTGTCGCGCCGGGTCGACCCCGGGGGTCGCGAAGAAGATCAGGAACGTCAGGACGGTGATCGTGAAGAGGACGAACACCATCCCGACCAGCCGGCGGATGACGAAGGCGGTCACGGTTACTCCTTCGCCGCCCGGATCTTCGCGCGGGGATCGAGGGCGTCGCGCACGCCGTCACCGAGCACGTTCAGCGACAGGACCGTGAGCACGATCATGATCCCCGGCGCGATCGCCACCCACGGCCGCGTGTAGAGCAGCTCCTGGCCGTCCTGGATGATCGTGCCCCAGCTCGCGTGGGGCGACTGAACGCCGATCCCGAGGAAGGAAAGCGCGGACTCGGTCAGGATCGTGGTCGCGATCATCAGCGGGAAGAGCACGATCACCGTCGAGAGGACGTTCGGCATGATCTCGTTGAAGATCAGGCGGAGGTTCGACGCCCCTTGCGAGACCGAAGCCTCCACGTACTCCTTCTCGCGCGTGGAGAGAACCTGGCCGCGGACCGGCCGGTACACGTACGGGATGTAGACGACGGCGATGATCAGCGTCGGGATCCAGAGGCTCGCCGGGTTGATGATCGGCGTGGTCTGGGAGAGGAGCACGGTCGCCAGCGAGATGGCGAGCAGGTAGACGGGGAACGCCCAGATCAGGTCCATCACGCGCGAGAGGACGGAATCGGTGAAGCCGCGGAAGAAGCCGGCGAGCAGCGCGAAGGCGGTCGCGAATAGGCAGCAGATCGCCGCCGAGCCCACGCCGATGCCCAGCGACGCGCGGCCGCCGTAGAGCACGCGGGCCATGACGTCGCGGCCCTGGGCGTCCGAGCCGATGAAGTAGTTCGTCTGCCAGGTCGGCCCGATCGGGTTCTCGCCGATGCCCAGCTCCCCGGTGCCCTGCTGGATCACCTCGACCGTCTTGCCGTTCACCGTCGTCGTCCCGTTGAGGTTCGAGCCGAAGACGACGGTGTGCGCGACGTGGTGCGCGTAGATCGGGGCGCTGAAGCAGACGACGACGATCAGGAAGAAGAGCGCCAGCGCCCCGAGCGCGACCCGGTCGCGGAGGAGCCGCCGCCCGGCGAGCCGCCACGGGCTCTTGCCCGCGATCTGCTGTGCGGCCTCGCCGGGCGCAAGAACGACCTCCTCCTCGGGTCCGAAGGCGAACTCGGCCAACTGTGCTTCGCGCCTACTTCACGGACGCCTGGTCGAGGAGGAGGTACCACTGCGGGCTCCAGAGGTAGTTCTTGAGCCGCGGCGAGACGAGGTTCAGCTGCTTCGGGTTGAACATCGCCACCCACGGCGCCTGGTCGGCGACCTCGTGGTCGACCTGGGCCCAGGTGTGGTTCGCCGCGGTCGGGTCGGTTACCCCGGTCGTCGCCGCCTGATCCATCTTGGCCTGGATCCCCTGGTTGCAGAACGCGGCGATGTTCGGGCTGGAGTCCGAGCCCGGGTGGAACGAGTCGCAGCCGAGCAGGATGTTGAGGAAGTCCGAGGCCGCCGGGTAGTCCTGGAACCAGTCGGAGAACGCGAACTCGACCTTGTTCTTCGAGTTCTGGACGAACGAGTACTGGATGCTGTTCGAGAGGAACTGCGGCTTCGCCTTGTAGCCGAGGCCGTTCAGCAGCGTGATGAAGTACTCGCCGAGCGCCTTGTCGGCCGGGGTCGTGTCCGTGTTGACCTTGACGGTGGCGCCCTTGGTGCCCGACTCCGTGACGAGCTGCTTCGCCTTGGCCAGGTCAGGCGCCGTCCACTTGCCCGAGCCGGGGTTCTTGGTGTACGGGCAGTAGGGCGTGTAGCCCGGGAACTGCGGCGGCAGCACCTGGCAGGTCGGCGTGTTCAGCTTGGGGCCGCCGTAGATCTTGACGAGCGCGTTGCGGTCGGCCGCGTAGTTGACGGCCTGGCGCGCCTTCAGGTTGTTGAACGGCGGGATGCGCGTGTTGAGCGCGAAGTAGAACGTCGCGGTCAGGGTCTGGATGTGCACCTGGTCGGCGTGCTTCGTGCTGAGCTCGTTCAGCCGGTCGGCCGGGATCTGGTCCGAGTTGGCGATGAAGTCCGCCTCGCCGTTCTCGACCTGCGTGACCTCGGACTCGACGCTGAGGCCGAACTTCTGGACGATTGCGTCCGGGTTGCCGGCCGGCTGCGCTTCGGCCGACCACTCCTTGAAGTTCGGGTTGCGGACGACCTTCATCTCCTTGGTCGGGTTGTACTCGACCCACTTGTACGGGCCCGTCCCCGGGGGCGGGATGTTCAGGTTCTTGGCCTCCGTGTCGGCCGGGAGGATGAACGCGAACGGCAGCGCGAGCTGGTCGAGGAACTCCGCGTCGGGTCGCGCGAGGTGGAACGTGACCGTGTTCCCGTCAACGACGATCCCCTTCGAGAGGTCGCACGTCTTCGGCGTCTTCACGCACGCGTCGCCGCCCTCGATGGCGTTGTACCAGGTGCCCGCGTTCGGGCTGTCGCCGATCTTGAACAGGCGCTCGAACGTCGCCTTGACGTCTTTGCCGGTGAGGGTCTGGCCGTTGGAGAACTTGATCCCGTCACGCAGCGTGAACTTCCAGGTTTTGCCGCCATTCGTGGGCGTCGGGATCGAGGTGGCGAGGTCCGGGACGAGCTTCGTGCCCTGCTTCCCGCCGGCATGCGCGAAGCCCACGAGCCCGTCATGGGTGATGATCAGGAACTGCCACTCCTGCAGCGTGTAGTTGACCTGCGGGTCCGGCGAGCCGGACGGCGCCGCGTTGGCCAACGTGATCAGCGTGCCACCTTTGTTTCCGGTCGGCTGGGAGGCGCTCTTCTTCTTGCCACCGCAGCCTGCGACGAGGGCCACCAGAACGAGGACCGCCGCCGGGACCAACACCAGACGCTTCACGACAACTCCCTCCGTCGGGACTGAGCGAACGCTCGGAATTACGGACGCCGAGCGGGGGCGGATGTTAGAGGGAGTAGGCCCTAGGCTGCGGCAGTCTGCAGTTCGCGCAGCGCGGCGAGCCGGGCGAGTGCCTGGCCCTCGAGCTGGCGGACGCGCTCACGCGTCAGATCGAGCTCGTGACCGATCGCCTCGAGCGTCCAGGGCTCGCCCTCGAAGCCGAAGCGCAGCTCGAGGATCCGCCGCTCCCGCTCGGGCAGCGCGTCGAGCGCCCGCCGCACGCCCTGGCGGCGGAGCGACTCTTCGGCCTCATCGAACGGATCGGCAGCCTCGCGGTCGGCAAACAGGTCGCCGAGCTCGCCCTCGTCGTCCGCGCCGACGGTCTGGTTGAGCGAGACCGAAGCCTGCGCGGCGCCGAGCGCCTCGTCGACGTGCTGGAGTGGAAGACCGGTCGCCTCGGCGAGCTCTTCCTTCGTCGCCTCGCGGCCGAGCTCGACCTCGAGCCGGCGCGCGGCGCGGCCGAGCTTCTGCTGCCGCTCGACCACGTGGACGGGCACGCGGATCGTGCGCGCGTGGTTCGCGACCGCGCGCTGCACCGACTGGCGGATCCACCAGGTCGCGTACGTGGAAAACTTGTAGCCGCGGCGCCAGTCGAACTTCTCGACGGCGCGGTTCAGCCCGAGCGTGCCCTCCTG
>Ga0307282_10000882_pt1 | contig 10139 bp, 6 predicted proteins | sample ER_DNA_121_FD_194475 | JGI IMG/M metagenome (GOLD analysis project Ga0307282, IMG submission 194475) | Bulk soil microbial communities from the East River watershed near Crested Butte, Colorado, United States - ER_DNA_121 | ecosystem: Environmental > Terrestrial > Soil > Floodplain | place: USA...
TCGATGAACACGGTCCCCGGCGGGTCGGAGTTCACCGTGATGAAACCCGTCGCGGCCGTCTGCGGCGGCGGCGTGGTCTGGCGTGGCGTGGTTTGGCGCGGCGTCTGCCGCGGTGTCTGCTGTTGTGTGACGGGCGGCGTCGGTGTCGCCACGCGCACCGTCTCGACGGGCGCGCGCGTCGTCTGCTGCGGCGGCGTCACCGGGGGCGGCGCGGGCTTGTTCGCCAGCGCGAGATAGCCACCGACACCAGCCACGGCCACGACGGCAACGCCCACGAACAGTCCCGTGCGCGACTTTTTCGGTCCCCCCCCGGTGGCGCCGACCTTCATCCCCGCCCTGGGAATCGGCGTCGTCGGCGCGTTCGTGACCTCCGTGGGCGTGTCGGCGGTGACCGGTCCCTTGCCACGGGGCGGCGGCCGGCGCAGCGTCGAGGCCGCCTTGCCCCCCTTGGTCGGCGCCGAGACCGGCTGCTCCGGCCACACCGCCGTGGCGAATTCTTCCATCGTCGCGTAGCGCTGGTCGACTTCCTTGGCGAGGGCGCGCGAGATCGCCTCGGAGAGGTGCGGGGGCATGTCCGCCCGGATGCTGCTGGTCCGCGGGGCGGGCTCGAAGATGTGCTTATAGAGGATGGTGTGCACCGAATCGCCGCCGAAGGGCAGCTGCGCGGTGATCATGCGGTAGCCGACGACACCCATCGAGTACTGGTCTGCCCTGCCGTCCACCTGTTGGCCCTTGGCCTGCTCGGGGGCCATGTAGTGCGGCGTCCCGATGATCATGCCGGTGCCGGTGAAGCCGCTGGCGGCCTGCAGCGCTTTGGAGATGCCGAAGTCCGTGAGCATCACACGGCCGTCGTGGTCGAACATGATGTTCGCGGGCTTCACGTCGCGGTGTACGATGCCGCGCTGGTGCGCGTGGCCGAGGGCACACGACGCTTCCCACAGCACGCGCTGGATGTACTCGGCGGAGAGCGGTTCCTTGCGCTCGAGCACGTCTTCGAGCGACGTGCCGGCGATGTACTTCATCACGAAGTAGTTGAGACCGCCTTCGCTCTCGACGCGGTAGATCGGGATGATGTTGGTGTGGTCGAGCTTGGCCGCCGTCTTCGCTTCCTGCTGGAAGCGCTGAATGACTTTGGGATCCTGCGAGATGTCGGGCGGCAGGACCTTGATGGCGACTTCGCGGTCGAGCGTCAGATCCTGGGCGAGGAACACGGCGCCCATGCCGCCCTTCCCCACCATGCGCTCGATCTTGTACTTGCCCTCCACGATGCGCTGCAGCCGAACCTGGAGTCCCTGCAGCTCGGCGCTCGTGCTCGTGGCCGTGCCGCCCCCCGTCTGATCCGCCCCGCAAGCGAAACAGAACTTGCTGTTATCGGGCAGTGGGGTGTGGCACTTGAGGCATTCCATGGCGGTGGCGGACGTAGGCTACCTCGGCCCGGTGAACAGGAGCTTCGCCGCCCTAGCCCGCTGCGCGGGCGGCGCCAGCGTCGGGATGCGGTACACGGAAGGCGCGATTTGCGCCGAGACTGCCGAGCCGGGCGGCGTACACGGGACGGCCGGCCCACCTTTTGCGATGCAGAGGGCGTACCGCGTGGGCGTCCCCGCGGCATCCACCACGCCGAGAAAGTAGTCCCCGGGCGGAAGGTTGAGCCTCATGCTGTCGTTGGATCCAACATTGGTGCTGGTGGCCATGTACGACATGTCGCTCGCCCGCACCACATAGAGGTCGATGTCCGAGAAGTCGAAAAATGAGAACGGCCGCGCCTTGCTGCGAATGATGACGACGGTGTCACCCGTGAAGATGTTGGGTTGCACGCGGAACCTGTACCAGTCGATGTCGTGGGCGTTGTCGATGGTCAGGGTCGAATCGGCCCAAGGACCGTTCTGGCCGAAGATCGTCAGGTTCCCAATGACGAGGTGCTTCCGGTTCGGGCTCGTTGAATCGGTCGAGTTGTTGAAGTTCTCGTTCGCGTACCGACACCAGTTGTCGTTTTCCTCGAACCGATCGGGGCCGATGCGCCGATCCTGCGTTTGGTACCCCTTCACGACGGCCACGGAGTAGGGGCCGTCCTTCCCATAGTTCGAGACGACGTGTACGGCCTTGCCCGGGAGCGTTCGCAGCGCCACGTACGTGGTCGGTGTCCGTTGCTCACGAGACGAGAAGAATCCCTGTCCGTCGCACTCGTAGAGACCAAGGCCGGGTGTGTTCAACCACCCGAAGCCCGCTCCATCACCGATAGTGTAGTTGCCTCCGTTGAAGTAGAACGAGTCGGTGACGTACAGGAATGCCGTGTCGTCAAACACCTGCGAGTTGACGATGTACGTAACCGCCGACGTCGTGTCCGCCCGGGCGAACCGGTACCAGTCGATCGGGAACGGGCCGTCGTTCGCGGCGTCGTACGGCTCGTAATACAGCGCCGGATTGTAGAACAGGACCGGATCCCCGGACAATGTCCGCGGTCCCCCCGCGCCGTTGATGTCCACCATGCTCGGCAGGGCGTAGTTCGGCTCAAACGCATCGTAATGGCTGGCGATGTCGACCGAGTCGGTGGTGGAGCCGAAGACGCCGGGCCCGAAGTAAAACGGGTGACCCGATGACGAGGGGAATGGCACCCAGAAGTCCAGCCGTCCAAGGCCCTCAAGGCTGCCCGTGAACGAAAACTCATCGGGAATCAGGCTTCCAAAGCCCTGGTCCATGAAGAAGATCTGGTTCACGCGCACACCGAACACCGATACCTTGTCGCCAAATGCGACGTTCAGTGGCCGGACGCTGTCGATGATGAAGCTGGGCGACACGCGGACGGGCACGGTGGCGTCGATCGACTTGTCGAATGCCGCCGCCTTGGCCCGAATCGCCACGGTCCCGACGTTCACGCCGGTGACCTCGGCAAAGCCGCCGCTCCGCCGCTCCACGCGGGCGACCGACTCGTTGTCGCTCGACCACATGTAGTCGACGTTCAAGACTTCCGCGGAGTCGCCGTTCGGGAGACGCCGCCAGGTCTGGGCGAAGATGAGGTCCGTCTGGCCCTGCCCGATGATTCCCCGCGCCAACAGCGTATCCGACGGTGTGAGAACGACGTAGACCTCGTCGCTCTTGTCGGTGGGGAAGGAGCAGGTTGCAACGGCGAGCCCGGCGAGGAGCCCCAAGACCCAGATGAACCTGTGGTGGCGACGCATCAGTGTGGCGGACCGATCGTAGGAGGTATTCGAAGATACTATTCGACGCATCCGTGGGCCAGACAGTCAGTTACACCACGCCCCGGCGCTTGAGATCGATGTACTTCGACACAACGGCCTGCGCCGCGCGCTGGGGTGTGACGTCGATCACCAAGACGCCCGCTCGCCGCATGTGGGCGAGCGCTTCCTCGCGCGCGTTGAGCAGCTCCTCGGCGGCCGCCTTCCGGAACGCATCCCGGGGACTCGTGGGCCGCAACGCGGCGACGGCATCGAGCTCGGGATTGCGCAGCGTGACGGCGAGCGGCACGTGACGCGGGCGGAGCGATGCGACATTCGCCACCAGGGCATCCGAGGCAAACCGATCGATCACGTCCGTGAAGAGCACGGTGAGCGCGCGCTTGCGATTGCGGGCCGCCAGGTACCGGAAGGCCCCGGGGTAATCCGGCTCGACGAGCTTCGGCTCGACCACCGCCAGTACATCCAGCACCTGGCGCACGCCGGCCCGGCCCCGCTGCGGCGCTACGAAATGCTGCACGCCATCCGCGAACGTCATGATCCCCACGTCGTCGTCGTTCTGCGCGGCGGCGTACGCGAGCTCGAGGGCGGCCTGGACCACGAAATCGAGACGCGCGACGCCCCCCGCGATGTCGGCGGTCATGAGACGCCCCAGGTCGAGGACGAGCAGCACCTGCTGGCGTCGCTCGGCCTCGTATTGCCGCGTGATGACCTTGCGCCGCCGCGCCGTCGCTTTCCAATCGATGTGCCGGATGTCATCGCCGGGCACCCACTCGCGGAGCGACTCGAAGAGGCGCCCCTCCCCGAGCTCCCGCACGGATTTCTGGCCCGCCTCGCGGCGGCGTTGCGCCTGGGCGAGCGAGGCACGAAGCCGGATCGAGACGAGCGGCGGGTACACGATGACTTCCCACGGCAAGCTGATGCGCGCGCGGCGGCGGCCCAACCCCAACGGTCCGTAACTGTCTACGACGAACCCGCCCGATTCTTCACGACCGCGCCGCAGCGGGATGACGGACAGCGTCTCGCGCATGTCGCCATCGGCCGGCACGGCGAGCGTGTGCGGCGGCTGCACGCCGCCCAACAAGTCGGGCCGAATCTCGCGCACGCGCAGCCGGGCGCGCCGCGGGCCGCCATTGCTCCAGCGGTACGCGACTTCACCGGCATGGCCGACCGACAACGCGGGCAGGGGCTCGCGCCACACGAGCAGGCCGTTTTGATCGAGGGACACCGCCAGCACGGCGTCGATCCACAGCAGGGCGACGAGCGCGGCGTCGGCGAGGAGCATGGCGTCGAGCGCCCACGGGACCCAGAAGCCGGCGATCCCCAGGATGCCGAGGGCGGCAGCGACGATGAGCGCCCGGCGCGTGAACAGGATGCCGGCCCACCGTCCGAGCGCGTACCAGAGCATGATGAACGCTCCGGTCGCGAGGCCCACGCCCAGCAGGAGCATCATGGTCAGGCCGTCGGGGCTTCGGTCTTGTCGAGGATCGCCTTGAGTGCCTGATCGGCGGTGACACCCTCGAGCTCGAGCTCGGGAGCGACGCTCACGCGATGCCGCAGCACCGCCGGCGCGAGCAGCTTGACGTCATCAGGGATCACGTAGTCGCGCTCCTCGATCAGGGCCGCGGCGCGCGCGGCCTTTAGCAACGAGACCCCGGCGCGGGGGCTCGCGCCGAGCGTGAGCGACGCCGCCTCGCGCGTGGCGCGGACGATCGTCGTGATGTACGCCGTGATGCGCGGCTCCACCCGCACCGTTTCGACGGCGGTTCGCAGGCGCTCGAGGCCGGCAGCATCGGTCACCGGCTTGACGCCGTAGGTCGCGGGGCGGTCCGCTTCGAAGCCCTCCACGTACTTGGTGAGAATCCCCTGCTCCACCGGCGCCGACGGGTACCCGACGAGCGCCTTCACCATGAAGCGATCGAGCTCCGCCTCCGGCAGCGGGTAGGTCCCCTCGAACTCGATCGGATTCTGCGTCGCGAACACCGTGAACGTCTGGGGCAGTGGATGACTCTTGCCGTCCACCGTCACCGTGCGTTCCTGCATCGCCTCGAGCAGGGCCGCCTGGGTCTTGGCGGGCGCGCGGTTGATCTCGTCGGCAAGCACCAGATCGGCGAAGATCGGTCCCTGCCGGAACGTGAACTCGTGCGCGCCCGTGAGCAGGGTGATGCCGGTGATGTCCGCGGGCATCAAGTCGGGCGTGAACTGAATGCGCACGAACTTTGCCTCGAGGGCGAGCGCGAGCGCGCGTACCAGCAGCGTCTTGGCGGTCCCGGGCACGCCCTCGAGCAGGATGTGGCCGCGGGCGAGCAGGCACACGAGCACTTCGCGCGTGGCCGACTCCTGCCCGAGCACCACCTGGCGCATGGCTTCTAGAATGCGTCGCGCGTCGTTCGCGGGCGTAGTTCCTCCCACACATCCTCCACGGCTTGGGCGGTGGCGAGCACGCGTTCCGGCGCGCCGCCGCGTTGATGGATCAGGGCCCGCAGGCGCAGCACGGCGCCTCGCCCGCGAGGGGTCGTCGTGGCCAGCGACACGGATTCGAGCCACGCGCTCAAGTCCGCGCCGCCGACGTGGCCGGTGCGGCTCAACCGTCGCCGCAACCCGGCGACGATCCGCTGCACGGCGACGCCAGCCTCGTCGGCGCCTTCGAGTCCCGCCGCCAGTGCCTCGAGGTGCTCGAGGGGCGAGCGGCGGCGCCGCTCGATCACCGCGCGCGCCGGACCGAAGCGCACCGCCGTCACGGCCAACCACACCAGCCCGACCGCCACGAGCTGGAGAATCGCCCACCCGACCGGGGAACGGAGCGCCCATTCCCACGTGACGGCGGCCACTCCCGGAGTCTCGCGCGCGAACCCCTGATGGTACTCGTCCCACACGACGCGGCCCCGGCCCGTCGTCATCAGGATCGGCAGGACGACGTACGGCACGTCCGTATTGCGCCACACCCGGTTCCGGAACCAACCGGCGTCCGCAGCCAGAGTGATCGACCCGCCGCTCGCGTACCGCAGCCGGAGCACCACGGGCTGGCCTTTCATCGCGGCGACCAGCGTGTCCTGCGCCACCGGCGCGAGCGTGTCGCAGGCTTGGTTTTCGGTGGCGACGCCACGCTTGACCAGCGAGGAGAGCCGCGCGTCGCGGTGTCGCGGCACGAGCACGCGCGCCGCGCGCGGCAACTGGAGGCGCGCCCCGTTCTCCTCGATCGGCTTGACCGTGCTGCTGTCGTCGACGTAGCCCTCGGGCTCCCGTCGCCACCCCGCGCAGCGCGTGATGCCGCCGCCGTGCCCCGCGGCGATCACTGCGCCGCCGTGCGCGACGAACGCCACGACCTCGTCGAGCTCGACGTCGTCGAGGGAGATCGGCGGATTCAGGACGACGAGGAGCGACGCGCGCGTCCGCCGCGCGGTCGTATCGCCCGAAAACCCGAAGAGGGCCCTGCGACGCCGTTCCATCGGGCGGCCCAGCCGCACCATCACGCGGTACAGGGCCTGGCTCCCGTCGGGACCGCTCAGGTACGTCGACGCGCGGCGGTCCGGCTCCGCCGGCTTGGGTGTGCGGTTGGCGGCGAACACGGCGACGCCGACCGCCGTCGCGATGAGCAGGACGAGCCCGATCTCAAGCCGGTACGACATGCTGCGTCAACTGATCCGCCGTAGCGCCGAACGACTGATACTCGAGCTCGTCGCACGGCACGGCGCCGAAGAGGTGGCGGTACAACGACGCCACGAGGCTCGCGAAGGTCGCGCGCCCGGCGTCATCGAGGTGCACTTCGCCTACGTACTCCGCGGGGGTCTTGGACGCGTGGAACCGAACCGCGTTGGCGCGCTCCAGGTCGAGCAACACCGCCAGAAACCGGTGGCCCAACGCTTCCGCGTAGCGGCCCGCGCGCGCCAGCTCTTCGGCTCGGGCCCGGTGTGACCGCGCGTCCAGCACCACGGCGGCCCCCGCCGTCGACGCCACCGAGCCCACGGCCCTCGGCGCGAGCACGCGCCACAACACGTACCCGACATGCACCAGCAGGGCGACGAGCGCGATCAACAGCACGATGACGAGCAGCGCGTACAGCACTGGGTGAGTGCCCGACAGCCCGTAGATCCAGTCGATGGCGCGATACCACAGATCCCTGAGCCATTGCAACGGATGGCGGCGCTCCACCCACTGAAATTCGGGACGCGCAAACACCTCACGCAGGACGCGCCGCACCGAGTCGGCCGGAACGACCGCGCCCTGCCCGAGCGGGAGCCAGAATGCGATCAGGTGATCCCCAGCTGCTGCCCGAGGATCTGCAGGTCAAACGCTTCCCGCCGCACGCGCAGATCGTAATAGATCAGGGTCAGGATGCAGGAGAAAACTGGATACATGACGATTGGCAGGGCCGCGGAGATGATCTGGATCACGATCCCGAGTAACGGGAACGTGATGCTGAAGTACCCGCCCAATGCCCCGAGGGCGAGGATCGGCAAGTAGATCATGAGGATCGCGACGAACCAGATCGCGAAGATCTTGAACTTGAAGCTGCGCGTCAGATCCCAGGAGCGGCCAAAGGCGTCGAACGAGCCCCCCAGGCTTTCCAGCACGACCACCGGGGTCGTGACGGCGTAGCCGCACATGACGAACAAGATGAGCCAGCAGGCCCCGAGAAACGTGAGGAAGAGGAAGAGCACCGCCACCCCGCCGCCCGAGACGGCGAGCGCCGGAACCGTCAGGCTGACCACCACACCGACCACCAGGAACAAGAGGAACAGCACGATGTACTTGCCCAGGCCGACGACCAACAGGGGCCAGATCTTGGAGGCGCCGAGTGACAGGGCCTCGCCCAACTCCGCCGTCCGTCCCAGATACGAGTCGGAGATGATGCGGATGGCGGCGGCGGTGAGGAACAACCCGGCGAATTGTCCGATGATCCAGGCGACGACGAACAGGAAGATGTGCTGCTCGGCGCCGCCAGCCAACTGAACGTAGATGAGCATCGCGGTCGGAAGCCACATCGCCACGACGCCCACCTTCGCGAAGAGGCCAAAGTGGCGGCGGTACATCGTGAGCGCGCCGTCCAGGATCTCGCCCACTCCCATCGGGTGCAAGTCTGCCATGCCGTCTCGCTCCGTGCGCGGGATGGCGGTAAGATGAGGACGTGACGCCTTCCGCGCGAGACCTGTCGCCGCTCGACCTGCGCCAGCACCACGGGGTGGAGACGCCGGAGCACGTCGAGGTCCGTTTGGAGCTGGCGGGCGTCGGCTCCCGCATGGCGGCCGCCGTCCTCGACACGATCATCATCTATTTCTCGCTGCTGGGCATTATGCTGGTCGGGGGCCGGGTGGGCGGCGTCTTCGGGTCCGCGGGCTCCTGGTTCATGGCGTTCCTCATCCTGCTCCTGTACGGCATCGTGTGGGGCTACTTCGCGGCATTCGAGGCGTGGAACGGGGGCCGCACGCTGGGCAAGCAAGCCCTGGGCATCCGCGTCGTCATGGACACGGGCCAACGCGTGACCACCGGCGCCGCCGTCGTCCGCAACCTCGTCCGGCTGCTCGATTGCTACTTCCCGTTCCTGCCGGTCCTGCCGGCGATGCTCCTGATGTTCCTCAACAAGAGCAACAAACGGCTGGGGGACATGGCCGCCGGCACGATCGTGGTACGCGACCGGCCCACCGACTGGACCCTGGGCGCCATGCCCGCGCCGGTCGACGAGGAGGAGCCAGTCGAGACGGGTCCCCCGGAACTCACGGACGACGAATTCCGCCTCCTCGACCGCTTCCTGGGGAGGCTGAACGACCTCGAGCCGGGCGTACAGGTGCGCATCACGCAGGAGTTGGCGAAGCGCTTCGAGGACCGAATTCCGCGGCGCACGCACGACGCCCAGGCATACCTGGTCCAGGTCTTCGCCGAGGAGCAGCAGAAACGACGCGGCCGGTTTGCGACGCGCGCCCGCATCGGCTCCGGCGCGGGGACCGCCGGACGGACCACCGTGACCGCGGAACGGTTCCTCGCCAGGAAGCGCGAGGGGTGGGAGGCGTTTCGGACCCTGGCATCGCGCATGGAGCGCTCCGGCATCGGCGCGCTGGCGGGCGCGGAGATTCCCGCGTTCGCGGCGCGTTACCGCGAGGTCGCGGCGGATCTCGCGCGGGCGCACACGTATGGGCTCGACCAGCGCGTCATCGAGTACCTGGAGCGTGTGGTGAGCGCGGGGCACAACGCCCTGTATCGCGCCCGCGGCAAAGGAGCCTCACAGCTCGGGCGGTACGTGATGCGCGACTTTCCCGCCGCCGTAGTGCAATCGTGGGCCTACGTGCTGCTAGCCTTCACGATCTTCATCGTCCCGGCGGCGGTCGGGTACGTGATGATCCGCGAACGCCCCGCGCTCGCGGAGGAGATCGTGTCGCCGGTGATGGTGGGACGCGCGGAGCAGGCCGCCGCGCGCCAGGCCGAGGGACGGACCTACGCGGAGGCCGACGAAGAGGATCGCCCCGTCATCGCCGCGGCGATCATGAGCAACAACATCCAGGTGTCGTTCTTCGTGTTCGTGGGCGGACTCACCTGCGGCCTGCTCTCGGTCTGGCTGCTGTTCTCGAACGGGATGATGCTGGGACTCGGCTTCGGGCTATTCCAGAACTACCATGCGCTCAGCTATCTGACGACCTTCGTCGCGCCCCACGGCGTGCTCGAGCTGACCGCGATCTTCATTTCCGCGGGCGCGGGGTTCCGGCTGGCGCACGCGATCATCGCGCCGGGGGACCGGACGCGGCGAGACGCGCTCGTCGTCGAGGGTCAAATCGCGGTGCGGATGATCGGAGCGGTCGTGACCTTACTCGCGATCGCGGGGGCGATCGAAGGTCTGTTTTCGACCAGCGATGCCCCCGCCGCGATCAAGTACACCGTCAGCGGCATGACGGCGGTTTTCCTCGCGCTCTACCTCATCAGCGGCTGGATCGGTCTGCGCGAGGCTCGCCCCGCCGG
>Ga0307282_10000883_pt1 | contig 10135 bp, 11 predicted proteins | sample ER_DNA_121_FD_194475 | JGI IMG/M metagenome (GOLD analysis project Ga0307282, IMG submission 194475) | Bulk soil microbial communities from the East River watershed near Crested Butte, Colorado, United States - ER_DNA_121 | ecosystem: Environmental > Terrestrial > Soil > Floodplain | place...
TGCAGTTATCTAACCCCGTTCAGGCTCGCCGCTGCCGGCGCCCAGAGTTTTGGTCCGGCCCGCTGATATTGCGGCGGCCGCGCCACATCCCCGCCCAGCGCCTTGGCCGCGTGCCAGCCCCAGTGCGGATCGTCGAGGAAGCAACGCGCCATCGAGACCATGTCCGCCTCGCCATTGGCGACGATTTCTTCGGCGTGCTCGGGCTCGACGATCAGCCCGACGGTGCGGGTCGGAATATTCGCCTCGCGCTTCACGCGCGCCGCGATCGGGACGTTGTAGCCGGGCTCGGTGGGATTGCGGATGTCGGCGGCGACGCCGCCGGACGAGATGCAGATGAAATCGATGCCCTCGCCTTTCAGCGCCCGCGAGATCGCCACGGCGTCGTCGGGCGTCAGCCCGCCCTCGCGCCAATCGCTGCCGGTAATACGTGCGCCGAGCACGACCGATTTCGGCACCACCGCCCGCACCGCTCGCGCGATCGACAGCGGAAAGCGCAGGCGATTTTCCAGCAAGCCGCCATATTGGTCGGTGCGCTTGTTTGAAATTGGCGACATGAAGCCGTGCGCCAGATAACCGTGCGCCATATGCAGTTCGATCTCATCGAATCCGATGCGCAGCGCGCGCTGGGCCGACGAAACGAACGCAGCGCGCACGCGCTCCATATCGGCCTCGGTGACCTCGCGCGGCGTGTGCCAGCCGTCCCCAAAGGGAATCGGCGAGGCCGCAATTGTCGGCCAGGGATCTGCCTGCGCCTTCAAAGGTCCTGCGCCTTCCCACGGACGCTGCGCCGAACCCTTTCGGCCGGAGTGGGCGATCTGAATCCCGAACTTTGCGCTGCCCATGCGCCGAGCCTGCGCAACCACGCGCGCCAGCGCGGCTTCATTGTCGTCGGAATAAAGGCCGAGACAGCCATGGGTAATACGGCCATGTCGCTCCACATGGGTTGCCTCCACAATCACCATCGCCGCGCCGGAATGGGCCAACATGCCGAGATGCATGAGGTGCCAATCATTCGCACAGCCGTCATCGGCAGAATATTGGCACATCGGCGAGACCACGATGCGGTTGGCAAGCTCAAGGCCCGCCAAACGAAAGGGCGTAAACAAGGTACTGGACATGATGGATTCGACTCTGGCTGGGGAGCGCCAAACCTAGCGCTGCTGGATGGACTTCAGATAGGCAATAATCGCACCGACATCCGTAGCATCGAATGAAAATTCCGGCATATCCGGATGGCCGGACATGATGCCCTCCCCCAGCGCTTCCTCCAAGGACTCGATTGGATAGCGTTGACCGAGGGTACGGAACGTCGGAGCGGGTTTTTGCGGGCTCTCTCCGATCCGGCCGACTGCATGACACGAAGCGCAGTTCCGGGCAAGCAGCGCTTCACCACGCTTGAGATCCTGCCCGTCAGCGGTCTCGCCGATTGTCGTGAGCGCTAAGGCGGCGACCAACGTCCAGCTTCGGATCAAGCCGCCGGGGGCAAATCCCGCTTGTTGAATGTAGGTCGCCGACTTGCCAGCGCAACCCAGAGAGCGGTTATACGCTCCGCTTCGCGCAGATGCCACAACAAGCTCTTCCTTGGTGAAGTACCTTATCCATCGGCCGTTGCGCTCGAGATCACGAATATGCGCAAGTCGCCTTCGCGCCAAAGCATGCCATTTCTCCGCGATCTTATCGAAGTGCGCGCGGGCGTCTACAAACGGATGTGCAGCTTATTGGCAATCTCGCCTATGACTCCCCGACGGAAAAGTAGCACACAGGTAACGAAGATCGCACCTTGAATTACCAGCACCCATTCCCCGATTGGAGCGAGTTTGAATTGCATCACCAGAATTGCGAAGGCACCGACCACCGGCCCAAAGATGGTGCCAAGACCGCCGACCAACGTCATCAGCACAACTTCACCCGACATCGGCCAGTTCACGTCGGTGAGCGAAGCCAATTGCAGCACGATCGCCTTGGTGGCTCCCGCGACACCGGCAAGCGTTGCTGAGAGCACGAAGGCGACCAACTTGTATCGATCGGTCTTGTAACCGAGCGAAATCGCGCGTGCCTCGTTTTCTCGTATGGCCTTGAGCACCTCGCCGAACGGTGAATGGATAATTCGGTATATAAACGCGAAGCCTGCAAGGAAAATGATTAGAACGACGACGTACATCGCAGATTCGTTCCTCAGATCAACAAGGCCGAACAGAGTTCCCCGCGGCACGGCCTGAATGCCATCCTCACCGCCGGTGAATTTTGCCTGCAAAGCGAAGAAATACATCATCTGTGCCAGCGCGAGCGTAATCATGGCGAAGTAGATGCCCTGCCGGCGTATTGCCAACGAGCCAGCGACAAGACCGCAGACGGCGGCGGTGGCCGTGCCGGTCAAAATCGCAAGCTCCGGTGGGAAGCCCCACGCCTTCGCCGAATAAGCCGACAAATAGCTCGCCCAGCCGAAATAAAGCGCATGACCAAATGACAACAGACCGACATAGCCGATCAGCAAATTGAAGGCACAGGCAAAGAGCGCAAAGCACATCGCCTGCATGAGAAATAGCGGATAAGTCACGAACGGCGCGACGACGAGCGCAGTGACCATGACGGCGAAGGCAATGGTCTCGCTTTGAGTACGCAACGTCGATGGTTTCCTGGCGAGCGGATCGACGACGTGTTCCATCACGCCCTCCGTCCGAACAGGCCGGCCGGCCGCACCAGCAGCACAATCGCCATAATGACGAAGATCACCGTGTTCGACGCCTCCGGAAAGAATACCTTGGTCAAGCCCTCGACCACTCCGAGACCAAATCCGGTAATGATCGCGCCCAAGATCGATCCCATGCCGCCGATCACAACCACCGCGAACACCACGATGATCAGCTCCGAGCCCATCTGCGGCGACACATTGTATATCGGCGCCGCCATCACACCGGCAAAGGCGGCGAGCGCCACGCCGAAACCGTAGGTAAGCGTGATCATACGTGGCACATTGATGCCGAAGGCGCGCACTAGTGTCGGATTCTCGGTAGCGGCGCGCAAATAGGCCCCAAGCCGCGTGCGTTCTATAACAAACCAGGTTGCGATGCAGACGCCGAGCGAGGCCGCAATTACCCAGGCGCGATAGTTCGGCAGAAACATGAATCCGAGATTCTGTCCCCCGCGCAGGGATTCCGGTACGGTATAGGGCAGGCCGGCAGAACCGAAATAATTGCGAGCCACGCCCTCGAAGATCAGCGCCAGCCCGAAAGTAAGCAACAACCCGTAGAGGTGGTCGAGCTTGTAAAGTTTCTGCAAGAACAGCCGTTCGACAATGACGCCGGTGATACCGACGATGACGGGTGCGATAATCAATGCCGGCCAGTAGCCGAGACCGGAATATTGCAGAATGAGATAGGCAGCAAAGGCCCCCATCATGTACTGGGCGCCGTGACTGAAATTGATGATGTTGAGCATGCCGAAGATAACGGCGAGTCCCAGGCTCAGCAGCGCATAAAATGAGCCGTTGATCAGACCGATCAACAGTTGTCCGAACAGCGCCTGCGAAGGGATGCCGAAGATTTCGATCATGCGATCACCGTAAGACCGAGGGGCGAACAAACGGTCCGCCCCCCGCGTCTCGCTGAGAATCAGCCGCTGACCAGCGGACAGTTACCTTCCTTGAGCGGCCGGAAGGCTTCATCCGCCGGTACGGTGGCACGCACGTTGTAGAAATCACCGGGATACTTGGATTCCGACGGCGCTTTCACTTCGAGCAAATAAGCCGGATGCACCTTGCGGCCATCGGGACGGATGGTGCCCTTGCCGAACAGCGGGTCGTCGGTCGGCATCTGCTTCATTTGCGCCACGACCGCCTTGCCGTCGGCAGGGCTTTTCAAGGCCGCCACCGCCTTGAGATAGTGCGTGAGGCCCGAATACACGCCAGCCTGCACCATGGTCGGGAACTTGCCCGCCGCGCCGCGTTCCGCTTGCCAGCGTTTGGTCCAGTCACGATTGGTGTCGTTCATGTCCCAGTACCAGGTTTCCGTCAGGGTCAGACCCTGCGCCGTCTGCAAGCCGAGTGCGTTGACGTCGCTGGCAAACACCAGCAGGCCGGCGAACTTCTGCCCGCCCTTGACGATGCCGAATTCAGCTCCCTGCTTGATCGAATTGATCGTGTCACCGCCGGCATTGGCGAGCCCGATGACCTTGGCTTTGGAAGACTGCGCTTGCAGCAAGAACGATGAGAGGTCGTTGGTATTGATCGGATGACGCACCTTGCCGAGGACCTTGCCGCCGGCATTTTCAACCGCAGCCATCGTGTCGCGCTCGAGCGCGTGGCCGAAGGCGTAATCCGACGTCAGGAAGAACCAGGTATCGCCGCCAGTCTTCACCAGCGCCTTGCCAGTGCCGTTGGCCAGCATCCAGGTGTCATAAGTCCAATGGATGGTGTTGGCGTTGCATTTGGGTCCGGTGAGATCGGAGGCCGCCGCGCCCGAGACTATGAACACCTTATTCTTGGTGTTGGTGATTTGGCTCACCGCCAGCGCCACACCGGAGTTCGGCGTATCGATGATCAGATCGACCTTGTCGACGTCATACCATTGGTTGGCGAGCTGCGATCCGATATCCGGCTTGTTCTGGTGGTCGCCGGAGATGAGTTCGACTTTAACGTTCGGATTGTCTTTGGTGAAGTCGGCGATTGCCAGTTTGGCGGCAGCAACCGAGCCCGCTCCGCCAATATCGGAATAGAGGCTCGACATATCGCTGAGCACACCGACCTTCACGCTCACCTGCTGGGCGTAGGCTCCTCCACAGGCGAGAACTGCGGCCAGAGCCGCTAGTCCTAATGTTTTTCTCATGGATGCATTCCTCCGTGTTGTTTTGGATATTTCGAAAGAATCTACCCACTCACGAGCGGGCAGTTACCCTCGTTGAGTGGGCGGAAGGCTTCAGCTGCGGGGATAGTGACGCGCAGCTTGTAGAAATCGCCGGGATATTTTGAATCCGACGGCTTCTTCACTTCAAACAGATAGGCCGGATGCAGCTTGCGGCCATCTGCACGAATCGTTCCCTTGCCGAACAGCGGATCGTTAGTCGGCATCTCCTTCATCTTGGCGACCACCGCCTTGCCGTCTGCGGCGCTCTTTAAGGCGAGCACAGCCTTGAGGTAATGCAACGTGCCGGCATAGACACCCGCCTGATTCATCGCCGGGTACTTGCCCGGCGCATTGCGTTCGGCATGCCAGCGTTTGGTCCAGGCGCGGGTGTCGTCGTTGAGATCCCAGTAGAAGGTTTCGGTCAAAACGAGGCCCTGCGCGGTCTGTAGGCCGAGCGCATTGACGTCGGTCGCGAACACGAGAAGGCCGGCGAGACTTTGCCCGCCCTTGACGATGCCAAACTCGGCCGCTTGCTTGATCGAATTGATCGTATCGCCGCCAGCGTTGGCGAGACCAATGACTTTCGCTTTCGAAGATTGCGCTTGCAACAGGAACGACGAGAAGTCGTTGGTGTTGATTGGGTGACGAACCTTGCCGAGGACCTTGCCGCCGTTCTTCTCGACCACAGCCATGGTGTCGCGCTCAAGCGCGTGACCGAAGGCATAGTCCGAGGTGAGGAAGAACCAGCTGTCGCCGCCGGTCTTGACCACCGCCTTGCCGGTGCCGTTCGCCAGCATCCAAGTGTCGTACGTCCAGTGCACCGTGTTGGGACTGCACTTCGGCCCAGTGAGGTCGGATGAGGCGGGGCCGGACGCAATGAAGGCCTTGTTCTTGTCGCGCGTTACCTGACTGATGGCGAGCGCCACACCCGAGTTCGGGACGTCGGCAATCATGTCCACCTTGTCGACGTCGTACCACTGGTTGGCGAGTTGGGTGCCGATGTCAGCTTTGTTCTGGTGGTCGCCGGAAATCACCTCAACTTTCACGTCGGGATGATCCTTCATGAAATCCGCGGCCGCCATCTTGGCCGCAAGCACCGACCCCGGGCCGGTCGCGTCGGCATACAAGCTGGACATATCCGTGAGCACGCCGATCTTGACATTGATCTGCTGCCCAAAAGCGGTACCGCAGGCCAACACGACTGTCAGGGCCGTCAAACTCACCATTCGCTTCATACCCGTCTCCTCTCTGCTTTCCGGCCCAGAGGGCCTTTTTGTTTAGACACCGAGATAGTCGTGCAGCTTGTCGACATTTGCGTCCAATTCGGCATTGGCGAACTGGTCGATGATACGCCCATGTTCCATCACGTAGTAGCGGTCCGCAACGGTCGAGGCGAAACGGAAGTTCTGTTCCACCAGCAGAATGGTAAAGCCCTGCTCCTTGAGCGCGCGAATGGTCTTTCCAATTTGTTGGATAATGACAGGGGCAAGCCCTTCCGTCGGCTCGTCAAGCAGCAATAGCCGGGCGCCGGTGCGCAGGATGCGACCGATCGCCAGCATTTGCTGCTCGCCGCCCGAGAGTTTGGTGCCCTGACTGGAGCCGAGCCGCTCCTTGAGATTAGGGAACAGATCGAAAATGCGCTCGAGCGCAAGTCCGCCTGGTTTGACCACCGGCGGCAGCAGCAGATTTTCCTCGACATTGAGGCTGGAAAAAATGCCCCGCTCCTCAGGACAAAGGGCGATGCCGGCCCGTGCAATGTGGTTTGAAGCGCTCGCGATCAGCTCCTGGCCCTCATAACGCACCGAGCCGGTTCGTTTTCCGACGATGCCCATGATGCATTTCATGGTCGTCGTCTTGCCTGCGCCGTTGCGGCCGAGCAGTGTCACCACCTCGCCCCGATTCACGTCGAACGTCGCGCCGTGAAGGGTGTGCGACTCGCCGTACCAGGCTTGCAGATCTTTCACGGCAAGAAGCGGCGAGCGCGGGTCAAGCATGACCGACTCCCATATAAGCCTCGCGCACTTCTGGATTGTTGGAAACCGTGTCGTAATCGCCTTCCGCCAACACGCGCCCACGCGTCAGTACCGTAATGTGGTGAGAGAGGTCGGCAACAACCGAAAGGTTATGCTCGACCATCAACACGGTGCGGTCGGCCGACACCCGCTTGATCAACTGCGCGACGCGGTCGATATCCTCGTGACCCATGCCTGCCGTTGGCTCGTCAAGCAACAGCATCTCCGGATCGAGTGCCAATGTCGTGGCAATCTCCAGCGCCCGCTTGCGGCCATAGGGAAGTTCGACCGCAAGCCAATCAGCCACCGAAGACAGGCCAACATCGGCGATCAGCTCCATCGCCCTCTTATTCATACCGTCGAGGACTGAGGTTGGCCGCCAGAAATCGAACGACCCGCCACGCTGACGCTGTAGAGCGATGCGCACGTTCTCCAGCACCGTCATGTGTGGGAAAACCGCGGAAATTTGAAACGAGCGCACCAAGCCGAGCCGGGCGACGTCCGCAGGCTGCATGTCCGTGATGTCCTGCCCTTTGAAGAGAATACGTCCCCGCGTTGGACTCAGAAACTTGGTGAGCAGGTTGAAGCAGGTAGTCTTGCCGGCGCCGTTTGGCCCGATCAAAGCATGAATGGTCCCGCGCTTGACGCGCAGGCTCACGCCGTTAACGGCGACAAAGCCGGCAAACTCCTTAGTGAGATCCTCGGTTTCGAGGATCATCTCTTCACTCATCGGCAGCAGCCCCTCGTCGCCCATTCTTGACAGGTTTTCGCGCCGTGCGGCAAGGCCTACTAAAGGTTCGGATGCTCCGCTAAGCTATTGATAATATTCAATCTGTTAGGCTCGACTTCAGTTATCCGCTTTTGAACTTCTTGGCTAGCGCGTCGGCGGTGCGGGCGAGCAGACCCACATCGGCGCCGACCGCCACAAAAAGGTAACCCCAGTCGATATAACGACGCGCCTCATCCTCATTGCCGGTCAAAATCCCAGCCGGCTTGCCGATTGCTTTTAGGCGCTTGACCGCATTTTCCATCGCTTTTTGCACATCGGCGTGCTGCGGATTGCCAAGATGACCGAGTGACGCTGCGAGGTCGGAGGGACCTATGAAAACACCGTCGATCCCGTCGACGGCAGCAATTGCGTCGATCTGGTCGAGCGCTGTGCGCGTTTCGACCTGTACCAGCACGCAGATCTCGTCATTCGCCTTGGTCAGATACCCCGGGACGCGGCCGTAGCGGCTCGCGCGCGCGGCGACGGAAACGCCCCGCACCCCCTGCGGCGGATAGCGCGTCGAGGCGACCGCGCGCTTTGCCTCCTCGACGCTCTGCACATAAGGAAACAACAGCGTCTGCACGCCGATATCGAGCGCGCGCTTGGCGAGCACCGCATCGTTCCAGGCCGGCCGGATGATCGGCGTCGCCGTGCCGCGCTGCACCGCCTGCAGCTGCGTCACGAGATCCGGGATCTCGTTCGGCGAATGCTCGGTATCGAGCAGGATCCAGTCGAACCCGCTGTCCGAAATAATCTCCGCGGCAATGTTGCTGCAAAGACTCGACCACAGACCAATCTGCAGCCTGCCCCCCCGTAGCGCGCGCTTGAACGCATTCGTCTGGAACTCAACCATGATGGTGCACTCTTATACGAATTGAATGGCAAGGCCGCCGAGCGGCCCGAAATCGGCGTGCAGCGTATCACCCTTCTGCGCGAAAACGACACGGGTGAACGAACCGGCAAGAACGATGTGTCCCGGTTCAAGCGCATGCCCGTGCGGGCCGATCTTGTTGGCGAGCCAGGCAACACCCAACGCCGGATGACCGAGCACGCCGGCAGCCAGACCCGTCTCCTCGATCTCCGAATTGCGATACATGATGCCGCCAACCCAGCGCAGATCGACATCCATCGGCCCGACCGGTCGTCCACCCATGGCGATGCCGGCGGCGGCACCGTTGTCGGCAACAGTGTCAACAATTTTGCGTTGGTCCTGAAGCCGTGCGTCCACGATCTCGATTGCCGGAATGACGCACTCGGTGGCGCGCAGCACATCGGTCAGCCCGACGCCCGGACCCTGCAGCTTCTTGCCCATGATGAATGCAAGCTCGACCTCGACGCGCGGCTTGCAGTAATCGGAGTGCCTGACCTTAGCGCCATCGGCGATCAGCTGATCGTCGAGGATATAGCCGTAGTCCGGCTCGTCGATCATCGACGAGCGTTGCATGGCCTTCGACGTCAGACCCACTTTGTGACCGATCAGCCGCGCGCCGACTTTGATCTTGCGCTGCGCGACTTCGGTCGAGATTGCGTAGGAATCCTCGATCGTGATGTCAGGAAACGTAATGTGCAGCTGAGTCGCCTGTTTGCGCTCTTTCTGCGCCGCCATCAAAATGTCGGCGGCTTTCTTGCGGTCGGTCTCGGACAGCATGTGATCCCCCTCGTCGGTCCGATGCTGTAACGGTTCACACGACAAAATTAAAGGGAGGGCCTCGCCGCACTTTGCATCACGGACATCGCCGCCTTGCGGCCGGACTAGTCCGCCTTCTTGTCGGGCTTGCGCTCTTTTCTTTTCTCAATCTGTTTGTTGGTAAATTTCAGCACACGGGCCAGCGGATGGCGCATTGGCGGCACGTCGTAAGCAAGCAGCGCAAGCCCAAGCGGCACCATCCAGAAGCCGAGAACCGGCAGGAATCCGAGCACCCCGCCCCCGGTCAGCGCAATTCCCGCCGGCACACGTACCCACACCGCCTCCGGTTGGCGCAGACGATCTAAGTTGCGGCCCGCCCAGTCGGGCATATGCCCCTGCAGCCGGTCCATTTCCTCATCGAGTTCAGGCTTGCCATCCATGCCGGATCAAAGGGCCTGGGCCCGCAATTTGTTTCGCTTTAATGCTTCAGCTTGGCATCGACCTTGAAGCTTGCTTCGGTCTTTTTCGTGATTTCATCGACCGTGACGCCGGGCGCAAGCTCGGTCAGCGTCATGTTGCCGCCCTTCTTGTCGATGACGAAAACACCAAGGTCGGTGATCACCATGTCCACTACTCCGGCACCGGTCAGCGGCAATTTGCACTTGTGAAGCAGCTTCGGCTCATCCTTGGCGGTGTGTTCCATCACGACAACGACCTTCTTGACGCCGGCAACGAGATCCATGGCGCCGCCCATGCCTTTGACCATCTTGCCCGGAATCATCCAGTTGGCGAGATCTCCGTTCTCGGCGACTTGCATCGCACCGAGAATGGACAGATCAATATGACCGCCGCGGATCATCGCGAACGAATCCGCTGAGGAGAAAAA
>Ga0307282_10000885_pt1 | contig 10129 bp, 12 predicted proteins | sample ER_DNA_121_FD_194475 | JGI IMG/M metagenome (GOLD analysis project Ga0307282, IMG submission 194475) | Bulk soil microbial communities from the East River watershed near Crested Butte, Colorado, United States - ER_DNA_121 | ecosystem: Environmental > Terrestrial > Soil > Floodplain | place...
GTGCGGCCCCCAGCTGCGCTCACCGATCGGCGGGAATTTGGTGAACGATACGTAGGCGCGCGCATCCGCCTGCGTGTTGATCATCGGCGCGATGATGCCTTCGGCGCCGAAATCGAGTGCACGGCTTGCGGTGGCGAATTCGCCGACGGGGATCCGCACGATCGGGGCCGCGCCGCCCTGGCGCACTTGCGCAACCGCTGCCAGCACCGAGGCGGTGTCCCACAATCCGTGCTGGCCGTCGAGCGTGACCGCGGGAAAGCCCTCGCGGCCGACCAGTTCGGCGACGATCGGAGAAGGCAGGCCGCACCAGCCGCTGTGGACGGTCTCGCCGGCGCCCAGCCGGCGGGCGAGCGAGAAGGCGGGTTGCGTGGTCATGAGATCATCGTCCTTTGCTCTTCGTCCGCGAAACGGCTGCCGCGAAGACAGGAGGCGGACGATCCGGTCATCCCCGAGGGCGGAGCTTAGCTCGAAAATGGCGGTGTTGGATGGTCAGTTCGCTTCCGACTCGACTGGAGCCGGCGATGACGCTTGCGCGCGGCGTTGCTATTTGCCTGCTTGGATTTCCTGGACTGCCTTTGCCATCAGTTCATCCATCGTGCGGCGAATCTGCTGATCGGATTCCTTGACGCCCTTGGCATCCAGATCCCGACGGATCTTGCGGAACACGTCGTCGTCGCCCGCCTCCTCGAAATCCGCCACCACCACCTCCTTGGCGTAGGCGTCCGCTTCGGCGCCGGAGAGTCCGAGCTTGGCCGCCGCCCACAGGCCGAGCAGCCTGTTGCGACGGGAATTCGCCTTGAATTTGAGTTCTTCGTCGACGGCGAACTTCTTTTCGAAACCTTCTTCGCGTTTGTCGAACGTTGTCATGCCTGCCTCGCTGTCTCGGGAGCGACCGGCCGCTCTTGCCTTCGACCCCTCGTCCCGAACCGCTGGGCCGGAACGCACGTTGCATCAAGTCTAGCTTCGATGGCCTTCACACTTCCATCCACCGAGGGAACCAATGCGGCCTTGCATAGCGGCCCGCCATCGTCAAGGCAACTGACCGGTGAAACGATTCGCCCGGCTTCGGGCGCACACAACAAAACGACTTTGACGCGATTGTGCTGCGCAGCGTGATCGGCTAGCTTGCCCATGTGGACGCGTCGCATGTTCAAGTTTTTTTGTCGCGCCGCCACGCGCCGCCGCCGCGGACATCAAATCAAACCGGAGCCACGGCATCCAGATGGACATCAACAAACCACGGTACACTCCGATGAGCCGCCGTCGCCGCATCTACGAAGGCAAGGCGAAGGTCCTCTATGAAGGACCGGAGCCCGGAACGCTGATCCAGCACTTCAAGGACGACGCGACCGCCTTCAACGCAAAGAAGCATGAGATCATCGAAGGCAAGGGCGTCCTCAACAACCGGATCTCCGAATATGTCTTTCAGCACCTGAACGACATCGGGGTCCCGACGCATTTCATTAAACGCCTCAACATGCGCGAGCAGTTGATCCGCGAGGTGGAGATCATTCCGCTCGAAGTGGTCGTGCGCAATGTGGCGGCCGGTACGCTGTCGCAGCGCCTCGGCATCGAGGAGGGCACGCAGCTTCCGCGCTCGATCATCGAGTTCTATTACAAAAACGATCAGCTCGGCGATCCGATGGTGTCGGAGGAGCACATCACTGCGTTCGGGTGGGCGACGCCGCAGGAGATCGACGACATCATGGCGCTCGCCATACGCGTCAATGACTTCCTCTCCGGCCTGTTCCTCGGCGTCGGCATCCGGCTTGTGGATTTCAAGATGGAGACCGGCCGCTTGTGGGAGAACGATCTCATGCGGATCGTGGTAGCGGACGAGATCTCGCCCGATTCCTGCCGGCTCTGGGATATCAAGTCGAGCGAGAAGCTCGACAAGGACCGCTTCCGCCGCGATCTCGGCGGGCTGGTGGAAGCCTATACCGAGGTCGCCAAGCGCCTCGGGATCATGAGCGAGGGCGAGCGGCCGCAAGGCTCCGGGCCAGTCCTCGTGAAGGGCTGAACCCACTCGCTGCCGCGAAGGGCGATGCGATGAAGCCGCATTGGTCCTGGACAATGCACAAGGGCGCCGTCACCGGCGCCCTTTGTCTTGCCGTCCTGGGCTCCGCCGCCGGCCAGGACTCCGCGGTAAAGAAGGACGCCGCGGTAACGAGGGACTCGGCGGTAAGCAACTACCCGGCCAAGCCGGTGCGCCTCGTCGTTCCGTATGCCGCCGGCGGCGGCACGGACGCCCTGGCGCGATTCCTGGCGCAGGGCCTCGAACGGCAATTTGGCCAGCCCTTCATCATCGAGAACCGCCCAGGGCAGGGGACCGCCACCGGCGGCGCGTATGTGGCGCGCTCCGCGCCCGACGGCTACACGCTGCTTGCAGCCACGAGCTCAACCCTGGCCTTCAACCCCAGCGTCTACAAGAAGCTGCCTTACGATCCGCTGGTCGATTTTTCGCCGATTTCGCTCGTCGCCGCGGTTCCGTTCGTATTGATCGTCAATCCGTCGTTGCCGGTGAACTCGGTGTCCGAGCTCATCACACTGGCCAAGGCCAAGCCGGGGGAGCTCAGTTATGCGTCTGGCGGCATGGGCGCGCCGCATCACATCTATATGGAATTGTTCAAGCGCATGACCGGCACCGACATCAGGCACATTCCGTATCGCGGCGGCGGCCCCGCGCTCGGCGATGTTGTCGCGGGCCATGTCCCGATCATGTTCGGCGACGTCGGGCCGGTCACCGGACTCGTGCGAGAGGGCCGCGTCAAGGCGCTCGGCGTTACTGTCGGCAAGCGGGTCGAGACCATCCCCGACGTGCCGACGCTGGTCGAGGCCGGGCTTGCCGGCTACGAGGCAAATTCCTGGCAGAGCCTGGTTGCCCCCGCGAACGTGCCGTTGCCGATCGTGGCCGCGTTGAACAAGGCGCTGACCGCGTTTCTCGCCCAGCCTGCGACCAAGTCGCACTTTCTTCAGCTCGGCATGCAGCCGTTGTCGAGCACGCCGCAGGAATTCGCGTCCTACCTGCGCGCCGAGATCACGAAATGGGCGCCCATCATCACCGCGGCCGGTGCGACCGAGGATTGACGATGCCGCCGCGCGTCGGTTTGGCAATGCGAGGAGACTGACATGCGCAAGGATTTCACGATCGGGCTGGTGGTCCCGTTCGCCGCCGACACCGTGCCGGACGAAGGGTTGCAGATGTATCCGGACGTGCGGTTCATTCCGCGCGGTGTCGGCGTGCGATCGCTCACGCCGACCGGCTATGACAGCGCGTGCGAAGCGATTCTCCCCGCCGCCGAATACCTTGCCGCGCAGGGCGTCGATGCAATCATGGTAATCGGCACCTCCTTGACCTTTTATCGCGGCTCCGACTTCCACGACCGGCTCATAGAGAGGCTGAGCACCTCGACGGGACTGCCGGTGAGCACCATGAGCCAGGCGGTGGTCGACGGGCTGCGCAGCTTCGATGCGCGCCGGATCGTGGTCGCCACCGCCTACGCCGACGACGTCAACAACCGGCTGCGGGCCTTCCTCACCGCGCAAGGCTTCGAGGTGATGGCTCTGCAAGGCTTCGGCCTGTTCGGGTTCGGCGAGCCCGGCAGCAAGAGCGAGGCGGATATCATCGCGCTCGGCTCAAAGGTATGCGCGGAGGGGCCAGGCGCCCAAGGCCTGCTGATTTCGTGCGGCGGCCTGCGGACGTTGGGCGTGGCCAAGCCGCTCGAGGAGCGCCACGGGATTCCGGTCGTCGCCAGCACGCAGGCGGCGTTCTGGGCCGCCCTGCGCCTCGTCGGTGAGAGCGGTCGCGTTGCCGGCCGCGGGCGGCTCCTGGAGCAATCAACAGCCGCCCCTGTGCACTGAGGCGTTTTACGCTAAGGTGCGCCGCTGGCATCCGCGCGCCTCCGAATCGGGGGTGATTGCCCGTCCGCCGCTTGCGGTTCGGGCGATCTGCGCCATATCGCAAACGAAGGGACCCTGATGAAGGCTCGCGTGACCGTCACCCTCAAATCCGGCATCCTCGATCCGCAGGGCAAGGCGATTGAGGGCGCGCTGAAGTCTCTGGGCGTGGATGGCGTGGCGAGCGTGCGCCAGGGCAAGGTGTTCGACATCGAGATCGAAGGCGACAACCGCACGCGGGCCGAAGCCGCGCTCAAACAGGCGGCCGACAAGCTCCTGGCCAATACGCTGATCGAGAATTACGATGTGAAGCTGATTGGTTGAAGGCCCCGAATGATGCGCCCAGCCATCCTGCTCCTTGCACTCGGCGTCGTCCTCGCAGGTGATGCGACGACGTCCGGCTTCGCTCAGCGCGCATCCGCGGCGGAGCCTGCCCGCGCCGTCTGGAGCGAGGTCAAATGGCCGTTCCCGCTCGACCAGTGGGGCCTCGGGCGCGCGTTCCGTTGCCCGGCTGCGGATTGCGGCACTGACATTGCTCTCTACGTTCGCGCCAAGCTCGGGTTCTGCAATTGCGCGACCGGCGTGTCGGACGACATGGAGCTCGACCGTGTGGGCGACCTCGAATTGCTCAGCGACAAGTTCAAGGGACTGCGCGACGGGCGGCCGATCACGGTCGGCTGGATGAACGGCCGCAGCCGGCCCTATGAGGTCGCGATGCCCTATGCCGCGCCGCGCAAGGCGCTCGCCATCGGCTTCAACGACAAATGCGACGTGGTGGTCGCGACGGTTGTCGCCGACGATGTTCCGGCGGCCGAGCGTGCCGCTTTGGCCTTCCTCAACGGCGACGTGGTTCGGCGCTGGGTCGAGAAGGAGCTCGGGCTCTAGTGCGGTGGATTCAAAGGGTGTGCGGCGATATCTTGCGAACTTCGGAATCGGGACACTAGTGCGGCGGATTTGAAGTTCCTATCATTATGGCCGCGAGCTCGTTTAGGAACTTCAAATCCAAATGCCGCACTAGAATCATAAAGTTGCTAGTGTCCCTTTGATTCCGAAGTTCGCATCGAGGGGGCCGCGAGGGTGTGCGAACTTCGGAATCGGGACACTAGATGAAATCCGCCGTTCTGGTCTTTCCAGGCATCAATCGCGAGCATGACATGGCGCGCGCGCTCAAGCTCATATCAGGGCGCGCGGCGGCGATGGTCTGGCATGCCGACACCGAATTGCCCGCGGGCACCGATCTCGTCGTGGTGCCGGGCGGCTTCTCCTACGGCGACTATCTGCGCTGCGGCGCGATTGCGGCGCGCGCGCCGATCATGGACGCCGTGCGTGCCCATGCCGAGCGCGGCGGGCTGGTGCTCGGCGTCTGCAACGGCTTCCAGATTCTGTGCGAGGCGGGCCTTCTGCCGGGCGTGTTGATGCGCAATGCGGCGCTGAAATTCATCTGCCGGGACGTTTATCTGCGCGTCGAGCGATCAGACACTCCGTTCACCCGCGGCTACAATGCCGGCCAGGTGATCCGCGTGCCGGTCGCGCACGGCGAGGGCAACTACGTCGCCGACGAGGAGACCATCGCGCGGCTTGAAGGCGAGGGCAGGGTGCTATTTCGTTATGCCGCTCCCGATGGAACGCTCGATCCCGCGTGGAACCTCAACGGCGCGACCAACGCCATCGCCGGAGTGCTCAACGGCAAACGCAACGTGCTCGGCATGATGCCGCACCCGGAGAACCACGTCGAAGCAGTGCTCGGCGCGACCGATGGGCGCGGTCTGTTCGCGGGGCTGACTGATCACTTCAAGCAGGCTGCATAGCAGACAAACTCCGTGGCGCCCTTGCACATGCCTCAATCGTGGGCGCCATGCGGGTTTTGCCTGGGCGCACGATGCTGTGGAACTCGCGTTGTGGTGGATTGCCGGCCGCGGCCGGCAATGACATTTAGGCCCCATGGCTAGGACATCCAAAAGACCGCCGGCGCGAACGACCAAGCAAAAGGCGGCCCGGAAGGCGCGGCCGAACAGCGCCAAGGGTGCGAAGATCGGCCCTGAGCTGGTCGCAGCGCATGGTCTCAAGCCCGACGAGTATCAGCGCGTCCTCGATCTCATCGGCCGCGAGCCCTCGATCACCGAGCTCGGCATTTTCTCGGCCATGTGGAACGAGCACTGCTCGTACAAGTCCTCGAAAATCCATCTGCGCACGCTGCCGACGCAAGCGCCGTGGGTGATCCAGGGGCCGGGCGAGAACGCGGGCGTGATCGATATCGGTGACGGGCTCGCGGTCGTGTTCAAGATGGAGAGCCACAACCATCCAAGCTACATCGAGCCCTATCAAGGCGCGGCCACCGGAGTCGGTGGCATCTTGCGCGACGTCTTCACCATGGGTGCGCGACCGATCGCCTGTCTCAATGCGCTGTCCTTCGGAGCGCCGGCGCACGCCAGGACCCGCCATGTGGTCTCGGGGGTGGTGGCCGGCATCGGCGGCTACGGCAATTCCTTCGGCGTGCCCACCGTGGGCGGCTCGGTGCGTTTTCACACCCGCTATGACGGCAACTGTCTGGTGAACGCGATGGCGGTGGGCCTCGCGCAGACCGACAAGATCTTTTACGCCGCCGCCTCCGGCGTCGGCATGCCGATCGTGTATCTCGGATCCAAGACCGGCCGCGACGGCATCCACGGCGCCACCATGGCGTCGGCCGAATTCGGCGAGGGCACCGAGGAAAAGCGCCCGACCGTGCAGGTCGGCGATCCGTTCGCGGAAAAACTTCTGCTCGAGGCCTGTCTCGAAATCATGGCGAAGGACTGCGTCATCGCCATTCAGGACATGGGCGCGGCCGGGCTTACCTGCTCGGCGGTCGAGATGGGTGCGAAGGGCGATCTCGGCGTCACGCTCGATCTCGATCGCGTGCCGTGCCGCGAGACCGGCATGAGCGCCTACGAGATGATGCTCTCGGAGAGCCAGGAGCGCATGCTCATGGTGCTCAAGCCGGAGAAGGAGCAGGAGGCCGAGGCGATCTTCCGGAAATGGGGGCTCGACTTTGCCGTGGTCGGCGAAACCACGCCGACGAAACGCTTCATCGTGCGCCACGGCGGCAAGGTGATGGCTGACCTGCCGATCAAGGAACTGGGCGACGAAGCGCCGCTCTATGACCGCCCGCATGTGGAAACTCCGAAACCGCCGGTGCTCAAGGCCGCCGACGTCACGCCGCCGATTGCCACCGCCGAGGCGTTGCTGAGGCTGATCGGCTCTCCCGATCTCTGCTCCAAGCGGTGGGTGTGGGAGCAGTACGATCACGTCATCCTCGGCAACACCGTGCAGCGGCCTGGCGGCGATGCCGCGGTGGTGCGCATCCACGATGGCCCCAAGGCGCTCGCGCTGACGTGCGACGTGACCCCGCGCTACTGCGAGGCCGATCCGTTCGAAGGCGGCAAGCAGGCGGTGGCGGAAGCCTGGCGCAACCTCGTCGCCGTGGGCGCGCGGCCGCTTGCCGTTACCGACAATCTCAATTTCGGCAATCCCGAGCGGCCTGAGATCATGGGTCAGGTGGTCGGCGCGATTGGCGGCATCGCCGAGGCCTGCAAGGCGCTCGATTTTCCAGTCGTGTCGGGCAATGTCTCGCTCTACAACGAGACCAATGGCCGGGCGATCCTGCCGACGCCCACGATCGGTGGGGTCGGCCTCATCGACGATTTCACCAAGTCGGCGACGCTCGCCTTCAAGGCCGTCGACGAGGCCATTTTGCTCCTCGGCGAGGCCAATGGCTGGCTCGGACAGTCACTCTACCTGCGCGAAATCTGCGAGCGCGAAGACGGCGCGCCGCCGCCCGTCGACCTTGCGGCCGAGCGCGTGACCGGGGATCTCGTCCGCGCGTTGATCGCCGAAGGCATCGCCACCGCTGTCCATGATGTCTCGGACGGCGGGCTCCTGGTCGCGCTCGCCGAAATGGCGATGGCGTCAGGCATCGGGGCCGAGCTCGATCGCGCACCGCTTGCGGCCCACGCCTTCTGGTTCGGCGAAGAGCAAGGACGCTACGTGGTGACGGTCGACGCCGACGTGGCCGAGAAGGTGATGGCGCGGGCCCGGGCGGTCGGCATCCCGGCGCGGCAGCTCGGCCTTACCAGCGGGGATGCATTGACGCTGCAGGACGAGCGCCCCATTCTGGTCGCAAAACTGCGCGAGCGCTTCGAGGGCTGGCTGCCCGCCTACATGGCCGGCGGGCCGGCCTGATGCGTAAAGTGCTCTCCGATGGCGGCATCGTCGGAAATCGCGTCGGAATCCTTGCGTTGGTCGCGTTTTTGCATGGCGGACGGGGCCTGCCTCGCCTGAAAGCGCATGGGAGATTGCTATGGCAATGGATGCGAGCGAGATCGAGCGGCTGATCAAGGTGCGCATTCCGGATGCCGCGGTGACGATTCGCGATCTGGCCGGGGACGGCGACCACTACGCCGCGACCGTGCTGGCCGAATCGTTCCGCGGCAAATCACGGGTGCAGCAACATCAGATCGTGTACGAGGCGCTCAAGGGAGAAATGGGCGGCAAGCTGCACGCGCTCGCGCTGCAGACCGGGACGCCCGAGCAGTGACGCCGCAGCAAAGAGAGGGCTGAAGATGAGGAGACTGGCTGCGACCGCGGCCGCGCTGATCGCGTTGACGGGCTCTGCCGCCGCTCAATCGCCCAATGGAGTCAAGACGCTGGCGCCTGCGGGTGCGATCAAGACCACTGGCACCTGGGACCTCGGCGCCCGCGCGGGCGATTTTGTTTATGTTGCGGGTATGCGCGGCATCGATCCGAAGACCAACGCGCTCGTCCAGGGCGACGAGGCCCGCATCCGCCAGGGCTTTCTCAACATGCAGATGATCGCGGCATCGGAAGGCGCCAGCCTGCAGGACTGTGCGCGCATTGTCGTCTATGTGACCGATATGTTTCGATTTCGGCCACTTGTGAACAAGGTCCAGGAAGAGCTCTGGGGCAAAGGACCCTATCCGCCGCGTACGATCGTGGAGGTTCACCGCCTAAATCAGGACGACATTTTCGAGGTCGAAGGCACATTTTATGCGCCGGTGAAAAAATGACCGGCCCGGGGCCCTTGGGCCTTGGGCTCAGGCCGGTGCTACGCTACATATAGCCCAAATTGATGGGAGCGCCGCAGGCGCTCCGCCGACAAGCGAGGGTTCCATGGCGATCGAGCAATTCATCGACAACGAGCTCAAAGGCAACGATGTGGTGCTGTTCATGAAGGGAACACCCCAGTTTCCGATGTGCGGATTTTCCGGGCAGGTGGTGCAGATTCTCGATCACCTCGGCGTGACCTACAAAGGCTTGAACGTGCTCGATTCGGACGACCTGCGCGAAGGCATCAAGTCCTATTCGAACTGGCCGACCATTCCGCAACTCTACGTCAAGGGCGAGTTCGTTGGCGGCTGCGACATCATCCGCGAAATGTTTCAGGCCGGCGAACTCCAGGGCCTGTTGAAGGAGAAGGGCGTGACCGTGGGCGAGAGCGCCTCGGCCTGACCTGGCGTCTTGCTCCGCGGCTTGGCCAGGCTCCCCTTGAATGAGCGCCAAGCCGCAGGCCGCGCCGCCCGCGCTCAAGGATCTCTCCACCCATTTCGCCTTTGGGCAGAACTGGGCGAGCTACTCCGCCATCATCGACGATGCGCGCATTGCGCAAGCTGAACGCGGCCTCGTGCGTCTCCTCGGCGAGGACGGGCTCGCCGGCAAATCCTTCCTGGATGTCGGCTGCGGGTCCGGCCTGCACGCGGTCGCCGCCGCCCGGCTGGGCGCTGCGCGTATTGTCGCCGTCGATCTCGATCCGGTGGCAGTCGAGACCGCGCGCGCCGTGCTGCGCCAGCACGCGCCGCAAATTCCCTCCGATATCCGGCAATCGAGTGTGTTCGAGCTCGCACCGGAGACGTCAGGTGCTTTCGACGTGGTCTATTCCTGGGGCGTGCTGCACCATACCGGCGCGATGCACGAAGCGTTGCGGCGCGCGACACAGGCGGTTGCGCCCGGAGGCCACTTCGCGTTTGCGCTTTATCACCGCACCCGCATGTGCGGGTTCTGGCGGCGCGAAAAGCGCTGGTACGCCGCGGCGTCGCCGCGGGCGCAGCGCGTCGCGCGCGCAATCTATACCGCGCTGCTGCGCCTGCGGGTTGGGCTGACCGGCGGCGACTTTCGCGCTTACGTGGCGAATTATCACAGCCAGCGCGGCATGGAGTTCGGCCACGACGTGCACGACTGG
>Ga0307282_10000887_pt1 | contig 10120 bp, 9 predicted proteins | sample ER_DNA_121_FD_194475 | JGI IMG/M metagenome (GOLD analysis project Ga0307282, IMG submission 194475) | Bulk soil microbial communities from the East River watershed near Crested Butte, Colorado, United States - ER_DNA_121 | ecosystem: Environmental > Terrestrial > Soil > Floodplain | place: USA...
CAACGGCTTTGTCCGCCCCATCTGGGCTTTCGACTGAATCAGGGCCTTCCGTGACGCCAGCGACTTCGGCGGCAGCCACGCATAAGGCTTCCCCCATCGCCACGAGATCCGCGCGCCCGACGAGGTCGGCGATCCCGGCGAAGTCCGTGACCCCTACGAAGTCCGCGACCCCGACGAAGTCCGCGACCCCGGGGGCTTCCGGGACGCACAAGTTCACGGTGCCCGCCATCCCCGGCGACAACGTTGTCAGCGCCTCGGGCTCGTACACCAAGATGGGTACTGCGCGGGTAAAGGTGACCGTGTGCGCCAAGCAGACCGGAGGCACGCAGCAGGTGGGGGCGGTCGCAGTCGCCTATAACGCCAGCGGTGCCAGCAAGAACGTCGGCGCGGTCGTACTGACCGGGCCGGGCACTAGCTCATGCGGCACGATAACGTTCCTGTTCTACACCGCGCACCTGAAGGTTCACTCGTTCATCGGCAATCAGGGCAAGGTAGTGAAGACCGGGCCGATCCTGACCCTCTACTGACGGGAGTCCTGCTCAGGCTAGGCCCTAGTGATAGCGTTCGGGATCGGCAACGTTCCCGCAGGAAATCGGTGGCATGGTCAGGCACCAGGTAGCCGGCGCTCTGCTCGGCGGTGTTCTTTCGCTGGCTCTGGCCTGCTCGGGATGCGACTCCACCTCCGGCAGTGCCGCGACGTCCGGGGCGCCTGCCACCGCGGCAGCGGCTGGTTCAGCGCGCCCCGCGGCCACCCAGGCGTCCCCGTCGCCGCAGGCCGGGCAGCCGCTCTCCTGCGCGGCCCGGGTCTTCTCCCGGATGACCATGGCCCAGCGGGCGGGCCAGCTGTTCGCGGTCGGCATCGCCACCAGCCCCGGCTCCGAGGCCGCCCGCGCGGTCAGGACCTATCACTTCGGTTCTTGGCTGGTCGGCACCACGACAACGGCCAGCCGGGCCGAACTCCGGCAGGTGACAGCGGCCGACCAGGCACTGGCGTCGGCGGCGGCCACCGCGCAAGTCCGGTTCTTCATCGCCGCCGACCAGGAAGGCGGTGAGGTCCAGCGGCTGCGGGGCGCTGGCTTCGCGGCGATCCCGTCGGCCGTAACCCAGGGGGAACTGGCCCCCGCCACCCTGCAGCACGAGGCCGCAGGGTGGGGGAGCGAGCTGAAGCAGGCCGGCGTCAACCTTGACCTGGCCCCGGTCATGGACGTGGTCCCGCCCGGGACCGCCGGGCGGAACCAGCCGATCGGCGCGCTGCGACGCGAGTTCGGCACTGACCCGCAAACCGTGGCGTCACACGGCGTCGCGTTCCTGCGCGGGCTGCAGCAGGCCGGCGTGGCCGCCACCGCTAAGCATTTCCCCGGGCTGGGCCGGGCGACGGGCAACACCGACTTCACCGCCGGGGTTGTCGACCCGGTGACCGCCCCGGGTGACCCCTACCTCGGGTCCTTCCAGGCCGCCATCGACGCGGGCGTGCCGTTCGTGATGGTCTCCCTGGCCAGCTACCCGAGGATCGACCCCCGGCATCTGGCGGTGTTCTCCTCCCGCACGATGCGGACACTGCTGCGCACGCGGATGCACTTCGGCGGCGTGATCATCTCCGACGACATGGGCGCGGCCGCGGCAGTGGCGAGCCTGTCCCCGGCCGCGCGCGCTGTCAGCTTCCTGAGCGCCGGCGGGGACATGATCCTCTCGGAGAGCCTGCCCGCGGCCGCCGCCATGGACGCCGCCGTGGTGGCCAAGATGAAGCGCGATCCCGCGTTCCGCTCCGTGGCCGACTCCGCGGTGATGCACATCCTCGTCGCCAAGCAGGCCTACGGCCTGCTGCCCTGCACGCCCGGCTAGCGCCCCGCCCGTTCGAGTGGCATGGCCCTAGGAGGACCAGGAGTGCAGGAACGCCGCGTCCTTGGCCGCCACGTCGGCCCGGAACATCGGGTGCAGGTCCATCGACGGGGAGTACTTGCTGGCCGGGACCACGCGGCCCAGCGCCTCGGCCATGGCCCGGACGTGGTGCGGACCCGCGCCGCAGCAGATGCCTACGTAGTCCACGCCGAGCTCGCGGGCCTGCGCCGCGAACTGCGCCATCTCGAACCGTGTGCAGGTGAAGGAATCCAGCGCGATGGGGAAGGCCCGCTCACCGTCCGCCGACCGCAGGGTCTCCATGGTCGGGGCGGCCGCGTCGGTCCGGTACGGCACCGGCTGGACGGCGACGGCGCAGTCCACGGCCTCCCGGATGGCGGCGATCAGCGGCAGCATCGTCTGCGGGCCGCGATCGCAGTTCAGGCCGACGACCTGCGCGCCCTCGGCAGCCAGGATCCGGCACGCCTCCGCGTACCCGTAGCCGTCGCGGGTCTGGTCCGGCTGCGTCGGCGCCAGCGTGACCATCGCGGGCAGTCCCAGGTCGCGGATGACCTCCACCGCGATCAGCGCCTCGCCGAGGTAGTCATTGGTCTCGGAGATGACGAAGTCGACGCCCTCCTCGACCGCCCAGCCGAGCTGCTCGGTATACATGGCCCGAACGGCCTGCCCGGTCGCCGGATCGTCCGGGTCATACGCCCAGGTGTTGCAGACGTTGCCGGCCACCAGCGCGTCGCCCTCGCTCGCCACCTCATGGGCGAGCCGCACCGCCTGCCGGTTCATCGCCTCCAGGTCACCCTCGCGGCCCACGTCGCGCAGCTTCTCCCGGTGCGCGTAGTAGGTCAGCGCCACCATCACGTCGGCGCCCGCGCGCAGGAACTCGCGGTGCAGCTCACGCACGGCGTCCGGGTAGTCGAGCACCACCTCGGGCACGAACGGGCCCGCCTTGATGTAGCCGCGCCGCTCCAGCTCGAAGACGTAACCCTCGGCGCCGAGCACCGGGCCGGACCGCAGCCGGTCCACGATCGATGAGCTCACGCGCCCCTCCAGCTCACTCACGAAGCCACCCCTTCCGCAACCCCGCCGAACCTGGCCGACGTGAAGCGCCCGATGTCCTACACGGTGCCCTGCTGCAGCGCGAGCTGGGCCAGCACCCGGCCCACCCAGGGCTCGAACTTGCAGCCGGGTGGCGGACAGCCTACTCCGGTGTGTCACTATGGGCGGCGTGCCGGGCCCTGCTCCGGAGAAGTTGCAGCTAAAGCACTGGCCGAGGGAGGGGTAGCGCTGATGGTGGTGCTTGACGGCGCGTCGCTGACGATCGAGTCCCTCGCGGCCGTCGCCGAGGGGCAGGACGAGGCCATCCTCGCCCCGGCAGCGCGTGACCGGATGGCCGAGGCGCGGAAGGTTGTCGAGGAGGCCATGCGATCGGAGGCGGCCGTCTATGGCCTGACGACCGCGGTCGCCGAGCGAAAGCGCGTCACGCTCGACGCTGCGGGCCGCCGGGGCTTCAGCCAGACCCTGATCCGGAATCACCTGATCGCCCAGGGAACGCCCGCTCCGCCCGCGGTGGTGCGGGCCGCGATGACCTGCCTGGTGAACGGTTACGCCAAAGGCGCGGCCGGGGTACGCCCCGAACTCGCCGAGATGATCATCGACGCCTTGAACCGTGGTGTCTCGCCGACCGTGCGCAGCCTCGGTTCGGTGGGGCAGGCTGATCTGGGTCCCCTGGCCGACCTCGCTGAGGGGCTGCTCCGCGAGACGGGATTCGTTCTGCAAGAAAACGAAGGTCTGGCGCTGATCAATAACAACGCCTTCGCCACCGGCTGGGCCGGGCTGGCTCAACTCGCCGCTGAACGGCTGCTCGGAGAAGCCGAGGTCGCCGCCGCGCTGGCTCTCGAGGGGTTCGCGGGCAACCTCAGTATTCTCCATCCCGTGGTCGCCGAGGTCCGACCCCACCCGGGCCTGGCCGCAGCGAGCGGCCGCCTGCGCGCGCTGCTCGCTGGGAGCTCCCTGTTCGAACCCGGTCACGCCCGAAACCTGCAGGACCCGCTCACCTTCCGGAGCATCCCCCAGATCCTCGGCGCGGCCAGGGACACCCTGGCTTTTACCCGGGGCACGATCGAGACTGAGCTGAACTCCACCCCGGCCAACCCCGCCGTCATCCTGGCGGAACGGCGCATTGTGTCGGTCGGCAATCTCGACGTGGTCCCGGTCGCCGCCGCGCTCGACTTCGCCCGCATCGCCCTCGCGACGGTGGTGACCAGCGCCGCCGAGCGAACCGTCAAGCTCCTGCAGAGTCCGCTGTCCGGCCTCCCGGCCGGGCTTGCCGCGGAGCCGGACACCGGCGAGGACGCGCTCGCCGAGTTCGCTGTCGCCGCGCAGTCGATCGCCGCGGAGGCGCGCTCGCTCGCCTACCCGGTTTCCTTCGAGGTCGTGAGCTCGAGCAAGGCCGAAGGGATCGAGGACCGCATGACGATGGCCCCGCTATCGGCGCGGCGCCTGACCAACATGGCCGACCTCGCCGCGCGGGTTGTCGCCCTCGAGCTTTTCGTCGCGGCCCAGGCCATCGACCTGCGCCGATTTCCCCGCCTGGGGGAGGGGACCGGGCGGGCGCTTCGCCTGCTGCGCGAGCTTGCCTCGTTCACCGGCCACGGGCAGGCGCCGCCCGCGGACCTCGAGCTACTCGTCGACGCGGTTCGGGCGGGCCGCTTCACCGATGCAGCCGGGCTCACCCGGTGACCGCCGATAATGGGTCGCCTCAACGGTTATGACCTGTCAAGAGCCTGTAAGTACGTATGAACAAACTAGAAATAATGCCGGAACCGGCTGGCCGCGGCTCCACGACCAGTTCTCCGGGATCGTCCTCTCACGCACATAACGGTCCGGTTTCCTAGCTAACTCTGCAGTGGTTAGAATGTACAAACAAACGAGCCTAGCCACCGCCGGATGTCGACGATGCCTGAACGCGAACCAAGCTCCAGCGGCCCGATTAGTATCGACCGGACCAGTCCGGTGCCGCTCTACTTCCAGCTGGCTCAGCACTACGAATCAGCCATAAGATCCGGCGCGCTCAAGGTTGGGGCCCGGCTGGAGAACGAAGTCCAGCTAGCGGAGAGGCTCGGACTGTCCAGGCCCACCGTGCGGGCGGCCTTCCTCTACCTGGCCAACAAGGGGCTTGTGGTGCGCAAGCGCGGCGCGGGCACCGTGGTGGCAAACGAGCGGATCGACCGCAACGTGGAGCTGACCAGCCTCTACGACGACTTGATGGCCAGCGGCCGGACGCCCGCCACCCGCGTGCTCAAGGCGGAGGTCAGCCACGCCAGCGAGCAGGTCGCGCAGGCGCTGCAGCTGCCCGAGCGGGCTCTGGTCATGTCACTGGAGCGGATCCGGCTGGCCGACGGCGAGCCGATGGCCCTGATGCACAACTACCTGCCCGCCGGGCTCGTCCAGCTGAACGTCGAGATGCTCGAGGAGCACGGGCTCTACGAGCTCCTCCGCGCGTCCGGCATCGGGCTGTACTCGGCCACGCAGCGGATGGGGGCGAAGAACGCCTCGGCCGCCGAGGCCCGCACGCTCAACGAGACCCGCGGCACGGCCCTGCTGACCATGGAGCGCATCGCCTACGATCAGTCCGGCCGCCCGGTGGAGTTCGCCCGGCACCTGTACCGCGCCTCCCGGTACGCCTTCACTACCAGCTTTCCTCGTCCCGATTCGGCCCTCGGCTAACGGTTCCGGCCAAGTACGGTACGCACATGGCGACTCTCGACGACGTGGCCCGGATGGCCGCCGAACTGCCCGAGGTGACCGAGGGGGAGCGGCACGGCAACCGGATCTGGCTCGTCGGCGGCAAGGCGTTCGCCTGGGACCGGCCGTTCAGCAAGGCCGACATCCGGCGGTTCGGCGACCAGGTTCCGCCGGACGGCCCCATCCTGGCCGTCCGCGTCGGGGATCTCGGTGAGAAGGAAGCGGTGCTGGCCGCGAACCCGGATGCGTTCTTCACCATCCCGCACTTCGACGGGTATTCCGCGGTCCTGATCCAGCTACCCAGGGTCTCCGCCCGGGCGCTGCGCGACGCGATCACCGACGGCTGGCTGGCGTGCGCCCCGCCGGCTCTTGCCCGGCGTTTCGAGCGATAGGGCATACCCCGCAATTCCGGTGTATCAGGCAGGCGGTCCGGCCCTCCGGTTCAGCAAGGGCGCCCTCGCGAACTGGAGCGGGGTGAGAGGGAGCCCAGCCCTGCCGGGCGGACGCGCGGCGTTGTCCGTCCGGCAGGCTCCAGATGAACGGGGGAATGGGGGTTCCCGATGGATACCAGTGTGATGTTCCTTGACTGCCCGGCGTACATGGACAAGACCGGTTCAGTCCGGTGCGGGCTGCCCGCCGAGGTGCAGGACCGCTACCTGATGAGCTCGACGGACGGCGCGCTGGAAAGCGCGAAGATCCGCTGCCCGCGCGGGCACTGGTTCAACGGCCCGATCGAGTCGCTGACGCTCGAGCAGCGTCCGGCGCTGGCGGACGACAAGTCCCGCTACGCGGGGCAGCCGCCGCTGCTGTCGTAGAAGCCCGCACCGGCCAGCCCGGGCCCGGTGATGGCGGGCTTGTTGGCGCCGCCGCCGCTCGGGTAGGCGGTGTCGAACCACTGAGTGAAGAACTGGCTGAGCCTGTTCTCGCAGGCTGCGCTCTTGTTGGGCAGCCAGTGCCGGAAGCCGGCTTCCAGCTGGGGTTCGGTGATGTGGCCGCCGCCGTAGTGGCGCTGGATCTGGTGCAGGGCCTTGGTGAACCTGGCGGTGCCGAGGATCTGCCACAGCGCGATGTAGGCGGCGCCAGGCCGCTCGTAGGTGGGAGCGTTCGAGAACAGGCCGAACGGGGTCGGGTTGGACGGGGCGGCCGTCCAGAAGCTGCCGGCCCGGGCGTACGTCTTGTTGAACTGCGCGATCAGGCTGTCGGTGAATGCCTTCTTGCCCGCGGCGGTGCCGGGGCCGCCGGCCTTGGTTTCGGCGTCGCGCGCGTCGTGCAGGTACTCGCCGAGGGTGGCCATGCCCTCCTTGAAGAAGGTCAGGTTGTAACCGCCCTCGGTCACGTTGTCGCCCCACCACTGGTGCATGTTCTCGTGGTAGAGGGTGCCGAGGTCGATCTCCCCGCCGGCGAAGGTGATCATCGTCTGCATTTCCTCTTCGAAGCTCGCGTCGGGAGTGCCGATGATGATGCCGTCGGAGGTGAACGGGAACCGCCCGTTGAACTGGCTCTCGAAGTCGGTGATGTCCTGCTGCTGGTTCATGATGGCCAGGTTCTTCTGCTGCTGGGCCGCGCTGATCGACGCGTCCTGCGCCTGGTAGTACCTGATGCCGTCGCTGCCGACCCGCGAGGTCAGCGTGTAGTGGCCGACGCTGTTCTCCACCAGGTAACTGGCGATTGGCGCGCGTGAGTGCCAGTGGAAGGTAGCCGAGCCGCCGGAGAACCGCGCGTCGGGCCCGTGGTGCGTGACCGACTTGAGCACGCCGTTCGCCACCGCGGTCAGGCCGGCGGCGACCGTGTCGTAGAAGTCGTAGGTCGGCTTGGCCGTCGGATGGTCGTTGAGCGGCATCCAGTCCTCGGTGCCCACCGGTTCGGTGGTAACAAAGCCGCCGTCGCTCGACCGGAACCAGCCCTCGGTGGTGCCGTCGCCGTCGTTGTGCACGCCGGGCTTGCCCGTATAGCTGACCGTCACGGTGAACGCCGAGCCGTCCCTGATCGGGGTCTTCGGCGTGATGACCAGCTTGTTGGCCGGGCACTGCGTCCCGTTCAGCGAGTTCGCGGCGGCGTCGGTGTCCGGAAGCTCGGGTGAGCAGGCCGGGGGCAGCGGGTTGTTCGCCGGGCCGCCGACCGGGTTGTTCTGCGAGGCCTCGTGTGCCAGCGGGTTGGGGTCGTCCTGTCCGTTCGGGTCGCCGGGGTAGGTCGGCTGGACGAACGTGAAGGCGGCCGCGTGGCCGTTGACCTTGACCGAGTTGACGGTCATGTCGGGTCCGTCCGCCGTGTTGGCGGACTTGCGCTCGAAGTCCAGGCTGAAACTGGTCAGGCACTGCGTGGCCCGGTCGGTGAGCACGACGTGGTTGCCCGGCAGGAACTTGTTCGCCGCGCCGTCGTAGACGAGGTGCACGTTCGTGTGGACGCTGGTGTAGCCGCCGTTGCCGGTGTCCGGGTAGACGTGGGCGCCGGGCGGGGACAGCGTGTGCGCGCCGGCCGAGCACGCCCCGCCGTGACCGGCAGTGGCAGCCCAGGTCGGCCCGGCCAGTCCCGCGCCCGCGAGGGCGAGCGAAGAGACCGAGGTGAGGGCGGTGATCAGCAGTCGGCGTCGCGCCATCGAGACCTCCCAAGTCGCCGTCCGACCATATCAGGGCGCTTACGGCCGAACCGGGCACTGTGACCATGCTGGAATCCGCCGCCGCCAGAGGTGCGGGTACGCTGCATTGCGGCCGTCACCATACCTCGTTCGGAGCCGCTCGCTCATGCTCAGCCAGGACATCGTCGATTCCCTGTTCCCGCCGGACCTGCCGGAGCCGGATCACTGGGAGCACCGCTACCCGCCACGTGACCTGCCCGAAGGAGCCAAGGTCACGCGCATCGCGCCCAGCCCGACGGGCTTCCTGACCATCGGCGGCGTGTTCACGGCGATGATCGACGCCGACGTGGCTCACCAGTCCGGCGGCGTCTACCTGGTCCGCCTGGAGGACACCGACCAGGCCCGGTTCACCGAGGGTGCCGCCGAGCAGTTCGCCGAGGCGTTCGAGTACTTCTCCATCAACCCGGACGAGGACGACCGGACCGGCCGCTACGGTCCCTACACCCAGTCGGCGCGGGCGCAGACCTACCTGACCTACGTCCGCGAACTGCTCCGCCAGGGCCGGGCCTACGTGGACTTCACGACCAGGCAGGACCTGGAGGAAATCAGCGCCCGCCAGCGGGAGGCGGGAGCCCTGCCCGGTTACTACGGCAAGTGGGCCACCTGGCGCGACGCCGATCCTGACGAGGTGGCCAAGCGGCTCGCGGCGGGCGAGCCCTACGTGGTCCGCTTCCGTTCCCCGGGCGTCTCGGGGAACCGGGTGAGCTTCACCGACGCGATCCGCGGCGAGCTGTCCATGGACGACAACCGCAACGACGCGGTCATCTTGAAGAGCAGCGACACCGACCCGCGGCTGCCCACCTACCACTTCGCGCACGCGGTGGACGACCACCTGATGCGCGTCAACCTCGTCATCCGCGGCGAGGAGTGGATCTCCTCGGTGCCGCTGCACCTGCAGCTGTTCGACGCCCTCGGCTTCGAGCGGGTGCAGTACGCGCACGTCGCGACGCTGATGAAGCAGGACGGCAGCAGCCGGCGCAAGCTGTCCAAGCGCCGCGACCCGGAAGCCACCGTGACCTTCTACATCGAGCAGGGCTACCCGGCGCCCGCGGTGCAGTACTACCTGCGCGGCCTGGCCAACGGCAGGCTCGCCGAGATGCCGCTGGCCGAAGCGCTGACCGCGCCGATCCGGCTGTCCGAATGCGGCACCGCGGGCCCGCTGGTGGACACGGTCAAGCTCGACGACATCAGCGGCGACTATATCGCCACCCTGTCCGGCGGGCAGATCCTGGCCGAGGTCGGCCGATGGGCCCGGCGCTACGATCCCGGCCTGGCCGAGATCTTGGAGGCCGAACGCGCACTGGCTCTGCGCGCCCTGGCCGTCGAGCGGGAAGACGTGCCCAACCCGCGTAAAGACCTGCGCACGTGGGCCGGCTTCCGCAGCGCCTACGGCTTCTTCTTCCCGCAGATCTTCGAGCCGGTCACCGACCCCGCGGACGCCAGGTTCGGCAGCCTGGACCCGGACCTGGTACGGGCCGTGGCGGACGCCTTCGCGGCCGGCTACCAGCCACCCCGGCCGGGCACCGGGCCGGACGCCGAATGGTTCGATCAGGTCCGCCGGCTCGCGGCCGATCTCGGGTTCGCGCCCAGCCGGAAGGACTACAAGCAGAACCCGGCCGCCTATCCCGGCTCCATCATCGACGCGTCCCAGGTCATCCGGGTGCTGATCACCGGTGCCCTGCGCAGCCCCGACCTGGCCGAAGTGTCCCGCGCGCTCGGCACCGATGAGGTCCTGCGACGCGTCCGGGCGGTCAGCGCCGCCTAGGCGACGCTACCTGCCTCCCATCAGCCTCTGCCGCACCTCTATTCCCTGACCAGTACTATTATTCGCTGACCAGTGCGATGATCTTAACTTTTCGGTGGTTGATTCGGGCTTGGCGGTGATTT
>Ga0307282_10000889_pt1 | contig 10106 bp, 10 predicted proteins | sample ER_DNA_121_FD_194475 | JGI IMG/M metagenome (GOLD analysis project Ga0307282, IMG submission 194475) | Bulk soil microbial communities from the East River watershed near Crested Butte, Colorado, United States - ER_DNA_121 | ecosystem: Environmental > Terrestrial > Soil > Floodplain | place...
GACGCGTTCGCCCTCGAGTCGCAGCGAAAGGCCATCGATGCGATCGAGGCCGGCCGCTTCGACGACCAGATCGTCGCGATCACCGTCCCTACGAAGAAGGGAGAGCCGGTCGTCGTCGATCGCGACGAGCACCCTCGCGAAGACACGACGGCGGAGGCGCTGGCGAAGCTCCGGCCGGCGTTCCGCGAGGGCGGCTCGGTCACGGCCGGCAACAGCTCAGGGATCAACGACGGCGCGTCTGCGGTCCTCGTCGTGGAGGCCGATCGGGCCCGCGAGCTTGGCCTCAAGCCGATGGCCCGCGTCGTCTCGACGGCCATCGCCGGGGTCGACCCGGCGATCATGGGGTACGGCCCGGTCCCCGCCACCCGCAAGGCACTCGAGCGAGCCGGGATCGGCGCCGCGGATCTCGACCTCATCGAGCTCAACGAGGCGTTCGCCAGCCAGTCGATCGTCTGCATCGACGAGCTGGGGCTCGATCCTGCCAGGGTCAACGTCAACGGCGGGGCAATCGCCCTGGGCCATCCCCTCGGGATGAGCGGCGCACGGCTGATCACGATGCTCACCCACGAGCTCCGACGAACGGGCGGCCGCTACGGCCTCGCGACGATGTGCATCGGTGTGGGGCAGGGGATCGCGACGATCGTCGAGCGTATCGAGGGCTGATTTCGGGCACGCGCGACGATTTCGGCACAAGGCTTGTCGGAATCCGTTGCGCTGCGTACGATTGACCCAGTGACGGTCCGCCGTCCGCCTGCAATGATCGCCGTTGACTCGCCCTCTCGAGGAGGAACCCGATACATGTTGGATATCCAGCCCACCGTCGTCAGCCTCACGGACGCTGCTGCGGCGAAGCTGCACGAGCTCACGGCGGAAGAGACGAATCCCGACGTCGGGCTGCGCGTCTACGTGTACAGCGGCGGTTGCTCCGGATTCCGCTACGGGATGATGCTCGAGGACGCGCCTTCGGCCGAGGACAGGATCCTCGAGGCGAACGGCGTGAAGGTCTACGTCGACGGCAACAGCGTCGATCTTCTCAAAGGCTCCCAGATCGACTACGTCGACACCCTCATGGGTGCGGGCTTCACCGTCAACAACCCGAACGCCGTCGCGGCCTGCGGCTGCGGCTCGAGCTTCCGGACCGCGGACGATGCGGGCTCCGCAAAGGGCTGCTCCCACTAACGAATTAGCGTCATCGACGCAAATACGAACGCCGCCGGGTGAACCGGCGGCGTTTTTGATTGTGCCTAGACTTGACCGCCCATGGAGCTCCCCCTCTTCCCGCTCCACACGGTCCTCTGCCCGGGGATCGCGCTTCCTCTCCATATCTTCGAGGACCGCTACCGCGCGCTCGTCCGCGACTGTGTCGAGGCGTCGGCGCCGTTCGGCGTGGTCTTGATCCGCGACGGTCGTGAGGTCGGTGGAGGATCGATCTCGTTCTCGGCGATCGGGACCCTGGCGGAGATCCGCGAGGCGGGTCGCTACCCGGACGGCCGCTACGACCTGCTCGTCGTCGGGACGAAGCGGTTCGCCATCACCGACGTCGCAACCGACCGCCAGCCATATCTCGTCGCCGAGGCGACGGTCATCGACGACGAGATCGGCGACGAGGAGGCCGCCCGCCGGCTCGCGAACACCGCTACGCGGCGCTTCGTCCACTACCTCGAGCTGCTCCAGCCGCGGGAGGGCGAGACCGCCGACGAGATCGACGTCCGGGTCGAGGTCGAGACCGAGAACATGATGCCCGGCGAGGAGGACCCGGACGCTGCTGAGCGCCGGGCGACGGGCATGGATTTCGGACTGACCGCCGAGATCGACCCGGAGTCCATCGCCGATTCGGAGCCCGGCGATCCCGGCGAGATCTCCGGGCTGCCGGTCGAGCGGCGGGTCATCATCCCGGACGATCCGACGACGCTCTCCTACCTGCTGAGCGGCATCATCCAGGTCGAGCTGCCGACGCGGCAGTCGCTCCTCGAGGCCGACACGACCGAGGACCGGTTGCGCGCCCTCCTGAGCCTGATCGATCGGGAAACGTTCCTCCTCCGGCGACGGCTCAGGGCGTTCACGCCGACGCCGGGCGTCGTAGGTCCGCGGCGCAGCTAGGCCTCCGCTGACGGCTCGGTTGGCTAGCCGGTGATCTCGGCTCGCTCCGTGAAGCCCGCGGCAACGACGAGCGACGCGACGAGCCAGACAGCGACAAGCAGCAGCGCGAAGTCGGCAGACAGGGGTGTCGTGGTCGCAGCCGGTCCTCCGCCCCCACCGTTACCGCCGAACCCACCGTTGCCCACGGCTGTGCTGGCCAGATTGAACGGCAGGTATTTGACGACGTCCGGGAGGAAGAGCGAGGCAAAGCCTTCCCCGAAGTAGAACGCAATGCCCGCGCCGATACCCGCCAGCTGGCTCCGCGTCAGCGTCGCGATCGCGAACCCGAGGGCGCCCTCCATGACGATGGCGGACCAGCCTCGTGCGAAGTGCTCGGGCAATTGGCCGAGGGCGGCGGCGTTGCCGATGCCGTCGAGCGGGATATTGGCGATGGTCGCCCCGACGATCGCGGCAACCACGCCGATGCCGAACGCTGCGAGCAGACCCAGCGCCGCCACGACGGCGATCGCGGCGAACGTCGCCAGTACATACCGGCTCCTGCTCTCACCGCGCGCTACGGCCGTCTTGAGTGTTCCCCAGGTCCACTCGGATCCGGCGATCGCCGCTCCGTAGACAACCGCGAAGAGCCCGCCCAGGCCAAGGATGAAGCTGAGGATCAGGTCATACGCACCCGGGAATGTGACGATCGCGAGGGGATTTGCGGCTCCGTCGCTCTGACCACGTCCCCCGCTCGCGGCCACCGCGATGATGATGAGCGCCAGCAGTCCCGCCAGCAGCCCGAACGTCAGGTACGTCGCCAGACGGCGGGACAGCTTACGGAGCCCCGATACGAAGAGGCGCATCAGTTGATCTCCGTGGTGGATCGGCCGCGCATCCCCGCGAACGTTCCGTCCGGATCGACCGCCGACGGGTCGTGGGTGAGGTTGAGGAACAGTTCCTCGAGATCGTTGCCGGACTCGAGCCCGGACGCGTAAATCGAGGCCTGCGCCAGCGTCCGGTTGACCTCGGCCGTCCGATCGGGCGCGATCTGGATCGTCAGCCAGCCTGGTTCCGCGGTCGACGCAGTTACGTGGTCCTGCTGGACGAGCGTGGCGAGCGCCGTGGCCGCAGCCGCGACCTCGTCGGGCGAGACCCGGACCCGGACGATGCCTTCCCCGGCGAGCAGCTCCTTGATCGAGCCCTCGCGGACGAGCTTCCCTGCGGCGATGATCCCGACGACATCGGCGAGCTGCTGGACCTCCGCGAGGAGGTGACTCGACACGAACACGGTCTTGCCGATCGCCGCGAGGTGGCGAAGCGTCTCGCGCATGGCGACGATGCCGGCCGGATCGAGACCGTTGGCCGGTTCGTCGAGCAGCAGGAGCTGCGGATCGCTCAGCAGCGCACCGGCGATGCCGAGCCGCTGCTTCATGCCCAGCGAGTAGCGCGACACCTTGTCACCGGCTCGGTCGCGCAGGCCGACGATCTCGAGAACCTCGTCGATCCGCTTGCGCGGTGTCGGCGCACCGGCCGAGGCGAGGGCGTGGAGGTTCTCGCGGCCCGACAGGTACGGATAGAAGGACGGCGATTCGACGAGCGCACCGATGTCGAACAGGCGGTGCCGATCCGACCTCGAGAATGGCCGGCCGAGCATCTCGATGGTGCCGCTATCCGGGCGCAGGAGGCCGGTAAGCAGGCGCATCGTCGTCGTCTTGCCCGCACCGTTCGGCCCGAGGAAGCCATAGACGACCCCCGTCGGGACCGTCAGGTCGAGTCCGTCGAGTGCGCGTCGAGAGCCGTAGCTCTTGCTGAGGGCGCGCGTTGCAAGGGCCAGGTCGGCAGTCAAAGGGAAGGGCCTCGGGTTGGCGGGGGGTGGCGAATGCGCCCTCCGCCCTAGCCTACGTCAGGTTGAGAATTAAGGGGCGCCGCCGCCGGAGAGAGTCGCCACGGTTCCCACGCTGACTATGTTCGTCGCGGATGGGCACGTCAGCGCAAGGCGGAGCCGAGCACCGGAGCGAGCGGGCTTCAAGGCCCGCGAGCGAGGAGCGCAGGGGGCAACGCAGCGATCGGCCGCCAAGGCGCGACAGCCGAGGATCTTGCCAGTTCACTCGCTGAAGCGTTGTTCTTTCCAGGGGTCCGCTTCGTTGTTGTAGCCGTAACGCTCCCAGAAGCCCAGCTGGTCGTGGTTGAGGAACTCGAGGCCCCGGATCCACTTGGCGCTCTTCCAGAAGTAGCGCTTCGGGACGAGGAGGCGGAGCGGGTAACCGTGCTCGAGCTCGAGCGGCTCGCCCCCGAACGTGTCGGCGAGCATGACGTCGTCGTCATCGAGGACCGACAGCGGGAGGTTCGCCGTGTAGCCCTGTTCCGAATGGGCGACGACGTGGGTCGCGGTCGGGCGGACCTGGGCGAGGCGGAGGATCTCCTGGATCGGGACGCCCTCCCAGTCCGTGTCGAGCTTCGTCCAGCGTGTGACGCAATGGATATCCGTGTGGACCGTCTTGCGGGGAAGGTCCTTGAACTGCTGCCAGGTGAGCGTGAACGGAGCGTCGACCTCGCCCCAGACCCGGAAGTCCCACGTCGTGAGGTCCGTCTTCGGCACCGAGCCGTAGTGGAGGACCGGGAACTTGTCGGTCTTGTACTGGCCCGGTGGGATCCGTTCGGCGATGGCGGGATCCTTGACTGTGCTTCCGAAAAGGCGTTCGAACATCATCCCTGCTCCGCGTTGGTTTCTCTGCGCATCCTGACACAGACTGCCGGCGAACCATGTCGACCCGATGACGGGATCGCTCCGATGACGAGCGCGGGTGCGCTACCCTCTGCGCGTGTCATCGACCGAACCCTCAACCGGGGCGAGCGCGCCCGAAGGCGCGCGGCCACGGGTCATCGTCGTCATGCCGGCGTACAACGCGGCGAAGACCCTCGAGCGGACGTATGCCGACATCCCCCACGATCGGGTCGACCAGATCATCCTCGTCGACGACGTCTCTCACGACGAGACCGTCGAGATCGCCCGCCAGCTGGGGCTGGACGTGATCATCCATCAGCAGAACCTGGGCTACGGCGGCAACCAGAAGACCTGCTATGACGCGGCCCTCGCCGCCGGCGCGGACGTGGTCGTCATGCTCCACCCGGATTACCAGTACGACGCGACACGCATCCCTGCGTTGATCCAGCCGATCCTGGACGGCACCGCCGACCTGATGCTCGGCAGCCGCTTCCTCGGCGACCCGCTCGCCGGCGGGATGCCGGGCTGGAAGTTCATCAGCAACCGCTTCCTGACGATCGTGGAGAACGTCGCGTTCGGGCTCCGCCTGTCCGAGTACCACACTGGCCTTCGGGCCTACTCGCGGCGTCTGCTCGAGGTCATCCCGTACCACCTCAACAGCGACGACTTCGTGTTCGACCAGGAGCTCGTCGCTCAGGTTGTGGCGGCAGGCGGCCTGCAGATCGGCGAGATCGCCGTGCCGACGAGGTACTTCGAAGAGGCGAGCTCGGTCAACTTCCAGCGCAGCGTCGTCTACGGCCTCTCCACGCTGAAGGTCGTCCTGCGGTTCGTGCTCCATCGGCTGCGCATCCGCCGGTCGAAGAAGCTCACGGCGCGGGCACCGGCGCCCGGAACGATCCCGCCGGCGACCTGAGCGGGTGACCCTCCAGCGAAACGCGCTCCTGCGCGGCGGTATTGGCGCGGCCATCTCCGTCGTCGCGATCTGGCTCGTCCTCCGCTCCGTCGACGTCGGCCAGACGGTCGAGATCCTGCGGGCGGCCGACCTGGGCTGGATCGGCCTTGTCGGTGCGTTCGTCGTCATCGACCTGCTGATGCGGGCCCTCCGCTGGCAGCGCCTCGTTGCCCCGATCGGGCACGTCGGCTTCCTCCCGATGCTCGGCTACCTGCTCATCGGCTATCTCGCCAACAACGTCCTCCCGGCACGGCTCGGCGAGCTGGTGCGGAGCCACTACCTCGGCGATCGCGAGGGCCTCTCGCGCACGACGACTCTCGGCACCGTCGTCGTCGAGCGCGTCGTCGACTTCGTCGTCGTCGTGGCGATCGCCTCGGCGGCGATCCTCGTCCTGAGTGTCCGTGGGATCGTCGCCAACGCCGTCCTCGTGGGGGTCGCCCTTGCCGCACTGCTCGCGGCGGGGATCGCTGTTGGCGTAGCCGCCCATCGGCTGCCGGGCGCGGAGAGGATCGCTGCCATCGCCTCGCGCTGGCCACGCGTGACTGACCTTGCCGGCAAGCTTCGCGGCGGTCTGGCGGTGGCCGGGAAGCCGCGGACGCTGGGCGAGGCCCTGGTCCTCAGCCTCCTTGCGTGGGGAGCGACGGTGCTGGCCTTCGCGGCTGCCGGGCAGGCGGTCGGGATCGAGCTGACGATCGGCCAGGCCTCATTGCTCGCCGCGGGTGTCGCCCTCGTGACCGCGATCCCGGCGGGGCCGGCCAACCTCGGCACGTTCGAGCTGGCGGCCGTCGAGATCGCCAAGGCAGTTGGTGTTCCGCAGCACGAGGCGTTCGCGATCGCCCTGCTCGTTCACGCCGCGATCCTGGCGATCACCTCGGTGGGCGGACTCGTCGCGCTGGCGCGGCTGGGGTGGCGTCGCAGCTGAGGTACGGCAGCGGCGTCCCTCGGGTCAGGAAGCCGCGGGGCTGAACCCGAGCGTCGGCGGTGTCGCCAGCGTTGACAGCTGTGGCCCGGGGACGGCCTGCAGCGCGGGAACGGTGTCGTACGGCGCGAAGGTCAGGGCCGCGGCGGCGTCCGCCTTGCACATGCTGATGAATTCGAGCGTGTATTCCGCGTAGGTCTCCGCAATCAGCGAGACCGCTTCCAGGTGGGCGGGCCGTCGGGCGGCAGCCCTCGCGTCAGCGCGGCTGTTCCAGAGGCAGAAGGACAGGCAGCTGCCGTCGCTCTCGAGCGGTCCCTTGAAGTAATGGACGAAGCCGGGGGCTTCGCTCGCCTCGGCGTGGGCGAAGTCGTCGTACGCGCGGAGGCGATCAGTGTCGGCGTCAGGGCGGATCGTCGAGCGGAAGGCAACGAGGTACCACTCGCCCGGTTCGATCGCGGCTTCGCAGTCGGACCAGGTGAATGCGTCCGCGAGCGACAGCCGGGCATAGGTTTCGGCCGTCGGCATGAGCCCGGCGAGTGCGTCCATCTCGACGGACGATACGGACATCCGCGAGAATGTCAAGTGGTGGGACTTGGCGATCCCACCATACGAAAGTACTAGGCCGGCATCGGGCGGGCCTCGTCCGTCAGGCCGTCCGTGATCGTCCGAGCGGCATCCGGCAGAAGCCGCGAGACGCGAGAGCGCCAGGCGAGGCCGCAGCGCTCCGCCGGACCGACGACGCCAACCGCCCCGACGATCGCTCCGTCGCGGAACACGGGAGCCGCGATTCCCACAGTGCCGGAAATCAACTCGCCCTCACTCCGCCCGATCCCCGTCGTCCGGATGTCCTCAAGGGTCTCGAGCAGCGTCTCGTCGGTCGGCGTGTCCGGCGTGATCGCTTCGAGGCCTCCGGCCATGACTTCGTCGACGATCTCCGGCAGGGCGAAGGCCAGCAGGACGCGGTTCGTTGCGCCTGCGTGGAGCGGCAGCATTGCGCCGGGTTCGAAGGCGACCCGGAGCGCGTTCGAGCTCTCGACCTGGTGGAGGCAGACTGCCGACAGGCCGATCCGACGCATCATCACCGCCGTCTCGCCGGTTTCGGTCGCCAGGTGGCGGAGGACCGGGTCGGCGACGCGGATGAGCTGCTCGCTGGTGACGTTCGAGCCGCTGCCGATGACCAGCCGCGGGCCGATCAGGTACCGACCGTCGCGCCGATCGACGAACCCGAACTCCATCAGCGTCCGGAGGTAGCGGTAGACGGTCGAGGCCGGGGTCTCGAGCAGCGCCGACAACTCCTCCGCACGGACCTCGCCGCGGTCGGCGATCGTCAGGAGGATCCGGAGCCCGCGGGCGAAGGACGTGTCCTCGCCGGCTTCCTCGGGCGGATGGTCCCGGGCGGTCGTCTGGCGCGTCATCGCGATGCGACCGGTGCGACGTTCGCGAATTCCCCATCGTGGACGAGGGCAACGAGTGGCTCGATTTCGGGCACCGAGTCGTCGACGTCCAGATACGGCACGACGGTGCGGATCAGCGTGACCGCCGATTCCGTTCCTCGTCCGCGTCGAAGGCCCCGCAGGTCCGTCGCCTGGGCGCCGACCGCCAGTTCGATCGCCACGATCCTCCCGCCGAGGGCCGCCATCTCGGAGACCCGCCGTGCCGCCAGCGGGGCCATCGTCGTCCGGTCCTCGATGCCCTCCGCGTGAGCGGTCGAGACGACCTCGAACGAGACGGGCTGGGCGAGGAGTCTTGCTTCCACGGCAAGACTCTGGGCGGCGAGGCTGAGGTAGGTCAAGCCCGCTGCGGTCGTGCCACCGAGCGGCGTCAGCCCCGTTGGCAGCCCGGACCACGGCGAACCTACGGCCTTCACCGTCCGCTCGGCAGAGCTCGTGAGGGCGGTGGCGAGAACCAGCCGGAGATAGTCGAGGGCAACGGCAAGCGGCAGGATCTCGAAGTTCGCGACGGAGATGACCCGCTCCTCTGCTGGGACGACGATGGGGTTGCCCTGCGACGCGTTGAGCTCGATGGCGAGCTGGGCGTCGACATGGGCGAATACGTCGCGGCACGCGCCCTGGATCTGCGGCAGGTTCCGGAAGGTGAGCGGATCCTGGAGGTTGAGGGGAACGCCGGGATCCCAGATGGCGCTGCCCTCGAGCAGCTCCCGGAATCGCGCTAGCGTCCGGCGCAGCCCGGGATACGGCCGCACCTCCCCGATGGCGGCGTGGAGCATCGTCGGGTTGGCGGCGAGACCCTCGAGGCTGAGGGCCCCGGCGACGTCCATGGTGTCGAGGAGGGTCGCGACGTCGGCGACGGCGAGCGTCGCCCAGCCGGTCGAGAAGGCGTTGTTGTCGAGGATCGCCGTACCCTCGCCGGCCTCGAGGGGCATTCCCCGGAAGAGCCCGTCAGCAAGATCCGCGAGGGGCGCGAGATCCGCCTGGCCGATCGAGCCGATCGTCCGGATCCGCGGCGTCTCGCCGTCGTTGAGGGCGGCGACGAGCCGGTCGACGAGCTCCGGGCGGACGCCCGGCGAGCCCTCGGCGAAGTGGTTGGCGAGCCGGAGCTTCGTCGCCCGGACGAGATCCCCGGGGGCCAGCGGTCCCTGGCCGACGATGTGGTGACGGTTCATCGACGCGGCGTAGTCGTCCGTCTCGGTGGCGGCGATGCCCACCCGCTTGAGGACGCCCACGGCGGTGTTCGAGCCGTAGACGGGATCGCCGCGCTCCAGCGCCGCTCGCACGATCTCGCGGGACCGGGTCATCCGTGCCCTGGCCGCTGGGTCCAGCTCGACACGCTCTCCGCCCCGGGCGACGCGAACCACCTGGTCGCGATCGAGATCGCGTCCTGTCAGCCGGACAGTCACTTGCTGATCATCCCGTTGCCGCTTGCCCCCGGTACGAACGAAGCCCGCCCGGTGGCCGGGCGGGCTTCGAAGAGCTTGCGAGAGTGGCGCTCGTCTACTTGACCAGGCCCTGTGCGGTGAGCCACGCCTTGGCGACTTCGCCAACGTCCTTCTGGTTGACAGCCACCTCGACGCCGAGCTTCGTCAGCTCGTCGGTGGTCAGCTTGGCGGACGCCGCGTCGAGCAGCGCCGCGAACGCGGTCTTGTCCGTCTTGGCGAGATAGTCGTCCCGAACGATCGGAGCGATGTTCTCGGCCGGCTGGGTCTTCTTGTCATCCTCGAGGGTGACGAAGCCGAACTGGACGATCGCCGGCTGGGTCGAGCAGAGCTCGGCCAGGTCGATGGCCTTGCCCTGGAGCGCTGTCGCCATCGGCACGTCGCACGCACCGAGCGCCGTGCGCTGCTTCGGCGGGTAGGTGATGCCGTAGTCCTTGAGCGCGCCCGAGCAGAGTGGGTTGGTGTCGCAGTCGGCCGGGAGGCCCCACTTGAGCTGATCCTGGACGGCGGCGAGGTCACTCAGCTTGTGCAGGTTCAG
>Ga0307282_10000891_pt1 | contig 10103 bp, 6 predicted proteins | sample ER_DNA_121_FD_194475 | JGI IMG/M metagenome (GOLD analysis project Ga0307282, IMG submission 194475) | Bulk soil microbial communities from the East River watershed near Crested Butte, Colorado, United States - ER_DNA_121 | ecosystem: Environmental > Terrestrial > Soil > Floodplain | place: USA...
CTGAACGTCGACTGCACCTGGCTGCCCATCGTCGAGATCGTGGACGTCACCGTGGTCAGCGCGTTCGCGATCCCGCCGCCGCTCTGAGCGCCCTTGATCGCACCTTCGATCTTGTCGACGTCGTCCTGGATGTTGCCGGACAGCGTGTCGATCGACTCCTTCGCCTGGTCGCCGGAGCTGACGTCGGGCTTGCCGAGCCCGCTGAGGTCGTCCTTCAGCTGTGCGGTCGCGTCCTTGAGGTCGGTCGCCGCCTGCGTCAGCGAATTCTCGGACAGGTTCCCGCCGGAAACCGACGCGCTCGCCGATTTGAGCGAGTCGGTCCACGTGTTGATCGCCGAGCAGACGCCATCCGCCCAGTCCTCGGTGCTCTGCGTGTTGCTGCTTCCGCCCCCACTTCCCCCGCACCCTGCCGCCAGAAAGGCGAGCGCCACGAGGGACGAAATCGCGAGGAGAGCTCTCGACCGTGCGAACCGGATCATCTGCCCAAGAGGGTAACGCCGCGGACGCGAAACCGTCTCAGCGGAGGGGGTGATTTCGAGCGCCGCAACAGGCTCGGCGGCCTCCTCGGTCCCGTTCAGCTCGTGCCGCCAACTCAGCAGGAGGTCGTGCACCTCGGCCGCGCCGACGATCGGCTCGTCGGGGAGCCGGAGCTGTGACGGATAGAGGAGGAACGGGCGCGTCTGGGCCCCGCCCATGCCACCGTGGAACGAGATCAGCTCCTCGAAGGCGCAGCCGTCGTCGAGCATCGGGTCGTAGAAGCTCCCGACCATGATGTCCGCGACGTTCTCGAAGCCGTCGGTGCGGAGAAGATGGCGCGCCGCATTCGGAGGGAACGAGGCGAGCGGGTCCTCGCCGACGACACGCCCGTCGGACAGGTAGCGAGTGCCTCTCGCGCCGAGCGCGACCGCGCCGTCGCGCTCCGAACGGACTAGCAGCCAGCCGACGTGCGGGTGCTCGCGCAGAGCCGTGAGGAGCTTTGGATGGGCAGCCTCGATCTCCTCGAGCGTCAGCCGCCTCCGCTCGGTCATCAGGTAGACGAGCCCGAGGTTCCCGGAGCCGAGCACGACGACCTCGCGATCCGAGACATCGTTCTTCGGCCGCTTCTTCTTCGTACCGGTCGCCTCGGCGAGCGCGTGGCCGACCATCGCGCTCTGCTCGTCGCCGCCGGCCATCTCGGCAACCTGGCCGCCGCCGGAGAGCGACCGCTCGACGAGGTCGTCCAGCCCGTAGCCGTTCCGCTGTTTGAACGTCGCCCCCTGGGTCTGCCCGTGGTCTGAGAGGACGACGATCTCGTACGGCCGCGCCGCGTAAGCCCGCGCCCGGTCGATCCGGCCGAACTGCTGGTCGAGCTTCCGCAGCGCTTCCAGCGTGTCCGCGCGCTCGAGGCCCGAGTGGTGCGCGACCTCGTCGTAGCTCGAGAAGGTGGCGTAGACGGCGGGCCTGCCTTTCATCATGTCCGTGAGGACGCCGTACACGATCAGGTCGCGGACGAAGACGCACATCGCCGCGCGCATCAACGGATAGATCCCCCCGCGGTGGCCGCGCGGCCTCACGTCCCGGCGCCGGCCTCTGGACGACGCGGACAGCTCGAGGATCACCTCCCAGAAGAAGAGGACGAGCGTTCGGACGACGTTGAAGCCGTTCGCGAAGAACGCCCGGTAGCCGGGGTTCGCCTTCTTCTCGGCATCCATGCGGCTGACGGTCAGGATCACGTGGTCCGCTTCGCCGGACAGCAGGTTGCCGCGGCTGGCGCCCCCGTTGGCGAGGAGCCCGCGGCCAGTCGAGTGGCTGCGCTCGATCTCCGCGCAGTCGCCCGGGCCTGAGCATGCGACGAGCTTCGCCGACTCCTTCACGACCCAGCGGAAGGCCGGGATGTTCTCGTTCGAGCCGAGCAGGATCCCCGCCTGGCTCGCACCCGTCTGGGACGAGAGATCGGTCTCCCACTCCGCGAACTCATGACTGCCGTCCTCGAGCCAGCGCGCCATGTTCGGTGCGTTTCCGTCCCGCATCGCCCGCTGCAACACGGGCAGGGCGAGGCCGTCGATCTCGAGGAAGATGATCCCCGGCGCGTCGGTCCTCGTCAGCTCGCCGGAGCGGCGCGCGATTCGCTGGACGACGCGGTACGTGTACGTGTCGTCGTCGTTCGTCCCGAAAAGCACGTCGAGCACGACACTGACCGCGGACGCGACGAACGCGACGCCGAGCGCGGACCAGAAGGAGTCGACCGAGAGATCGCCGCCGGTCACGCGATCAGCTGCCAGCAGCATGAGCGCATCGAGGACGAGCACGAGCAGAAGGCCGAGGACGAGCATCAGCGGCAGGCGGAGCGCGGCGACGATCGGCGGCAGCAGTGCGTTGAGCACCGCGATGACCGCGGTCGCCGCGAGCGCGCCCCAGAAGTTGTTCACGTCCGCGCCCGGCACGATCCAGGCCGCGGCGAGAAGGGCCGCGGCGGACAGGATCCAGGTCAGGATCAGCGCCAGCGGCCGGAACTTCGGACGCGCGGGCCGCCAGGCGGGCTCGGCTGGAACTGGTGACTGGTTCGACGTGGTCATCGCTCGGCCGGCCCCAATGATCTCACCCAGTTCGGCGAAGGGCTAGGACGGGCGCACCGTCGCCGGATCGGCCGCCCGCCCCAGCACCGAAGCCGGCGAGAGGGGCCGGCCAAAGGAGTCGATGAACAGCGCGCAGGGACCCGTCCGCTCGGGCAATGTCCCCTCGAGCACGTCGACGCGGTACGTCAGGCCGTCTCTGTCGAGCCGCGGGTCGTGGAGGACGACGACGACATCGTCCGGAGCGTCGCCGTCGTCGAGGAAAGAGAGAACCGCGTTCGGAGGGTCGACGGCGAAGCTGTAGACGCCCACGTCCCAGAGCTCGATGAAGCTGCTCGAGCGCATGTGGCCGACCTCGCGCCGCGGCCGGTCGGCGAAGTAGACAGTCGACTCGGCGAGCCCGCGGAGGGTGATCGTTTCACCCTCGCTCGTGAAACCCGTCGCGCTCTGGACGAACAGGGCGTCGATGCGTTCATGAGTTGCTGACCCCAGATTCACCGTCTTGCCAAGAGTCTGGCGGCCGTTGACGGCGAGGGCTTCATGCCGAACGGGTGAAAGCGCCGCTTCGCGGATGCGCGCCTGTGCGGGCGGACTAGAGGACAAGCGACCCGACCGCCTCGTCGAGCTCCAGCCGGTCGTCCTTCACCTCCGCGGCCTCGACGAGTCCAAGGTCCTCGGCGACGGCCACCGCCTCACTCCGGCTGGAGACGCCGAGCTTCCGGTAGACGGAGATCGCCTGGGTCTTGATCGTGTTCCTCGAGACGTGGAGGCGCTCGCCGATCTCCCGGAAGGACAGGTGCGTGGAGAGATGCGGAAGCAGGCGCAGCTCGGCCCGCGTGAGCCCGGAGCTGCCGCCGGTACCGGCCTCGGGCATCCCGGCGAGCTCGAGCTCCAGCCGCGCGACCGCCTCGCCGAGGAGGCCGAGGTCCGGCCGCACGACGAGGATCCCGCGCGCTTCCTCGAGCATCTGTTCGGCGGCTTCCCGGTCTCGCAGCGTCACGTAGGCATCCGCGAGCTCGATTCGTGCCTGCACTGCGAGCCAGGGAAGGGCGTAGGTGAGGTGCGGCGTCTGGCGCGTCGCCGCCGTCAGCAGCCGGCGCGCGTGGTCCCACTGGCCGTGTCTGAGCCTGCTCCGAGCCGAGGCGGCCAGCGCGAGCGAGCTCGTCGGATAGTCCGCGAGTTCCCCTTCTTCGATCACGCGCTGGGCCTCCTCGGCTAGAGCATCTGCCGTGCGGACGTCCTCGCGAGCAGCCGCGAGCATCGAGCGCTCGCCGAGGGCGATGGCACGAGTTTCCGTCGAACCGGACATGGCGGCGCGCTCGACGGCTTCCGCAAGCACCGCGTCCGCACTGTCTCTGTCCCCGAGCAGCACGTCCGCGGTGCCGCGGACGAGCAGTGCCGCAGGGCGCCAGGGGTCGTCGGCCGCCAGCTTCGAGACCGCATCGCTGGCGTGCGCCTGCATCTGCGCGGGGCCGTCGGTGCATAACGCGGCCCGCATGACTGCGATTCGGGGCCGAACAGCCGCCACGCCGCGACGCCGCGAAGCCACGCCCCGCTCCGCGGCGTGCAGCCAACGGTCGGCCTCATCGGCACGACCGCGCGCGGCGAGAATGCTGCTCCCCTGGATCGCGACCGCTGGATGCCGGTCGAGGCGCTCGTCCACGTCGAACAGGTCGAGCCAGCCTTCGACGACCGCGGCCCGGCCGCTGTCGTGGACCTGCTGCGCGATGGAGCCCAGGATGCGCGCCGTGTCGTCGATGTCTCCGGCCGCGTGGGCGTGGAAGAGCGCGGACTCGGGGTCGACGTGCGCCTCGTACCAGGCCGCCGCGCGGCGGTGCAGCACCGGCACCAGGTCGGGCTCCTGCTCCTCGAGGTCACGCTGCAGAAGGTCGCGGAAGAGGTGGTGGTACCGGTACCAGCCGCGGTGGTGGTCGAGCTGGACGAGGAACAGGTTCGCCCGCTCGATCTCCTCGAGCTCCGCGGCCGAGCCCTTTGCGCTCAACACCGCGTTGCAGAGCGGAGCGCACATGCGCTCGAGGACGGACGTTCGCCGGAGGAAGCGGAGGACACGCGGTTCGAGCCGCGATAGGTACTCCGAGCCGAGGTAGTCCGCGATGTAGCGGTCGTCGCCCGCCGGCCGACTGGCGCCGTCTTCGAGACTCGCCAGCGCGGCCAATCGCAGGCCGGCGGCCCAGCCCTCGGTACGGTGGAGGAGGCCTGCAAGCTCGGTCTCGTCCAGGTCGACACCGGACGCGCGGAGCAGGATCTCCGCCTCCCGGCGGCTCAGCGCCAGCTCGTAGGGGCCGATCTCGAGCAGCGGCTCGGCCACGCGAAGGGTGGCGATCGGCATCCTGGGGAGGGCGCGGCCCGACAGCGCGATCATCGAGCCAGGCGGGATGTTTTCGATCAAGATGCCGATCGCCTCGGTGGAATCGGTGGATAGGAGCGCATCCGCGCCGTCCATGACGATCACGAACGGCGACCGGGACGCGAGCTCGGCACTCAGCCTCGGCACGATCGCGTCCCAGACCGGCGACTCCGGTCGCTCGAACGCCACGGTCACATCCGCGCCGAGCGGCTCGATCCGATCGAGCGCTGCGGCGACGTGCTTGAGAAGAACGTGGGGGTCGTTGTCACGCTCGTCGACGGACACCCACGCGAATGGACGCGTGTCTCGGGCCGCCCACTGCGAGAGGAGCGTCGTCTTGCCGTAGCCGGCGGGCGCGACGACGAGCACGATCGGAAAAGCGCCGGCGGCGCGCAGGCGGTTGACGAGCGCCGTCCGCGGGACACTCTCGGGCCGTCCCGGCGGAGGGCGGAGCTTCGATTCGACGACGTCGAGGACTACGCCGGGATCGCTCGACCCGACGAGGATCGCCTTGGCGCCGAGCTCACGCAGCGCACGGTTCAACGGACCGCGACCGACGCCGAAGTAGCGGTTTCCCTCTACGGGCTTAATGTCAGCTTCGCCATCCCATCCCCTGCGTCCGCGTGGACGAAGGTTGCGACGCCCTCCAACTATGAGTATCGGCGCGAGAAGGCCCGCGGGCATTGGGGGATTCACGGATTCGGCCGTGGCCGAGGCACCACCCCCGCCGTGGTGCGGACACCACCCTTTGCGGGGAATATGCAGCGCGACTAGGCTCGAGGGCCGGATGTCGATCCGCGTTGTCGCCGCCGAAGACAGCTTCCTCGCCCGCGAGGGGATCGTCAGCATCCTCGGCGACATCGAGGACGTCGAGCTGGTCGAGATGTCGGGCGACCTCGACGAGCTCCGCGACGCAGTCGAGCGAACGTCGCCCGACATCGTCCTGACCGACATCCGCATGCCGCCCACGAACACGGACGAGGGCATCCGCTTCGCGGCCGAGCTCAGGGAGCAGCACCCGGAGATGGGCGTCGTCGTCCTCAGCCAGCACGCGGAGCCGCGCTACGCGATCGCGCTCTTCACCGCGGGCTCGGACCGGCGCGCGTACCTGCTCAAGGAGCGCTTGCACGACAAGAGCGAGCTGAGCCGGGCGCTGCACGACGTGGCGGCGGGCCGCTCCCTCGTGGACTCGAGAGTGGTCGACAAGCTGGTCTCCGCGCGCCAGCGGGACGACTCCGAGCTGACGAGGCTGACTCCGCGTGAGCTCGAGATTCTCGCGCTGATCGCCGAGGGCCGCAGCAACGGCTCGATCGCATCGAGCCTCGGGATCACGAAGCGCGCGGTCGAGCGACACATCAACGCGATCTTCCTCAAGCTCGATCTCGGCAAGCCGGAGGACGTCAGCCTGCGCGTGAAGGCCGCGCTCCTCTATCTCGGAGGGGACGAGCTCTAGCGGGCGAGGAGCGCCTCGAGGCGGCGGAGCACCTCGGCGCGGTCCTCGGGCACGGTCAGCTCGAAGCGCGCCGCGACCTCGTCCTCGACCTGGCCGAACAGCTCGGCCTTGCCTCGGATCCCACGGGCGACGTCCTCCAGCCTCGTAGCGGGCGAAGGTCGGGCCGAGCGCAGCGACGAGGTCGTCTCCGGCCCAGCGCTCGAAGAACCGGGACCCGTGCCAGGTGTCGGCCTCGTTGGACCGCCAGCGCGCCAGCTCGACCAGGCGCCCGGTGAGCCAGCCGTCGCAGGCCTGCTTGGCGACGAGCACCTCGCCGCGTCGACGTCCGAGGCCGGGTCAGCGGGAGCGTCCACGCGGGCCTGCGAGCCGAGGAGCACCGCAGCGCGAACGTCAGGTCGCCCAGCGGCCCAGCGCGAGACCTCGTCGAGGAACGTGGCGACGTGCGCCTCCATCGGGCGCGAGGCTACACGCGTCCGAAGCGCTCCCGGAGCAGCCCGTGGCGCAGGCCTCGGTCGCTGACCGTGAGCGAGTCGCGGCCGAGCTTCTCGAGCACGGTCTTGACGACGCACGCGCCGGCGAGGATGACCTCGGCGCGCTTCGGCTGGAGGCCGGGTATCTCACGTCGCTGATCCGCGGTGCGTGTTCGGTAGAGCTCGATCTGGCGGTCGACCTCGGCCCGGTCGAGGACCGTCCCGCGGACGACGTTTGGGTCGTAGTGCTCGAGCCCGTGCTCGACCGCGGCGAGATTCGTGACCGCGCCGCCGATCCCGACGAGAACGTCGGGCGTCTCTCGTCCATCGAGGCGATCGAGCCCCGCGGCGATCGCGGCCAACGCCTCGCGCAGCGTTTCCTCCGAGACGGCTCCGTCAAGGCCGAAGCGCTCCGTGAAGCGGACGGCTCCGACGTCGACGCTGAACCGCTCCTCGACCTCCTCGCCGCGGCCGAAGGTGAACTGCGAGCTCCCGCCGCCCGTGTCAAACAGGACGAGCGAGCCGTCTCCGAGTTGCATCTCCGACGTCACCGCGACATACGCGAGCCGGGCTTCCTCGTCACCGCTGATGATCTCGACCTCGATCCCGGTGCGTTCGCGCACGGCCTCAACGAACGCGTTGCTGTTCCGCGCCATGCGCAGCCCTGCCGTGCCGACTGCCGCCGCGGCTACGACCGCCTCGCGCGCGGCCTCCGCGGCCATGTCTGCAACTGCGTCGACCGTGCGCGCGATCGGCTCCTCGTTCAGCTCGCCGCTCCGGTCGAGCCCCTCGCCGAGCCGCGTCACCTCGGCCCGGTCGACAACCGTCCGCCACTCGCCATCCTCGTACCGCTCGCCGATCACGAACTTGACCGAGTTGGTGCCGACATCGACCACGGCGAAGCGGCCGAGCGCGAAGAGCTCCTTCAGGCCCCGCGGGACGCTGACGTTCCGCCGCAGATCGAGCCCGAGCTCCCGCACCGCCGCGGTCACGAGCGCAGGATCTTCGGACTCGACGGCGATCGTCCGCAGGACGCCGCGATCCGTGCTCAGCTCGGAGAGCTCGGCCATCGCGCCGCCGACGGTCACGTGCCGACGCCGCTTGTGCACCTCGACCGCGATCAGCTCGGGGCTCGGGTCGACGAGCTCGCCGAGGAGCTGCTCGAGCGTGTACTCGGCTCGCTCGAGCGCGTGCTCGACCGCGAGCGCCGCCAGCACCGACTGAACATCCGCAGCCGCCACGGGAAAGCGGGCCTTCAGCACGGGCTCCCACTGCTCGAGCCCGTCCTCGTCGACCCGCTGGAGCCGCTTCAGGTCCAGTCGCCCGCCGCGCACCTTGACCGACTCGTTGCTCGCGGCCGAGAGCAAGTACAGGTCATCGCTCTCCTCCTCGAGCTCGGGCGTCAGCTCCCCGAGGCGGGTCTCGGCGTCCCCGAAGCTCTCACCGAAAGCGCGCCACTCCCACCGGGGTGCCCCCGAGCTCGTCGGCTCAGCTCCCGCTCTTGAGCGCCCCCGCGAAGTACTCGAGCGCCTTCTTCGTCTTCGTCTCCTGCTCGCCGGAGAGATCGACGCCCTGGCTGCCGAGGAACGCTCGCGCCTCGGCCGCGACCTGGAAGGCCTCGTTCGTCGCGGCGCGGGTCGAGAGCTCGAGCACGCGCGACCCATCGGGGTAAATCCACATCTCGGCGACGATCCTGCGGCCGAGCTCCTCGGGTGTGAAGCGCAGCTTGAGCACGAAAATCGGCCCGAGGATTGACAGGTCGTCGAGCTCGATCCCGGGCGCATGCTCCGCGAAATATGCGCGCTGCTGCTTGGAGTACAGCTTGCGGAGCGGACGGTCGCCCGACACCACGCGCTGGACCTCGCCCGGGTCGAGCGTCCGCTTCAGGGTCCCCGAGCAGACGAAACCGCCGGGCAGCGCGTCGACCTCGACGCGGAAGCCGGTCGAGGCGCGCAACTCCTCCGAGAGCTCCGACGGCACGACCGGCCGCAACTTCACGACCGAGTCGTCGCCCTTGCCCTGGATGCGCCGCCCGCGGACGACCACGCCCAGCTTGTCGAGTGCCAGGTCCGGCGTGTCGAAGAAGAAGACCTGGCGGATCTGCGCGTCGAGCGGGTCCATGCCGAGCGCGACAACCGCTGAGCGCTGGTCGTGCTCGGGCACGGTCAGCTTCAGCTCGACGCTGTCGGAGTCTTTGAGCAGGTCGAGCATCTCCGCGATCTGCTCGTGCGAAAGGGCTACCGGGGTCGCTGTCGGGGTGGTCGTCATCGTCTCCTCCTTGGGGCAGGGCTGTTCGAGTATGCCCCGTTTCGCTACGCCAGCGCGGCGGAGTGCTCTCCTGCCTCCGCCCGAGGTTCGGCCCCGGGCTGGCTCGAGAGCGAGATCAGCACGGCTCCTCCGAGCGCGACCAGCAGGCTGATGATGGCGACGACGACGTGCCACGTCGGCCGGCTGAACCGCTCGTCGAAGATCGCGACTCCGAGTAACACGCCGACGATCGGGTTCACGACGGAGACGGTGGCGACCGATGGAGCGAGCCGTCCGGTGCCGAGCGACACCTGCTGGAGGACGAACCCGAGCACACCCGCGACCGCGAGTGCGTAGCACTGCCAGTGCGAAAGCATGACGCCGACGCCTTCGTGCAGCAGGTCGACGGTCGGCTTCGTCAGCGCGGCGGAGAGCCCGAAGAGAATGCCGGCGACGCTGCCGTAGACCGCTGCAACCCTCGTGGGGGTGCCGTGCCGACCGAGCACCAAGAGCCCTCCGCAGATCGTGACCAGCACCACGATCGCGATCGCCCACTCGTCGTTCGGCGCGTTGTCCTTCCCGCCCGCGGGGTCGCCGAAGATCGTGAATGCAGCGAGCCCGAGCAGGATCACCCCGGCGCCTCCGACCTCGCGGCGGCCGACGCGCTGGTTCGTCAACAGCCAGCCGAGCGGCAGCGCGAAGACGATCGTCGTCACGAGCAACGGCTGGATGACTGCGAGCCGGCCACGGTCGAGCGCACCCGCCTGGAGCACGTAGCCGACGAGCAGCGCCGCGGTCCCGAACAGCCACACGCGCTGGCCGACGAGCCGAACGAGCGACATCGGGCTGGCGAGTGAGACCCCGTCGAGGTTGAGGGCGCCCTTCTGCTGGAGCGTTGCTGCGACCGCGAACAGGAAGGCCGCCATGAGTGCGAGCGCCGCCGCCATCAATCGTCAGCCTACGACAGCGACGCTCTACGTCGCGAGCTGGACGGGAAGAGTCAGGGCCCAGAT
>Ga0307282_10000892_pt1 | contig 10103 bp, 7 predicted proteins | sample ER_DNA_121_FD_194475 | JGI IMG/M metagenome (GOLD analysis project Ga0307282, IMG submission 194475) | Bulk soil microbial communities from the East River watershed near Crested Butte, Colorado, United States - ER_DNA_121 | ecosystem: Environmental > Terrestrial > Soil > Floodplain | place: USA...
CTCATGGACGATGTCGCCGGCGGATTTCTTCGCGGAGCGGACGGTCCAGGTCCGGCCGTCCGATGCCCGCAGCAGCACGCCGCGATCCGACGGTTGCCCGCCGCCGCCCGGGTAGAAGACGGTCCGGTGGAGGACGACGAAGGGAGTCTCCGCGCCGTCGTCGACCGCGAGCACCCGGGCGTCGGTCGAGCGGGCGTACGCGTCCGTATAGCAGAGCTGTCCGGCGACATCCATGGCGGCGGGCCTGCCGGGACGTTACTTGACGGTCAGCTTCCCGGTCATCGTCGCCGGATGGACTTCGCACAGGAATGTGTAATCGCCCGCAGCAAGCGCCGGCACCCCGAGTGTCCGCTGGCCGGGGCCGGCGAAGATCGCGACGTCGCCCGTCAGTGCGACCTTCGAACCGTCCGGGTTCTTGAGGACGAGGTCATGCGAGACGCCCGTGTCCTGGTTGTCGAACGCGAGGCTGAACGGCGTGTCCGCTGCGGTCTCGAGCGTCGTCGGGTCGAAGCCATCGGTCGAGGCCCCGACAGGCGCCGTGACCGTCAGGGTCCCGCCCGCTCCGCCGGATCCTCCCGCGGACGGCGAGGCGCCGGATGACGGCTCGACGCTGGGCGCGACCGACGGCGCTTCGCTTGGCGCGGCCGATCCCGATGCCCCGGGGCTCCCGGACGCGCCGGACGGGATTGGCGTCGCCGAGGGCGCCGGGGCGTACGTCCAGCCGGGGGGCGCGCTCGCCGAGCAGGCGGCGACAGCGGCCGTTGCAGCCAGGAGTGCGAGGGCGATCGTCAGGCGGCGCATCTTCAGCAGGACCTCGGGAAACAGGTTGGGGCTGTGATTGCCACCGGGTGCGGCATCGCGCCCCGGCGTGAGCGGCCCGGATGGGCGACCCGAATCTACCGTCGCCGGAGGAATCCTGTCGGCCGTCGACCCGATCCGCGGCGATCTTCCCGTCATTGGTCGCCGGCCAGCCCGAGCCGGATCGCGACGGCGGCCGCCTCAACGCGGCCCGACACCCCGAGCTTGGCGAGGATGTTGCCGACGTGGACACCGACCGTCTTCTGGCTGATGAACAGCCGCTCGCCGATCTCGCGGTTCGTCCGACCCTCGGAGATCAGGGCCAGGACCTCGTGCTCGCGCCGGGACAACCGGAACGTGTCGCCGCGGGGCGGGGCGGCCGGGCCGACGACGCCACGGATCAGCGCCGACGCGCCATTGCCGTTTCCGTCCGGCGCCGGAGTGGTCGCGGCGGCCACAGGGACCAACGCGTCCGAACCGGGCTGGCGATCATCGGCAAGCAGCAGCTCGACACCGGCCGGAAGCTCGATCATCGCCCGCTGGCCCAGCTCGCGCAGTTCGCGCAGGAGCGGCCGGGCGGACAGCTCGAGGGCGATCTCGGCGGCGGCCCGGAGCGGCGCCTTGGCCCTGGCTCGAGAAGAGCGCCCCTCGCCGCTGCCGAGCACTGCCTCCGCCTGTCGCCAGAGAGCCCGGGCGACCTCATAGGGCGTGCCGACCTTCCGCCAGCGTTCGGCCAGGGCTGCCCAGGCGTCCGGGTCGTCGGTGCCGTCGAGTCTGGCGCGGTGGGCCGCGGCGCCGGCAAGGTAGGCATCCGCCTCGCGCCGCGAACCGACGGTCGGCGCGACGCCTGAGGCCCTCACGGCGGCCTCCGCGGTGGCAACGACCGTCTTTGCCCGGCTCCGGGCGTCGGCGAGCCCGGCCAGGTCGCGGCGCGTCTTCGCATCGGCCGCCGCCGTGGCATCGACCTCGGCCACGGTCGCCGCCATCTTCGCCGTCAGGACCCAATCCTCCGACCCGACGATCAGGTCCCAGCCGCGCTGGGCCGCACGCTGGGCATCGACGTGATCGTGGCGCCACAGCGCGAACGAGGCAGCGGCCCGATAGACCGGCACGGCGTGCTGCGATTCGTTGACGGTCTCGAGCTCGATGAGGACCTGGCCGAGCAGCCGCCCGGCATACTCCCCGGCGCGGGTCTCGATCTCGACGATCGCCAGGCTGTCGACCGAGTTGACGAAGGCGACACCCGCCGGGCTCCACTCGAGCGCGGTCGCGCTCAGGGCCCTCGCTTCCGCCCAGCGCCCGAGCCGGAAGAGCGAATCCGAGGCGTTGCCCCGCAGGAAGTTCCCGTAGACGGCCTCGAGGCCGGCCGCCTTGGCGGCCTCGATCCCCTCGAACGCGATCTCGACCGCCTCTTTTCGCTGGCCCACCAGGTCGAGCACCGTTGTCAGGTTGGCATAGACGCGGAACAGCTCGTCCTGGTCGCCGGCCGCCTCCGCGAGCGCCCGGGCCTGGGCCAGCAGCGCGACGGCCGACTCCGGGTCGTCGCCCCAGCCGAGTGAGACACCCAGCGTCGTCGTCGCGTGAGCGAGCTGGGCCCGCCCATCAGGGGCGCACGCCTCGGCGACCCGGATCGCCTCACGGGCCAGCCGCTCGGCCTCCGAGAACGTCCCCTCGAGCATCTTCACCTGGGCCAGGGCGGCGAGGACCGTGGCTCGCTCGACGGACGGCTCCGGCGGCACGAACGCGACAGCCTTCTCGAGGGCGGCGACCGCTCCGGCACTGTCCCCCGCCGCCCGCCGGTAGCGCCCCAGGCGCTCGTGGAGCAGACCGAGGGCGACCCGATCGCGCCGTTCGTCGAAGGCGCTCATGACCGTCTCGACGAAGGCCGCCGCACGAGCCGGCCGACCGGCGGCGAACGCCGCTTCCGCTGCCCGGATCTGGAGCGGGGTGATGTCGGCCCCGTCACGGGCCCCGGCCTTCGCGGGCACCGAGCCCGTTGCCAGCCGATCGATCGACGACAGCGCCAGCTCCAGGTATCGGAGGGCATCCTCGGGTGCGTAGACGGCCTCTGCCCTGCCCGCGGCATCGATCGCCGCCTCCTGTGTCTCGAGCGTCGCGTGGGCATCGTTCCAGTGCCGGGCGGCCGCCGCCGGATGGCTCGCCAGGCCAACCGCCAGGGCGAGGCTGTGGCGGTGACGCTGGCGCGGCAGCAGGTCCGCGGCGACCGCCCGGCCGATCAGCTCGTGGCGGAAGTCGACGTCGTCCCCGTCGAGCTCGATGAATCCGTGGGCGACGCCCTCGGCCAGGCCGGCGGCGAGGTCGGCGTCGAGGACGCCCTCGCCGCGCCGTGGAAGGCTCGACGAGCGCGGCGGTGGGCGGCGCTCGGTGGTCAGCTCGTAGGCGGCGGCGACGTCGGCCAGCTCCGCCGTGCTGAGTGGCCGGCCCGCGGGCGCGATCAGGCGGAGGACTCGCCTGCATTCCGGGGACCGCAGGCCGACGCGGGCGACGACGAGGTCCTCGAGCGAACCGGTCAGGGATGCCCCGGACAGCTCGCGGCGGGCGGCCAGGAGCTCTTCCGCGACGAGCGGGTTGCCACCCGAACGCTCGGCGACGAGGACCAGGGCGGAACCCGTCGGCCGCTCGCCCTCGATCCCCTCGATGAGGTCGGCCAGCTCGCCGCGCCCGAGCGGCTCCAGGGTCAGACGCGTCGGCGGCCTGCGCGCCTCGATCATCGCCGCGACGCCCGCGGCCAATGGGTGCCATCGGGTCATGTCGTCCGGCTGGTAGGACGCGATCAGGCAGAGGCGGTGCGGCCGCTGGACGCGGGCAAGGAACGTCGCGAACTCGCGGGTCGCCGCGTCGGCGTGATGGAGGTCCTCGAGGATGAGGAGGACCGGCTGGCGCTCCCCAAGCCGGCCGAGGACCCCGAGGATCCCCTCGAACACCCGCGACTGGCGCCGCTCGGCCGACGTCACCGAAGGATGGCTCGGCAGGGCCCCGGCGTGACCAAGCCGGGCGTGGAGCTCCGGCAGGAGACGGACGATGTCCTCTCCGCCGGATCCGACGAGCGTTGCCAGGTCGTCCTCGGCGAGGGCCGTGAGCGCAGGCCCGAGGGCCCGGACGATCGGCCCGTAGGGGCTGTCGGACTCGGCTGGACGGGAGCGTCCGCGAAGGACCGTGAATGGCTCGGTGAGACTCGTGAGCCGTCCACTCGCCTCGGTCAGCAGGCGGCTCGCCCCGATCCCGCCGGGGCCGTCGACCAGGACGGTCGTCGACAACCCGTCGGTGGCAGCCTGCAGCACGGGAGCGAGTCGCACGAATGCGGACTCGCGCCCAATGAAGCGCGCGCTCGTGAACCCGGCGGGCATGGCCGCATTCTACGGGCCTTGCCAGCAGCCAAAGAGGGTTTCGGTCAATCGTGGCCAATCGCGGCCGAAAACGGGCTCGGTCCCGGACCGAACCGCCGGGCTATGTCAGCTCGCCCGGCCTCGCGCGTCGAGCATCGTCTGGAGGATGTCGCCGGTGGGCTCGACGCCCCAGGCACCGCCAGTGGACGTCGCCTGAGCGTCGTCGACGACGTCGCCGAGCGTCATCTTGTGGAGCCAGCCGCGCCGGCCATCCGGGCAGAGCACCAGCCAGTAGGCGCCGGACCGCTCGAGCAGCTGGACCTCGTCGCCCTGGTCGAGCTGCCCGAGGTCGGCGGATCGAAGCTCGTCGGGGGCGTCGAGCAGGCGGACGACGCGATAGCGGACGACCTTGACCTCGAAGCCCTCGTTCGAGCCGCCACCGCCGGTGAATGCGAGCCGCTGGGTCGTACCGACTGAGCGCAGCGGATCGGCCTTGCGAGCTTCCAGCAGCGACGGTCGGCGCCAGCGTGGCATCGCCGCTTCGCCTTCGAGTGGCGCGTTGAACGGGCGCGTCAGGTCGGACGTTGCCGCGACACCCGAGCCCCTGGCGGCCTGGGCCTTGAGGACCTCGTCGGGAACGGGTTGCTCCTCGTCGCGCCGCTTCTTGCCGAAGATCGCAAAGGCCATGCCCATCGCCACCGCCCCGGTCGTCCCGACGAGCGTCGGCAGGAGACCGAGATGGGGCTGTCCGCCGTCGAGCCCGAGAGCGCTGAGCGCCGAGGTGATCGCGCCCCAGCCGACCCCGGCCGACGGAGGATTGATGGCGCCATCACTCGAATGCCGGTTCTCGTCGCCGGGCGGTCCGGCCGGTCCGGGGCCGCCGGCCGTGATGATCGGTGCTTCTGATGGGTCGGCGGAGGGGTTCGGGGCTGTCGACGGATCCATGGATCCGCCACTCGCGGGGGCGTCGGTGGGCCCACCATCCGAGGGGGCTGGTGTGATCGTCGCACCGGTCTCGCCATCGGGCGGAGTGGCTGTCGTCGTCGACGTCGGGCCGGACGTGGCATCGGGCGGCGGGGTCGCGGCCGGAGGAGCCGGTGTCGGCTTCGGCGTGGCTGCGGGGGCCGGTGTCGGCTTCGGCGTGGCTGCGGGGGCCGGTGTCGGCTCAGGGGTGGGCTTCGGTGTCGGCTTCGGTGTCGGAGCCGGCGTCGGAGGGGCCGAGATCGTGACCGTCCCGCCGGCGATGGCGTCGGTGAAGCGGCGTGTGTCCGCTGCGTCGAACGAGATCTTGTGGGTACCGACCGACAGCTTCGACGTGTACGTGTAGACGACGCCGTCTTTCCAGGTGGTCTGGGTGCCCTTCATCTTTTGAGGCGTGCCGTCGACCAGGACCCGCACGTACGCTGGCTCCGAACCTTCGCGGTTCCGGTAGCCAACCTTGAACGTGATCATCGTCGAGGTCGTCCCGCTCCGGGGCGTGACGCTCGCGCTGTACAGCTTCGTGGGGCCTGTGTTGGCGCCCACGGGCGCAGCGAGCGACAGCAGCAGGAATGCTGCTGCCGCGACGGTTGCGAGCAATTGACCGACCCCTCGCGGCGCCGGCGATCGTCGAGTGACTGACACGAGATAAGGCCTCCGCTCCGGGCATGAGTCCCGGTGCGTGGCCCACGATGGTTGCCAGATCGAGCGGCCGCAATGGTACGGGTTTCTCACTCAAGAACCGCCGCGCGGCGCATTTGAGCGTGGATCCGGTGCGGCCGCGCACCACTGCGGATGCGGCGGGTGGCGCGGTCCGGTGGGGTTCGGGGTGGTGGGTGGGCCGGTCGGCACACCGAACCTGACCCGATGTGGCCATTGGCGCGCTGCGGGCTGCCCGCCACCATGGCGGGCATGCAGATGATCTACCCCACGGTTTCGATGAGACCGGCTCTTGGGCGACTCGTCGTCGGGACCGTTGTCGGGGTGTTCCTGCTCGCAGGCGGGATCGGGCTGGCCTGGCTGGCCTTCATGACGCCGGTCGTCCGTGGACTCGCCCCGACCGCGATCCGACCCGCCCCCGAGCAGATGTTCGTGGGCGCGCTCATCTGGGGCGCCTCGCTCGTCGCGCCGCCGTGTTTTGCCATCGTCGGGCTGTTCCGGCTCTCGCGCGTCGCATCAGTGGCGTTCCGGCGGCAGAACCGCGGTGCCATCGCGCGCGTCTCGCGTTCGCTCGGCGACGATATCTCGGCCGCACCGATGGTCCGCCTGCCCGAGGGTCGGATCGTCCGCAACCTCGTCGCAGGCGCCTACGGCCTGGCCATCCTCTCCGAACTGCCGCCCGCCGGAGCTACCAGACGCAACGGGACAGCGTGGGAGGTCCACCGAGCGGACGGGCGCTGGATGCCGTTCGAGAATCCGCTCGAGCGCGCGGCCCGCGACGCAGAGAGCGTGCGTCGCTGGGTCAGCGCCGAGGACCGCGACTTCGTCGTCAAGGTCTACGTCGCCGTTGTCACCTCGGACAGCTCGATCACCAGGACACCCTCTTGCGCGGTGATCAGCACCGAGCAGATCCCGGCCTGGCTGGCGTCACTTCCGCCGCAGCGCTCGCTCAACTCGATCCGACGCGCGGAGCTGATCGAGCTCGTCAGGTCGATCGCCTAGCTCTCGCGAAACGTCAGCCCTTGACGGGGATGACGAGGACGTACTTCCCGTCCATGCCCGGATAGCGACCTGTCGGGCGCTTCCACTTCAGGTAGTCCACCGTCAGCTGCTGCGGCGTGATCCGCGCGTTCGGGCCCCGGGATCGGCCCCAGATCCGGCTGAGGCGCGGATACCACGGGTCGCTGACGTAGAGGTAGGACACCTTCCAGGCAGCGGGGCCGGCCGGATCCGCCGTCGTCTCGAAGCCGTGGAGGACCCACGAGTGGGCGCCGCGCCAGACGAGCAACCCGACCGGCCGGCCTGTGGCCCGCATCGCCTCGATCCCGCGCTTGACCGCCGCCATCATGGTCGGCTCGACGACGACCTCGTAGTGGCCGGCGCCGCGCTTCTGGAGGCCGCGCGCCCAGCCGAGTGGCTCGGTGCCGCCGTACGGGGCGTTGGACAGGGACTTCGCCAGCTTCGCGAGGGCCGTCTGCGTGCTGCTCGACCGGTCGTTCGATTTCCCGGTGATGTTCAGCATGATCTGCATCGCCGCACTCACGCACTGCTTCGGAGTGAGCTCGCTGACGAAGTCGCCCTTGCGGTAGAGGTTCATCGCCACGACCGGCTTCGGGGTCGCCTTCGGCCTTGGGCTGGCGCTGGGCGTCGGCTCCGCGGAACTCGACGGGCTGGCGGACGCCAGGTCAGCCGAAGGCGTGGGCGACGGCTCGAGGACGGCGAGCGTGGCGGCAGGCGTGCCGGTCGCCGCGGCGACGGCGCCGGTCGGCGTTGACGAGATGACGAACGCCGACAGGCCGATCGTCGCCGCGGTCAGCAGGGCGACGACGATGACGGCGAGCAGCGAGGTGGATCGGTCTGAAGAGTCCATCGTCTGGCCCAATGACGGTCGGCGGCTCAGGGTTGCGTCGCGATCATGTCACGCGACCATCGGCGGCCGGTGCATCCCGTCGACGCATAAACGCCGCAGCCGATGCTGGTAGGGGAGCCAGGACTCGAACCTGGAACCAGCGGGATATAAGCCCGCCGCTCTGACCAATTGAGCTACTCCCCCATCCGGCGATGCTACACCGCCGAGCTCAGGACTCCTCGCCGCGGATACGCCCCGTTATCGCCTTGAGGCTGAGTGGCCTCGGTCGAAGCTGGGGTCGGTTGCCCGCGCTCGACGCTGGGTGGGCAGCGCCCTGACCGGTCGCCTGGGCGCCTCCGCCCATGAACGCGTAGGCCGGCAGGGCTTCGGCGAGCTCCTGCTCCTCGTCCGTCCGGAACGCCTCGATCGGAAGGTCGTCGGGATCGATCGGGCGCGGCGTGACTTCGACCGGAGGGGTCGGGCGCGCGTATGCGGGTGCGCCGTAGAGCATTGGGAGCGCGACGTGCGGCTCGTCGATTGCCACGACTTTCCTCGGCTGCGTGCGGCCGGATACCGACCACAGGATGATATCGGGCGGAGGGTACCGCGGAATGGTACGAATGGGCCATCCCCATAACGCGCGTATCGAAGAGAAGTGGTGCTCCGCCGCACAGGAACCATCCGCGCGAAGGCCGCCGGAGGTCCTGTCGCGATCAGAGAAGAATCGGCTCGATGACCTGGACGACGACCACCAGCACCAGGTAGCAGACGGGCACGGCGGCGAAGAGCCCGAGGGCTGCGCTCCACCTAGTCCGGACGACGCGATTGCCGGATCCGACCGGCTGCGGCACGAAGAGATACGTCGCGACGCTTCCGGTCGCCAGCACGACGATGACGTCGAGCGCGACGAACAGGACCCGCAGGTCGCCACCCGGAATGATGGCGCCGCGACGCAGGGCAAGGTCGTAGGCGAGGTAGCCCGCGCCGAGGACGATCGCCACGAACAGGCTGCTCAGGACCGCCCGGACGACTGGCCTGGGGGCGTTGCGGAACTGGCGCCAGCGGACCTCCGCCCATGACCTGTGGCGAATCGGTGGGCGCGCTGGTTTGCCGAGAGGCGCGGTCGGAGCGCCGGGCGCGTCGGTGTCGGGACCGGCCATCGTCAGTCGGCCTGGCCGAGCATCGCCAGGCGGGTCCGCGGCGGCAGGCTGTCGGGCGTGTTGGCAGCGAGCAGCTCGATCGTGGCGGCGAAGCGTTCGATCTCCGCCGCCGTGTTGAAGAAGCCGACGCTGATCCGGATGGCCTCGATTGGGGGTATCGCCCGGGCGATCGCGAAGACGCGGGCACCCAGCTCGTCGAGCGCTGTCTCGGCCGGCCAGCCGGCGATCCGGAACGTGATCATCGTGGCCATCCGATCCCGCGGCGTCAGCAGCGTCACCCCCGGGATGGCCGCGAGGCGATCCGCCGCAGCCCTCGCCAGCGACGTCCCTCGCTCGTGGATCCAGGACAGGCCGACATACATCGACAGCCAGCCGCAGCTCCGGGCGAACCCGGCGACGGTCGGCGGGTAGAAGCCGGACGTCTCGAAGCGGCGGGCGTCCGGATGCCACGCCGCGTCTCCATCCAGGCCGATCCGCTCGAAGCCGAACCATCCGGCGTGACTCGGGCGGGCCTGCTCGATCGCGGCCGGAGAGACCCACAGCGCGCCGGTCCCCTCGGGCCCGAGCAGCCATTTCTGGCCGGACAGGGCGTAGAAGTCGGCCCCGATCTCGTCGACCGTCACCGGTATCGCTCCGACGGCCTGCGCTCCATCGACCGCAACGACCGCGCCGTGTTCGTGGGCGAGCGTCGTCACTCGGGCGATGGGCAACACGGCGCCAGTCGTCCACAGGACGTGAGACAGGGCGACGAGCCTCGTCTCGGGCCGCATGGCGGCGCCGATGGCGGCGAGCGTGCGGTCGTCGTCGCCGCCGTCACCGATGTCGACGATGTCCAGCGCCAGGCCGAACCGATCCCGAACGGCGATGAGCGGACCGAGCGTCCCGGCATGCTCCTGGTTCGTCGTGACGATGCGATTGCCCGGTCGCCAGTCGATCGACCACGCGGCGATGTTCATGCCCTCCGTCGTCGCGCGCGTCAGGGCGATCGACTCGACGTCCGTTGCGAGGATCGCGGCGATGCCGGCTCGTGCCTCGGCCATCCGATCGACCATCGCCGGATAGGCGTCCCGGTGGGCCCGGCCGGTCCGGAGCTGCCAGCCGGCCGCCTCTTCCATGGCCGCGGCTGTTTCGGCCGGCAGTGGCCCGGCGAGACCGGTGTTGAGATAGATCCCCGCCCCGACCGCCGGGAGCGCCTCGCGGACCGCGGCAAGCTTTTCCGCATCGGGCATGAAGGGCGCGACCACGGCCGTATGATACCGGCGATGCCGCCCTCGTCCGCCGACCGACGCCCCGAGCCAGCGCGCACGATGA
>Ga0307282_10000893_pt1 | contig 10100 bp, 8 predicted proteins | sample ER_DNA_121_FD_194475 | JGI IMG/M metagenome (GOLD analysis project Ga0307282, IMG submission 194475) | Bulk soil microbial communities from the East River watershed near Crested Butte, Colorado, United States - ER_DNA_121 | ecosystem: Environmental > Terrestrial > Soil > Floodplain | place: USA...
ACCTTCCGGCCGATTCGGTGCCCCCATGGGTGGCCGATGTCGAGCGTGACATGGTCGTCGCCGACGTGGATTGGGCCCAGTTCTCCAAACAGGGGCCGGCGTGGATGAGCTACTGGGATCAGCGTGTGCGCGGAACGGGAAAGAGGTGAGCAGTGAGAGGTGAGAGGTGACCTTCTTGCGGCTCGAGGGCCTGACCAAGCGTTTCGACGGGACGGTGGCGGTCGACGGCCTTTCGCTTGCCATCGAACGCGGCGAGATGCTGGCCTTGCTGGGCCCGAGTGGGAGCGGCAAGACCACCACGCTCCGGCTGTTGGCCGGCTTTGAGACGCCGGACGCCGGGCGGGTATGGGTGGAGGACGAGGATGTCACGGCGGTCGAGCCGGTGGCGCGGCGCTTCGGCATGGTGTTCCAGCACTACGCCCTGTTTCCGCACCTCGACGTCGGCGCAAACGTGGCATTCGGCCTGGAGTCGCTCCGCATTCGCGGGGGTGAGCTCGATCAGCGGGTGGCGCGGGCACTTGCTCTGGTGGATCTGGCCGGCTTCGAGCGCCGGCGCATAGCCCAGCTCTCCGGAGGTCAGCAGCAACGTGTCGCGCTGGCTCGGGCGCTGGCACCGGAACCGCGTGTGCTGTTGTTGGACGAGCCGCTCTCGAATCTGGATCCGTCGCTTCGGGAGCGAACCCGGGGCGAGATCCGGGAGCTGATCCGCCGGGTAGGAATCACCACGGTGCTCGTCACCCATGAGCAGGACGAGGCATTCGACCTTGGCGATCGGGTTGCGGTACTGCAGGGAGGCCGGCTGGAGCAGGTCGGCTCGCCGGAAGATCTCTACGCGACCCCCGCCAACCCGTTTGTCGCGGAGTTCGTCGGCCGGTCGAGCCGCATCGCCGTGACGGTGCTGGGGCCGACCGAGCGTGGCGTGCGGGTCTCCCTGGAGGGCGTGGAGTGGGAGCTCACCGATGGCGCTTCCCCGCAGGGAGCCGTTCCACCGCAGGGGGAAGCCTTGATGGTGGTGCGCCCGGAGGCACTCCGATTGATGGCGCCCGCTCCGGGTGCCGTCGCCGGAACCGTGGCCGAGCGGCGATTCACCGGCGCGGCGAGTCTGTTCACCGTCGCGACCGATGGTGGTGCCAGACTCGAGGTCACCGGCCCGCCCCGGTCGGTCCGGCCCGGCGATCGGGTGGGGATCATGCCGAGCCGCCGGTCGGGTGGGGGTATCCACCTCTTTCCTTCGGGCGACCGGTGACCGGCGGCAGACGCGCGGCTCTCCTCGAAGTGGGGCTACTGGTGCTCCTGCTTTGGCTGATCGTGTACCCGCTGGTGCTCGTCCTGGTGGAGGGTTTTCGCGGCGCGGATGGATGGACGGTCGACTTTGTGCGGCAATTCTTGGAGCGGGGGAACGAGGGGCAGGCGCTCTGGGGCAGTCTGTGGATCTCGCTCGCGACGGTGGTGCTGGCCGGAGCGATTGGGATCCCCCTCGCCTTCCTCTTCTCGCGCTACGACTTTCCGGGCCGCCGTATCGTGGGTGGTCTGGTTGCCCTGCCGGCGGTGCTTCCGCCGCTCGTCGGCGTGCTTGCCTTTCTGTTCCTCTATGGCGAGAGCGGATTCGTCTCCCTCCTGATACAGCGACTCTTCCAGCTGGATACACCGCCGTGGCGGCTGCAGGGTCCCGGAGCCATTCTGCTGGTACACGCCTATTCCATGTACGTGTACTTCTATCTGTTCACCCGCGCAGGACTCGCCAGCCTGGATGCCTCTGTGTTCGAGGCCGCCGCCAGCCTCGGCGCGGGACGCTGGCGCACGCTGCGACGAGTCGTGCTGCCGCTGCTGATGCCGGCACTGACTGGTGGCGCGCTTCTCACCTTCATGACCGCACTCGCGTCCTTCAGTGCCCCCTACATCTTCGGCGGCGGATTCCGGGTCATGACCACCCAGATCGTCGCCACCCGGCTGAATGGTGATGACCAGCTTGCGATGATCGAGACCGTCTCGCTCACCCTGATCGCCCTTGTGGCGCTCTGGCTGTTACGGGGGACCGCCGCGTTCGAGAGCGCGGCCGGTGGACGCAAGGGCGTGGCTCCCGCCCTGGTGCCGGTCAAGCGGCCGGCGGTGCGTCTCATTGTGGGGGTACTCGGCTGGGGGCTGGCTCTGCTCCTCCTGCTGCCACACCTGACCCTGCTGCTGGTCTCCTTCGTGCCGGCAGGGACCTGGACCACGGAGCCGCTGCCGCCCGCGTATACCTGGCGGAACTACCTCACCTTGATCGAGGATCCGGTGCGAGCCAGGCCGCTCCTCAACAGTCTGTGGCTCGCCAGCGCGGCGACCATGGCCGCGGTCGGTATCGCCGTGGCCGCGGGAGTCCTCTCCGTCCGCCGGCGGGCGAGATTCGGACGGACGATCGAAGGCCTGCTTGCGCTGCCCTGGGCGGTCCCTGGCACCGTCTTCGCGATCGCGCTGGCCACTGCGTTCAGCGTGCACGCGCCCCTGGCCGGCCGATTCATTCTGGTGGGCACCCTCTGGCTCCTTCCGCTCGCCTACCTCGTAAGGAATCTGCCGATCACCAGCCGCAGCGTTCTGGCGGGCTTCCGCGCGCTCGACCTCTCGCTGGATGAGGCAGCCGCGACGCTGGGCGCCGGGCGCTGGCGAACGCTCCGCCGGGTGACCCTTCCGCTCCTCCGCCCGGCAATCGTGGCGGGAGCAAGCCTGGCCTTCGTGACCGCATTTGGGGACTTCGTGACCTCGATTATGCTCTATACCTACGACACCCGGCCGATCTCGCTCGAGATTCTGTCCAGCCTCCGGCAGTCCGACGTCGGCGTGGCCGCGGCTTACGGTGTGGTCCTGATGGCGATCAGCGCTGCCGTATTCACGCTCGGCGCCGACCGGGGAGGGACCGGATGAAGCGGAACTCCGCCGATTCCCGCAACCAGTTCCGCCGCCTCGCAGTCCTCATCGCGGTGAACTTCGTGGACATGATCGGGTTCATGATCGTGCTTCCGCTCCTGCCGTTCTACGCACTCAAGCTCCAGGCAACGCCGGAGACGATCGGCCGCCTGATCGCGTCGTTCTCCATTGCCCAGTTGCTGGCGGCCCCGATCTGGGGACGGGTATCGGATCGGTACGGTCGGCGGCCCGCCCTCCTGATCGGACTCAGCGCATCCGCGCTCGCCTACGTGGTCTTCGGGCTGGCGACCAGCGTCTGGCTGCTCTTCCTCTCCCGGCTGGTACAGGGCGCCGGCGGGGGCACGACCGGGGTAGCCCAGGCCTACGTGGCCGACACAGTTGAGCCGGCCGATCGCGCACGCGCCCTCGGCTGGCTCTCAGCGGCGACGTCGGCCGGTGTCATGGTGGGGCCGGCGATCGGTTCCTTTGCCGCGCATTTCGGCCAGGCCGCCCCCGGGATGATCGCGGCGGCGCTCTGCCTCATCAACGTTTTCTTCGCCTGGAAATGGCTGCCGGAATCACACAAGGAGCCGGCACCGGTTTCTGCGAAGGCCCGCAAGCCGATCTGGCACCCGGCCTGGATGGCGCTGCGCCACCCGACCACTGCAATCGGTCGGCTGCTCTGGATCTACGGCGTGGGAATGCTCGCGTTTGCTTCGATGACCTCCGTGCTCGCTCTCTATCTGGGTGCCGAGTTCTCGATCGATGAGACTACCATTGGATACGTCTTTCTCTATGTCGGGGTCCTCTCCTTTGTGATGCGCAGCCTGCTCCTCGGTCCGATCGTAGACCGGATCGGGGAGACCTGGGCCATGCGGATCGGTACCGTGCTCCTGGTAGCTGGCCTTGCATTGTACCCGCTGCCCCGCGATCTCTGGACACTCGCCCTAATCATTCCTCTGGTGCCGATTGGTACGGCGCTCCTCTTTCCGGCCACGACGTCTCTCATGTCACGGTGTTCGGACCCGGGCGAGCTGGGCACTACGATGGGGGTGGCGCAGACGTTCGCCGGCCTGGCCAGGGTGATGGCCCCGGTTCTTGCCACGATCGCCTTCCAGCGCCTGGGACACGGTTGGCCGTTCTATGCGGCAGGAATACTGGTAGGTCTGGTGGGCATCATGGCATTTCAGGTCGACGTGCAGCCCAGAGTCGCCAAGCGCGCGGCAGAAGGAGCGGAAGCCTGATGAGCGAGGAAGACCGGGTCGGCCGGCTCGAGGCGCGGCTTGCTGCATTGGAGGCCGTAGTTGCCGGTCTGGCGGGGAAGCGGGGAAGTGGGGAAGCGGGGAAGCAATCACGGATACAGCACGGCACAGAGGAGGCGATCCGACCTCCCCGCCTCCCGCGTCCCCGCGTCCCCGCTTCCCCACTGTCCTCCGAACAATGGATCGGCCAGCGGGTGCTCCTCGCGATCGGTGTCGTCGCCCTCATCCTCGCCGCCGGATACCTGCTGCGTCTCTCGTTCGACCGCGGCTGGATCTCACCCATCATGCGGTGCATCGGTGGGGCCTGCGCCGGGGTGATCGTCGGTGCGGTCGGCTGGCGGCTTCAGCCCCGCTACCGTACCTACGGCGCAGCGTTGATCGGCTGCGGCGCGGCGATCATCTATCTCAGCGTCTGGGCCGCAGCCCGCCTCTACGAGGTGCTTCCTCCCACCACCGGTATCCTGGGACTCGCGATGGTGTCGGTCTCCCTTGCGATGATCGCGTATGCCATTGACGTCGAGGCCCTCGGTACCACCGCGGCGCTGGGCGCGTTCTTCGCGCCGTTGCTTCTGGGCCGCAACTACGCCAACGCGGACCTGCTCCTGATGTATCTCGCCTCGATGGCGGCGGGACTGGGACTGGTCGCGGCGCGGCGGCGCTGGCGTCTCACCATGTTCGTTGTTGCCGTGAGCTTCTTCGGCGTGGCCTATGCCGGGGCCGCCGCCCGCGGCACGCCCTGGGCCGTGCTGCTCTACGGCGTGCTCGGAGGAACGGCTGGAATCCACGTCGGGCTCCGGGAACGCTGGTGGGAGACCCGGCTCCTCTCGTTTTCGGGCGGCTGGACGTTCGTCGCCGCGGCGAGCGACCGTCTGCACCACCCCTGGGCAATCCTCCTGGCTGGGCTCCTGCTGGCCGCGCCGGTGTGGTGGTACGCGCTTCACTCCAGCCGGATCCTGCCGCTCCAGCTTCCGACCGGATCAGTCGCGCCGGGTTGGTCGCTGGGCGAGGCGCTGTACTTCTTTCTGACCCCGATCCTTCTGGGTTGGGCGGTGCATGGCCTTGACCCGGGCTGGTTCGACGCGAAGCCCGGCGCTGTTGCACTGCTGGTGGCGCTGCCATACCTCATCGCCGGGTACCAGCGACCGCGGCCGGCTTTTGCCCTCGTTGGCGCGGCGGCGGCCGGTATTGCCGCCTGGCAGCACTGGGAGGGCGTTGGGCGGGTCTGGGCTCTCCTCGCACTGGTGCTTCTCTGGGCAGCGCTCGACCATCTGCTCGCACGTGAGGATGGACGCTGGTTCGCCCTGGGCACTCTCTGGGCGGTGCTTGATCAGCTCTTTGGCGAGGCGCTTGCGAGACGTACCGCGGCGGACTCTGCCTTTGTGGGAGCGTGGGCGGTCGCACTGTGGGCGACGGTGGCCATGACGGTAGGGCTCGCGGCCGGCCTCTGGCGCCGGGCCGGCGCGGCGAGCGCTGCTCCGCTCATCACCGGCGGGCTCTGGGCCCTCGGTGGGGCCATGGTGCTCTTCGGGGCGACCGGAGAAATCCAGCGCTACTTCGCGTTGAAGACACTTTCCGTTCAGACCGCGAGCCTCGCGTCGGGGCTGGCCGTCAGCGCCTGGTGGCTGGTGTTCGCGGCTGCGCTGGTCATCGTCGGGTTCCGCCGTGCCCTCAAGCCGGTCCGGCTCGCCGGACTCGGCGTCGCGGGGCTCGCGGTGGTCAAGGTGCTTCTGTTCGATCTTTCCTCGCTCGACGCGCTCTATCGGGTCGGCTCCGTCTTCATTCTCGGCCTGGTTTTCCTCCTGCTCGCCTACCTGTATCACCGCCAGGGCAGGATGACAGGCGGGGAGCGTCGGGAGAGCGTCATCTGACAGACCTTTCCCGCCGCTCGTTCGCCGAGTCGGTTGCCCTGGCCGTCCTGGCACCCCTGATCGGCGCGCATCCGGAGTCGATTCGCCTGGCCAGGTGGGAGGCGGCGCTCCCGCCGGGCGCGGTCGAAGCTCCGGGTGCACTCGCCAAGGCGCTGACCGAGGTGATTCGGGCCCAGTACGGCTCGAGGCTTTCCCCGAAGGACCTGAGCACCGTCGCACAGCAGATTCAGAAGGGACTGGAGCACGTGGACCAGCTCAAGAAGGTGAACCTGGCCAACGGCGATGAGCCTGATTTCGTCTTCACGCCCAGTCGGCCACAGCCCGGGACTCATGACTGATCCCACGTTTCTTTCCATACCCGAACTGGGCGTGCTTCTTCGATCGCGCCGGGTCTCCTCGGTGGAGCTGGCCCGCCATTTTCTCGATCGGCTCGAGCGTCTCGGTCCCACCTACAATGCGGTGGTCACGGTCATGCGCGAGTCAGCCATCGCCGAGGCCCAGGAGCGGGACCGCGAACTAGCCGCGGGAAAGGCTCGGGGCGCCCTCCACGGGATTCCTTGTGGGGTGAAGGATTTGCTGGCGACCCATGGCGCACCGACCACCTGGGGCGCAGCGCCATACCGCGATCAAATGCTCAAGGGCGACGCTACCGTGGTCCGGCGGCTTCGCTCGGCCGGCGCGGTTGTCTGCGCCAAGCTCGCGATGGTCGAGCTCGCTGGCGGGATGGGGTACAACCAGGCGTTTGCCAGTTTCACCGGGCCGGGGAAGACCCCCTGGGATCCGTCACGCTGGTCGGGCGGCTCTTCCAGTGGGCCCGGATCGGCTGTTGGAGCTGGCCTGGTGCCGTTCGCGATCGGCTCGGAGACGTGGGGCTCGATCCAGTATCCCGCGGCCTTCTGTGGGGTGAGCGGTCTCCGGCCCACCTATGGCAGAGTGAGCCGTCACGGCGCCATGGCATTGAGCTGGACCATGGACAAGCTGGGCCCTCTGGCGCGAACCGCCGAGGACTGCGGCCTGGTCCTCGAGGCAATCGCGGGAGCAGATCCTCAGGACCCGACCACCATCACCCAGCGGTTTGCTGCGCCACGACCTGTCCGGCTGAGGCGGCGGTACCGCGTCGGAATCCTCCGCGGCACGCGGGAAAAAGTTCAGCCCGAGGTGCTGCGAAACTTCGAGGCGTCGCTCTCGGTGTTGCGACAGGTCGCCGATGTGGTCGAGGATCTCCAGCTCCCCGAGCTACCGTACGATGCCGCTGCGAGCATCATCATCGATGCCGAAGCCGCGAGCGCGTTCGAGCCGTTGTTCGAGAACGGCCGGATAACCGAGCTCACCGCGCCGGAAGATCGCCTGGGAGGCTACGCGGGGCAGGTGGTGCTGGCAAAGGATTATCTGAGGGCACTCCGGGTGCGGCGGCCGGCTGCGGTGGGGCTGGCCAAGCTCTTAAGCCAGGTAGACGCGATCGCGGCCCCGTCGTTGCCGACTATCGCGTGGCCGCTCGACGCCCCCTTCGACAAGGTGTACCCGAACTATCCCGGCGGAACCGACATCAGCGGCGCGGCCAACCTCTGCGGCGTGCCTGGCCTCTTTCTCATGAATGGTACGGGAGAAGCGGGCCTGCCGACCAGCCTGCAACTCACCGGGCGAGCCCTTGGCGAAGCCGCACTGCTTGCAATCGGTATGGCCTATCAGGCGCGCACGAATTTTCACCGGCTCCGGCCCCCGGGATTGTGACTCTCGGCAGGCCCCCGTTATATCTGGGAGCCCATGTCCCGGATTCAGAATCAGGAGTCACAGTGACTGTGTCTGTCTTGCCCCCATCTCCCTCAGCGTTCGCCAAGGCGAGTTGGGATGACGTCGCACCCTATTTCGATGATCTTGCCGCGCGCCCGCTCGACCCTTCCACCATCGAGGCGTGGCTGGCCGAGTGGTCCCGGCTCGAGGAACTGGTCACCGAGGCGGCCTCCCGGGCCATGATCGCGTACACCATCGACACCAGCGATCGGGAAAAGGAAGCCGATCACCTCCGGTTCTCCACCGAAGTTCTGCCCAAGATGGAGGAGCGGAGCGTCGACCTGGCCCGCAGGCTGGTGGAGTCCGGCCACTCGACGCCCGAGCTGGCCACGACCCTCGCCCGTTTCCGCACCCAGATCGAGATCTTTCGAGACGAGAACGTTCCGATCTTTGCCGAGTTGGAGGAGCATAGCGCCCGGTATCAGCGCATCACCGGATCCATCATGGTGAAATGGGAGGGTGTGGAGCTGCCGCTGCCTCACCTCCAGCCGTATCTCAAGAGTCCCGACCGGGCGGTCCGGGAGCGCGCGTTTCGTGCGGCCAGCCTGCCATACATCGAGCGCAGAGATGAGCTGGCCACGCTCTTCGACCGCATGTACCAGCTCAGGATGCGGGCGGCCAGGAACGCCGGCTTCGCCAACTTCCGGGACTACATCTTCCCCGCCAAGTTCCGTTTCGACTACACCCCGGCCGATTGCGAGCGGTTTCACGAGGCCATCGAGCAAACAGCAACCCCCGCCGTGGAGCGGGTCATGGAAGCCCGCCGCAAGCGGCTCGGTCTCGACGTGCTTCGTCCCTGGGACCTCGCAGTGGATCCCTACCGCGAGAAGCCACTGCGCCCATTCACCGACGCGTCCGAGCTGGTGGGGAAGGCCCAACCGGTCTTCGAACGGATCGACCCGCTGCTGGGCCGTGAGTTCCAGACCATGATCGATGAGGGGCTGCTCGATCTAGAGAGCCGGAAGGGCAAGGCGCCTGGAGGGTACTGCGAGACCCTGCACTTCTCCGGCAGGCCCTTCATCTTCATGAATGCCGTCGGACTGGTGGAAGACGTCATGACCCTGCTGCATGAAGCCGGTCACGCCTTCCACGCCTTTGCCGCGCACCGCCTGCCTCTGATCTGGCAGCGTCATCCTGGCTCCGAAGCGGCCGAGCTGGCCTCCATGTCCATGGAGCTGCTCGCCACGCCCCATCTGACCCAGCCGGCCGGCTACTTCACCGCTCAGGACGCCCGGAGCGCCTGGCTGGAACATCTGGAAGACATACTGCTCAGCCTGGTTCACATCGCGTCGGTCGATGCGTTCCAGACCTGGATCTACACCAGCGGGCAGGGCGACAACGCGGACGCGCGCGACGCGGCCTGGCTCCGGATCCGCAGCCGCTTCGAGCGTGGTGTGGATTGGAGCGGGCTGCAGCAGGAGCGGGTAGCCCGCTGGCACCGCCAGCTCCACATCTTCATGTATCCGTTCTACTACATCGAATATGGGATCGCGCAGCTCGGGGCAGTTCAGGTCTGGCGCAACAGCCTGGAAGATCCGGTTCGGGCCGTGGCGCGGTACCGAGAGGCGCTCTCGCTTGGCGCGGTCCAGACTCTTCCCGAGATCTATCACACCGCGGGCGCCCGTCTCACTTTCGATGTAGACTCGATCGCGGAGCTGGTCCAATTGGTGGAACGCCACATCGACCGGGCTCGCTCGGAGCTCCGCAGTTGATTCCCGCGGTCATACCGACAAGATTCCACCGCTTCATCACCCCGGCCGGGGCCTGCCGGGCTTTTCGGGACCCTTGTGGAGATACTGGATGGCCAAAGAAGAAGGCATTGAAATGGAAGGGGTGGTGACGGAGGTGCTACCCGACCGGAACTACCGAGTCATGCTGGAAAACGGTCACGAGATCCTGGCCTACGCGGCCGGGAAGATGAGCAAATTCAAGATTCGCGTGCTGGAGGGCGACAGAGTCAGCGTGGTGCTGTCGCCGTATGATTTGACTCGTGGGCGAGTGATCTATCGACATAAGTGACCTCGCGCCTGCGCGGGGTCATCCCGAGCGATAGCGGGGGATCTCCCAATCAAAAAGGCCGCTCAGTTAGAGCGGCCTTTTGTTTAGACGCGCACCGTGAGGTGCGCTATTTCACCTTGGTGACGTTCTCGGCGGCGGGGCCCTTCGCACCCTGCACGATGTCGAACTCAACCCGGTCACCCTCGGAAAGGCTACGGAAGCCTTCCGCCTTGATGGCGGTGTGGTGGACAAAGCAATCCTTGTCACCGTTCTCCGGGGTGATGAAACCAAAGCCCTT
>Ga0307282_10000896_pt1 | contig 10072 bp, 12 predicted proteins | sample ER_DNA_121_FD_194475 | JGI IMG/M metagenome (GOLD analysis project Ga0307282, IMG submission 194475) | Bulk soil microbial communities from the East River watershed near Crested Butte, Colorado, United States - ER_DNA_121 | ecosystem: Environmental > Terrestrial > Soil > Floodplain | place...
GCGGCGGCACGCCGACCCGCGCGACGCGCGTGCCAGCACCCTGGCCATCACCCCGCGCGGCCACGACACGCTGGAGCGGCTGCGCACCGAGAGCACCCTGGTGCTGGCGGCGAGCCTGCAGCTGCTCAGCGCGGAGCAACGCTCGGCGCTGGCCGACGCGCTGCCCGTGCTCGAGCTGCTGGCCGAGCCGCCCGGCGCCGACCAGGCCGGGGCGCGGAGCTTACCGGCGGCACGCGCCCGGACCGTTCGGTACTAATGGTCTAACGATCGTGCAGTAGTTCGGCTAGGCGGCGGGCTAGCTCGTCACGTTCCCTGGTCACCACCGCTACCTGCCGCTCCAGCTCGATGATGCGGCGGATGGCCTGCAGCGTGATGCCCTCGTCCGCCATCGAGACCACCTGCTGGATGACGCGGATCTCGTAGCGGGTGTAGCGGCGCTGGCCCCCGGCCGACCGCTGCGGCGAGACCACCCGCAGGTCGTCCACGCGGCGCAGGAAGGCCTGCTTGACCGCGAGCATCTCGGCGACCTGCCCGACCGTGTACAGCGGGGCGTGCTCGTCGTCGAGCGGCGTCGGTGCCATGGTGTCCTCACCTCCTGCCCAGATAGTAAGGTGCCGCAAATGGTAAGCGGCCGGCCGGGCGCATCCGCGCCGGCCGGCCGCTCGTGAAATTCAGTGAGCTGCGCTGACGATGGTCAGGCGGCGAGCTCGTCCTTGGTGTCCGCCTGGGCGATCTCGACCTTGCGGACCTCGATCTTGCGCGGCTTCGCCTGCTCGGTGACCGGGATCCGGACCTCGAGGACGCCGTTGGCGTAGCTGGCCTCGAGCGCGTCGGCGTTCAGGGTCTCCGGCAGCCGCAGGCGGCGGGTGAACGTGCCCATCGTGCGCTCGCGCACGAAGAACTTGTCGTTCTCGGTCCGCTCTTCCTCCCGCTTCCCGCTGATCGTCAGGATCCCGCGGTCCACGGTGACCTCGAGCTGCTCGGGGTCGATACCGGGCACGTCAAGCTTCAGCGTGACGTCGCCCTCGTGCCGCACGACGTCCAGTGCCGGGGCCGTAGCCTGGCCGGACGCGTAGCGGGCCAGCCGCTGGAAGTCCCGGGTGAACGGGTCAAACCTGGTGTAATACATCCTTGCCTCACCTCCGAAATTTCAATGTGCGGAGGATTCGGCCGGGAGCCCGGATTCGCACCCTCCAGTCGCAAGCAACTTACAACTGAAGTTGGATATTCCCTTATATCAGGCCGAAAGGTTCCCTGTTCTCAGAACAGCAGCGAGGACAGGGCCGAACGGGCCTTCTTGACCTGCGGATCGTTCGGCGGGAGGAGCTCGAACAGGCCGACCAGGTGCACGCGGGCCTGGTCGCGTTCCTCACCCGAGGTCCGCCGCACCACGCCGAGCAGCCGGTTGAACGCCTCCTCGATCCGGCCCGTGGCTATGTCGATGTCGGCCACCCGGGCCTGGGCCTCGACGTCGGCGGGGTGCTCGGCGGCGTCCCGGCGGGCCTTGGCCTGGTCGTAGGAGCTGACCCGGCGGATCAGGTTGACCTGGGCCAGTCCGGTCTTGGCCACCGGGTCGGCCGGGTTGACCGCGAGCTCCTGCTCGAACGCCTGGGCCGCGCCGTCCAGGTCACCGCGCTCCATGGCCGCGCGGGCGTCGGCGTAGGCCACGGGAAGCTCGGGACCCGCGTCCCCGGGGAACCCGGCATCGGCGTCAGTCTGGGCGCCGTCCTGCTCGTCTTCCGCGGCGCCGGCCGGGGCCGACAGCTGCATGCCCATCTTCTCCGCGGCCGCCAGGACCTGGCCGATCCACTGCCGGACCTGGCCCTCGGGCATGGCGCCGAGGAAGCCGTCCACCAGCTGGCCGCCGATGACCGCCACCACCATGGGGATGCTCTGCACCTGCAGGGCCGCGCTCAGCTGCGGGTTGGCGTCCACGTCGACCTTGGCCAGGATCCACTGGCCGCCCGCCTCGGCGGCGAGCTTTTCCAGCACCGGGGAGAGCTGCTTGCACGGGCCGCACCACTCCGCCCACAGGTCCATGATCACGGGGGTGGTGCGGGAGCGCTCCACCACGTCGGTGTTGAAGGTTTCCTCGGTCACGTCGATGACGAGCGCGTGGCCGGCCGGGGGGCCGGGCTGGGACGGTGACTGGGCCGCCTGCTGCTTGCGCTGCGCGGCCGCCTGGCGCGCACCCAGATCGACGGCTCCGTAAAGCGAAAAATCTCGCGGCTGCATGATTCCATCCTGCCGTATGTGCACAACTCGCTGATCCGGACCCGGCAGTTGAGCCGGCCCCGGTCGCGGGACGCTATGAATGTGGACCTCCAGGGCGTTCTAACGCCGTGGGACCCGGGTTTCATGTCCGAGGGCGTAACAGGGCACGGCCGAGGTAGGTGACCGTGGTCTCGCCCGGCGGGGCGACCTCCAGCGGGCGGAAGCCGAGGCGGTGGTAGAAGCCGAGGGCCCTGGTGTTGGCCGTGGTCACGGTGACGTGCACCCCGGGCGCCCCGGCCTGCGCCGCCGCCGCGTAGAACGTCTCCATCATGGCCCGGCCGTGGCCGGCCCCCTGGAACGGCGGCAGCAAGTCGATGTGCAGGTGCGCCGGGTACGCCTCCAGGCCCGGCCAGACCAGCCGCTCCGGCCGGTAGTGCAGGGCGACCATCTCCTCATCCGGGCTGGCCGGCGGGTCCGGCGGGACCTGGTACCGGCCGGCCAGGTGGGGGATCCAGCGCGCCCGGTAGGCGCGGGCGAACGCGGCCGTGTCCGGCGTCCCGATCACGTAGCCGACCGCCCGTTGCCCGTCGTCCAGTACGAAGGCGAAATCCGGCTCCAGGAAGACGTACGGGCCGGCGAACAGGTCGGGCATCAGGTCGTCGCTGTGGTACTTGCCCCGGGCGTCCCCGCCGACGTCGGCGGTCCGGACGCAGACGTCATAGACCGCGGCGTGATCGCTCGCGCGGTACGGCCGGATCACGGCTGTTGTCTGGTGCATTCTCTGACTATAGTCAGAGAACATGGAGCAGGCGATGATCGACCAGGTCCGGCGGTTCAACCGGGCCGTCACCCAGCGGGCCGGCGCGCTCGACGACGAGTTCGGCGCCCGCGGCCGCCCGCTGGGGCAGGCCCGAGTGCTGTGGGAAATCGGCCCGGACGGCCGCGACGTCAGGGACCTGCGGGCCCGGCTGGACCTGGACTCGGGCTATCTGAGCAGGCTGCTGCGGGCGCTGGAACGGGACGGGCTGGTCACCGTCGAGGCGAACGAGGCGGACGGGAGGATCAGGACGGCGCGGCTCACCGTCGCCGGTCGGGCCGAACGGGGCGAGTTCGACCGCCTCTCCGACGACGCCGCCGTCTCGCTGCTCGGGCCGCTGAGCGAGCGGCAGCGTGGCCGGCTCGTCGCCGCCATGGCGGAGGTGGAGCGGTTGCTGGGCGCCTCGGCCATCGTGACCGGCGTGCGCGATCCGAGGGACCCGGACGCCCGGCGCTGCCTGCGGGCCTACGAGGACGAGCTGGCCGGGCGCTTCGACGGCGGCTTCGACCCGGCCCGGAGCATCTCCGCGGCCGATCACGAGATGACCCCGCCCGCGGGGCTGTTCCTGGTCGCGACGCTGCACGGGGAACCGGCCGGCTGCGGCGCGCTGAAGTTCCACCCCGGCGCACCTGCCGAGGTCAAGCGGATGTGGGTCGCGTCCGCGGTCCGCGGCCTCGGCCTCGGCCGCCGGCTGCTGGCCGAGCTCGAAGCCCGAGCCGTGGCAGAGGGGGTCCGGGTGCTGCGGCTGGAGACCAACCAGGCGCTGACCGAGGCGATCTCGCTGTACCGGGCGGCCGGCTACCGCGAGGTGCCGGCCTTCAACGACGAGCCCTACGCGCACCACTGGTTCGAGAAGAGCCTGTAGGCATCGCCCGCGGGATGCGGCGGCCATCCCCGACGAGGAGCTTTCTGCCCTGGTCGGCGCCGCCCTGCGGCTATTTTTCGGCGGCGGCGAGCACGGACAGCAGCCGACCGCGGTGCACGGCCAGCCAGGTTTGGCTGGCCTCCAGGACCGCCACGCGGTCGACCACGTCGCTCAGCACTGACTGGCCGCGACGCCACCGGCCAGCCCGCCAGAACACCGAGCCGACGCAGCGCGCCACGAGCAGGTCCGGCACGGCCATGATCTCGGCCTGCCCCAGCCTCAGCACCGCGGCGTACCCCCGGACCAGGGCGGCGGCGCGACGCGCCCAGCCGGGCCCGGCCAGCGCGCCGGAGAGCAGCAACGCGACCTGCAGGTCCTGCACCCGCGCGTCCGGCCCGGCCAGCTCGAAGTCGAGTACCCCGGACATCTCGCCGGTGCACTCGTCCACGAGCGTGTTCGAGGCGCCCAGGTCGCCGTGCACGACCTGGACCGGCAGGTCAGCCGCTGTCGCTTGCGCCTGAGCGCGGACCTGTTCGGCAGCCGCCTCGAACCGCCGGATCCGGGCCGTGGGCACGCCCGCGCCGCGCAGTGCCCGGGCTAGCTCGCCGGCCCGCGGGGCGTCGGGGTGCGCTCGCAGCGGATCGCCGCGCCAGTCCTGCGGGGCGTCGGACCACGCCACCGGCCGCAGCGCCCGGCTGAGCAGCCCGATCGCCCGGCCGAACCGCTCCAGCGCGGGATCGGCGGCCAGCTCGGGCCGCACTCCGGGAATCCACCGGCACAGCGTGGCGGGCCCGGCCGGCGTCTCGGCGACCGTGTCTCCGCCCAGCGCGGCAACCGGCTCGGGAACGCCGAACGGCAGCCCGGCCGCTCGCAGCCGGCCGAGCAGCCGGTGCTCGGCGCGAGCCTGGTCCGCCGACAGGTTCTGGCTGATCCGCAGCACCCAGCGGCGACCGCGGTGCGCCACCGTAAAGGTCTGGTTGTTGCAGCCGCGCTCGGCCCGGGTCAGTTCGGCGTCCGCCGGGATGCCCCAGCGGGCGAGCAGCCCGGCCGGGGTTTCGAGGCGCGGCCCGGACACCATAATCCGAGCCTAGGCGGGCGAGCGTAGGTCTCGCCAGGATGGCGGCCTAACCTGGCGCCGTGCTGGCGTTGGGGGGCTTGCGCCGGGGGTTTGGTTGCTCTAGAGTAACCGTTGCTGATGAGTAACCAATCGGCGGATGCCGTGTTCGACGCGCTGGGCGAGCCGGTACGCCGGCGCATCCTGGAACTGCTGCGCGAGGGCCCCACGCCGGTGGGGCGGCTGGCCGAGCGGCTGCCGGTGGGCCGGCCCGCGGTGAGCAAGCACCTGCGAGTGCTCAGCGACGCCGGGCTGATCGAGCACCGCAGCGCGGGCACCAGGAACCTGTACGCCCTAGCCCCAGACGGGATGGCGGCCGCGCAGCAGTGGCTGGTCAAGACCTGGGATACCGCCCTGGCCGCCTACGCCGCCGAGGTCAGCCGCCGCCGGAGCGAACCGTCCGCGCCCGAGCCAAGGAGGCGCCCGTGAGCACCGTCCCGCCGATCCGCAGGGAGATCCTGGTCGACGCCGACCCGGCCGTCGCGTTCGAGGTGTTCACGGCCGGGATCGGCCAGTGGTGGCCGGTGGAGGAACACAGCGTGCACGGCAAGGGCGGCGCGGTGGCGTTCGAGGACGGACGGCTTGTGGAGCGCTCGGCTGACGGGGAGGCCGTCGTCTGGGGCACCGTCACCCGCTGGGAACCGCCGGCGGCGGTGGCGTTCACCTGGCATCCCGGCCGGCCCGCCGAGCGGGCCAGCTACGTCGCGGTCACATTCGGCGCCGAGGGCAGGCAGACGCTGGTCCGGCTGGAGCACACCGGCTGGGACGCCTTCGACGACCCCGCCGCCGCCCGGGCCGAATACGACCACGGCTGGCCACTGGTGCTCGGCCGCTACCAGGAGCACGTCGGCGAGGCCGGCGACACGTGGGTAGCACTGCTGCATCGTCCCGGGCCAGCCGCCCCTGCCAGCGGATCCCTGTTCTCCGATCCGCGGTTCGGCCAGCACGTGGCGTTCCTCAACCGGATGCACGAGGCCGGCTACCTGGTCGCGGCGGGTCCGCTGGCCGACGCGGCGGGCGAGGGCATGACGATCCTGCGGCTGCCCGGCGCGGGGCAGTTCGGCGAGGCGACCAGGCTCGCGACCGAGGACGACGCCAGCGTCGCTTGCGGCTTCTTCTCCGTCACCGTCCGGCCGTGGCAGGTCATGATGACGGCGGGATCGTGAGGTAGCGTCGTCGGGGAGGTGACCCGATGGCGGATATGCCAAGGCTGATCAAGCCGATGCTGGCTAGCCTGCGCCACGAGTTCCCGGCCGACGAGGAGGACTACGGCTGGGAGCTCAAGTGGGACGGGCTGCGCGCGGTGGCCTACGTCAGCGGCGGCGCGGTGCGGCTAGTCTCGCGGAACGAGAAGGAGATGGCCGGCAGCTATCCAGAGCTGGCCGTCCTGGCCGGGCGCGTCGGAGCCCCGGTGATCCTGGACGGCGAGATCGTGGCGCTGCACGACGAGCGTCCCGACTTCGGGTTGCTGCAGTCGCGCATGCACGTGCTGCGGCCCGACGACACGCTGGTCGCGGACGTGCCGGTGCACTACAACGTGTTCGACGTGCTGTACCAGGGCCAGGACGTGCTGACCGGCCGGCCGTATACCGAGCGCCGGGCCCGGCTGGAGGATCTCGGCCTGGACTCGGGCCCGTTCCGCACCCCGCCGTGGCACCGCGGCGGGGGGGACAAGGTGCTGGCCGAGAGCATCACCAAAGGGCTGGAGGGAGTGGTGGGCAAGCCGCTCAGCTCGGCCTACCATCCGGGCCAGCGGCGGGACTGGATCAAGATCAAGAACGTCAAGCAGCAGGAGGTGATCATCTGTGGCTGGGCTCCGGGGGAAGGTCGCCGCGCCAACTTGATCGGTTCCCTGCTGCTCGGCGTCTACGACGGCGACCGGTTGCGCTACGTGGGGCACGTGGGCACAGGCTTCACCGACGCGATGCTCGCCGACCTGGCGGAACAGTTGCGGCCGCTGGGGCGTGAAACCAGCCCGTTCGGTACCAAGATTCCCAGCCAGGCCGCCCGCGACGCGCACTGGACGGAGCCCAGCCTGGTCGGCGAGGTCTCCTTTGCCGAGTGGACCTCCGACGGGATCCTGCGCCAGCCGAGCTGGCGCGGGCTGCGGATCGACAAGGAGCCCGCCGAGGTGCACCGCGAGGATTAGCCCGGCGGGTCGGCGTAACCGTGCTGGTAGGCATAGTGCACGGCCTGGCCCCGGTCGCGCGAGCCGGTCTTGGCGAAGATCCGGTTGACGTGCGTCTTGACCGTGGCCTCGCTGACGAACAGGGCCCGGGCGATCTCCCGGTTGGACTTGCCCGCCGCGATCAGGCGGAGCACCTCGGCCTCGCGCGGGGTCAGGTCGTCGTCGGCCGGCGCCGGCCCGGCCGGGGCGGCGGCGGGCCCGCGGACGGCGGCCGACAGCAGCCGCTGCTGCACCGCCGGGTCGAGCACCGCCTGGCCGGCCGCGGCGGCCAGCACGGCCCGGCCGATCTCCGCCCGGGTGGCGTCCTTGGTCAGGTAGCCCAGCGCGCCCGCCTGCAGGGCGCCGATGATCGAGTCGTCGTCGGAGTAGGTGGTCAGCACGACCACCTGGGTCTGCGGGTGGCTAGCCCGGATGCGCCGGGTGGCCTCGACTCCGTCGCATCGCGGCATGTTCAGGTCCATGAGGACGACCTGCGGGTTCTTCGTCGCGACGGCCTCGACGGCGGCCTCGCCGTCCTCCGCCTCGCCGATCACCGCGATCCCGGCCAGGGTGCCGAGCAGCAGCACCAGGCCCTCGCGGACGGCGGACTGGTCGTCCGCGACGACAACGGTCACGGCGTCGGTATTCTCGGTCATGCTGGAATTGTGAGGTCGATCCGCCAGGTGCCGTCGGCCGGCCCCGCCTCGAGCGTGCCGCCGCTCAGCGCGGCGCGCTCCTTCAGCCCGGTCAGGCCGGCGCCGGCGCCGGTTTCCGCGAGCGGCCCCGTGTGGCCGGCCGGCGGCAGCGGGTTGGCCACGCTGACCGTGACCTGGCCGGGCTCGAAGCCGAGGCCGAGCGTCACCGGCTGGCCCGGCGCGTGCTTGCGGGCGTTGGTCAGCCCTTCCTGCGCCGTCCGGTAGGCGACGTTAGTGACCTGCTCGGACAGCGGCCGCGGCAGGCCGGTGACGGTCAGGTTGATCGCCGTGTCGCCAGCCGCCTGGTACTGGGCGGCCAGCGAGGCCAGCTGGTCGGGCAGCGGCGCCGTGTCCTCGCGCAGCGCCAGAATGGCCCGGCGGGCCGCGGCCAGGCCCTCCCGGGTCAGCGTCCCGGCGCGGTCGATGCACTCGACCGCCTTGGCCAGCTCCGGGTTGTCCGCGGGGAGCGATTCCGCAGTTAGCAAGCCCTCGGCGGCCTGCAGGTTGACCGACACCGCGGCCAGCGAGTGGGCCAGCACGTCGTGGATGTCCCGGGCGATCCTGGCCCGCTCGGCCAATGCGGCCGCATGGGTTTCCGCCTCCCGGGCGCGGCGGGTCTCGGCGAGCATGTGCTCGGCTTGTTCGGCCCGGACCATGAACTCCCGGCGGGTCAGGGCCACGCTCCACAGCCCGGCGTAGGCAAATGGATAGCCCAGCAGCGTCGCGGCCGTCGCCCCCACGGCCAGCCCCGCGATCAGGAACGCGGCCACGGTCTCGGCCACGATGGCCAGCGAAGCCTCGGTCCGCAGCCGGACGCCCGCACTGAAGGCGGCGGCGCAGCCGACGGCCACGGCGGGGCTGTTGGGTGACAGGCCGGCCAGTGCGCCGCCGGCCGCGCCCATCACGACCAGCCCACCGAGGTTCAGCCCCCGTCTGGCGCCGGTGTGACCCGACAGCATCCAGACGATCCATCCGGCGGCCGACAGGGCGAGCGTGACCGCGATGCCCAGGCTGCGGGCGCTGTCCGTGCCGGGCCGCGGGCTGGCCAGGCAGACGGTGATGATCACGACGACCAGGCCGAATCCACGCACGAGGTCGACCACCCGCGTGAATCCCATCCTGGGGATGCCCGTGGCCGGGTCTTTTCGCGTCGCGAGCACGCTTATCAACGTAGCTCGCCGCGACCCGCGCGTGCCCGGCCGGGCGGGTTGACCCGGGGTTGACTCCGGGTGGACGCGGCGGCTGCCGACGGTCTCCACCCGCGCTGCACCTGTGATCAAGCCGCAGGCCGACGCGCTTCCAACCGCTTCGTTCCTAGCGTGGCAGACATCAGCTAAACACCTCATCAAGGAGCTCGAAGTGGACGCCAGCGTCTGGATCCTCAACCTCGTCATCCTGGCCGCGGTCCTGTTCAGCGACATGGGCGAGCGCAAGGTCGGCCGGATGCGGCTGCTGCGCCCGTTCATCACCGCGGCGGTCGTGGTCCCGTTCTTCATCAAGGGCGCCGCGCTCTCGGGCAACGGGCTGGCCCTCGAGATCGCCGGGGCGGCCGCGGGCCTGGCCCTCGGTGTCCTCGCCGCGGCGCTGATCCGGGTTCGCTACGACGTGCAGGCCGACCAGGCCGTCTCCCGCGCCGGCTCGCCGTACGCGCTGGTCTGGATCGCCGTGGTGGCCGGTCGCCTGTACTTCGCCTACGGTGCCAACCATGTGTTCGGCGCCTCGCTCGGCAGCTGGATGGCGACCACTCACATCAGCGTGGGCGCCCTGACCGACAGCCTCATCTTCCTGTCCATCGCCATGCTGCTCGCCCGGACCGGGGTTCTCGCGGCCAAGGCCCGCGCCGCCACGGCTCGCGGGCGGCAGGCCGAGATCCCGGCCGGTCTCGCGGCGAGCCGCACGGTCGGCGTCCGCTGACCTCAGCCGCCGGGGGCAGCGCCCGGCGGGGCCCGGTACCAGGCCCCGCCGGGCACTTCGCTGTGCCCGCGGCTAGCCTTGGTCACGGCCTGGTCATTTATCGGCTGGCGCGGCGGACGGGAGAGGGATGACATCGGCACCGCTGAAGTTCGGCCTGGTCGGCACCGGATACTGGGCGCGTATCGCGCACGCCCCGGCGCTCGCTGCGACCGAAGGTATCGAGCTGACCGGGATCTGGGGCCGGGACCCGCGGGCCGCGGCCGTGCTCGCGACGGAGCACGGGGCC
>Ga0307282_10000902_pt1 | contig 10043 bp, 12 predicted proteins | sample ER_DNA_121_FD_194475 | JGI IMG/M metagenome (GOLD analysis project Ga0307282, IMG submission 194475) | Bulk soil microbial communities from the East River watershed near Crested Butte, Colorado, United States - ER_DNA_121 | ecosystem: Environmental > Terrestrial > Soil > Floodplain | place...
GAGCAGGCCGATGACGACGAGCCCCACATGCCTATTCTCAACCCTGTGGAGGATGCGCTGAGGGCTCTTGCAGCGGACCCGGAGCGAGCCGCGGTGATGCTCGACGTCGACGGAACGCTGGCGCCGATCGTGGCGCGGCCGGAGTTGGCGCAGGTCCCCGAAGAGACTCGGGCGGAACTGCGGCGGCTCGTCGGGCGCTACGCGCTGGTGGCGTGCATCAGCGGGCGGACCGGAGCGGACGCCGACCGGCTCGTCGGCGTGGACGGCATCTTCTACGTCGGCGTGCACGGGCTCGAGCTGGCCCCGGAGGCCGACGCGTGGCGGGCTCCGCTTCGCGGGTTCGCGGAGCTCGAGTGGCCGTGGCTCGAGGACAAGGGCCTGACGGTGGCGTTCCACTGGCGCGAGGCGCCGGACGAAGGCGCGGCTCGGCGGGAGCTCGAGGCCATCGCCGAGCGGGCGCGCGCGTCAGGCCTGGAGGCACGGTGGGGCCGGAAGGTCCTGGAGCTCCGTCCGCCGGTCGACGCGGACAAGGGCACGGCCGTGCGGTCGCTGCTCGAGAAGCACGCCCTCCGCCGCGGGCTCTACGCGGGGGACGACACGACCGACCTCGACGCCTTCCGCGGCCTCGACGGCTGCGAAGTCGCGGTACGTGTCGCCGTGGCGTCGGCCGAGTCCCCACCGGGCCTGCGAGAAGCCGCCGATCTAGTCCTGTCCTCCCCGTCAGAGCTCGTGACGCTGTTGACGCTTCTATGACGGTGTCTGACGCTGGAGAAAACGCCCTGAGCAGGGATTGTGGAAAGTTCGTGACGCTTTCGTGCGGGTGTCTGACACCGTTACGAAAGTGCTAGCAGGGCGACTCCGGCTGCGACCAGCACCGCCCCGCCTAGACGCGCCGGGCCGACTCGTTCCCTCAGCACCACGGCTGCGAGGGCGGTCGCGATCACGACGCTTGTCTCTCGGACCGCGGAGACCGCCGGCGCGCTCGCGAGGCGCAAGGCCAGGAGGACGAGCAGGTAGGCGCCGGCAGATGCCGCTCCCACCACCACCGTCGTCGGCGAGAGAGCTCCAGCCACGCGCCGCCGCCCCACGCCGAGGGCGTAGACCACTGCCGGCCCGGCCATCACGAGGAGCAGGTATGGCGCGGCGTTGGCGTGATGGATGCCGTAGCGATCGACCACCGTGTAGCCCGCAATCGCCGCCGCGATCACCGCTCCCACGCCTAAACCGCCGACGCTGCCGCGGAGCTTCCCGCGCACGAGAAACACGCCGGCCGTCACGGCGAGCACGCCGCCCACCTCGCCGGCCGAGGGCCCATTGAGCGTCACCAGCACCGTCAGCATGAGCGCCAGCACCGGCGCGAGCCCGCGCGCCACCGGGTAGACGACGCTCAGCTCGAACCGGCGGTACGCCGCCGCCAGCAGCCCGACGTAGGCCAGCTCCAGCGCCGCCGATCCTACGATGAACGGGACCGCCGCGCCCTCGACACGCCAGGTCAGCGCCGCCGGAACGACGAGCACGACGACAAGCGAGCACACCGCAACGGCGGTCGCCGCCTCAGTGTCGTGCTCCCGCGCGAGCAAGAGGTTCCAGAGCGCATGCAGGGCCGCCGCCCCCAGCGCCAGTGCGAGCGCGTCCGCCGGCATCCAGGCAACCTAAACCTGTGCACGTGACGGAGGCCGTCCTCGAGCCGTTGCGGGAGCGCTACGGCGAGCCCGCGCTACTCGAGTGGGAAGGCGAGATCAGCGAGCGCGAGCACGCGCTTGCGACCTACAACCCGAAGCGCATGCACGACGTGACGCTGTTCATCCTCAACGGCGAGCGACTGGCCCTGATCCGCAAGCCGCAGTTCGAGCCCGGGGTCTGGCGGCCGCCCGGCGGCGGCGTCAAGGCGGGCGAGGACTTTGTCGAAGGCGTCAGGCGCGAGGCGCTCGAGGAGACCGGCCTGAATGTCGAGCTGCAGCGCTACCTCGTCGCCGCCGAAGCGCGCTTCCATTACGAGCCGCACGACGTGCCGTGGCGGACGCACGTCTTCCTCGCAACGACCAGCGACGAGGAGATCGAGCCACGCGACCACGAGGAGATCGCCGCCGCGCGCTGGGGGACCCTCGTCGAGCTCGCCGGCCCGCTACGCGAGCGGCTGCTCGAGGCCGACCGCGCCTTCTGGCGCTACCGGGTGGCTCTGCACGACGCTGCGCTGGCCGCGCTAGACAAGCGGTAGCAGCTCGGGGAGCGAGCGCACCCGCAGTCCGGCCCAGTCCTGCTCCTCCCCGTCGCGCTCGATCAGGACCGCGGTCATGCCGACCCGCTCAGCCCCTGCCAGCTCGTCGTTGGCGCCGTCGCCGACGAACACCGCCTCCTGCGGATCAACGCCAAGCTGCTCGCAGGCGAGCAGGTAGATCCGCGGGTCGGGCTTCTTCAATCCGACCGAACAGGAGAACACCTCGGCGTCGAACAGCCCGTGGAACGGGGTCTCCGGCCAGAGCGCGGGAACGTCGTCCGTGCAGACGGTGATCAGCCCGATGCGCCGACCGCGTCGGCGCAGCTCGCCGATCGTCTCCAACGCACCCGCCGCCGGGACGAGCCCTTGCGAGGTAACCGCGCGACGCATGGACGCAATCTCCTCCGCGGCCTCCGGCGACGCTCCGAGGGCATGGAGCGCGTCGGCCATGGGGCCCATCTCGCGCATCTGCGCGAGGTCGCCGAACCAGCGCTCCTCGAACTCCTCGGTTGTCATCCCGAGCCGCTCCGCAACCCGCGGCCGAGTCTCGGACCAGGAGTCCACCGGCCACTCGGCCAGCGTGTTCCAGAGATCGAAGACGACGGCGCGCAGCTCGGTCAGCTCTTCCGCGCCTTCACGGCGGTGCCGTAGGCGCAGATCTCGGTCCAGTTCGATCCCATCTCCGAGGTGTCGAAGCGCATCGCGACGATCGCGTCCGCGCCCTTCGACTCGGCCTCCTCCACCATCCGCTCGATCACCTGCAGGCGGCTGTCCGCAAGCGCCTTCGTCATCCCCTTCAGCTCGCCACCCATGATCGACTTCAGGCCCGCGCCGATCTGCGAGCCGATGTTGCGCGAGCGCACCGTCAGGCCGAACACCTCCCCGAGCGTCTCCGTGATCTCCCAGCCGGGCAGGTCGTTGGCGGTTGTGATCAGCATCGAGCCTCCTTCACTTCATCAGCTTCCGTAGTTGCGCCCACGTCCGCGTGTTCGCGATCTGGTCGGCCGTCAGCCACGCGCGTCGCGCCTGCGCGATCCCGAAGTCGACGTAGTCCAGCGCCTTCAGCTGATGCGCGTCGCTCGAGACGACGACCTTCACGCCGGCCTCACCGGCCAGCCGCGCGTTGACGTCCGAGAGGTCAAGCCGGTCCGGCTGCGAGTTGATCTCGAGGAGCGTTCCGGTCTCCAAAGCCTTCTCGACGACGCGCTCGATGTCGATCTCCATCGGCTCGCGGCGGTTCAGCTTGCGTCCGGTGAGGTGCCCGATCACGTCGACGTGCGGGTTCTCCATCACGGCCATCACACGCTCCGTCGGCTCGCGCTGGAACGCGGTGTGAATCGAAGCGACGACCCACTCGCGCTCGGCGAGCAGCTCGTCCGGGACGTCGAGCGTCCCGTCGGCCTTGATGTTGACCTCGATCCCCTTGAGCAGCTTCAGCGGCTCGACACGTTTCGCAACCTTGTCGATCTCCTTCGCCTGCGCCTCGAGCCGGCCTTCACGCAGGTAGTGCGAGTGGTCGGTGATCGCGTAGTACGCGTAATCGCGCGCCTTGGCGGCCTCGACCATCTCGTCGAGCGTGTTCTTCCCGTCGGCCGACCAGTGCGAGTGCGTATGCAGGTCGCCGCGCAGCTGACTGGGCTCGACCAGCTTCGGCAGCTCGCCCTTCCGCGCCGCCTCGAGCTCGCCGCCGTTCTCGCGCAACTCCGGTGGAATGAACTCGTAGCCGAGCCTTTCGTAGAGCTCCTCCTCCGTTTCGGCGGTCAAGACCTCGCCGCTCTCGACCTCCGTGACGCCGTACTCCGAGACCGACAGCCCGCGCCGCTGGGCGTCCTCGCGCAGCGCGATGTTGTGCTCCTTCGACCCGGTGAAGTGCTGGAGCAGGTTGCCGTAGCACTCCGGCGGCACGACGCGCAGGTCGAACCGGAAGCCCTCGTGGGAGACGACCGTGGCCTTGGTCGGCCCCTTCGCGGCCACCTCCGCGACCCATTTCAGCTTCGTGAAGTAGTCCGTCAGCGCGGCCGGGTCGCTTGCCGTGGCGATGATGTCGAGGTCACGCATGGTCTCCTTCCGACGGCGCGCGCTTCCTGCCTCGGAGACCCGCTCCGCCGCGGGATGCTCACGCAGCACCTCGACCACCGCGAGCAAGGCCGGCAGCGCCTGCCCGAGCAACGTGCGCGGGGGGCCGGTCGCCTTCTTCTTGCGCCCGACCGACTTCAGGATGTTCTCCTCGACCTTCGCGCCGAGCCCTGGGAGCGTTCGCAGCCGCTGGTCGCGCGCCGCCGCCTTCAGGTCGGCCAGCGTCGAGACGCCGAGGTCCTGCCAGATCTTCCTGACCGTCTTCGGTCCGAGACCCGGAATGCGGAGGAAGTCGACGACCTCCGGCGGGATCGTCTTGCGGCGCTTGGCGAGCGCCTCGATCTCGCCCGTGTTGACGATCTGGACGATCTTGTCCTGGATCGTCGCGCCGATTCCGGGCAGCTCCTTCGCCTTTCCGTCGAGCGCGAGCTGGGCCACGGGGCCGCCCGTGTCACGAACCCGCTGAGCTGCGCGCCGGTATGCGAGCACGCGGAAAGCCGCCTGACCCTCGATCTCCAGCAGGTCGGCGAGGAGCTCGAGCTGCTCGGCCACATCGTTGTTCCGCGGGAGCGTCGTCGCCACTCCCGCGATCATACGGACGTGCGTGTGACCGTCTGCCTGCCCACCTACAACGAGCGCGAGAACCTCGAGCGGATGGTTCGCGCGCTCGGCGAGCACGGTGTCTCGGTGCTCGTGATCGACGACAATTCGCCCGACGGGACCGGCGAGCTCGCCGACCAACTGGCGCATGAGCTCCCCCACGTCGAGGTGCTCCACCGCGAGCGCAAGGAGGGCCTCGGGCCCGCCTACCTAGCCGGGTTCGAGCGTGCGCTCGCGGACGGGGCCGAGCTGATCCTCGAGATGGACTGCGACTTCTCGCACGACCCGTCCGACGTGCCTCGCCTGATCGCGGCCGCCGAGGACGCCGACCTGGCGCTCGGCTCGCGTTACGTCCCCGGAGGCGCGGTCCGCAACTGGGGCCTGATACGGCGTGCCATCTCGGCAGGCGGCTCGCTCTACGCGCGGCTCCTGCTCGGAGTCGGCGTGCGCGACCTCACCGGCGGCTTCAAGTGCTACCGGCGCGCGGTGCTGGAGACGATCGACGTCGACGCGATCTCGTCCCGCGGCTACGCGTTCCAGATCGAGACCACCTACCGCGCGCTGCGAGCCGGCTTCCGCATCGTGGAGGTACCGATCACGTTCGTCGACCGCGAGCAGGGCGGTTCCAAGATGAGCAAGGGCATCGTCCTCGAGGGCTTCTGGAAGGTGCCGGTGCTTCGGGCCAAGGCATTAGTTGGTCAGTTGTAGGATCCCGGGGTGCTCGAGCTCCGGGACGACACCTTCGAGACGGAGGTTCTGAACGCCGACGGCCCGGTCGTCGTCGACTTCTGGGCACCGTGGTGCGGCCCGTGCCATGCGGTCGAGCCGATTCTCCGGCAGCTCGAAGAGGCGCACGGGAACATCAAGTTCGCCAAGCTCGACGTCGACCAGAACATCAGCACCGCGTCGCGGTACGAGGTTCTTTCGATCCCGACCGCGATCCTCTTCGAGGACGGCGAGCCGAAGGAGGCCGTGATCGGCGCCCGACCGCGCTCGTTCTACGAAGAGGCCTGGGCCGACTGGCTCAGCTGACGGGCTCGGTCAACCCTCGCACCGGCTCGCGCCGGCGGCGGCGCACGGCCAGAGTGGTCTCCTGCTGGCCCGTACGCGTGCGAACCCGCGGGTCGATCACGCAGTAGAGAAGGTCGGCGGCCAGGTTCGCGATCACGACCGCGACGCTGACGAGCAGCGCGACCCCGAGGATCACCGGCTCGTCGGCGCTCGCCAGCGCTTGGTAGAGCGCCTGCCCCACGCCGGGGAGATCGAAGACCGTCTCGATGAAGATCGAGCCGCCGAAAGCGATCCCGACGTCCATGCCGAGCATCGAGACGACGGGGAGCATCGCGTTGCGCGACACGTGTCGCCGGAGGATCCGCCAGGTGCCCGCACCCTTGGCTTGAGCGGTCCGCACGTAGTCCTCGCTCAGCGCCTCGATCACGCTCGCCCTGATCATGCGGGCATACAGGGCGGCAAAGAGGAACGCGAAGGTGATCCACGGCAGGATCATGTGGAGCGCCCAGTACCGCGGCCCGCCGCAGATGTCGTGCGGGTGGTAGTGCAGGTTGCAGTAGCCGGCGATCGGAGTTACGTGCCACTTGAAGCCGAGGAAGTACGACAGGATCAGGCCCAGGAAGACCGGATGCGCCGAGACGCCGACGAGCAGGAGCACCATCAGGCCCTTGTCCAAGAGCGACCGCGGCCGTAACGCGGAGAACAACCCGATCGGGAACGCGAGCAAAAGGAACATGATCGTCCCGCCGATCACGAGCGACGCGGTGACGGGCAGCGCCGACGTCATGATCTCCCGCACGCTGAGCGGCTGACGCATCGAGCGTCCGAAGTCGCCGTGCAGGGCGATGTGCTTCAGGAAGAGGACGTACTTCTCGGGCATCGAGTGGCCGTCGAGGTGCCACTGGGCCTGGAGGTTCGGCGTCACGAGGGCCTGGCGCGAGTTGATCGTGCGGTCGGGGAGGCCGAGGAAGATCACAAACGTGATCAGCGACACAACAGCGACGAGCCCCACCGCCCACGCCAGTCGCCTGACCACGAACAACAGCACTAGCCCGTAGCCTCGCTGCGAGCGCAGGTCAGCGCAAGTCGGATTCCCCTCCGCGGAAATGCTCCCACCCTCGGAGGGGTACGGGCTCGCCGTTCAGGCGGATCTCCATGCCCTCGCCCTCCTCGCACCGGCCGATGACAGTGAAGTCGAGCGCCTCGGGCGTCGCGGCGAGGAGCTCGTAGTCCTCGCCGAACGCGAGGTCTTCGATCGAAGCGCCTTCGGCGAGCGGAACCTCCTCGAGCTCGATCGCGATCCGGCAGCGCGAGCGCGTGGCGAGGCGGCCGGCGTCGACCGCCAGGCCGTCGGAGATGTCCGTGAGCGCATGGGCGACGGCGGCGAGGCGGCGGCCTTCCTCCAGCCGCAGCGGTGGCCGCGCGTGGCGCTCCCGGCGGAACTCGGCGCCTGCCCCACCGAGCGGGCCGGTGACGACGACGAGGTCGCCGGGGCGCGCGCCGGCCCGTCCGGGGACGCGGCGCGAGCGGCCGAGCGCCGTCACCGAGAGGTAGAGCCGCTCCGCGGTCGTCGTGTCGCCCCCGACGACCGGGACGCCGGGCTCGTTCAGGCCCGCGTAGAGGTCGAGCACGTCGTCGAGATCGGTCTCGCCGGGCGCGCCGAGCGTGACGAGAAGGGCGAGCGGCGCCGCCCCCGAGGCTGCGAGGTCGCTCAGGTTCACCGCGGCGGCCTTGTATCCGAGCTCCCGGAAGGTCGTCCAGGCGAGGTGGAAGTGCACGTCCTCGAGGAGCGCGTCCTGTGTGACGACGAGCCCGCCTTCGAGCTCGGCCGCGTCGTGCTCGATCCCGCGCGCGAGGCCGCGGCGCTCGAGCTCCGCGAGCAGCCCGAGCTCGCCGACCTCAGAGAGCCGCATCGATCTCGGCCCTTAGCGCTGCGGCGCCGCTTGCCGCCCGGATGACGGCGACGCCGGCTGCGCCGGCGCGGATGCAGTCGGCCGCGTTCGTCGCGTCGATGCCGCCGATCGCGACCACGGGGATGGTCACCGCCTCGCAGATCTCGGCGAGGCCGTCGAGCCCAATCGGCGGGTCGGCGTCCGGCTTCGACGGCGTCGCCCAGATGGGGCCCGCGCCGACGTACGAGGCTCCTGCACACTCGGCTTCCTTTGCCTCGTCGACGCTCGCCGCGGAGAGGCCTAGCAGGAGGCCCGCTTCGAGGGCTCGCTCTGCGCCGGTGTCCTCGCGGCCGAGATGGACGCCGTCGGCGCCGAGCTCGATCGCCGCCTCGACGTCGTCGTTGACGATGAAGGTGGCCTCCAGCTCGGGGAAGCGCCGGCCGATCTCGACGAGCTCTTCTGTCGGCGTGCCCTTGCGGCGGAGCTGAACAACCGTTGCGCCGCCTTCGACGGCAGTACGCGCCGTATCGAGGTCCTCGACGATCGCGTGCAGCCTCACTCGACCTTGGCGCGCTCATCGAGCGTGTCCGGGTCGAGCGCGGCGAGCGCGTCGTAGAGGGCTGCGTGGAACGAGCCGGGCCCCTTGGCCTCGGCAGCCGCGTCCTCGGCGGCAACGCCGAACGCAACGAGTGCCTCGGCCGCGGCCGGCAATGGGTTCGGCTGAACAGCGAGGAAGCACCCGGTCATCGCCGTCGCCATGCAGCCGGTGCCGGTCACTGTGCCGAGCAGCTCGTGGCCGTTCGCGACCGCGTAGCCGTTCTGTCCGTCCGAGATGTGGTCGACCGGGCCGGTCACCGCAGCTACACAGCCAAGAGCCGTTGCGGCCGAACGGGCGAGGCCGGGCCCGCCGGCGGCCATCGACTCGACCCCGCGGATCTCCGCCTCCTCGCCCGCGAGCGTCGCCATCTCGGCCGCGTTCCCGCGCACGACCGCGATCTCGAGCTCGTCGAGCAGGCGCCGCGCCGTGGCGGTGCGGTAGCTCGTCGCCCCGGCGCCGACCGGGTCAAGCACGATCGGCACACGGGCGTCGTTGGCCGCGTGGCCGGCGAGGAGCATCCCGTGGATCCACGGCTCGGAGAGCGTTCCGATGTTCAGCACCAGGGCGCCCGCCGCCGCCGCCATCTCCTCGACCTCCTGCGGCGCGTGGGCCATCACCGGCAGCGCGCCGAGGGCGAGTGTCGCGTTGGCGGTCTCGTTCATGACCACGTAGTTCGTGATCTGGTGGACGAGCGGCTTGCGCTCCCGGATCGTCCGCAGGTCTGCTCCGGTCTGGAGGCTCACGCGGCGCCTCGCAGTCCGATCACATCGACGGGGCCTTCGCCGGCGCCGAGCTCGGTCAAGCCCTGCGCAACGGCACGCGAGGCAGCGCGTGCGGCGCCACGGGCCGCCGCCTCGAGACTCTCACCGCGGGCGAGCAGCGCCGCCAGGGTTGCCGAATGCGTGCAGCCGGCGCCGTGCGTCGCGCGGATGCGGTGCCGCTCGACCGGGATCTCGATGTGCTCCTCGCCGTCGAAGAGGTGGTCGACCGGCTCGTCCCCGTGACCGCCGGTGACGATCACCGCGGCAGCCCCGAGCACGTGTAGCCGCTCCGCGAGCTCATACGAAGAGCCTCCACCGGCGAGCGCCTGTGCCTCGAGCAGGTTCGGCGTGATCACCGTCGCGAGCGGGAAGACCCGCTCGACGAGGATCGCGACCGCGTCCTCCTGCAGTAGCCGCGCGCCCGAGCTCGCAACCATCACCGGGTCGACCACAAGGGGCACCGGGTGCTCGGCGAGGAAGTCAGCCACGGTCTCGATCAGCGGCGCCGAGAACAGCATCCCGGTCTTGACCGCGTCCACGCCGAGGTCGTCGAAGACCGCCTCCAGCTGCGCGCGCACGAAGTCAGGCGGCACTTCGTGCACGGCCGTGACGCCGGTCGTGTTCTGCGCAGTCAGTGCGACGATGGCACTCATGCCGTGGCAACCGGCAGCCGCGAAGGCCTTCAGGTCGGCCTGGATCCCGGCGCCGCCGCCGGAGTCCGACCCGGCAATCGTCAGACAACGTGGAACCAACTCACTCCCTTCGCCGGCATTACCCGGATCAGGTTCGCGGGTGTGATCTCAGCCCAGTCAGGGCACCCCGGTGAGCCAACGTTAGCGAACCCGCAATATCTGCCCGTGACTGTGCGAACACTCGACACCTCCGAT
>Ga0307282_10000906_pt1 | contig 10014 bp, 7 predicted proteins | sample ER_DNA_121_FD_194475 | JGI IMG/M metagenome (GOLD analysis project Ga0307282, IMG submission 194475) | Bulk soil microbial communities from the East River watershed near Crested Butte, Colorado, United States - ER_DNA_121 | ecosystem: Environmental > Terrestrial > Soil > Floodplain | place: USA...
CGCGGTCCGGACCGAGGCGTCCCGGCGCGGGCTGGCCGTGATCGACGCGACCTGCCCGCTGGTGTCCAAGGTGCACGCGGAGGCCCGCCGGTTCGCCGCCGACGGGTACACCGTCGCGTTCATCGGTCACGAGGGCCACGAAGAGGTCGAGGGCACCCTGGGCGAGGCGCCGGACTCCATGGTCTTGGTGCAGACCCCGCAGGACGTGGCCAGGCTGCGTCCCCGGGACGGGGAACGGGTCGCTTTCCTGATGCAGACCACGCTGTCGGTCGACGAGGCGGCGGAGGTGTCCGGCGCGCTGCGCGAGCGGTTCCCCGCGATGCGCGCGCCCGGCAGCGACGACATCTGCTACGCGACGACCAACCGGCAGGCCGCGGTGCGGGCTGTCGCCGCCGATTCCGACCTGGTGCTCGTGGCCGGCTCGGCGAACTCCTCCAACTCGGTTCGGTTGGTGGAGACCTGCGAGCGGGCCGGTACGCCGGCGCACCTGATCGATAGTGCGGCGGACATCCAGCTCGGCTGGCTTACGGGGGTATCGACGATCGGCCTGACGGCCGGCGCCTCCGCCCCTCCTGCCGTGGTGGAGGAGATCATTTCGGCGCTCTCAGGGCTAGGCCCCCTGTCCGTCTCCGAACGAGTGACCACCACGGAATCAATCCGGTTCGGCCTGCCCAAGGAGGTACGGGGATAATGCCTATGCCACTGCGTCAGTCGCTGCGCGTCGGGTCCTACCTGATGCGCCAGAAGCTGGCTGGCAACAAGAAGTTTCCGCTGCTCGTCGAGCTCGAGCCGCTGTTCGCCTGCAACCTGAAGTGCGCCGGCTGCGGCAAGATCCAGCAGCCGCACACCATCCTCAAGCAGCGGATGCCGGTCGAGCAGGCGATCGGCGCCGTCGAGGAGAGCGGCGCCCCGATGGTGTCCATCGCCGGCGGCGAGCCGCTGATGCACCCCCAGATCGACGTGATCGTCTCCGAGCTGATCAAGCGCAAGAAGTTCGTCTTCCTGTGCACCAACGCGCTGCTCCTGCCCAAGAAGCTCGACAAGTTCAAGCCGTCGCCGTACTTCGCCTGGGTGGTGCACATCGACGGGCTGCGCGAGCGGCACGACGAGTCGGTCTGCAAGGACGGTGTGTTCGACGAGGCGGTCGCCGCGATCAAGCTGGCCAAGTCGCGCGGGTTCAAGGTGAACACGAACACCACGGTCTTCAACACCGACACCCCGCAGACGGTCATCGACGTGCTGACCTACCTGAACGACGACCTCGGTATCGACGAAATGCAGATCTCCCCGGCCTACGCCTACGAGAAGGCGCCGGACCAGGAGCACTTCCTCGGCGTGGAGGAGACCAGGGAACTGTTCCGCAAGACGTTCGCGGACGGCCGGCGCAAGAAGTGGCGGCTGAACCACACGCCGCTGTTCCTTGACTTCCTCGAGGGCAAGACCGACTTCGGCTGCACCGCGTGGGGCATCCCCTCGTACTCCCTGCTCGGCTGGCAGAAGCCCTGCTACCTGATGAGCGACGGGTACGTGAAGACCTACAAAGAGCTCATCGAGACCACCGACTGGGACTCCTACGGACGCGGCAAGGACCCGCGCTGCGCCAACTGCATGGCGCACTGCGGCTACGAGCCGTCCGCCGTGCTGGCCACGATGGGCTCGCTGCGCGAGTCGATCCGGGCCGCGCGCGGCTAATCCCTTTAGCTGGCCTGGCGGCAGCTAGAGCGCGAACCGCGGGACCCTCGCCTCCACTACCGGCGAGGGCCCCGCGTTCGCTTTCCATATCCCGTCGCCCCATCCCACTCCCGATCGCCGTTCCCCGCTCCGCGTTCCCTGCTCCGCGTTCCCGCACCCCCGCGGCACTCCGCCTCTCCGCACCCCCGCGGCACTCCGCCTCTGTGCGCCTTGTGCTCCCGCAACCGCCTTGCGTCGGCCCCTGTCCGTGCCTAGACCCATTGACACCGCTTACCCCCCGGATCACAAGCACCCCAACAACAAACTGCTCGCTGAATCGCTATCTGTCCGGTCCGGCGGTGATTGCGGAGTCTGTCCACTCCGACCTGCCCGCCACCCTCAGCCCACCGATCCCATCCGCTCCCTCAGCCCCATTCCCGATTCAATGAGAGTGGCGTTCTACCGCGTAGATGCGGTAGAACGCCACTCTCTCATTAACTAGCCGCGTCCCTGGTGAGCCGCAGCCCGGCGGAACGGGTGCCGCATCGGCCTCGTTAGCCCCGTCAGCACCTCCATCGCCGGGTTAGGTCGTTGGCGCAGACGCGCGTTACCGTCGGCTCGGCCGCCGCTCTCGCGCGCGAGCCACCATTTCCGCCGTCGGCCCGCTACCCTGCAGGCAGCGAACTGCTTCGCCGCCTCACCTCGCACGCTAGCCCCCTCCCGATTCCCTGAAGTCTCGCTGTCCTCAGGCGTCACAGCCGGGCAAACGTTCGCCTACCCGGGGAAACCCCGCAGGTTCCGTTCAGGACCCGTTCAGGTAGCACCGTCAGGCTTCTGAACCGGCGCGGCGTTCGCTCCCGGGGCGAGTCACCGCGCCGCCATCTGCGCGGCGGCCATCTCCCTAAAAAGGGGTGCGGGATGTTTTTCACTTATCTGCGGCGTGAGCTTCGCCGCCGTATGCGCCAGGCCATCTTCATCGCGCTGGGACTCGCCCTCGGCGTGGGCCTGGTGATCACGGTCACGGCGGCGTCGGCCGGCGTGAAGAACGCCCAGGGCACGGTGCTGCACGCGCTGTACGGCGTGGGCACCGACGTCACGGTGACCAAGACGCCGAAGGCCGGGTCGTTCAGCCCGGGCTCGTTCGGCTTCGGCTTCCGGGCCGGGACCGGGTCGCGTCCCGTAGCCGGCACCAAGATCAACAACAACACGCTCTCGGCGAGCCCCACGCTCGCCGCGATCAGCTCGTCGTCGGTCGCCACGGTGGCCGGCCTGCACAACGTGGCGGCGGCCGCTGGCGGGCTGACCCTGGACAACCGCACGATCAGCGGCACCGTGCCGGCCGTCAACGTCAACGGCGGCGGCTTCGGCGGCCGAGGGGGCGGTTCCGGAAGCGGCGGTTCCGGGAACGGCGGTTCCGGGAACGGCGGCCAGAGCTTCCGCGCCAACTTCACCACCAGCAACTTCAGCGTCGCCGGGGTCGACATCGGGCGCGGCGAGCTCGGTCCGCTGAGCTCGGGCAAGCTCGGCGCGGGCCGGACGTTTTCCGCCTCGGACACTAGCGCCAACGTCGCGCTGGTCGACGCGTCCTACGCGACGCAGAACAAGCTGAAGACCGGGTCCGCCATCGCCGTCGGCAACAAGAGCGGCAAGGCGACGACCTTCAAGGTCGTCGGGATCGTCAGCGAGCCGGCCGGCGACAACCCCTCGGACGTGTACATCCCGCTCGCGGTGGCGCAGAACCTGGCCGGCCTGAAGAACCAGGTGAACACCATCTACGTCGCGGCCAGCAGTTCGTCGGCCATCGGCGCGGTGTCTAGCGAGATCTCCAAGGCGCTGCCCGGCTACACCGTGACCACCTCGAGCGACCTGGCCAGTGAGGTCACCGGTTCGCTGTCCAGCGCCTCCAGCCTGGCCAACAACCTGGGCAAGTGGCTCGCGCTCGCCGTTCTCGTCGCGGCGTTCCTGCTGGCCAGCCTGCTGACGATGGCGGCGGTGTCGCGCCGGGTGCGTGAGTTCGGCACGCTGAAGGCGCTCGGCTGGAAGAGCCGCCGCATCATCGGCCAGGTGATGGGCGAGGCGGTCGCGCTCGGCATCATCGGCGGCGTGATCGGTGTGGGACTCGGCTTCGCGGGTGCCGAACTGGTCTCCAAGATGTCGCCCAGGCTGTCCGCTGTGGTCGGCCAGACCACGGGCTCGGCCACGCCGGGCGGCGCCAGGCAGTTCGGCTTCGGCGGAGGCGGAGGCGGAGGCGGAGGCGGGGGCGGAGCTGGCGGCGGGGGCTTCGGCGGGGGCGGTGGGGGCGGAGGTGGCGGCTCCGGCGGGGGTCCCGGAGCCGGCACCTTCCGCCGGCCCGGGTCGGCCGGCCACACGGTAGCGGTGCACCTGTCCGCCGCGGTGAGCTCCAACGTGATCCTGCTCGCGGTCGTGCTGGCCGTGGCGGGCGGCATCATCGCCGGCATCTTCGGCGGCTGGCGGGCCGCGCGGCTCCGTCCCGCGGCCGCGCTGGCCAAGGTCGGCTGACAGGCAGGAGGAAAGACCCGATGTACAAGCTCTCCGCAGTGACCAAGAACTACGCCAAGGGCCGCGAGACCGTGGCCGCCCTGCGCGGGGTCGACCTGGTGATCGAGGACGGCGAGTGGCTGGCCATCCAGGGCCCGACCGGGCACGGCAAGTCGACGCTGCTGCAGATCCTCGGCGGCCTGGACCGCCCGTCCGGCGGCATCGTCGACTTCGATGGCCGTGACCTCGCGCAACTGCGCGAGGCCGAGGTGACCAGGGTGCGGGCCGCGTCCGTCGGCTTCGTGTTCCAGACCTTCAACCTGATCCCGACGCTGTCCGCGCAGGAGAACGTGGAGGCCGCGCTGGTCCCGCTGCACGTGTCCGCGGCGGCGCGGCAGCAGCGGGCCGCGGTCGCCCTGGAGACCGTCGGCCTCGGCGACCGGCTGCGGCACGTGCCAGGCGAGCTGTCCGGCGGCCAGCAGCAGCGGGTGGCCATCGCCCGGGCCCTGGTCAAGGAGCCGAAGGTCCTGCTGGCCGACGAACCGACCGGCAACCTCGACGAGGACACCAGGGACGAGATCATCGGCTTGCTCGAGGTCATGTGGCGGGAGCGCGGCCTGACCATGGTGCTGGTCACCCACGACAGCACCGTGGCCCGCCGCGCCCAGCGCATCGGCGTGATGAAGAACGGCCGCCTCACCTTCCGTAAGGCGGCCCGCGCCCAAGCCGCCCGCACTCAGGCCGCAGGGGCTCAGGATGCCCCTGTCCAGGCCGCCCTTTCTCCCCTTTCTCCCCGTTCTTCCTCTTCCGCTTCCTCCGGGCTCCAGCCTCCGGATCTCCCGGCCGCGAAAGAGTCGAGCGTCGATTCCGTCCGCGCCGACGAATGACTCATGGCAGTCGGCTAACCCAGCGCGCTCGCACACGGCTTCACCCAAGACGGGCAAAGCTGTACTGATTTTTCTTTAGTATCGGGAGTAAGATCGTTATCTGGCGATGGCAGCCATGCGGCTAAATTTAGCTTGACTGTGGCTAAGCGAAGCCTTCAAAATAGGAGCGTCACAAAAGCGTAGAAAGTCGGCCCTGCACCAGAGGTGAGCAAGGGGGGTCGACCATGGCTACCAATGGGGGCGTGCCGCTCGCCGCACAGCACGCTGGTCATAATGCGTCGGCGCAAGCCCGGACTGCGCTATCTGAAGCGCTGACCGAACTGCGCCGGCTCACTCAGGACCCGCATTTCGATGGCAGCGAACGAGCACTGGCCGACCTCGGCGTTGCCCCGATCGGGTCCGGTTTCGGTGTGGACGCCGTACGAAAGCTCCGGCAATGGAGCGCCGAGTACCAGCGCGTGGCCATTGAACTCGATGCCGCCGCCCGTTACTGCCGCTTGGTCGAGCGGGAGATAAATCAGCGCGTCGACGCTCTGCTGGAAACGGCGTCGGCTAGGACCGGGCGGCGTACCGGTACGCTCAGAGACTTTCTCCGTCGCGGTCGGGCGGCTTCGCGACCTGTCACGCGAAGAGCCGAGCCGGTCACGAGCGAGCCCGAGCCGATCTCGGTGTCGGTCTCAGGGATCCCCGTGACCGGCCATCCTGCGCCGGAGGCCGACATAGCGGCGTCGGCGCTCGGGCCGCTGGAGGTCCGCGTGGCCGGGCGGCGCGTGCCGAGATGGAACAGCCTGAAGGCCCGGGCCGTGTTCCAGTACCTGCTGGTGCACCAGGACCGGCCTACCCGGCGCGACGTCCTGATGGCGCTGCAGTGGCCCGAGCACAGCCACAATTCCGCCCGCAACAACCTCAACGTGACCCTCTACAGCCTGCGTAACACCCTGGACGGGCTGGGCCACGGCGCTCAGCCCATCTTGTACTGTGACGGCTGCTACAGCCTGAATCCCGATCTGACCTGGTGGATCGACCGCACCGAGTTCCTGTCGGCCGTCGACGAGGCGGGGCGGGCACGCCGGGCCGACCGGCCCGAACAGGTTATCGCTGCTCACCGCAAAGCCATTGGACTCTACCGCGGGCCGCTGTTCGAAGATGACGTCGTGAGCGAGTGGTACCTGCCGGAACAGCGCCGCCTGAAGGATCTCTACGGGCGGGCGCTTGAGGAGGCGGCCGAGCTCCATTTCAAACTGGGCGAGCTGTCCGAAGCCCTGCAGTTCGGCCAGCTCGCCATCGGCAACGACCCGTGTTCCGAGGCGATTCATAGATTGCTGATGCGCTGTTATGCATCGCAGCACCAGCAGCAACTCGTGAGCCGTCAATACCGGGTTTGCGTCGCCGCCCTCCGCGACGAGCTCGGTGTTTCCCCTTCCGCCGAGACAACCCAGCTCTACCGTGCGCTCATCTGAGCGTCGCCAGCGCGGTAATTAAGTGCTGGATAAGCGCTTAGCCGCGATATTTCGCGGAAAATAACCAGCGTCTATGCGTCCCCCTTAGCGGCACCTCAGCGCTGGTCCCGATTATTGACGCGATGGCCGCTTCCGGCCACGCTGCATGATCCGCGCAAAGGAGACGCACCCATGTCTGAGTCATCTGTATCGGACCCGCCGGACACCATAGACTGGCTCGACGGCTCTACCGAGATCGAGCTGTCCGCCCGGCATCTACGGGCCTACTGGGACGCCGACATCATCGATGTCGAGGACAAGAACAAGCATGACAAGATCATCGAGCGCAAGGACCCTTTCGAGGTGCGGTTCCGCGTGTACCTGAAGGGCCGGCTCTGGAGGTGCATCTGCGGCCACTGGTGCTTCAACGTCGGCTTCACGGCCATCGGGAAGGGCGAGGACTTCAACCTCTCTGACGTCCTGCCCGACCCGTCAGTACTCCAGATCAGGGACTGGAAAGGCTGCCACGGGCGGTACATCGACTTCACCGTCTACGTGCCCCCCGAGACGATCCCGGTGGAACGCTGCGGGTCGGTCTACGAGGTCGCTGCCTGGTTCGAGCTGCGCTGCTGCGGCTACTGCGAGGACGAGCACAGCCACCTCGCGGTCGCCGGCTACGAAGCGCTTGAGGAGTACCAATTCGTCTAGGCCGGACCTGGGCCCGTGGCCGTACGGCTCCGGGCCCAGGGCCGCCCAGGCACGAGGAGACGGGAGGAGCCTGCCGTGCCTGACGATCTGAGCTCGATCGAGGGCCTGGCGGACAAGCACTTGCGGGCCCTTGGCCGGCTGCACATCGTTGACCTCCGTGGTCTGGCCGATGCCGACCCGCATGCCATCTACCGGACCATGGCGAACCTGCGGCCCCGCCCCGCCCCTGAGCAGATAGCGGGCTGGCAAGACCAGGCCCGGGACAGGCTGGGCGACACCGTGCCGGACCCCGCGGAATGGCACACGATGGCCTCGTTCGTGGTCGTCTTCAGCCAGCGCCAGGTGGACGCCGCCTGGGAGCGCCGAGTCGAAGCGGAGCAGACCGAGGTCGAGCCCGAGCGGAACCCGCAGGTGTGGTCCGGCTGGGACTGCGGTCCAGTCTGCGACTGGATGCATGGCCAGCTGAGACAGGCCGTCGGCGCCGAGGAACCGCCCGGCGCCGAGCCCGCTGAAGAGCCCGTCCCAGCCCCTGCGGGGGAGCACGTCCCAGCCCCTGCGGGGGAGCACGTCCCAGCCCCTGCGGGGGAGCCCGTCCCGGCCCCGGCCCAGCCGTCCCGCCAGGACCGGGCTCAGCTCAGTATCGACAGCGCCGCGCTCATCGACGCGGCCGGGCGGATGGAGGTGGTGACGGAGGGCGTACCGGCCGTCCGCCCGCGCACCGAGCTGGTGGCGCCGGTCCGCGTGATCTTCACTGTTCGCGGTGCGCCGGCGCAAACGCGACTGCAGGCGGTCGCCCGGATCGAGCGCCCGGACGGACCGGGCTGGAACCCCCAGGACCCGGTGGTCCTAGCCGGTCCGGGCCAGGCCGAGTTCGACCTGGCCCTGGTCCCGACGGGCGACCACGACCTGGCCCTGATCGCCTGGGCGCCCGACGCCACGGCCAGACCGGTCTCGGTCCGGCTGCCTCGGGTAACGATCCGCCCGGCACCGGGCTGACCGGCCGCTACGGATCGAGCAACGCCTCGCGACGGAGCAGGTCGGCCAGGTCCGCCGGTTCCGGGCTGACTCCGCTCAGGCCGCGCGCCGTGAACCAGCGGCCGATGTTCTCCGCGTCGCGGGTGAGGTACCACCCGCCGCGCGGGTTCGCGATCACGTCCACCACCTGGGGTAGGTCGATCATCACCAGCCGTCCGTCGTGCACCAGCAGGTTGTACGCGGACAGGTCCCCGTGGGCCAGGCCGTCCCGGGCCAGGGCGGTGAGCGCCTGCACCAGCTGGTCCCAGAGTCCGGCCAGCGCGGCCGGGTCCGGCCGGGTCTCGGCCAGCCGCGGGGCGGCCGTCCCGTCCGCCGAGCCGATGAACTCGAGCAGCAGCTCGGTGTCCAGGATCTGCGCCGGATAGGGGACGGGTATCCCGGCCGCGTACAGCCGGGCCAGCGCGCTGAACTCAGCGTTCGCCCACTGGCCGGCGATGGCGTCGCGGCCGAACGCGCTCCGGCTCGCCACCGCCCGGTTGACCCGGGACTCCCTGACCCGGCGCCCTTCCAGGTAGCCGCTGTCCCGGTGGAACATCCGGTGCCCGGGGTCGCGGTAGCGCTTGGCCGCGAGCAGGCAGGACCGGCCGCCGGGCACGCCGCGCCTGATCAGGAAGACGTCGGCTTCCTTGCCGGTCTTCAGGATGCCGAGCTCGGTGTCGACGGCGGCCAGGTCGGTGACCAGCCAGCCGGGATGCGGCCTGGGGCCGCGCTGGGTCGGGATGGACTGGTCCCAGGTCGACCAGCGGTCGCCCTCGGGCAGGCCGTCGGTCGTGTCGAATTCCTCGATCGACGGCAGCGCCCGGCGGCGGCCGCGCTTGACGGAGGTGGGTTCGTCGTCGTCGTAACGCCACTTACCGCGGCGGGTCCGAAACTCTCCACTGCGTGAAGAAAAGTCGTGCACGGGTGGTGCTCCTCAGCTGAGCGGTCAAGGGGGCAGGCGCGAACACGCCCGCGACGGTCGTAGACACCTGGCGCCTCCCTTCGCTCAGCCGGCCAGCACCGGCCGGACTGCTGCAGGTTGCCACACCCCCTCCGGCCCAGGCAACTGGTTTTCCGGCCAGACCACCACCACGCCAGCGACCGTTTCACCACGCAGCTAGCGACCAGATCACCACGAACCATGCGACCAGATCACCACGGGAATGCCGGAAATGATGGCCTCTCCGGACGCCATGTGACACCCTGATCAGGTGGTACGCGTCAATCAGAGCCCGCTGGGCAAGCTGCTGGCCCGGCATTCAGAAACCGCCCTCACCGAGGCGCTGGCGGATACGAGGGTCGTCCTCGTCACCGGCGCCCGCCAGTGCGGGAAGAGCACGCTGCTCGGCCTGGTGGCCAAGGGCAGGGACGCCGAGTGGCGCAACCTCGACGCCGCGGCGACCCGCCAGGCGGCGGCCGCGGACCCGGACGGCTTCGTGGACTCCGCCGGGCTGATGGTGATCGACGAGATCCAGCGCGTGCCGGACCTCCTGCTCGCCATCAAGGAACAGGTCGACGCCGACCCCAGGCCCGGCCGCTACCTGCTCTCCGGGTCGGCGCGCGTGCTGGCCCTGCGCGGCCTGCCGGACACGCTGCCCGGCCGCATCGAGACGATCGAGCTCTGGCCGTTCTCCCAGGGAGAGATCGACGGCACCGCCGACCGGTTCGTGGACGCCATCTTCGATGAGGGCGGGGGACTGAGCCATGGATCCGCCGTGACCAGGCAGGAATATGCCGAACGGGTCGTGCGTGGCGGTTTCCCCGAAGCGCTAGCCCGCACCAGCCCGCGTCGTCGC
>Ga0307282_10000909_pt1 | contig 9998 bp, 10 predicted proteins | sample ER_DNA_121_FD_194475 | JGI IMG/M metagenome (GOLD analysis project Ga0307282, IMG submission 194475) | Bulk soil microbial communities from the East River watershed near Crested Butte, Colorado, United States - ER_DNA_121 | ecosystem: Environmental > Terrestrial > Soil > Floodplain | place: USA...
CGACACGCTCTCGGAGTTCGGGCTCTCGCTCGGCGAGTGGAAAGTGCTGAACCACCTCCAGTCGGCCGGCACGCCGTATCGGCGCTCCGTCGGCAAGCTGGCCGAGCGCGCCGACCTTTCGAGCGGCGCGATGACGAACCGCCTGGACGGGCTCGAGCAGGCAGGGCTCGTCCGACGGCTCCCCGATCCGGAGGACCGGCGCGGGGTCAAGGTCGAGCTGACCGACAAGGGCCTGACGCTCTGGGAGGAGGCCCTTCGAACCGGCGCGGCGCAGGAGGCGCTCGTCGCGGCGGCGTTGACGAAGGAGGAGAAGCAGCAGCTCAACTCGCTCCTTCGCCGGCTGATGCGGGAGTTCGAACGCCGAGAAGAGAACCCCTCGTCCTAGAATCGGCCCAGTGCTGCTGGATCGCGCACTCGTGCGGATGCTCCCGGCCGTGCCGAAGCCGGTCGTGCGCCGGATCTCGGAGCGCTACATCGCCGGCGAGGATCTCGACGACGCGGTCCGGGTCGTCCGCCGCCTCAACGTAGAGGGGAAGCTGGCAACGATCGACGTTCTCGGGGAGGAGATCGCGAACCCCGACGAGGCCCGCGCGATCGCGGATGCCTACCGGGACGCGCTGGATGCCTTCGACCGGGAGCGCATCGACTCGAACATCAGCGTCAAGCCGACCGCGCTCGGGCTCAAGCTCGGCTACGAAGTCGGCAAGCAGAACGTCCTGGCGCTGGTCGAGCATGCCGCAGGCTACGGCAACTTCGTCCGGATCGACATGGAGGACTCGTCGACGACCGACGACACGCTGCAGCTCTACCGGGAACTGCGCGCCGCGGGCCACGAGAACGTGGGCGTGGTGCTGCAGGCGCGGCTCAAGCGGACGGTCTCAGACGTGCAAGCGCTCGCCGAGCTGAAGCCGAGCGTGCGCCTCTGCAAGGGGATCTACCTCGAGCGGCCGGACATCGCGTACCGCGACTACGAGGCGGTGCGGGCGAACTTCGTCCAGGCGCTCGAGGCGCTTTGGGACAGCGGCTGCTACGTCGGCGTCGCGACGCACGACGAGTACCTGGTCGAGCAGGCCCAGCAGGGCGCGCGGCGGCGCGGCCTCGGTCGCGACGATTTCGAGTTCCAGATGCTGCTCGGCGTGCGGCCCGCGCTGGGCGACGCGCTCGTGCGCGAGGGCCACCGGCTCCGGATCTACACGCCTTTCGGCCGTGACTGGTACGAGTACTCGCTTCGGCGCCTCCAGGAGAACCCTCGCATTGCCGGCTACATCGCGACGGACACCGTCAATCGCCTGATCCCGGGGCGCAACGGCGCTGCCTGACGGCACCCTCGCAGGACGGAACGCGCTTGTCACCGGAGTCAGCCGCCGCGTCGGCATCGGCTTCGCAATCACGAAGCGGCTGCTCGACGCGGGCGCCTCGGTCTTCGTCCAGGGCTGGACTGAGCACGACGCCCGGCAACGCTGGGGAGCGGAGGTCGGCGGCACGGAAGGCGTCGCGCGTGAGCTCGGCGTGGACTTCGTCGAGGCCGACTTTGCGGACCCCACTGCGCCGGCGGCCGTCGTGGGCGCCGCCGCCGACGCGCTCGGGTCACTCGACATCCTCGTCGTCAACCACGCGCGCAGCGGCCACGGCCGCCTGGATGAGCTCACGGCTGACGAACTCGACTCGTTCCTCCACGAGAACGTCCGCGCCTCGCTGCTCCTCGTGCGGGAGTTCGCGGCCCGGCATGACGACTCGCGCCCGGGTGGCCGCGTCGTCCTGCTCATCTCCGGCCAGCACCTTGCGCCAATGTCCCGGGAGGTGGCCTACGCCGTCTCGAAGGGCGCGCTTCAGCAGGCGACGCTGACGCTTGCGGAGGAGCTCGCCGATCGCGCAATCACGGTCAACGCGGTCAATCCGGGCCCGACTGACACCGGCTGGCTTGTCGGGCAGGAGCCCGGGCGGGAGATGCCGTTCGGCCGCTGGGGTGATCCGGATGATGCTGCCCGTCTCGTCGCGTGGCTGTGCACGGACGACGCGCGCTGGATCACCGGCCAGACCATCGACTCGGAGGGCGGGTTCAGGCGCTGGAGCTAGGGATCAGGGCTTGCGCGTGATGACGATCAGGTCGCCCGGGACCCGCACTTCGCGGCGCCCCCAGCGGTTCGGGTCCGGCAGCTCCTCGAGCCGCTCGAGGCCCAGGCCCGCGGCGAGCAGCGCCTCGACGACCCGGCTGACCGGCCAGGCGTCGAAGTAGCTCTCGTGCCAGTGGAGCATCTGGTCGAGGCAGGCCGCGACCGGGTGCTCGTCGTACGCGAGCAGCACGCCTCCGCGGCGAAGCGCCGCCGCGATCCCGGCGGCCCAGCGGCTCAGGTCGGAGACCAGCGCCAGGGTTCCCCACGAGGAGTAGACGACGTCGAAGCGCCCGCGCCGGAGCTCGACCGGAAGCTCCTGGATGTCCGCGGCGACGAGCGCCGCATCGGGAAGCCGCTTGCGCGCGGCGCGCACGGTCTCCTCCGAGCCGTCGACACCGGTGACGAAGGCGCCGAGCCCGATCAGCGCCGCCGTTTCGCGTCCGGCCCCCGAGCCGAGGTGGAGGACGTGCCGGCTCTCGAGGTCCGGCAGCCGCTCGCGGACGGGCTTCGGCAGGCCCCGCCGACCGCCGCCGCGCCGCAGGCTCCGGTGCGCTTCGTCCCAGGCGCGCAGATTGGTGTCCGTCGGCTCCATCAGGCGAGCAGCGAGAAGCCGCCGTCGACGACGAGGGTGTGGCCGCGCACCATTTCCGCGGCGCCGGAGCAGAGGAAGCAGACCGCCTCCGCGACGTCGCGCGGCTCGACCAGCCGTCCCGCGGGAGTCCGCTCGAGGCTCTCGGAGATCATCTTCTCCCGGTTTGGGAAAAACTCGAGCGCGCCGGTCTCGACGACGCCTGCCGAGACCGCGTTGACGCGGATTCCGCGCGGCGCGAGCTCGACCGCCAGGTAGCGCACGACCGCCTCGAGCGCCGCCTTCGAGACGCCGACGAGCACGTAGTTCTCGAGCACGCGCGTCGAGCCGAGGCTCGAGATCCCGACGATCGACGAGCCGGACTGCATCTTCGGTGCGAGCGCCCGCGCCAGCGTCAACAGCGCGCGCGCGTTCGCGTTGAGTGTCCAGTCCCAGTGCCTGTCCTGGGTCTCGAGGGCGGGCTCGATCACCCCGGTCGCCGCGTTGTGGACGACCACGTCGAACGGCCCGAGCTCGAGCGCCTCCTGCACCACCCGCTGCGACGAGACGTTGCCCCGTAGCAGGAGCGGCTCGGCGCCTGCGGCGCGCAGCTCCTCGGCCGACTCCTCGGCAGCGCGGTCGTTTCGCAGGTAGCCGATCGCAACGCGCTTCGCGCCGAGCTCCGCAAACCGGAGCGCGATCGCCTTGCCGATTCCCCTGGAGCCGCCCGTCACGAGGACGGACGCGCCGTCGAAGTTCATCGTCGCGGGAGCGGCTCGTCCGCGGGAGCGGCGCTCGGGATCTCGTCCCAGCCGGGACGGTCGCGCGCGACCCGCGGGCCCTCCTCGGCCTTGGAGGACGCGTGGCCGAGACGGTCCAGGAGCTGCATCTGCTCCTCGCCGTAGACACGTACCTCGTGGTCTTCCGGCAGGCCCTGGACGAGCTCGAGCACACGCGCGCGAAGCTGGTAGGCGAAGTGCGGAGTCGCGGGCCCGACGAGCCGGTCGACGTCTTCGCGGGTCGGCTCAGGCATGCCGGAAAGCCTAATGGCTGAGGCGTCGCTTGCGATGCCGCTTGGAGGCCGTGCGGGCTTTTGCCCGCGCGGCCGTTGGGTAGGTTGAAAGCGATGCGTCGTCCGGAGCTTGCAGACCTGATGCTGCTGGCGACGGTCACCCTCTGGGGCCTCAACTTCACCGTCACGAAGTACGTCATCTCGCACGGCTTCCAGCCGCTCGCCTACGGCTGCCTCCGGTTCGCGGCCGCGTCGGCGATTCTCGGCGGAATCGCCTACGGCCGTGAGCGCACCCTCGCCCTGCGCCGCCGCGACATGGTCTTCCTCGGGATCGCCGCGCTGATCGGCATCTGCCTCAACCAGATCACCTTCGTCTACGCGACCAAGCTGACGACGGCCACGACGGTCGCCCTGCTGTTCGGGACGCTGCCGGTGATGGCCGGCCTGTTCGCCTTCGTGCTCGGGATCGAGCGGCTGAGCTCGCGCTTCTGGCTCGCCGCGGCTTTCGCGATCGGCGGCGCGGCGCTCGTCGCGCTCGGCTCGGGCGGGGGCCTCTCGGGGCACCTCTGGGGCGACCTGCTCGCGCTTGCGGCGACGCTGACCTGGGCCTGGTACTCCGTCGCGGCCGCGCCCGTCCTGGGCCGCTACTCGGCGCTGCGGGTGAGTGCGCTCGCGTTCCTGATCGGCACGGTGCCGCTGCTCGCGATCGGCTCGTACCAGCTGGCGACGCAGGACTACGCGTTCCCCGCGTCGATCTGGCTGCTCTACGTCTTCGCGGTGCTCGGCCCTCTGGTCGTCGCGAACCTGCTCTGGTTCGGGGCGATCAGCCGCGTGGGCCCCTCGCATGCCGCGGTCTTTGCGAACCTGCAGCCGTTCATCGGAGCGATCTTTGCGTTGCTGATCCTCTCGGAGCCGATCGGCAGGCTGGAGGTCGTAGGCGGACTCGCGATCGCCGGCGCGATCGTCCTTTCGCGCGACCGCCGGCCCGCGGTCCCTGCCGCCGGCAGTGAGCCGAGGCCGGTGGGTACGGTAAGAAAGTGAGGAATGCGATGCGAGAGCGGCTTGCCCGGACGCCGCCGGGTTACCGCTACTCGATCGGCCGCATCCTCGCGATCTACTCGGGCCTGATGGTGACGCTGCTGCTGGCGGCGCTCGACCAGACGATCGTTGCAACGGCGCTCCCGAAGGTCGTCTCCGAGCTCGGCGGGATCACGCAGTACTCCTGGGTCTTCACCGCGTACATGCTCGGCTCGACGGTCACCGTGCCGCTCTACGGGAAGCTCGGGGACGCGCACGGGCGGAAGCCGCTCTTCCTCGTCGCGATCTCGATCTTCCTCGCCGGCTCGGCGCTTTGCGGGCTGGCGCAGAACATGGTCGAGCTCGTCGTGTTCCGAGCGATCCAGGGCGTCGGAGCTGGAGGGCTCTTCCCGTTGACGCTCGCGATGGTCGGGATGCTTGTGCCGCCACGCGACCGCGGCCGCTACCAGGGCCTGATCGGCTCGGTGTTCGCGGGCGCGTCGATCATCGGGCCGCTCGTCGGCGGCTTCATCGTCGACAACTTCAGCTGGCGCTGGATCTTCTACGTCAACCTGCCCGTCGGCGGCCTCGCGCTGGCGGTGATCCTCGCCACGATGCCGAAGAGGACGTCCAAGCACGAGCACTCGATCGACTGGCTAGGCGCGGCGATTCTGGGGCTCGGGACGACGTCGCTGCTGCTCGGGCTCGTCTGGGGCGGCCGGGACTACCCATGGGTCTCGCCGCAGGTGATCGGAGCACTCGTCGCCGCCGTCGTGCTCCTGGCGCTGTTCGGAGTGATCGAGCGGCGCGTCCGGGAGCCGATCATTCCGTTCGAGCTCTTGCGGAACCAGACCGTCGCCTCGAGCGTCGCGTGCATGGCGTTGGTCGGCGCGGCCATGTTCGGGACGATCAGCTTCGTGCCGCTCTTCGTGCAGGGCGTGATCGGCACCTCGGCGACCTCGTCGGGCGTCGTGCTAACGCCGCTGATCCTCGGGGCCGTGACGACGAGCTTCCTCTCCGGCCAACTGGTCTCGCGGACCGGCCGCTACCGGCCGAACACGCTCGTCGGGCCGGTCATCCTCGGCGCCGGGATGCTGCTCCTCTGGCGGATGGACGTCCACACTACGAACGGCATTGCGGCGCGCAACATGGTGATCGCCGGCATCGGGCTCGGGCTGATGATGCAGATCTTCGTCCTCTCGGTGCAGAACTCGGTCCCGAGGCGGGCGATGGGCACGGCGACGGCGCTGACGCAGTTCTCGCGCTCGATCGGGGCGACGCTCGGCGTGACGCTCATGGGCGTGATCATCAACCAGAACCTGCCTGCGGGAGTGCGCGCGGAGGGCACCGCCATCCACCGGCTGCCCGAGGCCGGCCGCGCTGCGCTCGCGAACGCTCTCCATCCTGCCTTTCTCGCGGCCGCCTGCATGTGCGCGCTCGTCTTCGTGATCTCGCTCCTCTGGGTGCGCGAAGTGCCGCTGCGCGGAGGCTTCGACGAGGAGACGGTCACGGGCGACGAGGTGTCTCCGCAACCGGCTTCGCCACGGGAGGCCTTAAGATCAGAGACATGAGCTCGAACGACTTCATGCCACTTGACGGCTGGGATCACGTCGAGCTCTGGGTCGGAAACGCCAAGCAGGCCGCCTTCTTCTACGAGCACGCGTTCGGTTTCACGCAGACGGCCTACTCGGGGCCGGAGACCGGGGTTCGCGACCGCGCCTCCTACGTCCTGGAGCAGGAGGAGATCCGCCTCGTGGTCACGAGCGGTCTGCGCGCCGACAGCGAGATCACGCAGTACGCCTGCCGACACGGCGATGCGGCGAAGAGCATCGCGCTTCGCGTCCCGAGCGCGGCCGAGGCGTACCGCCAGGCGGTCCAGCGCGGCGCGCGCGGGATCGCCGAGCCCCAGTGGGCCGAGGACGAAAACGGCCGCGTCGAGCTCGCGGCGATCGGAACCTACGGCGACGTGATCCACACGTTCGTCAATCGCAAGGACTACGCGGGCCCGTTCCTGCCCGGCTATCGCTCGACGGTCGAGAACGGTCAGCCCGCGCAGGGAGTCGGCCTGAAGGCGCTCGACCACGTGGTCGGCAACGTCGAGCTCGGACGCATGAATCACTGGGTCGAGTTCTACGAGCGCGTCTTCGGGATGACGAACATCGTCCACTTCGGCGACGACCAGATCCAGACCGAGTACTCGGCGCTGATGTCGAAGGTGATGGCGGACGGGAGCGGCAAGATCAAGTTCCCGATCAACGAGCCGGCCGAGGGCAAGCGGAAGAGCCAGATCGAGGAGTACCTCGAGTTCAACCACGGGCCGGGCGTGCAGCACATCGCGCTGCAGAGCGACGACATCGTCAGCACGGTCGAGACGCTGAAGGAGCGGGGCGTGCGCTTCCTGGACACTCCGGACACGTACTACGAGGAGGTCGAAGGGCGGGTCGGGGAGATCGGCGAGGACTACGGCGACCTCCACCGGCTGAAGATCCTCGCCGACCGGGACGAGGACGGTTACCTGCTGCAGATCTTCACGAAGACCGCGCAGGACCGGCCGACGATCTTCTTCGAGGTGATCGAGCGGCACGGTGCGACGACCTTCGGCGAGGGCAATTTCAAAGCGCTCTTCGAGTCCATCGAGCGCGAGCAAGCCCTCCGCGGAAACCTCTAGATACCAGCACTCCGCAAGCCCAGGCGGCGTGCGGCATCTACTCGGGGAAGAGCGAAATAGCCCAGGAGGTCTGATGCAGAAGCGATGGATCATCCCGGGGCTGTTGGCGGCCGCTTTTGCTTTTGCCGCTACCGGTCTCGCGAACAACGGCCACGGCAATGGCCATCAGAAGAAGTTCGGGCCGTACGGCCTCGTCACGGACGACAACGGGTCCTGCGGGAACCCATGGGCCAGCGACACCGAGCTGCGCACCTTCACGGTCAAGCGCAACCGCGACGGCACCTTCCGTCTGACCCGCCGCGACCACGGTGCGTTTCTGACCAACGACGGCCAGAGCCCGGGCGCTTGCGAGACGCACGGCCGCCACGGCTCCACGGTCCCGGCCGGCAAGACCGGGCATTTCCGGGGGTACCTGATCGGGACGATTTCGGGCGGCACCTTCGACCCGAACGCCACCTGCCCCGCGAACTGCGGCGAGACCGACGTCTGGATCGCCACGTTCTTCGGGCCGAACGCGACGTTCTCGTGCTTCACGGACTCGCGTGACTGCAAGTTCAACTACCAGTACCACGCGCCGCGCCAGCACCTGCGCTACCACCACTGGTACGACAAGGGCAAGGGCGCCGGCACGTTCCTGCACGAGAAGTTCCGGGGCGATATCGCCGCCTCGTAACAAGCTCCCGTAGAGAGAGGAAAGAAGGGCCCGCCCACGCCGCGGGCCCTTCTCATTTAGTGGAATCCTTCGCGCCGTGAGTCCGCAGCGGCGAACGGCGCTCGTCTCCGTAATCGCGGCCTGTGCGCTGATCGCGCTCAAGCTCGTCACGGCGATCGCGACGCACAGCCTCGGGCTGCTCTCGGAGGCGGTGCACTCCGGGACCGACCTCGTCGCCGCGTTGCTCACGTTCTTCGCGGTAGGGGTCTCTGCGCGCCCCGCCGACCCGGGACACGCGTACGGCCACGCGAAGGCCGAGCATCTCGCGGCGCTCGGGGAGGCGGCGATCCTCGTGGCGGCCAGCCTCGTCATCGCGTGGCGAGCTTTGTGGCGGCTGACCGGCCTCGCGCACGGCCAGGTCGACCCGCACTGGTACGCGTTGGTAGTCGTCGCCGGTGTGCTGGTGATCGACGCGAGCCGCGCGACGGTCTCCTACCGCGCCGCAAAGCGCCTCGGAAGCCCGGCCCTGCAGGCGAACGCGCTCCACTTCGCAAGCGACTTCCTCGGGTCGACCGCGGTGCTGGCCGGCCTCGCGGCCGCCCGGGCCGGCTACCACTGGGCCGACTCCGCCGCCGCGATGTTCGTGGCAGTGCTCGTCCTCGTCGCGGCGGCGCCGCTGATGCGCCTCAACATCGACGTGCTCATGGACCGGGTCCCGGCCGAGGCGGAGAGGGCGGCGCTGAGCGCGATCGCCAAGGTCGTGCCGCCGGTCGAGCTGCGGCGGCTCCGGATGCGCCAGGCCGCCGGCCAGCAGTTCGCGGACATCGTGATCGGCGTCCCGCCCGGGGCGGCGGTCGGGCAGGGCCACGCTGCGGCCGACGCGGTCGAGGCAGCGGTGCACGGGGCGCTTCCGCGGAGCGACGTCGTCGTGCACGTGGAGCCGCAGGTCGACGATCCTGCGCTGCGGGAGCGCGTCCTGGCGGCGGCCCAGCGGGTGCCGCGCGTCCGCGAGATCCACAACCTGACCCTGCTGCAGGTCGGGTCGAGCACCGAGGTCTCGCTCCACCTGAAGCTGCCCGGCGAGCTCTCGCTCGAGAAGGCGCACGAGGTCGCAAGCGAGGTCGAGAGTGCAATCCTCGAGTCCGTCTCCGAGGTGGAATCGGTGCGCACTCACCTCGAGCCGATCGCCGAGACCGCCGAGGGCCGCGAGGACGACGCTGCGGCGGAGCGTGCCGTCGTCGAGAGGATCGTGCGCGAGGCCACGGGCGGGTCTCCGCGCGAGCTGCGCTTCCTGAACACCGACGCGGGTCTCGTGGCCCAGCTCACGCTCGGCCTGGACGCGTCGACGTCGCTGGGCGAGGCACACGCGCGCGCGAGCGAGATCGAGGAGCGCATCCGGCGGGCGCGGCCCGAGATCGCCGACGTGATAGTTCACACAGAGCCGTGAGGCGCCGACTTGGCGGCGCCGACGAGAGAGGCCGCGCGGGCTTTGCCCGCGCGGCCGTCTGACGCACGTTGTTGGGAGCCGGGACACATGCCCCTCGATAGCCTCGCGCGGTGAAGCTCTGCATGTTCACGCCGCTTGCCCAGGAGATCCGTGGGTGGCCCGGCCGGATCGAAGGCGACCGCGTGATCCAGCTCGCGGCCCAGACGCTCATCTCGTTCTTCACGGGCGGCGGCCAGGCGCGCGAGCACGCCGAGTTCCCGCTCGACGAGGTGCGGCTGCTCGCGCCGGTGCAGCGGCCGCCGTCGGTGCGCGACTTCTACGCGTTCGAGGAGCACGTGAAGAACGCGCGAGCGGTGACGGGCCGGGGCGAGGTGGTGCCGGAGTGGTACGAGATCCCGGCGTTCTACTTCTCGAACCCGGCTGCGATCTACGGCCCCGACGACGAGATCCCGTATCACGAAGGCACGGAGAAGCTCGACTACGAGCTCGAGGTCGCGGCAATGATCGGCGCGGACGGCGA
>Ga0307282_10000910_pt1 | contig 9994 bp, 8 predicted proteins | sample ER_DNA_121_FD_194475 | JGI IMG/M metagenome (GOLD analysis project Ga0307282, IMG submission 194475) | Bulk soil microbial communities from the East River watershed near Crested Butte, Colorado, United States - ER_DNA_121 | ecosystem: Environmental > Terrestrial > Soil > Floodplain | place: USA...
CGGGCGCGCAACGGCCGGTGCGCGGCAGGGTCGACGGCGTCGGAGTGGTATGCCTCCGGCTGCGGTTCGTCCCCTGGCCGTGGCCCTCGTGGCGGGCCTGCTCGGCGCTCTGTCGGTGGCCGCCTCGTTGCTGGCGCCGACGTCGGGCGTCTGGCCGCAGGTGGCCGCGATCGTGTTGGTGGTCGTGGGGATTCTGCTCGCGCAGAGCACCGCGGCACCTCGGCTGCTGCGGCTCTCGGCGCCCGTCCTCGGAGTCGTCGCTGGTGCCGTGGCGACCGCCACGCTCTCGGAGGGACCGGTCGTCGCACTCATCGGGGCGTGTGCCGGAGCGGCGCTGGTCGCGTTGACCGGCCGGTCGACTGATGGCGCGGACCGGTACGTGCCCCGGGTGTGGCTGGCGTTCGCCGGCGGGCTCGGTGGGCTGGCCCTGCTGGTGCTCGTCATGGGCCTGCCGCTGGGGGCGGTCGCCGCGATCGGTCTGGCGGTCGTCGTCCTCGTGGCGCGGGTCGTCCCAGATCTCGTCGTCGACGTCGACGACGACGTCCTTATCGACATCAGCCGGCTGTCGGTGACGAGCTGGTCGCCGCGGGAGGCTCGCCGGCCGCGGCGTCGCGGCTGGCGGATCGACGACTCCGCCGTCGGTTCTGTCATGGTGGCAGCCAGCGTCGAGCAGCTGGCGACGCTGGTCGGGCTGGCCGCGGTTTCAACGGGATGCAGCGCGGTGCTCCTGGGCGTCCTCGCCACCCGGTCGACGGCCTCGCCGCTGTCCGTGCAGCTGCTGCTCGCCGCGGCCGCGGTGGCGCTGACCCTCACCGCCCGCGCATATCGGCGCCGCCGGGACCGGACCCTGCTGCGGCTCGCCGCCCTCGCCCCGGCGCTCGCGCTCGCGATCCCCGCCGCGGTAGACCCGGGCCCGACCTGGGGTGTCGTCGCGCCGGCTCTCGCCGTGGTCGTGGCGCTGGGCCTGGTCGGGCTAGCCATGGCGCTGGGCAGCGGGTTCCGGTCACTGTGGGCGAGCCGGTTGGCCGACCTGCTCGAGCTGCTCGGGTTGGTGTCGGTGCTGCCGCTCGCGTTCTGGGCGGCGGGCCTGGTCGAACGGGCCATGGCGCTCTTCGTCTGACTCAGCCGGACGGCGGCTGGGTGCATACCCGTCCGCGGGACCGGTGAGGTGCTCATCTGGGGGCTGAGTACGCGCACTCAAATCGCCTCTGACCGGCACATTCATGCTCGCCCAAACCTTGTCGCGGGATGGGTGGTCCGGCATTGTCACATCGCGGAACAGGGAGATGGAGGCGGGTCGCGAGACCTCGCGCACCGCCCGTTTCACCACCGAAAGAGGACACACACCATCCCCGACTGGGGAAGCCAAGGAGGGGCCGATGTCAACCACTCAGCAACGGCAAGGCGCACAGAAGGCCGCTGCCGGCAAGGTCCGCACCAAGGAGTCCGAGTTCCAGCAACAGCTGAAGACCCTCCTCGGCCAGGCGCAGGGCTTGCGCCCCGAGTACAAGGGCCCCGCGGCGGACGCCTTCTTCACGCTGGTGGGCAACTGGCTCGAGGACGCCGAGACGATCGTCAGCAGCATGGAGCACTTCGCGGACAACCTCGACCAGCAGGAGTCGACGGTCAACGCCCAGCAGGACCAGTCCGCCGCCGGCTTCAGTAAGGCCGCCACGCGGCTGTCCACGTCGGTCAAGTAACCGAGCCGATCTCGAGACGGAAGGCAGAAGGACATGGGAGACCTGATCAAGGTCGGCAAAGGCTCGCTGGAGGGCATGGCCGCCGACATCAAGAGCACGCACAACCAGCTCAAGTCCGGCTTCGAGGACCTGAGCGGCGAGTTGCTCCGGACGCTTCCGGAGTGGGGCGAGGGCACCGCTTCGCGGCAGGCTTACGACCAGTTCAAGAGGAAGGTAGACAACCTCTTCCAGGAGATGTTCGATGCGGTGGCGAAGATGCCGCCGGTCGTCATCCAGGCGGCCGACGAGGCCCAGGCGACGGAGAACCGCAACACGGGGATGTGGGGCTGACGACGGTCGCCCGCAGCGGATACGGGCCGCTCCGATTCGGTGGGACGGCCCGTCCGCGCCATGTGTGAGACTGCCCGAGCCGGACTGCATGACGGCCTGGCAACACGGGGAAGTTGGAGGAGGGCTCGTGAACATCGCGATGAGGCCGGACGTCGTCCTGGCGGCCGCGAAACGGAACGACGCCAACACCGCGGAGGCCGTCAAGGCCGCCCAGGACGCCGTGCAGGCCCTGGTCGTCCTCAAGGGATACGAGATCTTCGGCACGTCCCCGTCGGGCAGGTCCACCGACGCGGTCTTCGCCAAGGCGTCGGGAGTGATCGACGAGCTGATCGGCGAGGTCAACCAGGCGATCACGGTGTTGACCCAGAACCTCCATGCGTCCGTCGACGCCGTGGTTCGCGACCAGGAGGTCTCGCAGGTCGACTACACGACGCTGACCAAGGCCAACCGGGACCGGGTCGACACCCTCGGCGACACCGGGATCAAGCCGGGGGACGAGAACTACGTCCAGCCGGCCGCCTCGGATCCGGCGTCGGCCGCCGGTCAGCCGAGTGACCCGGAAGCCACTACCGATCCGGGCACCCAGTCCGGGACCGAGCCCGGTTCCGACCCGGACGCGGCGAGTACGCCGAGCTGAGGTCCGGTACCCCTCGTGTCCCGGCGGCTGCTCGCGGCGCTGGCCACCGTCGCGGTGTCCGGCGTCGTCGGGGTGTCCGCCGGGTCGGCGGGCCCGGCAGTGGCGGCCCCGGCGCTGCCGGGGGGTGTGCCCGCAGCCGCCGGTGTGCCAGCGGTCGCGCCGGCGGGCTCGCTCGCCGACTGGCAGCGCGGCCAGTGGTGGGTCGAGGCGACCAAGCTCAAGGCCTGGCACGAGCAGGGAGTGACCGGTAGGGGCGTCACCATCGCGCTGCTCGACGGACCGGTGGCGACCGGCGTACCGGAGCTGAAGGGGCAAGACGTGCAACCGACGGCATCGCTCTGCGACCGCGACCTGTGGCGGTCATGGGGGCCGACGACGCCGGGCGGCCCGCTCGACGAGACGTCGTTCCACACGACGTCGATGGCCGCACTGCTCGTCGGCAGCGGCAAGGGCAACGGACCCGGCGGGGTCGGCGTGCTTGGAGTCGCCCCGGGGGCCACGCTGAAGACCTACGCGATGTTCAACACCGTCGACCCCGCCGCGCACCAGAACCTCGACTGCTGGGGACCGGGACTGGCGGCCTTCCTCGACCGAATCGTCGCCGACGGGGCCCAGATCATCCAGATACCGGTGTCGCTCGACGTGATGGGCGATGAGATCCAAGCCGCCTTCAACCGGGCCCTCGCCCAGGGCGTTGTTCTCGTGGCCGCGTCGGGCAACGGCGGCCCGTCGTCGAAGGTCATGTCCCCGGGCGGCAACGCCGGCGTGCTCGTCGTCGGCGGGATGCAACCGGACGGCAAGGTCCTGGCGACGAACCCGACGAGCACCCTGGACAACTGGGAGCAGGCGCGCTCGTTCGACGTGCACTACAACATCCACCTCGTGGCTCCCGGAGCCGACATCGTGGGTGGCGGACTGGCACCGGGAAATCGCTGGGATTCGGCGGTGCTGCAGTCCGGCTCGTCGGGCGCCAGCGCCATCGTCGCCGGGCAGCTCGCCCTGATGAAGCAGAAGTGGCCGCAGGCCACCGGCAACCAGCTGCTCTACTCGTTGCTGCGCAGTGCCCGGCACCCCGACGGCTCTGCCGTGTGGGAGCCACGGCGCGGTTTTGGCACGACCTCGTTCGAGACGACGCTCACGACCGACCCGGGCGGCTACCCCGACGTCATGCCGATCTTCGCGTCGATGGGCAACGTGATGAGCGACCAGCCGACACCCCCGTTCATCCCGCAGACGGTGGGCAGCGACGGGCACCTCCCGGACGCGTCCGCCACTAGCGCTTCCGCGACGCTCGCCCCGCAGGGGAGTGCCACGGCCGCTCCTGAGGCCGCTGCTGAAACCGCGCCCGTCCCGACGACGAGCGGCACGGCGTGGCTGGTTTGGCTGGTCGGTGGCCTGGCCGTCGTAGCTCTGCTGGTGGGTGGAGGCTGGGCGCTCACCCGGAACCGCGCGTCGCGCAACGACTTCCAACCATCGGTGGACCACGAACCAGCGGCCGGCGCGGACCATGAAGGCCCGCCGCCCGAGACGGCACAACAGGCAGTGGCGCGGCCGACCGGCCGGACCGCACAGGGAGGGGACACACCATGAACTACCCGACTTGTGGCGGGGGCGGCGGACCGTCGGGCGGGCCGAACGAGAAGAAGCTCTACAACGCGGCCTACACCGCCTCTCCGTACTCCATCGACGACGCGATGACGCAGGTCACCACCGCGAAGAAGAACCTTGACGTCGTCACCGCGCAGCTGGACAAGCTCGTCCCGCTCCTGAAGGAGTCGTGGACGTCGTCGGACGGCCAGGCCGCCGTGTCGTCGACCAAGGACCTTTCGGCGACCCTGTCCCAAAAGGCGCAGCAGCTGCAGGAGAGCAGCCAGGCGCTCCAGGCCGCGAAGCAGGCGGTCGACGCCGCGCAGAAGTACTGGTCGGCCCAGCAGCCGCCGCCCACGGCACCGACTGAGCCGGACTACTTCGACTACGGCTCGTCGAGTGGCTACGCCACGGCGGTTGGTCAGTACACCACCGACAAGAAGTCGTTCGACGGCGCGATGAGCACCCGCGAGGCCGCGATGGAGGCGCAGTACACCCTCCTGCAGAAGGAGCTCGACAGCGCCGCGACCGCGTTGGCCAAGGCCAACTCCATCGAGGCGTGGGACGCCGACGGGCCGGGCGGCACCACGACCGGCGGGTCGGGCGGCGGTCTGCCCGGCGGCACCAGCGGCGGTGGCCTGCCCGACGGCACCAGCGGCGGTGGCCTGCCCGGCGGCACCACGGGCGGTGGCGGACCCACTCCACCGGTCCGGCCGCCGACGCTCCCGCCCACCGACGGGGGCCCGGACCCGTCGTGGGATCCGCCACCACCCCCTCCACCACCGCCACCCCCTCCTCCGCCACCTCCCCCGCCCCCACCCCCTCCGGAGGACGGCGGGCTCGTGTCGACGCCATGGACGCCGACGCCGACCGTGGACGGGACGCTGGTCGGAGGCAGCGGGGCGACCCCCGTGCCGATGTCCGGAGCGTTCGACCCGAACGGGGTCGGTGGCTCCGCCGCCGGCGTCGGCGGCGCCGGCCGAGCGATGCTGGGCGGCGCTGCCGGTGTCGTCGGTGGCGGACTGGGGGTGGCCGCCGGGTCGATGGGCTTGGCGGCGGGCCGCGTTTCCGGTGCCAGCGCGCTCGCGATGGGCGCTCCAGGGGTGAGCGGCGGGCTCGGCGGGTCCACCCGGGGCGCGGCCGCCGGTGGTGCCGTGCGCGGCGGTGCCGGCGGAGCAACCAACCTCGTGGCCGGCAACGGCGGGGTAGCAGGTCGCGGCGGTGCGACCGGCGGATCCGAGCGTGGCGGAGCGTCCGGGCGCGCGGTCGCGGGACGCGGCGGGAGCGCGCCGGGCACCGTGCTCGGCGGTCAGGGTTCCGCGGGTGGTCGCGGGTCCGGGGCCGGCAGTGGCGGCGGCGGCGGCAAGGCGGCCGGCTCCAGAGCTGGTGTCGGCGGAGCGGCGGCGGGGGGCCGTGCTCGCGCCGGCGCGGCCAAGGTGGCTGGACGCGGCGCGAACGCTGGCGGCCGCGGCGGACTGCTGGCCGGCGCCGCGAGCGGCCGTCGCGAGCGCGACCGCACACGCGGCGACGACCGGTCGCTCGTCACCGAGGACCAGTGGGTCGACGAGGGAGAGACGTCCGACGGCGTCGTCCGCTGAGGCGGCTAGCATCCCCCTGGCCGCCGCAGCGGGCGGCGTCGGGGGGCTCCCCAGCGGGCCGGCGACCTTGGGATCGGTACAGGTGACGGACGAATGAGCACGCATACGCAGTCGGCTGACCTCGTCCGGGTCACCGTCACCGCGGGGGACCGCACGCTGGACCTCGTCCTACCCTCCCGGCTGCCGCTGGCCGAGATCGTCCCGGAGGTGGCCGGCCTCATCGGATCGCTCGACGCCTACGAGGCCTATGGCGGGTATGCGTTGGTGGGCTCGGACGGCAAGGCTCTGGACCTCGATGCGAGCTTCCTCGCGCAGGGCGTCCACGACGGGCAGGTCCTCACCCTCGTTACCGGCGCGGAGGCCGAGGACAAGAAGGTCTACGACGACGTGGTTGAGGCGGTCGCCGACTCGGTGGAGGGCCTCGGCGCCGGCTGGACCGCGGAGAACTCCCGGGCGACGACCCTCGGGGTGTCCGCCCTGCTTCTCGCGCTCGGTGCCGCGACGCTGCTGCTCCAACGGCAGGGCGGCCTCGTCGTCACCATCGTCGCCGCCGTCGCCAGCCTGCTGCTGCTGTTGGCCGGGGCGGTCTTCGCGCGGGTCCGGGTCGACGTCACGGCGGCAGTCGTCGTGCTCGTCGCCGCGGCGGTGTATGCGGTCGTCGCCGCCCTGAGTGCGGTGTCCGGGGACGTGCGCCGTCTGCCACTCGTCGTGGCGGGTGTCGTGCTCGCCGTCGTGGGTGGCCTCAGCATGGCCCTCCTCCGCGACCACGCCTGGGCGTTCCTGCCCGACGTCGTGGTCGGCCTGGCCGCGGCGGCGATCGGCGGAATCCTGCTCACCACGTCCTTCGACCCCGACAAGGTCATCGCCATCGTCGTCGTCGTGGCAGTGATCCTCGGCAGCCTCATCCCGTGGTTCGCGCTCAGCTCGTCGCGCACGATGGTGACTCCGATGCAAAGCGAGTCCGAGATCCTCGCCGAGCCCGGTCCGATCGACCCCGATCGCGTCCAGCACGGCGTCGACCTGGCCCACGACCTGGTCCTCGGGCTGTCCCTCAGCGTGGCCTTGGTGGTCATTCTCGGCGCTCCGTGGGTCGTCCAGCTCGGCTGGGCCGGGCTGGTGATCGTCTGGGCCGCCGGCGTGGTGCAGATGATGCGCACCCGCCAGTTCCTCCTCGCTCGCGACGTCGTCGTCGGCCTGCTCGGCGGGGCGCTGGGCATCGTGACGGGCACCGTGACCGCTCTCCTGCAGCATCCCGCGTGGGGCGTGGTCATCGGACCGGTCGTCGGCGTGGCCGCGGCGGGCGTGTTGGTCAGTCTGGCGCTGCCCGACAAGACCACGGTCCGGAAGGGCAGGATCCTCGACGTCTGTGAAGGGCTGGCGCTCTTCGTCCTCATCCCGCTGCTGGTCCTCGCGCTGGGCTTGATCGCCGCGTTCCGGAGCTGACCCGTGGCGAGCAAACGCGATCTCGTCGAGGCGCACGCGTACAACCGCCGCCGGCTCGTGTCGGCGTTCCTGAGCGGGGCCCCGGGCGGCCGCGAGGTCGAGAGCGTCTCGCGTTCCCGGCCGGTCGTCGCGGGCGTCGCGCTTGGCGGTCTGCTCGTCGGGGGCGCCGCCATCGCGGGCCTTTTCGCGCAGCCGCTGCCGGACGGATGGGACAACGGGTACGTCGTCATCGGCAAGACGTCGGCGGCGCGGTTCGTCACGATCAAAGGGACGCTGCACCCTGTTCTCAATGCGACGTCGGCTCGGCTGATCCTTCCGTCTGACAAGGGTTTCGAGGTACTCGTCGTCGACGACGACAAGATCGCCGCGACGCCGCACGGGTCGACGTTGGGCATTCTCGGGGCTCCCGACGACCTTCCGCCGGCGGGGTCCCTGCTCCAGAGCGGCTGGGTCAGCTGCTTCGACGGCACCAAGCCCGCCCTGACCATCGGGTCGGCGACCGCACCCGCATACGCCGATGCCAGCGGTCTGACCGTGAAAGTCACCGGTACCGGGCAGGACGTGCGCTATCTGCTCGCCGCTGGCCGGCGATACGCGATCCCCGCCGGCTCCTACGACCCGGTCAAGCAGTACCTCGGGCAGCTCGAGACGCCCCAGGGCGTGACCGGGACCTGGGCGGACCTCTTCAACCCCGGGACCGACCTGGCCTTCGACGCGTTCGCCTTCAAGAACCGAGCGCAGGTGGGTCAGCCGCTCACCGGGCAGTACACCCTCGGCAACAAGCTGGCCAAGGTCGGCCAGCTCGTCGTCAACAAGGACCAGAACGACGCGATGTCGGTCATGGTGGCCAACGGGACCATCCCGCTGAGCACGTTCGCCGCAGCGGTCTACCAGGCCGTGGCGCCCGACGGCCTGGGCAAGCCGGTCACCGTCTCGAACGACGACCTCGCTCGGGTCCAGCCGAGCGACACCAAGGGTTTCCTGCCCGAGGACTGGCCGACGGCGGTCCCGTCCCGCGCCACCGGTACGCCGTGCGCGGTGATCGAGACGGTGGAGGGCAAGCCGGCGACGACGCACCTGGCGACGACGTCGGCCGACTCGTCGTTCGTCAAGCCGCCCAACAAGCAGCAGGTCTACGTCCAGGCCGGCCGTGGCGCGCTGGTTCGGGCCAGCTCCACCGGGACGTCGGGCCCGGTGGCCGTCGTCGACCAGTCCGGGCAGGCGTTCACGATCACCGACCCGTCGGCGGAGACGTTGGCCCGGCTGGGCTACAAGGACCTCACGCCACGCTACGTCCCGCCGTCGTGGGTGTCGTTGCTGCCGGCCGGCCCGGCACTGAGCGAGGCCGCGGTCGGCGCACCGAGGGTCGAGCCGGGCCAGTGAGACAGGGCATGCGTGGTGCTCACCTCGGTGTGCTCGCGGCGGGCGCCGGGTCGATGGCCCTGGTGGTCGTTCTGGCACTGCCGGTCACTCCCGCCGCGGCCGCGGACGGCTCGTGCACCGAGCAGCGGACCGGTCCGGTCTACGTGCAGCAGCGCTCACCGGCCCTCACCCAGATGGGCGTGGCGTCGGTCTGGAAGCTGGCGACCGGGCGCGGGGTAACGGTGGCGATCGTCGACTCGGGTATCGACGTGGGAAACGCGCACCTGCCGGCCGACAGCGTCGTGCGGCCGGGGAAGTCCCTCCTGCCGGCCGTCGAGGGTTGGACGCCTGATTCGACCGGGCGCAACGACCTCTCCGGTCATGGCACTGTAGTCGCCAGCCTGGTGGCCGGCCGAGCGGTGGACGGCTCCGGCCAGGTCGGGCTGGCTCGGGACGCCACGCTCGTGCCGGTACAGGTCTTCGGGGTGACCTCGACCGAGGGGACGTCCGACGACCGGCTCAAGGCGCTCACCCCGACCACCCCGCGGCTCGCCGAAGGCATCCGGGCGGCCGTCGACCTCGGCGCCACGGTGGTCAACGTGTCGATGAGCGTCGAGACACCGGACCCGGCGCTGGGCGCGGCGGTCGAGTATGCGACCGGCAAGGGAGCGCTGGTGGTCGCCAGCGCGGGCGACCGCGGTTCGACGCCGAACGCCAAGGACGGCCCGCGGTATCCGGCGGCCTTTCCCGGGGTGGTGTCCGTGACGTCGGTGGACCAGTCCCGCGCGGTGGACACACGGGCGAACATCCAGGGCGACCACATCACGGCGGCCGCCGTGGGCCAGGGTCTCAACGCCGCAATGGGGCACGTGGGCGACTGCCTGCTCTCCGGAGCGCCGGCGACGAGCTTCGCGACGCCGCTGGTGGCGGCCACGGCGGCGCTGCTGGCCGAGCGGTATCCCGAGGAGGGGCCGGCCCTGTGGAAGTACCGGATCGAGGCCTCCGCCCAACGCCCCCGAGCCGGAGTCAAGGACGCGGCGGCGGGGTGGGGCGTCGTGTCGCCCTATGACGCGCTCACGATGACCCTCGACCCGAACCGGCCCGGTCCCGCCATGCCGGGCTACCCCGCCCCGCCGACGCCCGAGCCTGCCGCGGCGGTGGGTCCCGTGGTTCTCGAGTCGGATCCGGCGGTCGGGCCGCGGCAGGTGGGGTTGTGGATCGCGTTCGGCGCCGTGGCCGCCGCGGCGGGACTGCGGCTGGTCCAGGTGCTGCGCCGGCGCTCGGAGGCGGAGAACGAGCAGGCGCCGGTCGGCGTGTCAGGTGGGGGCGAGCCGGAC
>Ga0307282_10000913_pt1 | contig 9976 bp, 9 predicted proteins | sample ER_DNA_121_FD_194475 | JGI IMG/M metagenome (GOLD analysis project Ga0307282, IMG submission 194475) | Bulk soil microbial communities from the East River watershed near Crested Butte, Colorado, United States - ER_DNA_121 | ecosystem: Environmental > Terrestrial > Soil > Floodplain | place: USA...
GTACGTCTCCGCGGTGCGCTCCTTTTTGCCGAGCGTGAGCTTGAAGGGCGGGGCCCCAACCATGTCGACCAACCGTTCGTACGTCTTACGCAAGCTCGCGTAGACCGGCGAGGCGAAGAGATCGGCCGGCAGCGTGATGTGGCTGGCGGCGCTCGTCTCGCGCTCGATGATCTTGATGCGCATCCCCTCCGGCGTCTGCTCGACGACGGAGAGCTCGTGGCCGTTCTCTGCAACCGACTTCAGGCTCTCTGCCAGATCCCCAAGACCTTCGGTCTCCGTCTCGACTAGCCGGTGCTCGATCACGAAGTTCGCCGGCGCGGAGCCGAAGTCGGCGCGCAGGCGCGAGCTCCACCCCTCGAACTCGTTCAGCGCCCGCGTGAAGCGGTGGTAGCGCGCCTCGGTCAGCTTGTGCGTCTCGCCGCTCCGGTCCTGAACATCGATGTCCTTGACCCGCTCGCGCACGAGGAGATCCTCGAACTGCGACTCCTTCTCGACGTACTGCTCCCGCCCGCCGATCTTGACCCGGTAGAGCGGGGGCACAGCGATGTAGATGTAGCCGCCCTCGACGAGCTCCTGCATCTGCCGGTAGAGGAAGGTGAGGATCAGCGTGCGGATATGAGACCCGTCCACGTCGGCGTCGGTCATGACGATGATCCGGTGGTAGCGGAGCTTCTCGAGGTCGAACTCGTCGCCGATGTTCGTGCCGATCGCCGTGATGATCGACTGAATCTCAGCGTTCGAAAGCACCTTGTTGATCCGGTTCTTCTCGGAGTTGATCACCTTGCCGCGCAGGGGCAGGATCGCCTGGAAGGTGCGGTCGCGCGCGTCGATGGCGGAGCCGCCGGCCGAGTTGCCCTCGACGAGATAGAGCTCCGCGGATGACGGGTCGTTGATCGAGCAGTCCGCGAGCTTGCCGGGGAGGGACATGCTGTCGAGCGCGCTCTTACGGCGGGTCAGCTCGCGGGCCTTGCGTGCGGCTTGGCGCGCGTTCCGAGCCGCGAGGGCCTTGTTGATGATCTGCTTGGCCTCGGCCGCATTCTCCTCGAGGAACTCGGCGAGCTTCACGTTGACCGTTTGCTCGACCAGCCCTCGAACCCACGGATTACCGAGCTTCGTCTTCGTCTGACCCTCGAACTGGGGCACCGCGAGCTTGACGGAGATGACTGCGGCGAGGCCCTCGCGGACGTCCTCTCCCTCGAGGTTCTCCTCCTTCTCCTTCAGCAGGCCGTTCTTCCGCGCGTAGTCGTTCAACGTCCGCGTCAGGGCCGACTTGAAGCCGGATAGGTGTGAGCCGCCCTCGTGCGTGTTGATGTTGTTCGCGAACGAAAAGACGGACTCGACGTACGAGGTGTTCCATTGCATGGCCACCTCGACCTGGCCTTGCTCGGCCGAGTCGCCGTTCGAGCTCCCCTCGAAGTAGACGATGTGCTTGTGGACTGGATCTTTCTGGTCGTTGACGTAGGCGACGAAGTCCCGGATCCCGCCCTCTGCGTAGAACTCGTGCCGATCTTCGCCCTCGCGCTCGTCGATCAGGACGATCCGCAGGCCCTTGGTCAGGAAGGCGGTCTCGCGCAGGCGCTGGACGAGGATCTCGGACGACCACTCGAGCTCGTCGAAGATCTCCAGGTCGGGCAGGAAGGTGATCGTCGTCCCGGTCTCTTTCGTCGGGCCGGTCTTCTTCAGGTCGGTCGTCGGCTCGCCGCGGGCGAACTCCTGGTGGAAGACCTTGCCGTCGCGCTTGACGTCGACCTTCAGCCACTCCGACAGCGCGTTGACCACGGAGACACCAACGCCGTGCAGGCCGCCGGAGACCTTGTAGCCGTCGCCGCCGAACTTGCCGCCGGCGTGGAGCTTCGTCAAGACGACCGTCACAGCCGGGAGGCCCTGGTCGGCCATCACATCGGTCGGGATGCCCGAGCCGTTGTCGCTGACCGTCACCGAGTTGTCCGGATGGAGGGTCACCTCAACAAGGTCGGCGCGGCCTGCGAGGGCCTCGTCGACCGAGTTGTCGACCACCTCGAAGATCAGGTGATGGAGCCCCCGCGAGCCCGTCGAGCCGATGTACATGCCCGGGCGCAGCCGGACCGGCTCGAGGCCCTCGAGGACGGTGATGTCTTTAGCGGTATAGGAAGCTTCAGTCAATAAAAAAGCCCTGCAAACGGGCCACGTTGGACGTATGCACAGTCTACCAGAAGGAGCGGTCGGAAATGCCCTTTGCAAGGCTCGCCGCGGCCGCTCGTGCAACGATTTTGCGCAGATTTTCGTCCTCGATTCCGGCAGCCAGCCGAGCCCCCTCTTGCCGAAGGCTCTCGGAGGGCTGCGGCGGTCCCGATTCGGCCTCCTTCACGTCCTGTTCGTCGGCCTCTGGCAGGCGTCCGGGGGTGAAACGAATGCGCTCGACCCCGAGCCGCGCGGAAATCTCTTTGGCCCGGCTCGTCAGCTCGAAGGCCCAGATCGAGTCGGCCGTATTGACGTGCAGCGTTCCGTCCCTGGCAACGCGCGCCGGCCAGGCGCTGCGGGCGATCGTCTCGCCGACCGCAGACGGCCATGCCTCGACGAGATCGCCTATGCCGCCTTCCGGTCCGAAGCGGTCGAGCTCGCGCTTGACCTCGTCCCCAAGGTGCTTCACCGCACCACCGTCCCAGCTTCCCCGGACTCGACCTCGACCAGCTGGTTCGGCTCGACGGGCAGAGCGGCCGCGCTCGTGGTTGTGATCAGCGCCTGTCCGTACTTCGGCAACCGTTCGGCCAGAATCCGGCGACGGTCGGGATCGAGCTCGGAAAGAACGTCGTCGAGCAGGAGCAGTGGTGGCACGCCGCGCCGCTCCCGCACGAGCTCCGCCTCGGCGAGCAATAGCGCGAGCACTGCCAGGCGCTGCTCGCCCTGGGAGCCGAAGGCCCGGAGGTCACGGGTGCCGGCGAGAATCTCGACGTCGTCGAGATGCGGTCCCGCCCCCGTGGCGCCGCGGTCGAGATCGCGGTCGAGACGAGCCTCCAACGACTCCACCGACGGAGGCTCGGCCTCGTAACGAAGCGCGGCTTCCGCAAGCCCGAGCTCGCCGGCACGCGCCGCAAACAGAGGCTCCAACGCAGCGATCACATCGCGTCGTGCTGCAACGAGCTGCGCCCCAAGGTCCGCGACCCGCTTCGTCCACGGCCGCAGCGCCTCACGAGTGCTGTAGCCGAGTGAGATCCCGCGCAGGGACGCGTTTCGCTGCGCAAGCGCGGCCCCGTATTCGGCCGGCAGCACGGCCTGGGTCGGCGTCCCGCGGCCGAGGGCGCGGTCGAAGTACGCCCGCCTCGCCGCGGGCCCACCTTTGACGACGACGAGCCGGTCAGGCGTGAAGACGAGCGTCGCAACCTCACTGCGGAGCTGTTCGGCAGTCTGCAGCCGCGCGCCGTTCAGGCTCGCGCGCTTCGCCGCGCCGACCTGGAGGACGACGTTCAGCTCGACCGGCGAACCGGCGCGGTCACCATGCAACGCGATCCGGGCTCCTTCGCGGCCAAAGCGAATCAAGCTGGCGTCGTTGCGGGTCCGCGGCGAGAACCCCTGGGTACCGACGTGCAGCGACTCGAGCAGGTTCGTCTTGCCGGCCCCGTTCGGACCGACAACGAGCACGAGCCCGGGCTCCAACTCGAGCTCGAGCCGAGCGTACGAGCGGAAATCTCTCAGCGAGACCTTGTCGACGATCAGGCCTCAGAACCTGTTTCAGACAAAGTCACCGGCGGCGGCTCCGCCAACCGGGATGAAACGGACGCCTCGGCAAAGCCGCGACGTCCTCGAGGTCGGCGTCGCAACCGAGCGCCTTAACCAGCAAGCCGAATCGGCATGATCAGGTAGAGGAAGTCGTCGCTTCCTTCGGCCTGGAGCACGCAAGGCCGGAGCGGGCTGATCAGTCGGAAGCGGACGGTCTCGCCGGCCACCGACTCGATCCCGTCCCGGAGGAACTCGGCGTTGAAGCCGATCTCGAGCGCTTCGCCGGTAAAGGAAACCGGCAGCGACTCCTGTGCCTCGCCGACGTCCTGCGTCCGCGCCGACACGGTTAGCTCGCCCTCGGCGAAGCGGAGCCGCAGCGGCGAGTTGCGCTGCGCCATCACCGCGATCCGGCGGACGACATCGAGCACCTCGTCCCGCGGCAGCGGCACTTCGTACTCGAAAGCCTCCGGAATGAGCTGTTTGTAGTTCGGGAACTGCCCGTCGATGCGGCGTGTCGTCAACCAGATGCCGTCGACACCGAAGACGACCTGGTTCTCGTGCACACCGAGCTCGATCTGCTCGGCGCCCTGCCCGATGCGCGCGAGCTCCGTCAGAGCACGCGCCGGCACGATTGCCTCCAACTCCGGCACCGTCCCTCCGAGAGCCGTCTCCTTGACCGAGAGCCGGTAGGAGTCGGTCGCAGCCATCACCAGCTTGCCGGGCTCGAAACGCACGAGGATCCCGGTGAGGACCGGGCGCGACTCGTCGCGCGACGCCGAGCGGCCGACCCGGGCGATCGTCTCCAGCAACGCGTCTCGATCGACGGTGTGGCGCTCGAGGCCCTCGGCGTCCGGTAGCCGTGGGAAGTCTTCCGCCGTGTAGGTGTTGAGCCGAGACTCGAAGGAGCCGCTAGTGATGTGGATCACGCCCTCGTCCGCGCGCTGCTCGATCGAGACCTCCGCGTCGGGCAGCAGCCGCGCGAGCTCGACCAGGAGCCGACCCGGTACGACAACCGCGCCCTCACCTTCAACGCGGGCCTCGAGCGAGGCGCGTAGCGAGAGCTCCATATCCGTAGCGGCCAGCGTCAGCTGTCCACCTTCCGCGTTCAGAAGAATGCCGCCGAGGATCTGCACGGCGGTTCGCGTCGAGACGCCGCGTGAGACGACAGCGAGCTTCTGGGTCAGCTCTTCGCGTGAACAGGCGACCTTCATCGTCCCGGAGCCAACCACGGTTTCTGCATCAAGCATTTAGATAAATCCTCTCGTAGAAGTCATAGGGAGTGTGGATGACGGGGACGACGGTGCGGAAGCGCATGGTTGCACGGTTTCGGACGGGGAAGCCTGCTGGGGAGAACGAGCGGTTTTCGACACGGTTGAAAGCTGGATCGTCACACTTCCACACTTCTACCGGACTTGTTTGATGCGTGCGGTCAACTCTTGCACGAGGTTGTACACAGACCGGTCCTCGCGAATCATGCGTGCGATCTTGGAGGTCGCGTGAATGACAGTCGTGTGGTCGCGGCCGCCGAACTGCTTGCCGATCTTCGGCAGCGAGGAATCGGTCAGCTCGCGGGAGAGGTACATCGCCACCTGTCGCGGGTAGACGATGTTCTGCGAGCGCCGGTCGCCGCAGAGCTCGTCGAGGGAGAGCCCGAAGCGGTCGGAGATGATCTCCTGGATTCGCTCGATCGTCACCTGGGGTAGGTCCCCTTGCGGGAAGACGTCCTTCAAGACGTCCTGCGCGAGCTCCTCGTTCATCGGCCGGCCGGTCAGCGAGCAGAACGCGACCACCCGGGTGAGCGCACCCTCGAGCTCGCGGATATTGGTCGTGACCCGACTGGCGATGAAGGTCAGCACCTGCGGGTCGGGCACGTTGATGTTGTCGGTCTTGACTCGCTTGCGGAGGATGGCGATGCGCGTCTCGAGGTCTGGCGGCTGGATGTCCGTGATCAACCCCCACTCGAAGCGTGAGCGAAGCCGCTCCTCGAGTGTCGCGATGTCGCGCGGCGGGCGATCCGACGACATCACGATCTGGCTGCCGCTTTCGTAGAGCGAATTGAAGGTATGGAAGAACTCCTCCTGGATCCGCTCCTTGTGCTCGAAGAACTGGACGTCGTCGACGAGCAGCAGGTCGTAGGTGCGGTAGCGCTGCTTGAAACCCTCGATCCGCTTGTCGCGCAGCGAGTTGATGAAGTCGTTCATGAACGTCTCGCTGGTGACGTACCGAACCGAGAGGCTCCCCGGGTGCTCGCCGACGTATTGGGAGATCGCCTGCAGGAGATGCGTCTTGCCGAGCCCGGTGCCTCCGTAGATGAAGAGCGGGTTGTAGGCCTGCGCCGGCGCCTCTGCGACCGCGAGCGCGGCCGCGTGTGCAAAGCGGTTCGAGGAGCCGATCACGAACGAGTCGAACGTGTACTTCGCGTTGATGCCGAGCCCCGGCTGGGGTGTTCGCTCACCGACGTTCGACTCCGCCGGCGCGGGTTTCGGAGAGCGCTCGGCGATCTGAAGCTTGACCGAGCGCTCGCCGGCGATCTCTGCCAGGGCGGCCTCGATCAGACCGAGGAAATGCCCCTCGATCCACTCGCGCGTGAAGTCGTTCGGAACGCTGAGAACAAACTCGCCGTCAGTGATCCCGACAGCTTCGACCTCGGCGAACCAGGTCGAGAAAGTGTTCTCGTTGAGCGCCTCCCGGAGCCGACCCGAAATCTCGTTCCAGACGCCGTCCGCAGTCAGCTCGATTGGCTTCTCCACCCCGCCGGGACACTCCCTTGCTCGACCGAAAAGAAGGGCGAGCATAGCAACGTCCGCCTCGGTACTCAACGCCCCTTTCCGGGGGATTTGTTGTGAGGGAAAAGTGGCGCTTTTGCAGGTGATTAGTGAGTGCCCCACATAGATATCCACACCTGTGGATTTGTGCCTGAACGGGCGACGCAAAGTGCCGCGGTTTGGCTCAGCCGCGCCGCTTGGCGTTCACCTGGCGGACACAATTGTCTGTGGACAAGCCACCCTGAGTCGCTCGCTATACTGGCCCGCAGCGCGTGAGCTAGTCGCGCTCTTTTTCGTCCTTTCAACCTCTCGTGAAGCGGACCTACCAGCCCAACGTTCGCCGCCGGAAGCGCAAGCACGGTTTTCGCGCCCGGATGGCGACGCGTGCCGGTCGCGCGATCCTGAAGCGTCGCCGCGCCCGTGGCCGCAAGCGTCTCTCGGCATAGGCGCGCCGCCGAAGTGCAGCGCCGCCACCGCCTCTCGCGATCGCGGGACTTCGATGCGGTCTACCGACACGGACGCTCGGTTTCGACCCGCTTCCTGACGCTCTACTGGTTCGCGCGCGAGGAAGACGGAGGCGAGCCGAGGCTCGGCCTCTCGGTGCCGAAGAAGGCGGTCGCGGGAGCGGTTGCACGGAACCGGATCAAGCGCCGGCTGCGCGAGCTTTGGCGCGCTCGGCTCGAGACGCTTCCTCCCGGCCGGGACTACGTGCTGATCGTCAGGCCCGGCCTGACCGAGGCGGCCGAGGAGCGCGGCGCCGAGTGGCTCGGCGAGCGGGTCGACGAAGTGCTCGGAAAGGCTACTGCGTGAAGTATTTGGCGATCGGCCTCGTCTACGTCTACCGCTGGACGGTCAGCCCGCTGCTCGGCAACCGCTGCAAGTACCACCCCTCCTGCTCGCAGTACGCCCTCGACGCGCTCCGTGAGTACGGCTTCGTGAAGGGCTCGATCCTCGCCGGCTGGCGGCTGCTTCGCTGCAATCCCTGGAGCCACGGCGGCGTGGACTACGCGAAAGACCAGAGGCTCTTCGCATGATCCTCTTCAGCCCGCTCTCACCGATCGAGCACCTGCTCCGGGACGTCCTCAACTGGATCCACGGGACGATAGGACTGCCGTGGGCCTGGGCGATCGTGGCGCTGACGATTCTCGTCCGTGTCGTCCTCGTGCCGCTGACGGTGAAGCAGATCCACTCGATGCAGTCGATGCAGGCGCACATGCCCGAGATGAAGGCGATTCAGCAGAAGTACAAGACGGACAAGAAGCGCCAGCAGGAAGAGCTGATGAAGTTCTACCGCGAGAACCAGATCAACCCGGCCGCATCCTGCCTCCCCCTGGTGGCGCAGCTACCGGTCTTCTTTGCGCTCTACTTCGTGTTGCGCGAGTTCTCGAAGCACCCACCCTCGGGATCGCTGTCATGGCTCCACATCGTCCCGAACATCGCCGACCACGCGAACGCTCACTGGTCGGGGTACCTGTTGCTCGTCATCTACGCAGCGAGCCAGGTCTCCTCGACGTACTTCATGTCCGCGACGATGGACAAGACGCAGCGGTATCTGATGATGGTGCTGCCGATCTTCTTCATCACCTTCCTGCTCCGGTTTCCGATGGGGTTGGTCATCTACTGGGTGACGACGAACCTCTGGACGGTCGGCCAGGGTCTCGTGACGCGCCGCTTGACCCAGAAGACTCCGCCAGCAGCGCAGCTGCAGCGCCGCTCATCGCGGACGCCTCCGAAGGAGGAGCCGGCCGAAGATGGGGCCGCGAAGGAACCCGTGCCTGCACGCGCCGCCGGTCCCTCGCAGCCGCGAAAGGTCAAGCGCAAGAAGCGAGCGCGGCGATGACCAGGCTACGCGCCCGGTTTCGCCGCAGAAAGCGGGCCTTGAGAAACCTGCCCGCGTCGCAGAAGCTACCGCGGTGATGGACGAGAGCGCGCGGCTCCAGATCGAGGCCACCGGCGAGACCGTCGGCGAGGCGAAGTGGTCGGCGTTGCGGGAGCTCGAGAAGCTCCAACCGGGCCTGGACAAGGCGGCGGTCAAGTTCCAGGTGGTTTCCGAGGGCGAGCGCGGGCTGCTCGGCGTCGGTTTTGCTCCGGCCCGTGTGATCGCGACGGTTGCCGCGGGCGACGACGTGAACGGAGTCGGTGAGGCTGCCGACGACAGCGAGCTCGCCGCCACCGTGCGCGAGCTCCTCGGACGGATCGTTCGCGAGCTCGGGGTGCACGCGCAGCTGACGATCGAGGAGGACGACGAGACGCTGACGGCCGCCTTCTCCGGGCGCGACCTGGGTCTGCTGATCGGTAAGCACGGGCAGACGATCGACGCGATCCAATACCTCGCGAACGCGATCGTCTATCGCGGCCAGGCCGAAGACCGGAAGGCGATCGTCGTGGACGCGGCGGGCTATCGCGAGCGGCGCAAGGCGACGCTGGACGCGCTCGCGGTGCGGAGTGCCGAGCGCGCGGTCTCGAGCGGGCAGCGGGTCGAGCTCGAGCCGATGACCGCGGTCGAGCGCAAGGTCGTGCACTTGCGGCTGAAGGACTATCCCGGCGTAATGACCGCCAGCGAGGGGACCGAGCCGAACCGGTTCGTCGTGATCGCTCCGGGTGGATGAGCGGCTCGACCGCTGGCTAGCCGCTCTTCTAGCGACACCCGGTCTGACGTCGATTCGCGACCCTGGCGAGGCGCGTCGCGTCCACATAGATGAAAGCCTCGCGGCACTTGACGCCGTGCAACGGTTCGAGGGCCCGATCGTGGATGTCGGCTCGGGCGGCGGCGCGCCGGGCATTCCCCTTGCCTCTGCGTTGCCGGACCGCGACGTGACGCTGCTCGAGGCGAACGGCCGCAAGTGCGCCTTCTTGCGCGAGGCCGCCCGTGCTTTTCCCAACGTGACCGTCGTCCAGAGCCGGGCGGAGGAGCAAGAGACGGACCGCTTCGGTGTCGCGGTCGCAAAGGCGCTGGCCGCACCGCCTGTGGCCGCCGAGTGGTGCCTGCCGTTGGTCGCGCCCGGCGGCGCTGCGGTTCTGTACGTCGGCCCGAGCGCCGACGCGGCCGTGGTCGGCCGAGTCTCCGAACGCCTCGGGGGCGCCCCAGCCGAAGAGACTCCCGGTCTGCTCGTGCTTCGCAAGCTCGAGCCGACGCCTACAGGCTTCCCCCGCCGCCCGGGTGTAGCGAAGAGGCGGCCGCTTGCGTAGGCCGAGGGACTGTCCCCAACGGGGAGTGTCCCTGAAACGGCAGCGTTGCTCGGAACCTCCTTTAGGGACAGCCCCCTTCGGGGACAGTCCCTAGACGTCCGCGGTCACCCGTAGGCTCGTGGCGTGAGCAGCCGTATCTTCGCGATCGCAAATCAGAAGGGCGGCGTCGGCAAGACGACGACCGCGATCAACCTCGCCGCCTGTCTGGCAGAGGCCGGTGAGCGGTCGCTCGTTGTCGATCTCGATCCTCAGGCGAACGCCACGTCAGGACTCGGAGAGCGGGCCAACGGCAGCTCGAGTATCGACCTGCTCGACGGCGCTCCCCT